>ENA-UAKW01000598-UAKW01000598.1-human-gut-metagenome-genome-assembly--contig:-NODE-598-length-17665-cov-4.831005_pt1 | contig 17665 bp, 10 predicted proteins | sample MGYA00243691_ERZ654450 | MGnify/ENA primary metagenome ERZ654450 (study PRJEB26926, sample SAMN06164673) | human gut metagenome | biome: ENVO:00009003; feature: ENVO:2100002; material: ENVO:00002003... | reverse complement strand
ACGAGATCGCTCAGTGTCTCGTGGGCTCGGAGATGTGTATAAGAGACAGACGTGCCCGACAGCACCCCCACCAACATGCCGACCACAATCAGCACGATGATGCTGCGCGCCGACCCGTCAAGCGCCGTCTCCCCCGCTCGCGATTCCATCTTTTGCGATTCCGTTCGTACGGCATCCGCCCGATCCGCAGTTTCCCCTTCATCACACATGGCAGCTCCTTCCACGTCTTCCGCGCCCGATACTACCCACCTGCCGCGCGCAGCAATCAGCCGATTCCATAATTTTGCGATTTCGCCGCCGCAGCGCCCGGTTCACGCGCTTTCTCGCTTATAGATGGCGGATTCGCAGGATCGACGGATGGTATCTCGCTTATAGATGGCGGCCCCTTGCGGAAACAAGACATCTAGGGGGCATGCATGCTACCCTCTAACGACCTATTGCCCAAACCGACCCGCCACCTATAAGCGAGATACCAACGGACGCCCGGCCAAATCCGCCATCTATAAGCCAGATATCCAGCCAAAACCACGACCGCACGCCTACACCCACGCCTACACCGGCACACCCGCGCGCCTACACCCACGCAAGACCCATTGCACACACCCCCGTACGCACACGACCGCGCGCGGACCGGCAAAATCGCAAGTCATGAGCGAAAAGGGGCATCAAAAGCACCCAAAACAGCCCGAATCACACCCCCATCCGCTCACAGACAAGCAAAACCAGCCCAACTCACAAGTCGTGAGCAAAAGGGGAGGCCACCCAACATCAAAACAGCCCGAAACATCCAGAATCGTACCCCCATCCGCTCACAACCGCGCCAAAACCGTCAAAACCGCAAGTCATGAGCAAAAGGGGCATCAAAAGCGTCCGAAACAGGCCGAATAATACCCCCATCCGCTCACAACCCATGCTTCAGCACGATTCAGGCCATATGCGCACCGCAACAACACCCCTGCGCAACATCAGACATGCACACGCACGCAAACACAAGTACACACACTGAAACGCAACACGTACCACAAGCACACAAACACCACGCACCACATACCGAGCACGACCAGACGCACACCCCCGCACACCGGAGAAGCGATGTCACCGGCTTGCGGCGGCGCTAGGCTAGACACTACCCCCGAACACCAGACGAATGGCGCGCGCCGGCCCCGGCGCACAACCCGTGCCGCACAATCCAGGAGCGTCGCCATAGCCGCGCGAGCCCCACAAAAGCGCAGCCAGCCACAAACACGAGCAGTCCGATCACCGCAGCCGCCACAGCCGTCATCTCCCCCGGCTCGTCATACTGCGTGGAATCAGGCACTTTCGGATTCGGAATTCGGTGCCCGCGCACGAGCAGCCTGTGTGAGTTGACACCGTACGGCGTGCACGTGATCAGCGTCGCGTAATCGGCCCCGGACTCAATATTCAGCTTGCTGATTTCGCTCGGCAGCACCACTGAGATCTGGTCCACTTGGTACGTGTAGGTTTCGTCGAGCACGTGGAATGCGAAGGTATCGCCTTTTTGCAGCTCGTCCAGGCCGGTCAGCAGTCGGGCGGACGGCAGGCCGGTGTGTCCGGAGACCACCGCGTGCGTGGTCGCTCCGCCTACGGGCAGCGATGTGCCGGCCAAATGTCCGGCGGCGATCTGCAGTACGCCGTCACTGGTGCCGTGATAGACGGGCAGTTTCACTTTGATGCGCGGGATGGTCACGTATCCCATGATGCCGGTGCCGGTCACGTCGAGCGTTTCATCATATTCGCGCTTCTGCGCGTCGGTCATGTGCCACCGATCGCCGTTCGCGGCGAGCCGTTCGTTGTATTCGTGCGCCGCTTTCAGCATGGCTTTGCGTTCGGCGCCGGACATGTCTTTGGTTTGTTCCACGTAGCCTGCTACGGCGTATGACTGGTGCATGCGGTTCCACCAGTCGCTGAATGTCGGATACGCGATGAGACCCAGCGCACCGATCATGGCGATTGCGGAGATGGCAATCATCACATTGAGCAGCGCATTCGATTTCTTATGCTTGGCAGCCGGTTTAACCTGCGCACCCGGTTTAACCTGCGCATCCAATTCGACTTGCGCAGCTGGCTTGGCGTCCGATTCATCCGTCACGTTATTTATGCTACGCCCGCTTCCGCAAAGCCGTCTTGGCAACGATCAGCAGCACCAAGCCCGCGCCCAAGATGGCCACGGCAATCCAAGCGGCCTGCTGCACGTCGGCGCCGGTGTGCGGCTGGTCCGGCGTGGTGGGTGGCGTGTGCGTGTTGGTGATTTCAGTGGAGTCGCCTTCCACATCGGAGATGGTGGTGTAGCCGTCGGGCACCGCCGCTTCGACCACGGTCCATTCGTGGTCCGCGTCGAGATCCGTCCACGTGTGCGTCCACTTGTTGGACTCGTTCAGCTTCACGTTTTCCACGGGCTCGCCGTCGCGCAGGAGTTTCACGGTGATGGATTCGGGGCGCTTGCCGTCGGAATTGTTCCGGTCATTCCAGATTTTGCGCACGGTGCGTTTCACGGTTTTCGGCGGTTGCGCCACACATTCGGTTTTCGGTTCGATACTCAGCACACGCGACCCGCCGGAGACGCCGTCTTCGGGCACTGCGACGAGCATGCTGCCGGAAGAGCACGTCCATGTCTGGTTCTTTCCGGAGGCGTTGGCGACCTTCACGTCAACGCTGTCGGACACGGCCAAGTACAGGCCGTCGGACAGTTCGGTGAAGGTCAGATGTCCGGAGGTGTTGGTGACACCGGTTGCCGTGGCGTCGGGTTGGTTCACTGCGATGAGTCCGGCGAGCGTGTTGGCCATGTCTCGCCACACCTGCGCGTCCTTGCCGGTCATCTTCGACCAGTCGACGGGGTAGGCGGTGGAGTCGGTGAACGGTGCGACGGGTTCGAAGGTGGCGCCGCCGCTTGCTGGAATCTGTCCGACCTTGTATAGGCTGAAGCTTGCGTCCGCGATGGCAAAGTCAGCTGAGTCGTCGGACGTTTCGGAATCCGAGCTCTTATGGTGGTACGAAATGGCGATGCTGCCGCTGGCAGAGTCTGTTGTTGGCGCCGCGACGGCATCGCGAGTAGTGAATGCACAGGCTGCCGCGGCGAATGTGGCGGCGATTGCGCAGCATGCGGCGATGACGCGGCTTGCGATCGTGCGTTCCTTCATTGCCGACCCCTCTTCTGTGGATTGGAAAGTAAGCATGTTTGATTCGCCCCCAACGGCAAACCGGAAAATATATGGAGCCAGGCTGGATACTCAAGAAAATTAGGCAGTGTACAAGGGATTGAGGTGGTCCAGCCCAGCATATGTGGGTTCAGTTATTATTTATTTTTTAGTTTTTAAATTATGTATTGCGATTCCCGTGAGCCGCTGCTGACTTGCGTCAACGCGGCTCACGGGTTTCGCATGGTTACTTCAGATTCTTATGGAATCCGGAGGATCAGGCGTTGCGGCGACGCAGAGCCATCACCAGGGTCGCGCCAGCAAGCACGAACACGGCGATGCCAGCCACGTACAGCAGCACGGTGCCCATGCCACCGGTGGACGGCAGGTTGGAGCCCTTCTGGTTCACAACATCGGCGGTAACCGTACCGGTAGTGGTGTTGCCGGCAGTGGTGTTGATCTTGAGCACCGTAAGCTGCGGGTTGTCAGACTCGACGTCATGGTCAGCGGTGATTTCGAAGAGCGTGTCGGCGGCGGTGTTGAAGCCTGCCGGAGTCTTGGTTTCCACGAGCTTGTACTTGCCGTCATCAACGCGCTTGAAGGAAGCGGTGTACTTGCCGCCCTCGGTCTTGGTGATGGTCACCTCGCCACGGTCAATGGTGTAATCGTTCGTGGTGCTATCGAACTTGTAGAGCTTGAACTTCGGCAGATCGTTCTCAGCCGGGGTGCCACCGTTGAAGGTCTTGTTGATGTCCAGCTGGTAGGTGAACACAATGACCTTGTCGGTCGGGGTCTTGCCGGTTTCGCCTTCGCCGCCAACATTCGGGTTGTTGGAGAACTCAAGGGAAGCCTCATTCGGGTTGCCCGTAGAGCCGATCACAGCGTTCTCGTTCAGCGTGGACGTGTATTCGACGGTGAACTTGCCACCGGCGGCAACGGTGATTGCGTTGTCTTCAGCATCCTTGACGGCCTTCGCGTCAGCGATGGTGATGTCGAAGGTGTCCTTATCTTCGGGATTCTCAGTGACAGTGTAGGAGCCAGCGCCAAGAGTCTTGTCGCCGTACTTGACGACCACGGACTTCTTATTGAAGGTCAGGCCAGCGGACTGCTGATCGTGGAAGACCAGCTTGTAGGTCTTGTAGGCTGCGAAGTCTGCTTCGTTCGTCGGCAGGGTAGCGGTCAGCTGGAACGGCACTTCGTCGTTCACATCGTAATCGGCGGAATCCTGCCAGTTGGTCTTATTACCAGTGGAGTCGTTGACGTCCTTGACCTTCTTTTCGAAGGTCGGCTTGTCGGCCTTACGGTTCACGGTCACCGGGCCGTTGACCTGGACGATGAACAGCGTTGCCGCGTCGTTGCCGGTCACAGCATCCTTATCCTTAAGCAGGTAGTAGCCAGTAGGAGCGGACAAAGCCGTCTTGACGGAAACCTCGCCATAGGCAGTACCAGCCAAATCAACGTACGGGGTGATGGCTGCCAGCTTTGCCGTGTTGTCAGCATAAGTACCCTGAGCAATCTCAGCAGCAGCATCGGCAGCGGACTTGTTCGCCGTATTGTTCTTGTTGAAGTTCTGGCCGGCCTTGATATTGCTCAGCGTGCCTTCGCTCAGATCGCCGGTGAAGACCTGGTACACGGAGTAGGTGTGCGTGTCGGTCGTCGGCACGGTGATGTCGTAGTTGTTTTCAGCCGCCATGGCGGTGGAGGCACCGGCGAAACCGGCGACGGCCATTGCCGCGGTGGCTGCCACAGCGACGAGGCCTTTGAGAACCTTATTCATTGTTCTCCCTTTCTTTCTTGTTTGAAATTTTTGGAATCTTGAGTTATTCGTATTCAGTTATTGCCTAGAGGGCAGCGAGTTCGCTACGCTACGGACCACTCCCCCTTCTCCTAGACGCTTCCATCATTGCCGCCTCCTGACCTTGAGGGCCATTCCAGCCGCAACAACACTTATCAACGCCACGGCCATCGCCGTCGCGTAAATCCAAGAGTTGCCAGTTCCACCAGTCGCCGGCAACACCACCCCCGGCTGATTCTTGATGTCGCCAACCGAGAAGTTGAACACTGAGGAGTCGTAATTCGCAGGGGAAGTCGTGAAATTGCCGGTAGCATCGCCAGCGGCCGACGCAACACCGTTCGAGTTCCACTGGCCAGTGCCATCAGAGCCACTGGCCGGACCGAACGTGAACTTGCGGACGGTGGAATCGACATCGTAACCGTCAGGCGCCTTGGACTCGACGAGCGTGTACGTACCCCACTCCAAGCCTTTTAGCTTGAACTGGCCTTCGACCGGATCCACATCGTAAATCGGCTGGACTTCAGAGGCGGAGCAAGCATTACCCGCTCCCGACTCGCAGTCCGTAATCGTGATCGGCGACTGCTGGTCATTGACAATGTCGGTATACACCGCCTTACCGTCAGTGTCCCAGCCGAAGTTTGCAGTCTTCGTCAGCTTCCACTCCGAGCCTCCAAGCTTCTTGGTATTCGTGGAATCCGAAGAAATCTTGTTCCAGGAAATCGTGCCGGTATTGCGGATGTTCGGAATCTTGTTATCGTTAATCAGACCGCTATTACCATTCGTAATCGAAACCGATGTAACGCCATTCGTGGTCGTAATCGTCACCGTATACGGACCGGCGATGCTGTAGCCGTTCGGCGCAACCATTTCGGTGAGCGTATACGTACCGTCTTCAAGGTCGACCACCTTGAAATAGCCAGCCCTAGTGTCCATATCGCACTTGCCCTTGGCGTCGCCGCAGGAGTAGACGATGGGAGCCGCACTCGTGCCGGAACCCTCGACATCGTTGACGGCGATCACATCTGTCTTGCTGGACTTCAGCACCGCAGTGGACACGCGAGCCCTCACCTTGGCGGCAGAAGAGGCGAACTGACAACTCTTCGGCTTCGTTGGCTGCTTGTCGGAATTGGTGTTCACGTACATGTCGGTGTAGGTGCCACTCCAGAATTTGAACGGATCACCTTCCGCGTTTTGACCGTTGCTGTTGTACCAACCATCGCTGTTCGGACTATTACCATTGCGGAAGTAATAGCCGTGATTCGCTGCAACGTTCGCCTTCGGGATGCTGGCCACCACGTAGCCACTGCAGCCAGAAGCATTTGTCATCGGAGCCGCCGGCCAATTCGTGCCAGTCTTTGGCTGATAATGCAGGTAGTACTCTTTCCAATTGACCGTGGACTTCTGGAAGTACACGTTGATGGTGGAGTCATCCCTCACTGTGATGGTGACGGAAGCCATGGCATTGGATGAGGTCACCACGGTAATGGTGGACCTGCCGGCCTTCTTGCCAACGACAGTAGCGGTTTTGCCTCTACCCGCTACAGTAGCAACACTGGTGTCGCCACTGGACCACGATGTGATGGTATCGTTGGCCGGATCTGTAGTGGCCGTCAACTCGATGGACTTGTTGAGGCCAACCTCCGTAGAGCCAGAGATGGTGACGGTACCGGTGGTGGTGCTTCCGCCGCTACCGGAGCCGCCGCCGGTACTGCAGCCGGAAGGAGCACCGTTGACAGCCTTATAGTCCTGTACGGCCACTGCCGATTGACCCGCCGAAAGAGTAAAGTTCGAACTGCTACTTGCACTGCCACTGTGATACCAACTATCACCTTGGTAGAACAGGAATTCCACAGCTTTAAGGCCAGGGTTGTCAATCGTAACACTCAGCCAGCCGGAACAATTGGTAACATTGGACAGCACAGGATCCGTGCCCTCTGTGCTCCAACCTTCATTCCCTTCCGCAGGTAACAGACGATAACGCAGTTTCGTGTTGCCGGAAGCGTAACCATCCGCCTTGAAGTAGAACGTGGTGGTGTTCTTCGTATCGGCAGGAGCACCGGTGACGGTAATGGTTGCCGTCGCGCACTTCGCGCTATCCGCAACGGAGCATGCGGTTATTGTGGCTGCCCCGTTCTTCAAGCCGAGTACCGTGCCATCGTTCACCGATGCAACAGCCGGATCGCTACTGCTCCATTTCACGGCCTGAGGTACGCCATCCGTGCCACCGTCCGTGCCAGTGACAATCGCGGTCAAATCAACAGCAACATTGTAGGTTAGCGAAATACCTTCAGTCGGGACGACATTGCCATTGTACTGAATCGTAACCTTATCGACGGCTTTGGTGGAATCCGTGATCTGATACGCCTCGTTAGAGCCATTATTCTTCTGCAACTGCCATTCAGAGCCGGACAGCACCTTGGTAGGGTCGGAAGCGTCGACCTTCGACCATTCCAGCGTGGCACCTTCCTTCTCGTTGATAATCGCTCTGGAATCGGTCAGCTTCTTATCCGCATTACTGCCGGAGACTTCATTACCGTCGGCGTCATACACGTGCACAATATTCGTGTGAGTGTCTTCATCGTCACCGGTATTGATCTGATAGATATACGGATTAACCTTCGTGTATTCAGTGCTGTTGGTAGCGAACTCTTTCACGAAGTACTTGGCGCTCTTGGCGACGCCTTCGAACTTGATGGTGCCATCCGCGTCATTGCCATCGGTGAACTCGCCATCAGTGATGGTGCCCAAGGAAGATGTTTCAGCCTTTGCAGCCTCAAGGGTGCCGTACACATTCCAAGTGGTGCCCTTCAACGCTTCGCCAGCGGAGTTCGCCTTGTTCCACTGGATGGCCGGGCATTTGGCGGTCATCTGGCCGTTCCATGGCAGGTTGTGGCGCTCCTGGTCCATGTTGAGCACGGAGGCGGTCTTGCCTTCCCAACCTGCTTTATCGTTCTCATATGCGATTGCGGTCGGATTGTACATCATGAAGTCCTGGCCGACGTACACACGGCCATTGGTGCTCACGTGTGATTCGAAGCTGCCGTTCGGCACGAGGATGCTGCCGAGCATTGCGGCCGCAGGATCATCCGTGGTGAGCTTGTTGTCGGCCGTACCTTCGTTCGCGACACCACCGCGAATGGTAACGTTCGTGGCGTCCTTGAAGTTCCACATAATCTTCTGGGCTGCGGATGAGTACAACTCACGCACTTCATCCGTTTCCTTCTGGGAGAAGCCACCACCAATTTCGGTATCCCCCCACCAGAAGCGCCAACCGGTATGGAAATCAATGTTGCTGCCGTCAACATTGATCACTACGGAAGCCTTGTCAGGAATATTGGCGAATTTGAAATCAACGCCACGGTAACCGGCAGAGGAAAGATCCGTACCTTTAATATTGAAAACCTGCATGGCAGAGACACCGTCGCCGGTGAAGGTGATGAGCTTCTCATTGTTTTCTACATTGTTGCCATCGACAATGGTGCTGGTGTTGTTATAGGTGAACCCGTAAAGGACAGGGTCTTTTTTTTCGGTGTAGTTATACTTGTATCTGGTGATAGAACCTTCTGACGCCACGCCAGTTGCAACGGTACCTGTGGCCTGTATCTTGGACAACGGCGCAGAAAGTTTCTCCTGGATATAGGTTCCATAAGCCGAATAATCAGTGCCATTCACACTTTTCAGCGGATCTGATGCGTTGAAGACAACGTCACTGTTTTTGGACCAATCACCCTGTGCGGCCACGATGGAGGAACGGCTTGTGTTGGTGCTCCACTTGGTTTCGTTGCCGGCGATGGAAGCTTTGTATTTATAACCCTGCGCGGATTTTGCCACAGGCTGGTAACCATTACTCTTGTCCCATTCCGTGTAGCTCTGACCGACGAAGCCGCCTTTGCCGTATGCGCCGACGTTGCCTTGCGCATTGCCCGAGGAAAGGCTGCTGATACCGGAGCCTACACCGCCAACCGCAAGCACGGTTTTCCCATCGCCAGGACGGAACTGCGAGCCGAAACCGACGGTGCCCCAGCGGAAGCCGGCGCTGTAGTACTTGCCAGAGGAATCCGGAGCTTTCCACGAATCCTTCAGCGGCCTCATGACCAGTTTGCCGTTGACCACGGTAAGACCTTCGGCCTCTACCGCATACGAGCCATCAACATCATTATCATTGCTGATGTTTGTGTTATTATTCGCGTGCTTACCGACGTAAAGGTCACGACCTACGTAGGTTGCCACACCTGTATCCTCGCTAGCCACGCCAGAGGCGTCACCCAGCGTATACGAGGTCGGAGTGCACTTGGAACCATCCGTCAAGCTGTTTTCGTCAGCTTTGGCATTGTAGGCGGGGAGGAGGGAAGTTACTGCTACGGTGGCCATCATGGCTACCGCTATGGCGGCGGCGGTCAGGGAGCGGGTACGCGAAAGCGCGCGACCGGTTGCCGATCGCGTTCCTGCATAGTGTCGTGGTGCGTTGCCGGCACCATTACGCCATTGCCTCATCTTGTCCCCTATCCGCAAAGTGTTCACCCTTCTGAGCCCCTCAACTCGAGGGTTGATATCCTTTGCATAATGCCGTTATCACTTCTGTTTTACGTATAGCTTCTACGCTGTTCCCATCTCCGGCAACACAGCCGGAAACCTCTGTTTTCCCTTTTTCTCTGACCTACGGTTTACTATGATAACCTTTGCAGTTATGAAAACAAAATGAAACAGAAAGAACCCACGCCCCCTCCCCCGATACGTTTTTTCGCCCCCTCTCACGGGGACAACGCTTTGAAGCCTGATATTCAACGGTTTGTCAACGATTGCAAAATCAAAAAATACATGCTGATCATTGAATGAAATTCATCATTCATCAGCCCCCGATTGGCGTGTCATGAAACACATCACTGCAAATTGTTTCATTTTTTTTCATGAAAACGTATGCCGCACACCGTGACTATAGTGGGGGGGTATCCCTTATCAATCCACCCCAGGCCATCACAATCAGCCCGTCGGCATTGACGGGCTGCGGAAGGGCAATGAGACTCGGCTCTCAGCGGCCAGTGCCGTACACGGAATCGGTGCCGCGCAGTACGAGCTGGGCGCGCACAATCTCATGCGCGTTCTCAAGCGGCTCACCTTCGATAAGCTTCATGGCCTTTTGCGCGGCCGCGCGACCCATCGCATACGGATCCTGTCGCATGGTGGTCAGGTTCACGGTGTCGGCGTACGGCGAATCGTCGAAGCCGATAATCGAGTAATCAGAAGGCGTGTGGTGGCCGTAACGTTCCAAACGCAACACCAGCGGAATCGCCATCATATCCATCTGGCAGCAGATCGCGTCCGGGAACTCGTCCAACGCAAGCAGCGCGGTCAACGCCGAGTCGGCGAAGGTCTTGCCACGCGGCACAGAGACGACGCGCCACTTGAAGTCATGGGAGGCCCCCATCGTCTTGCAGGCGCGGATGAAGCCCTGTCCTCGCGCATCGATGGAGGAATTAATGGAATCGACCGCATCGGAGCACACGTACACGATATTCTTGTGCCCCAGATTGATCAGATGCTGGGCGGCGGTGAACATGCCGTCCTCATCGTCGATGGAGATGGTGGCGTCGAAGCCGTTTTGCGTCGGCGTATTGATGCCAATAATCGGTACGTGGATGCGCTTGAGCTGCTGGATTTCCTTCGGCTCCACGCCGAACGATGTCACGAATACTGCGTCCACGTTGCGGCGGACCGGCAGATTCGTGAAGAAGTCGCGGCGGTTTTCGGCGGTGTCGACGTGCTGGAACAGCGATACGTCATACCCGGCATTATGCATGACGGATTCGATTCCAGCGAACACTTCCGTATTGAACCAGCTAGTGATCTCTTCATTCATCAGCATCGCCACACGGTACGATTGACCCGATTTCAACGATGTCGCGGAACGTGAGATGTTGAAATCAAGCTTGTCCGCCGTTTCCAGCACCTTGCGGCGCGTACGTTCGGACACCAGTTCCGGCCGCGTGAACGCGCGCGATACCGTGGAAATCGACACACCCGCGGCCTTGGCCACCTCGCGAATGCCTGCTCTATCCATCTCTCAACCCCTTTGCGGTTTCTGCATCATAATCACAAACGTTCCCAGCCTTGGAAACACTCGCTTGAGCGGCGATGCTCTCTCAATCTGTTTCTATCATACTGCGAACGTTGTCAAAAATCACGCCAGTGTTGCACAAATCGCACAAATTATCAAAATAACCGGGTAAACCGCGTAAAAAGCCCATTTCGTCCACTGATGCTTATAGCCCAGCTTGCCGTTGTAGTAGTGCACGAACGCCACGCCCACGCCCGGCGCGATCATCATCACGGCGCCGAACAGGCCGGCTGTGAACATCATCGAATTCTCATACTGGCGCATCAGAGCGAAAATCAGCACGAAGCCAAGCGTCACCGAACCGATGCTCATCATGTGCTGGCGTAGGCCGATACGCAGCAGCAGGTCCCACAGCAGACCAATCACCACCAGTCCGACCGACAACAGCACCTTCATGGCCTTCTGATAGCGCGACGCCACCCAGTCGAGCGCGGCAAGCACAACAAACGCAACGAACAGGCCGAAAACGGGATTCTGCGAGCCCAGGTCGAAAGCCTTATGCGATGTGGCGAGGTCGTACGGCACCTCGCACACCACGGCGAGAATGAACAGCTGCAGGCCGTACGCGACCCGGCTGTGCGTTTCACGGAAACCCTGCACCAGCAGCCACGCGTAGATCGGAATGGCGAACCAGGACACCACTTCGCTCAGGACCATCGCCGTCAGCGACGTCATATTGTTGGTATCGGAGCCGAAGAACAGCGGCACGATGGTGGTGCTGCCGGCGGACAAGGCCAACGCCACCGCGCCGATGACCTTAAGTTGGAACACCGTCAGTCCGCGACGCTTTTTCCTGTTGCGGCGAGCGCCGCCGAATCCGATTTGGTCGGTCGAATCGGTTCGAGCTCCCTGCTCGGCATAGCCTTCCATATGTCCTCCTATTGCGATTTTTCCGCGCGTCGCACGTGGCACGTGCACCTTACGCACGCCTTACGCACGTATGCCTTTTACGACTTGCGACTTTTCCTTGCGACTTTCCCGCACGCCACAGCGGCTTCCCGCACGTCCCATGCGATTTAAGCTCAGCGCCCACCGCGCGCCTTATGCGTCCAACACGAATTTCAGCAGCCCGTCGTAGTCGGCTCCGGTAAACGAACATACCGCATGTGCCGAAACGTCCGGGTCGTCCGCCGGTGAAATTTCCGTGCGGAAGTATGCCGCGTCGAGGCCGGCGGAATTGGCGCCGATGATGTCGTTGCGCTCGTCGTTGCCGACCATGAGCGCGTGCTTGGCGGTCACGAATTCACGGTCGAGCGCCAGCATGTACAGGTCGCGTGCGGGCTTGCGGATTTTCTCTTCACTGGAGATGATCACGTCGTCCAGTACGCTGGCAAGGCCGGTCTCTTCCAGTTCGGGGCGTGTGTAGCAGGCTTGCGCGTTGCTCAGCAGCGCCACGACCATGCCGGCGTCCTGCAGTTGTTCGATCATGTCGAGCGCGCCGGGGTACAGCCGGAACAGGCTGGTGCTGCCTTGGCGGAACGCCCATGCGGCTTTCAGCGCGGCCTGCGGTAGCGCGAGTTTCTTTTCCGCTTCCTCGCTGCGATTCATGAGCAGGGACCGGTAGACCGGCAGGATGTCGAATTCGTCCCACCCGTTGCGAACGATTGCACGGTCGGCTTGGTGGACCATTTCGCGGGCTTCGAGCTTTTCGAACTGGTCGCGCATCACGTCGACGGATTCGTACTGCGCGCCCAATTCGGTCACGCAATCGTACAGCGCCTGCCATGCGGCCTCGCTCTGCTCATCGGTACGAATGTCGATCAGCGTTCCGTACAGGTCGAAAAACACCACCTCGTACCGCGGATTGCGCGCTCCGATTCCCACTGTCGTATCCTTTCTGGTTTTCCTGCCCCATTGCCGTATCTGTTACGGCAACCGCAGCTTTGCGGTCGCCGTTTTGTAGCTTCCCTACTGAGAGTATTACTGCAACCGCCAGATTGCAAACGTATGCGGTGGAACAATCAAATAATCGCCATCACCTGCGCTCACATTGCCTTCCACCGGACTGACGGACGAGCCGAGACCACACCAGTATCTCCGTATTCCGCCAATCGGTTCCAAACCCGTTACGGCCACGTCAATAACGCCGACGTGTCTGCCTGGATTGGCGGCCATCAGATAATCGCCGACGCGGAACACGAGTTCGTCGCCTTCCGTATCGACGATATTGCGATTGCCGTCGAACCACTGTGGATCAGACTTGCGCAATGCAATCAACTTCGCGTAATACTCAATCAAATCGCGCTTCTGCCATGCACGGTTCCAATCGAGCCAGTTAAGCTCTTTGGCGGAATCGTAAGAATCAGAGCTGCCGAATTTGGTACGTGCGAACTCCTCGCCGGACAGCATGAACGGGATGCCAGCGGAGGTAAGCGTGATACCCACAGCCAGCTTGTTGGCGTCCATCACGTCGGTCAGCGCGGCCGCAATCTGCGGACCGACACCGGCCAGCCCTTCCGCCGAGAAATCGGCGTCATACATGACTTTTGGCACATCCACGGTATTTTCGTTAACGCCTTCGGCCACGGTGCTGCCCAACGAACCAGCCGCAAAGCTCGCGCACAACTTGTCCCTCAGCGTGAGGTCGTCGTGCGCGGACACGTATTGAATGACCTGGCCTGCCACTCCTTCCGAATGTTTGCCGCGACGCCACGCGTCCACGGCCTCACGCGCAGCCGCTACGTTCTCGTGCATGCCACCGTTCACATAACCCGGGCGGTCCGAGAAGAACACATGGCCCTTGATGGTGTCTCGCGTGGTGTCGCAGAAGTGGCCGATGCGACTGTCAAGCTTCGACAGGCCTGACTTGTCAGCCAGCACGGTGTCGCTGGGCAGCGGCGCGGTGGCGCCCGCGGACCACGGTTCGCCGTACATGAGAATGTCGCGTCCACGGCCGGGAATCTCATCCAGAGCAGCACGCACGGCATTCATGGTGTCCACGTCAATCAGACCCATCAGGTCGAAACGGAAGCCGTCCATGTGGTATTCGCGCGCCCAGAACGTCACGGATTCCACGATGAACCGGCGGAACATCTTACGTTCGGTGGCCATATCGCAGCCGCAGCCGGATCCGTTGGCCAGCGCGCCGTTGGGCTTACGGCGCAGGAAATAGTCCGGCACCGACCGCTCAAACCAATTATCGGGCGAGAACATGTGGTTGTAGACCACGTCCATGATCACTTTGATGCCGGCGTTGTGCAGCGCCTGCACCATCTGCTTCACTTCGCGGATGCGCACCGACCCGTCGAACGGATTGGTGGAATACGAGCCTTCCGGCACGTTGTAATTGACCGGATCGTACCCCCAGTTGTAGCGATCGCAGGTCTCTTCGTCCACGGAACCGAAATCGTAAATCGGCATGAGCTGCACCGCGGTGACGCCAAGTTTCTTGAGATATGCGATGCCCGTGGGAAAGTCGGGATGCCCGTCCAGAGACGTACCGTCGTCGGTGAACGCCAGATACTTGCCCCGATGCGATTCGGGGAAACCGCCGGCGGGATCATTGCTGAAATCGCCCACATGGGTTTCCCAGACCACCGTCTGCGCAAGCGGCACGTCCGGCATATGGTCGCGGTACCAACCATCCGGATTGGTGCGGCTGAAGTCCACGACCATGCTGCGCCGGCCGTTCACACCGGCCCCGCGCGCCCACGGGTCGGCGATGCGGTCGACGGAACCGCAATCGCGTTCGATCAAAAAGTCGTAATACACGCCGTGCATGTTGTCGGCGAAATCGTACGTCCAGGAACCATCGGATTCCGGACGCATCGTGTACTGTCCAATCAGAGCGTCGCCGCTTTCCCCCATGGAGCCACGCGAGAACAGTCTCAGGGTCACCTTCTGTGCGGAAGGAGCCCAGAGAGCGAACTGGGTGCCGGTTTCAGTAACAACGGCACCCAGCGGCCGTTCCAGACACAGCGGGAACGGTTCGGCGACGCTCGTGTTCGGCTGTGCGAAGCTGTCTACGAGCGTCATATCCTTTGCCTTTCTTTAGCCCTTCACGGAGCCCGACATGGACTCCTGATAGAAGCGCTGCATCACAATGAACAGGATGGCGATCGGAACGGAGATCACGACCGCGGCCGCGGCGAAGCGGGCAAACCAGTTCTGGATATATTCCTTCTGCAGCATGAGCCACAGGCCCAATGCCACGGTGTAGTTGGATTGCGTACGGCAGATCACCTTGGCCATGACAAAGTCGAGCCACGGGGTCAGGAAGCCGATGATGGCCTGGTAGACGATCATGGGCTTGCAGATCGGGATGATGATCTTATGGAACACCTGGAAACGGGTGCAACCGTCGAGCAGGGCGGCTTCGTCCAGCGAGGTCGGAATGGTGTCCATATAGCCCTTCATCACGTAGAAGCCAGCGCCGGAACCGGCGGAGTACACGAGAATCAACGCCACGGTAGTCATGGTGCCGCTTGACAGGCCCAAGGCCTTCAAGATGAAGTAGATGGCGGTGACGGCCATGATACCCGGGAACATGCCAAGAATCAGCACAACGTTCATGAAAGTCTTGCGCACACGGAAACGCATACGGCTCATGCAGTATGCCACGGAGAGCACGAAGATCAGAGAAATCGCACAGGTGAAGCAGGCGATGATGAACGTGGTGCCGAACATCTTCGGGAAGTCCAACACGTTGCGGTCGGTGAACAGCACCCTATAGTTGTCCAGAGTCCACTCCTTCGGGAAGAAGGAGCTGGTGTACGGGGCGGTGTTCTTATTGAACGACTCCGCGAACACCCATACGATTGGGACGAGCCAGATGACGGCCAGAATGGCCAGGAACAAGTGGGCGAACACGTCGCCGGTGATACGGCGGATCTTCTGGTCGTGCAGAAGGCCGTGGCTTTCCACTTTGGTTGCGGAATGCTTGTTGCTCATCGGAATGCCTCCTCATTCTTATAGGAGCCGGAATTGCGGTAGGTGATCAGCGAAACGATGGCCAACACGACGAAGGTCATGATGCCGATCACGGCACCGAGATTGTAATCCTGCTTGTCCACGGTCAGCTTGTACAGCCAGGTGATAAGCAAATCAGTGGAGCCTGCGGAATCGCCCAATGGCGTAGGATCGCCGCCGGACAGCAGGTAAATGACGTTGAAGTTGTTCACATTGCCCGTGAAGGTGGTGATCAGATACGGGGTGAGCACGAAGATAATGTACGGCATGGTGATCTTAGTAAAGATCTGCCACCAGTTGGCACCGTCGATCTTCGCCGCCTCATACTGATCGGCCGGAATGTTCTGCAGAATACCGGTGATCTGCATGATGGTGTACGGGATACCGACCCACAGGTTGATGATGATCACGGTGACGCGGGCCCAAGTGGCGTTGGTGAAGAACGGCAACGGGCCGTCAATCCAACCCCACGTCTGCAGCATGCGGTTCACCGCACCCTGCGGCTGGAGCATGGTGTGCATGACCAGCAGAGACACGAACTGCGGAACGGCGATGGACATGGAGAAGCAGGCACGCCAGAAACCCTTGAAGTGGGTGGTCTTGCGATTGATGATCATAGCCACGAACATGCCGAGGAAGAAGTTCAGGAAGGTGGCGAAGAAAGCCCAGACCAATGTCCACACCAGCACACGTCCGAACAGTACGGCGTTAACGGTGCCGCCGCTGTTGGAGAAAACCTTGGCGAAGTTCTCAAAGCCGACCCAGTGGAACAGCACGAGGTGCTTGTGGTCATAGCTGGTGAATGCCATTGAAATCATGAAGATCAACGGCAGCACGGTGAACACGACGATGCCCAGCGTGGGCAGGAACATCAGCAGAACGTGCGCCTTGGCATCGAGCAGCTCGCGGACATCGTCCATGAAGCTCGGAGCCTTGCCGTTCTCCTCGAGCAGCACCTGGGACTTGTATGCAGAGCGCACGGACATGACCCACAGGCCGATGAAGGCAGCGGTGATAACCAGAGTGGCGACACCGTACAACAGGATGACCACGGAACGGTCAGGTTCGGTGTAGACCCAGAAGCCGTCGACCAGCTTCTTGCCGCCTGCATTGGTGCCCAAGGTCGGCAACTTGGAAAGATAGTCCACACCATTGATTGCCATGAACACGAAGTATGCGATTTCCAGCGCCAGCATGGCAATGCCCTTGACATACTGCTTGCGCACGATATCGCCAAGACCAAACACCACTGCGGAAAGCTTAGTGAACAGGTCACCACGCCGGAACGCCGCCCTTACCGTGTAAGGCGACGGAGAAACATAATCAGCACCCTGCTTCCGAAGGCGCTTCATCTCCCGTGGGGAAAGAGTTGTTGCTGTCATTTCGACTGCCCTCTCATATGGATATTGAAAGATAAAAAAAGCTTTGCTCCCGGACAAGGGGAAGGAGAATTTAAAAACCTTGCCCGGGAATGCAAAGCTCGGAGGAGGAGTGAGCCACTATGCAAAGTGGAGAGAGACACCGCGACTCGAAGCGTCTCTCAAAGCTGCAGGATGGCTGGGGGATTTGGCAGTGCCAACCACCTGCATTCTTCAGTTATTGGATTTTTAGGATTACTGATTTCACTCAGCGATCTTGCCACCGGCCTGCTTGACCCAATCCTGGTACCTGTCTCTTATACACATCTCCGAG
>ENA-UAKW01000586-UAKW01000586.1-human-gut-metagenome-genome-assembly--contig:-NODE-586-length-18045-cov-4.912451_pt1 | contig 18045 bp, 10 predicted proteins | sample MGYA00243691_ERZ654450 | MGnify/ENA primary metagenome ERZ654450 (study PRJEB26926, sample SAMN06164673) | human gut metagenome | biome: ENVO:00009003; feature: ENVO:2100002; material: ENVO:00002003... | reverse complement strand
AGTCGTCGGCAGCGTCAGATGTGTATAAGAGACAGTTTCCAGCGCCTCGCGCCGGAATCCGTCGTCGTAACGTCTTCTTCGATCCCCGCACATACGAAAGAACCGCACCTCCGATCATCGAATCTGAATTTCTTCAGTCCAACGATCGGGGTGCGGTTCAGTTGCGCATGGTCACCCCTCTTAATGATTTATGCCGTCATTGTGCGTGTTTGAGTCCGAGGCTGTCGGCTATGGCGTTTGCTGTGGCTTGGCTGACGGCGTTGACGCCGCCGACCACGTACGCGTTGTCGACCTTGCCCCTGTACTCCGCGGAGAACGAGACCGCGGGGCTGTGGGCGTCCTCGACCAGGAGGGTCGCCGCCTTGGCCTTGCCGGCGAGAGGACCGGCCGCCAGGGCGTCGGGGAAGTTCGCGCCGGTCGCGTACATGACGCCGTTCATGCCCAGGCCGTGCCCCGTCGTCCACCTGGCGATCCGCTCGCTCGTCTCGTAACGGGTCGCACCAGACAAACGCGTCAGCTGCGCCCCGGTTATGGATTGGGCTTTCGCCGCCACTGGTTCGGACACGGCGTTGACGCCGCCGACCACGACGATCCTAGAGAAGCGTCCGTTCGAGAGTGCTGACTGTTGGTTGTTGGTTAGACCATTTGAATCAACTAGGAACACGGGAGCCTTCGTCGCATAAGCGTACGAGCTGATGCTTAGTGCGTCGGCGAAGTTGCTGGCCGTAGCCAGTATGGCGGTAGAGCCCCAACCGGATCCCCTACGATACAGGTTCAGGGACGTGTCTACACGTGTCGCGCCAGCCACCCGCTCCACATTGGGGCAGAGACTTCCCAACTCGTCCATCACGCTGTCCGACACGGCCGCGCGGCCGCCGGCGACAATAATCTTGGACGGGGCGAGATCAGTCAGACGCGTGAACGCCTGGAAGGACAGCGTTTTCCCATCAGTCAGTACGATGGGGGCATCCAGGGTGCCGGCCAAGCCAGAAGCCGCCAGGGCATCGGGATAGTTGCCGCCTGAAGCGACAATCACAGTGCCCCCGGATTTCCATCCTCCGGTTCCGACGATCTCCTCCATGGTGTCGTAGCGGGTCATGCCGGCCAAGCGCCTCAATGCGGCGGGTTCTTTCACCCAATGCGCGTGGAGGGTCACGTCGCTTGTTACGGTTTGCTTGAAGTCGTACTTCGTGCCGCCGTTCTTGGCGGTGTACCAGCCCTGGAACGTGTAGCCGGCGCGGGTCGGGTTCGTTGACTGCACGGCCTTGGACCCGTACCTCACCGATTGGGAAGCGACCGTGGATCCGCCGTTCGAATTGAACGCCACCGTGGCATATGCAGTATGTCCTGCCTGGAACTGAATGGTCTTGCTTACGTCGTCATTCGATACGTCGTAATTCAAGCCATAGGCCTTGATTGTCAGCGAGCGTGTTTCAATAGCAGTTAACGTGGAGAAATCGACGTCAGCAGTTATTGACACGTTGCCGTTGTAGCTGTCGTTACCTCGGGCGGAACGATTTTGCCCTGCGACATTCACTGATGCACTTGATACAGGGCCGGCTGCTGTCACGCGGATGGTTGCCTTGCCTGGAATGATGGCGTTGGCCAGATTATGCCAACTGGATCCGCCGTCGGTTGAATACTGTGCGGAAACAGTGGGTTTCTCCTGGTCCTCCGTCATTGCCGCATAAGCGTTGACAAGACCAGTGCCGCGGTATTCTGCTCCGTCTGTTGGCGCTTCCAAGTTGTCGTACAGTTCCTTGGCCTGCTTTTTAAGCAGTTGCGTAATCTGCGAAGCAGAATAATTCGGATGAACCGATTTGAGTAGTGAGGCGACGCCTGCCACGTGAGGCGATGCCATCGAGGTGCCGTTCATATAGTCATAGTCGGTTCCGTAGGTTGAGTAGATCCAATTTCCTGGAGCTGCTACATCAATAGTGTTGGCACCGTAGTTCGAGAAGCTGGCGCGGTTCAATGATGTTACGGAATGAGCGCTTCTCTTTTGCACTGCGGATACGGCAAGCACTCCGTCAAGCATGGCAGGAACGATGTATCCCTTGTTGTTGGCAAGAGAAAGCCCAGAACCTCCAAGACCTGGGCTTTGCTGATTCGCCAAGCCGGTCAGTGAATTGAACGTATTTTTGTCGTTGCAGGCATCGACGGTTTGCCCGATGACCTCACGCGGCTGGCGCTTTTCGATTTGTCTGCGCATTCGATCCAAAGACGTGTCATCGTGTATATTGTCGAGGTCAAGCTTGTTATTTCCGGCAGCGGCAACGTTGACGACGTTGTTCTTGGCCGCATAACTCACAGCTCGTTGCAGAACGGTGTCATACGCCTTGTCGACTGCATACTTACCTGGATAGTCGGGCGACAGACTGCCGATGCTAGCATTGGTGACGTCCATTCCCACTTTGGCTGCCCATACATATCCGCAGACTTCCTGTTCGAGGTAGGTACGGTTATGCTTGAGCACACGTATGGCTGCCAATGTTGTATTCGGATTTACGCCATCAACGCCACTGCCATTGTGAGACGCTGCGATGATGCCTGAAACGTGCGTACCATGTTTATCGACATTGTCGTCTGCGGTCGGCCACCATACAGGATGCCCCGTCGAGGAGTTGGTTCCTTGCTGCGGAATTCCATTCACCGTACAATCAACGGAATAGGTGCTGTTCACCTGCCCCTGCAGATCGGGATTATCATCCTCGATACCGGAATCGATTACGCCGGTCAGAGTTGGCTTATACGCGACATTGGTTCGCTGCGCCTTATCTGCACCAATGGCGGTAATGCCCCAGGCATCATAGATGTTGGTGTTCGAATCCGAGGAATCTTTCTGCGGCTTGCGGATCGTGTTCCCCGATTTCCATTTTGTGGCTGTCGCGATGTCGGAAGATGTGGTGTTCCCATAGCGAATTTCTTCTTCGCGGAGTTTGCTACGCGTATACGCCACCGTGTCCACAGCAATGCCATTTGCTGCAGTCCAGCGTGCGAAGTCGGAAGCGAACGTCTTGGTATGTGCTTGCACAAAGAACACACTGATCTCCGGATATGACATCAGCTTGTAGGCCTGCAACGCTTCGGCTCCGGTGATAGCCTTGTCCAACACGTCGGTTGCCGTGCCTTCTTTGAGACTGACGACGTAGTTGGTAACTGTTTCGTCGGAATCCGCTATCGAATGGCTTTCCTCCACTGTCGGCGCAGCTGAGCCGACAGTGATGTCGAACCATGTTGTCTTTGCCGTATCGGACTTCAATGTTATGGTAACGCGCTTGGTGCCATTGGAATTCATATTCGGTTGAGAGAGCGTATACTCGCTGCTTGGCAGTTGTACTGTATCGCCATTGTCTTGTATTGCGGATACCACAAGTCCTGTCGTATCAAGCGTTTCGCCTGTCTTATACGAGGCTTTTTTCGGTGGGGTCTGTACGGAGATGGCGCTGTAGCGTATTGGGCTGTACCACGCATATAGGGTTATGGAACCGCTTGTCAGCAGATTCTTCACCGGAGCGCAGTAATCATACCCTGTGCCGTTGCCGTCGGCTTTGGTATTCCAGCCGGTGATCATTTTGCCAGCGGGGGCTTTGAACGTTGAACGATTCAGCCTTTCCTTTTTGTCATATGTCAGTGTCTGGTTGGGCATGGTGCCGTTTCCGCCGTTAGCGTCGAACTTCACTGTGTACTTGTTCGCCTTCCATTGCGCATACAGGTATTGGCTATATCCGTGCTCGTCGTAGATGTTTTTGACTCGTTGTCTATCGGAATAGCTGATGCCGGTGCCGTCGGATTCCGTATTCCACCCAATGAAGGTATATCCGGGTGCACTGCAGGTATTGCCATCAAGATTCGCATACTCGTCGTACTTGATTTTCTGCGCTGAGACAATTCCGATACTCGAGTCGTTCGGGAGGTTCGGCTCGAAAACTACGGTGTAGGAGGCGCGCTCCCATTGCGCATACAATGTCATCTTTCCGTTTCCGGAAACGTCCGAATCATGGAAGATCACAGTATCCCATATACTGCCACTGTATTTTTGACCGGTACCATCGGCCTTGGTGTTCCATCCTGTGAAATTGTAATGAGTACGAGTGAATTCGCAAGATCGAAGCCACTGATATTCTTCAATGCCGAAGGTTTGCGGAGCCATGGATCCGTCCCCCCGTTGGCATCAAACGTTATCGTTACGATTTTGCTTTCCGTCACATGGATCGTGCGATCGCCCGCCGCTATGTTACCGGCATTATCTTTTACCGTGTAGGTAAGTCGATAATCTCCAGGTGTCGAAATATCAAACTTGCCGGAAACCGTGACATTGCCGGTCACGTCGCCATCATGATCGTCAACGGCGCTTATGCCATACATCGTACTGAATGAGCGATCTCCTGCCTTGGCACTAATGGTGTCCAATCCCTTTATGGACGGTGCGGCGATATCGGATACCACCACTGTTGCACGGATTTTCTGATTGGGGAATCCCACGATACTGATGCTATCGACGTAGAACACGTCGCCCAAGTGAAGCTCTGACGCGTCCTTATTTCGGATTGCCTCGGCCTGTTCTTGGTTCCAATCCACGTCTTCCGTAACGGTTTTGCCGTTGCTCAAATGGATAGTCACTTCGTCTGGAAAGATTGGATAGCATTTGTCAAAACTGCATTTCGCGGTAATGGCATCGATGGATTTCACCTTGGCGTCGGTCCATTGTGCATACAGAGTGATTACCTGATCGGCATTGGTAGCGCTGAATTCACCATATGCCGTGTTGTCTTTGTACGCCGTACCGCTGCCGTCTGGCTTGGTGTTCCAACCAGTGAATACTTTGCCGTTGTATTTGAATTCGTTTGGTTTCAGCGTCGCTGCGGTACTGCTCGGTCTGGATGGGACTTTTTGATCGGGCATGCTTCCCGTGCCGCCGTTGGCATCATAGCGGATGGTGTACGGATATGAATCCCACTGCGCATATAGCAAGATATCGCTGGTTACAGGAGTACTGAAATCATACAGAGGTGAATCATTGGAATATCCGGTGGACCATCCTCGGAATGTGTATCCTGGACGGGTGGGGTCGGCAGGCCGTGTGGCGGTTTCGCCATCTACAACCTTCTGATCCTCGGAATATTCGGGTACTGAATCGTAAGAGTAGAAATGCACGGTATGGATTGCCTGCCATTGTGCATACAGGGTTATACTGCCGTTCTCTTCGGCGGTCAGGTTCTTTATGGATTGCCCTGCCTGATATGAAGTCCCGGAGCCGTCGTATTCGGTGTTCCAAGAGACGAATGTACCGTCGTTATTGCTTATTCCGACTTCTGCCGGAGTCGGAAGAGTCTGTGCTTGGTCATAGGTGAATTCCCGGCTATAGCCACCGCCTGCTCCGTTCTTGCCTGGGGAGAAATACACAGTATAGGTATTTGCTGTCCACTGCGCATATAAATCCACTGTCTCACCCAGATCGGCGATGTTATGGATGTAGGCGTAGTCAGAATATGAGGTTCCGGAACCGTCTTTTTGGGTATTCCATCCGTTGAACCGGTATCCGGTACGTGTGAACTGATTACTGTTCAGCGTTTCATAGGAATCCGCTTCGATTTTCTGGTCGGGCATGCTGCCTGTGCCGCCATTAGCGTGGTATTTCACCGTGTACGTGGAACCGACATATCGCTTGAGCGCATCGCGTACCGACTGTGACGTGCCTCTGTCATAGCTGCCACCCGTATAGCCGATTTCCAGCACGACGATGGTGGCGCCTTTCCAACTGCCACTGGTCACCTGCGCCGAGGCCATGCCAGCGACATCTGCCAGTTTGCTTACTTCGGTGAGGTAATGGCCGTATCCCTGCCTGTTGCCGCCAGCAGGAGCGGATAGCTCGCTATACCAAGATTGAATGGGGTTATGGCTGCTTTGCCCGGTTTGTGGATATCCGATGAATAGCGCCTCGGGGCCGAACCAGTATGTGCCGCTCTGATAATTCGGGCTTTCCGCAAGATTATGCTTCTTCTCGGCCGCCCATGATGGAGCGCCCACATACATATTGTCATGGCTGATTGGCTGACTTTGATTCACCGCAGCGCGTTCCGCCAAAGCGTCGGCGCGTCTCTGTGCCCAGCTCATCAGATTCCAGTTCACGTTGAGCTCATTGACGGGGGACCCGTCGGCGGTGTCCTCTGCGACCTGTCCGGATTGCATATTGGCACCGTTGTCGGCGTTCTGAGCCTTGATAATCTGCTGTGCGGTCAAGGTAGTTCGCTTGGTCTGGCGAAGTTTGTTGAGCTCGCTCATATATTTCAGCGAAGCGACAATATTACTGTCCTGTGTTGCGCTATCGGCAACGGCAATATGATCAGTGGTCATGCCCACTGCAGCGCACATGGCCAATGCGCAGAATGCAGCCCATATCTTCTTTGACGCTGCCAATGGTCTTGACATAGACGTCTCCCCTCAATAATTCTCTCATCCTGATGCGGGAATGTTGCTTTCCTCAATTGGCCTTAATTGTATCGCTGTGCATACAAAAAATGGGGTAAAGCATTAATCGCTTTACCCCATCGGGAATCATGTTCATCAGCGTTTAATCGCAGGAGCTTACGCCCAGTTCGTTGATTCTCATGGCAGAGTCATTGAGCAAGCCGGCGAAGTTCACCGTTCCAGGATTCCTCACTGAGAAATAGCAGGAATTCTCGTCACTGGTGAATGCAAGCTGTTCGAAATTCCTCAGATTACTGGTGTCGGGGATAATACGCATGGTAGCGATGATTTTGAAATCACCATCATTGAACAGGCTCAGCGGAAGCGCAAAATGCACTTTGTTGTGGCCGGTCTTGTTGACTTTGAATGAAACACCGCAGTCGTAGGGAACACCTCCGCGCTTTACATCCAATACCGACATGGGAATATAGAACTCGACGTCCTTGCTGTCTCGCAGATCATATTCGACGTCGAACTCGAACGTGTCGTTGCAGGTGAGCATTTGTTCGGAAACGGGAACTACACGGAACGTCGGTACTCGTTCGCTCAGGCCAAGCGGGTACTCGTTCTCGTCTTCGTTGTCCTCCTTTTCATGTTCTTTACGCTCCACCTTGAGATTTTCCAGGGTGTAGCGGTCGGCGACATCGTTCTTGTCTCCACTGGCGATGATTTCGCCGTCCTTGATGAGGATGGCCTTATTGCAGTACTTCTTCACCGCGTCCATGGAGTGGGTGACGAGAATGACCGTCTTGGTCGGATCTTTCTTGATTTCGGCGAAGAAGTTGTCGCATTTGCGCTGGAACGCCTCGTCTCCGACGGCGAGCACTTCGTCGAGCACCAGAATGTCGCCCTGCGCCTTGATGGCCACGGAGAAGGCGAGACGCACCTGCATGCCGGAGGAATAGTTCTTGAGCTTCTGGTCCATGAAGTCCTCAAGCTCGGCGAATTCCACGATGTCGTCATACATCGCGTCGATTTCCTCGTGCGTGAATCCCAGCAGCGCGCCGTTCAGATACACGTTCTCACGTCCGGTCAACTCCGGATTGAAGCCGACGCCCAGCTCGATGAACGGCACCAGCTTGCCCTTCACCATCACGGAACCCTGTTCCGGCACGTAAATCTGCGAAATGATCTTCAGCAACGTGGATTTGCCGGAACCGTTACGGCCGACGATACCGAAGAAATCGCCCTGATGCACTTCGAAATTGATGTCGCGCAGCACATGCTGCTCGGTGTAGCCCTTGATGCCCTTCGTCCAGTTCAGGAAAGCCATCTTCAGACCGGTGGCCTGTTCGGTGGGCAGACGGAAGGACTTGGCCACATGGTCGACCTTGAGTACGACCGGACGTTCATCAACAGTGTTGTTGTCAGTCATCGAAACCTCGCTCATGGCTTTAGAGCACCTCCGCGAACTTGGCGCTGTACTTGCGGAACACATGGATGCCCAGCCACAGAATCACAGCGGACAGCACATACGGCAGCAGACACAGCAGCTTGTTATCCACCATGGTCCACACGGTCGGCACGTATTCCGGAGACAGCAGGTTATGGCGGATATCCATGATGGTCTGCGTGGTCGGGTTAAGCATCAGAATGTCGGCAGCCCAGGAGAACTCCTTGTTCTGCGCCACCATGGAAATCGGGTAGATGATAGGCGTGGCATAGAACATGGCCTGCAGCACCACTTCCCAGATATGGGCCACATCACGGAAATACACATACAGCGAGCCCAGAAGCAGAGCAACGCCAAGACCAAGGCAATACAGCTGGATAATGCTGAGCGGAACCAGTAGGATGCGCCAGGTGTAGTGTGCGTGGGCGAAGAAACCGAAGAGGATGACCACCACAAGGTTGATGCCCAGGGAAATCATGGAACCCATCGTGGTGGACGCCACAATGATGTAATTCGGGAAATGAATCTTGCGCAGCAGATCGCCACGATCAACGATGGCGCGCATGCCCATGCTGGTCGATTCGGAGAAGAAGCTCCACAGGCAGGTGCCGCACAGCAACGAAATCGGGAAAGTCGGAGTGCCATCCGAGAACTTCAGGAACTTCACGAACACCACGTACATCACGGCGAACAGCATCAGCGGTTTCAGCACGGACCACACCATGCCCAGGAATGAGCCCTGATATCGCAGCTGGAAGTCGGTTTTCACCAGTTCCTTGAAAACCACCATCGCATAGTGGTACCTCTTCTTGAGGCTTTCGAAAAAGTCTTTCACAAACGTCCTATCCTACTCGTGCGAAGTATTTGGGTGCAAAAGCTCGTAGAGCGTCCCTCTTCGGCAGTACTCTCATATATTCTATTGAGGAAAGGACGTTTGTCTTAGTAAGGCGGAATATCTCACATGGTTCTCACAGCGGAACAGCACCATCCGAATATCAAAATCTTTGTGTCGGCACATAAGCAGGCCACGTTCCCTGAGGGGAACAGTATTGTTCCGGTGCAGGTGGGCGCGGCGAATGCTGCGACTCGTTTCACGAACACTTTGCATGACGACGAAGGTGTGAACATTTCTGCGGAAAACCCGCGGTATTGTGAGCTAACCGCGCAATACTGGGCCTGGAAAAACGAGGATGCTGACTATTACGGCTTCTGCCACTACCGCAGGTACTTCGATTTCACCGATACTCCGCACAAAGAGAACGATTACGGAGAGATTATCGATTCGTATATCGATAATCACGCGCTCGCCGAATACGGTATCAGCGATGATGCGATCGCACGTGCCGTGGATGGTTGGGACGTCATCACCACGCCGTTGAACGATGTTCGTCGTATAGGCGGATTCTCGAATCTCAAACAGCATTGGGATGCCGACGAGCACCTGCGTTTGAAAGACCTGCGCCACATGTATGACATTTTGTGCATGCGCCATCCCGACTACAGAGTGGATGCCGACGCCGTGCTCAACGGTCGAACTGCGGCATTCTGCAATATGTTCATCATGAAGAAGGACATCTTCTTCGAATACAACGAGTGGTTGTTCCCACTGCTCGATGAGTTTGCAGCAGCTACTGATTTCAGCAAAATGGACGTGCAGACCACGCGCACGGTGGGTCATCTTTCGGAACGGCTGCTCAACATCTTCATTGCGCACAAGCAGCGTACCGGTGCGCATTGGAAGATCAAGCGACTGCAGTGCGTGCATTTCCTGCATCCGGAACCGGCCACCGTTCTCAAGCCGCTTGATGCCGGATACAAGAACGTGGTGCCGGTGGTGTTCGCCGCAGACAACAACTATGTGCCGATGCTCACCACCACCATCTATTCGATGCTGAAGAACGCTTCCCAAGATCGTTCATATGATGTGATCGTATTGGAACGGAATATCTCCGACGAGAACAAGCAAAACATACGTCAGTTTTTCGAACGGTTCCCAAATGCCGTGATCCGCTTCTTCGATGTGAGCCGTTACTTGGCTGGCTTCAATCTCACCACCAGTAATGCGCATATCAGCATCGAAACGTATTACCGTTTCATCATCCAGGAGGCGTTGCCGTTCTATTCGAAGCTGCTGTATCTGGATTGTGATCTGGTGGTCAATGGCGATGTCGCCGAACTGTTCGATACCGAACTTGGAGATAATGCGATCGCCGCCGTGCCTGATATCGACTTCATCGGCAATCTCAATATGAAAAACGGCGAACGGGCCGGATACGTGCGCAAGCAATTGCATATGCGCGATGCGTACGGCTACTTCCAGGCCGGCGTGCTGGTGATGAACCTCAACCGTATGCGCAAGATCCATACCGTCCACGAATGGCTGGAAATCGCCTCCAAACCCGGATACATCTATAACGACCAGGATATTTTGAACGTGGAATGCGAAGGCCTGGTCACGTACCTGGATTATTCGTGGAATGTGATGCACGACTGCGCCGGACGCGTCAATGGCGTATTCGATTTCGCGCCAGCCAATGTGTATAAGGCATACATGACGTCGCGTAAGGCTCCGAAAATCGTGCATTACGCCGGTTTCGACAAGCCATGGAAGAATCCATGGTGCGATTTCGCCTCGTTGTACTGGAGTTATGCGCAGGAAACGCCTTTCATGGCGCAGATGATCGCAACAATGAGTGGTGTGGAACGTCCCGCTCCGCCGGAACATCATGAGCGTGCGATCGCGGAGGACAGCCCCATCCGCAAGTACGTGGATGTACTGGCTCCGACCGGTTCCAAGCAGCGTGAACTGATGAAGGTGGTGGCCCGCAAAGTCCAAGGCAAGCGGTGATGCTGCTGTTGGTGTTTGTCCAGAATATTCCTATTTGGGCAAACACCAACAAGATAAGCTGTTGATAAATCAGTCTCTGCGGAACAGATCGCGTGTGTAGACCTTGAAAGCCACATTATTGAGATCATTGTTCCAGCGGTTAGCCACGATCACGGATGAACGTTCTTTGAATTCGCTGAGATTGTGAGTGACTTCACTGCCTTGAAAGTCGGGCTTATCCAATGTGGGCTCGTAAATAAGTACGGGAACGCCATTTGCTTTGAACTGTTTCATCACATCTTGGATGGCGGACTGGCGGAAATTATCGGAACCAGATTTCATGGTCAGCCGGTAAATGCCGATGACAGGATTTTGAACGTCTTTGATACGTTCCATCACCTCAGAGGCAACGAACTCCTTGCGGGTGCGGTTTGCGTCCACAATAGCTTCGATAAGGTTCTGTGGCACCTGATTATAGTTGGCCAGCAGTTGCTTAGTGTCCTTCGGCAGGCAGTATCCGCCATAGCCAAAGCTGGGGTTGTTATAACCGTCACCGATGCGTGGATCAAGACATACGCCATCGATGATTTCGCGGGTGTTCAGACCGCGGCTCTCGGCATAGGTGTCCAATTCGTTGAAATACGCCACGCGAAGCGCCAAGTAGGTGTTGGCGAACAGCTTGATGGCCTCCGCTTCGGTGGTGCCGACCACAAGCTCCGGAATGCCGATGCTGCCATCGGCGTTGGTGCGGGTCTTTTCCTCCGGGTCGGCGCCATGCGCCAACAGGTCCACGAATTCGTGTGCCGCCTTGATGGATGCCTCGTCGTCTTGCGGAGCACCCACCACGATGCGCGTCGGGTGGAGATTGTCGGACAGCGCGTGCCCCTCGCGGAGAAATTCAGGGGAGAAGAGGATGTGGTCGTCATGCAGAGTATCGCGTAGCTGCTGTGTGTAGCCGACTGGAATCGTCGACTTGATGACGATCCACGCATGCGGAGCGTGCTCACGCACCGCGGAGATTGCGGCCTCGACGCTGGACGTGTCGAAATAGTTCTTCTTCTCGTCGTAGTTTGTCGGCGTCGCGATGATGACAAAGTCCGCATCGGTATACGCTTCCTGCGGGTCGAGTGTCGCATGGAAGTCGAGCGGGCGCTCGCCGGACGCGTTCTTGTTAAGAAAGTCCGTGATCACCGGATCGACGATTGGGCTTTTACCATGGTTCAGCAAATCGACCTTCTCGGGAATGATGTCGAGAGCGTGAACCTCGTTGTGCTGGGCAAGCAGCAATGCGACGGACAATCCGACATAGCCGGTGCCTGCAACTGCGATCTTCATAGCAAATCAGCCTTTCCTCATCGTGACCTTAAGCCATTGTAAGCAATGGATCACTTTGGCAAATCAACGAAACCGGTGTCTTTCAGGTAATGCTTGCCGGACGTCATATCGTATTGAATGAGATGATAATCGTGCAACAGTTGTTTTGCCTGCTTTGAAAGGTTCTTTTCTTTGATGAGGTTGCCGTTCGCATCAAGATAGGTGGGTTTGCTGTTGCTGCCGGAGGAAGACGGTACGGACATTGCGGGAATCGCCTGATGCATCTTGGTGAGGAATGCGATGTATGGGCTGACCTTCGCATTGAGATGCTGAGCGAGCTGTGCCGAGAAGTAGTTCGATGACGTGTATGCGCTGGAGATGCTATCGAGCTTGGTTCCCGCGGATTGCGATGCGTTGTTGGACCAGATGAAGTAGTCGGTCTCATGAAGGGCGAGACTGTTCTTTTTACTCGCCGATGCAGTGTCGTATATTCCCGGCAGGTGATCCCCATAGAAGACGACGGTGATGGGACGGTCGATTTCGTTGAGCGAATGCAGGAACGCCAAGGTGGATTGATCGGTGTAGCTGGCGCCCTTGGCGTAGGTGTCGATATTGGTTTTTCCCGTCTCTGAGAGATTCTGCGAAATATCGGCGTCCTTGAACTGATTATTGTCGTACCAATCATTGTAGGGCGTGTGGTTCTGCATGGTTACCACTTGCAGGAATTGGTTCTTATCGGTCTGCTGAACGTCGTTGAGAATGTAGTTGTAGAGCGATTCATCCGAAGCTGTCCAGTCGCGATCGATGTACGTCAGGCCCTTCAGCTTGTGTGAACCGTCGACTGTCCAGAACTTATTGAAGCCGAATTTCTTGTAGTTGGTATTGCGGAAATACATGCTCCGGTAATAATCATGGTAGGCAACCGACGCCTGCTTGCCATGCGCGTCATTCCAAAGTTGATTCAGAGTCGGCGTCCATTTTTCATTGGGCACCAGCTGTTGGTAGGCAATCGACAAAGAAGAATCGAAATTGGCCATGGACAGGCCTGACAATGCCTGATATTCGATGTTTGCGGTGCCGCCGCCATAGCCGGGAGACAGCATGAGCCCCGATGTCGTCTGCTCTTTGAGCTGACGAATATTCGGCATCGGATCCTCCGTCATGGTAATTCCTGGAACTCGCGTTGGATCTGAGAACGATTCCGACAGAATCATGATGACGGTGCTACTGGTCATGTTCGCACTGCGGCTTTGATTGATCGAAACCGCATTTTTCGCATACTTTGATGCGAGTTCTTCCATGGTCTTTTTCGAATAATCTTTTGGTTTATTCATGACCTTGGTGTTTGACAAGCGGAGGAAATTAATGGCCGGACCGTTGTATTGCGCATCTGTTTTAGCGTTCCACATGACAGGATAATCCGACAAATTATGGGTCAGTTGATAAGCCCAGCTTTGTTCGTTGCGGATGCCTGCGGTAAATGAATAGACAACCGCAACCGATAATACGGCCGCTAGGATGCGGACTGCGGTTGTTGCCATGGATTTAACGCTGCGGAACGGTTTCCACCAGTGGCAGGGGATTATGGCGTTTCGTCCATCTACGAACTGCATGATGATGCAGATGACGATAAGCCAGGTAACGCCCGTCACCGCGTTATTGACAAGGCTCTCGCACGATTTCGGAATGAAGGAAAACAACTGTTTGGTGGTTCCGCCGGAAACGAAGTTGAGATCGGCCGGAATGATGGGCTCATTGCGGGTGAGGATTTTGATGTGGTTCGCAATCGCGAAGACGGTCATCACGGTTCCGAAAATAGCCGTTGCGATCCAGAAGCGATTTATTATGAGAACAATCGTTAAATAAATGAAGCTCAGTACGATTAAATTAAGTAATGCCTGATATTGATTGTTGAGGAATATCTTGCTGAAGAAATTAACGGTCTGCCCCATGACGCTTTGACTCACATAAGTGAGGGCATCAATTTCTGCGCCCTTGGGGTATTTGGGTTTAGTATATGTTCCCCATTGGATCAGAGCAATCTCATATGTTGTAAGAGCGACGATGATAATAAAGTAAAAGGAATAGGAGAAGCGATGACGCTTCTTCCACAAGGCATGCGCACCCTGGAAAAACTTGATGATGAGCTGGACGGCTTTGAAACTTGTGAAGGTGTGCCATGCGTTACGTACCGTGGTCGCAGCGGTACGTGCGGCGTGTGCGGTGGCGTGAGTCGCACTGGCAATAGTGTGGCCAATTCGTTTCAAGCTATGCCCGGCAGTCGTCAGGGCCGTCCGAATCGTTTGAAGAGTACGTGACGTTGTCTGTAGTGCGTGATTGTCGTTAACTTGTGTCTCTGCAGCAAAAGAGGAAGCATGTTGCTCGTCCGTAATCGTAAGAATATCCGTATCGCATGATGCGGGGGATATTTCCGTTGCCGGTATGTAGATGCTTCGGTGTGCGGGCTCCGCATGAAGAGGGGCTTTATGCGTGTATAGTTCCGCGCGGTGGCGCACATCGAAACGAGAGGGGGTGTCTATCATGCTCTCGTCAGCCAGTGTCCGGTAAGTTCCGCCTATAAACGATTGTTTGGGATGTCTGGCGTATGAAGGCTCGAAGGTATGAACGGCAGACTGGATATAAGGCATCGTCGCTTCCTTCACGGCAAATAACCCCTTGTGTAAACGGGGGTTTATGAGCATGTAAAACCGAGCTATATATTAGCCAGTGTGTCTGGACGAGTAGGTGTCTTGATGGTAGCTGGTGGGTATCTGAATGATGAATGAAACCAAGGCATGTTCTTAAGCGCAGTCAAATAGTTATGCGATAGTGGCGGTATGAAGGGGAAGAAGATTTTTCGATGCATGCCAGTGTTGGTGGCGTTGTGCGTGTTGCTTGAAGGCATGTTTTTCATGACTATTACCAAGCCTGGTCGTGTGCCGGATATTTGGACGCATGTTTATCGAATTGACTCCATACTCAACGGGGATGTAATTGCGCGGCCAGTTACTTCAAGAAGTATGTTGCATAATACTGAGACGGGGGTGGTCGGTGGTGCGGTCGATCGCAGTTGGATGCAGTATTCCTTGGATCAATATGACGGATATGACCCGGGAGTTGTGATTGCGGAATCCGTTGCTGACAATGGATCATCGACAACGGTTGACCTGCCTTTTAACAACACGGTAACGAATTCTCCGGTCGTATATGCTCCGCAATTGTTGGGATTCGCTGTGGGGCGCTTATTTGATTTGGGGCCTGGGGCAACATATCGATTGGCGGAAATTGCATGCTAATCGTCTACACATTACTCATGTACTGCGCGGTTATGGCATTGCCAAAATGGCGCATTCCGGTTGGACTCTTGCTGTGCGTTCCTCAAATGCTTAGATTCGCCTCATTTTCCATCTCTGCGGATTCGCTGACACAAGCTGTGATGATTCTGTTCTCCTGTTTGCTGTTCCGGGGAATTATTGGTAAACGATCACAACGTGGAGCAGTGGCGCTTGCGGTAACGAGCGTGCTATTGGCAATGTGCAAGTTTGTGTACATGCCATTGGTTTTGCTGGTTATTCCGTTGATGTTTGATAGAGTTTCCGGTCGCTGGCGTGTGAATCGTGGTCGGGCTGTGCCATTGTTGATAGGCGTGGTTACGTCTGGTATATGGACCATATTCTGGTTGGGCGTCAATGCTTGGTATACGAATTGTCCGATGCTGGTTTCGTACAAACAAATGAGCGAGCGCAAGCATGCATTGCTAACGGATCCCGTTGCCATGTTGGATGCTGTGAAGAACATTGCATGGGCGATAACGCATGCTCAATCGAATATGAATAACAGGACGGACAGCATCATGATTGCCGCGTGTTGGTTGGCAATTGTGGTTTCCGTAGTCGTGTTGGCTGTGACCAGTGTGGTGAATGCTTGTGTCAAAAGCCGCCGAAAGAATCCGGTTAGGACTGCCAATGGTTCTATAAATGCATGCGGTGTGCTTTCCTTACCATACGCATGGTTGATCGCGGTGGTCTGTATCGGAGATATTGTATTGATTTACCTTGCCTTGTGGCTGCAATACGATGCGGATGGGCTAATCGGAGTCGACGGTATGCAATTCAGGTATTTCCTTCCTTATGCGCCTTTGTTTGCATTCGTAATGTTGGAATCGGGAAGGCGGTTGCTGAAACAGTGAGCGAACAGGGATTCAAACCGAAACATATTCTGGTAACCGGCGGATGCGGGTTCATCGGCGCGAATTTCGTACGGTACGTGGCGCGCAATCATCCGGACGTGCACATCACCGTGCTTGACAAGCTGACGTATGCGGGCAATCCGGCGAACATCGACGGGCTGCCGCAATCGCAAGTCGAACTTGTCATCGGCGATATCTGCGATGCGTCGCTGCTGGAACGCATTGTGCCCGGCTGCGACGCCATCGTGCATTTCGCGGCGGAATCACATAACGACAATTCCATCTTCGACCCGGAACCGTTCATCCGCACGAACGTGGAGGGCACGATGCGGCTGTTGGAGGCCGCGCGTAAATACGACGTGCGATTCCACCACATCAGTACCGACGAAGTGTACGGAGACCTGGCGTTGGACGATCCGGCGCGATTCGGCGAAAACTCGCCGTACCGCCCGTCAAGTCCGTATAGTGCGTCAAAGGCCGCGTCCGACCATCTGGTGCGCGCGTGGACACGCACATACGGCCTGCGCGCCACCATTTCCAACTGTTCCAACAACTACGGCCCCTACCAGCATGTGGAGAAATTCATCCCACGGCAGATCACATCCATCCTGGACGGACTGCGGCCGAAACTGTATGGTACCGGCGAGAACGTGCGCGACTGGATTCATACGGAGGACCACTCTTCGGCGGTATGGGCGATTCTGACGCGCGGTCGAATTGGTGAGACGTATCTGATCGGCGCGGATGGCGAGAAAAGCAACATCGCCGTGCTGCGCATGATAATGCGGTTGATGGGGCAGCCGGAAGACGCGTTCGACTGGGTGCGCGACCGGCCTGGGCATGATCGTCGATATGCGATCGACTCGTCCAAGCTGCGTGCCGAATTGGGTTGGAAGCCGGCGCATACGGATTTCGAAAGCGGCTTGCACGACGTGGTCGACTGGTATGCGACGCACCGCGATTGGTGGGAGCCGGCCAAAGCCGCCACCGAAGCACGCTACCGGGCACAAGGGCTGTGATCGTTGTGGACGCGGGCGCGCGATAGGTGTGGCGGGCGCGACGGGAAGAGGGGTGGTGGCGAGTGCGAGCTGAAGGGCTTATGCTGGTAGGAGAAACGTTTTACAGGGGGTTTGATGGCTCGTAGGGCAACGCTGAAGGATGTGGCTGCGGTGGCGGGAGTGTCCGTGACCACGGTGTCGCTGGTGCTGAATGATCGGCCGGCGCGTGTTTCCATGGAGAAACGCGAGGCGATCGCACGGGCGGTGAAACAGCTGAACTACGTGCCCAATCAGAACGCGAGGAGCCTCGTCACCAAACAATCCAAGCTCGTGGCGCTCATCGTGCCCGACATCGAAAACCTGTTTTTCGCGGCGCTTGCCAAGTGCGTGGAGGATGAATGCGCGGCGCAGGGGTATTCGCTGATCGTGGCCAATTCGGATGATTCGCGTGAGTCGGAACAGGCTTTGCTGCGCAGGCTGACGTCACGTGGGGTGGATGGCGTGCTGCTGATTCCCGCGCGCGAATCCTGCGCGGCCGGTGCCGGCGCCGCGTTGCGTGAGGACGTGGAGCGTGTCACCTGCCCGGTGGTGCTCATCGACCGACTGACGCAATGCAGTTGGTGTGACGCGGTCGGCTTCGACAACTATCTCGGCGGTCGGCTTGCGGCACAATACCTGCTGGAAGGCGGGCACAAGCGCATCGGCATTGTGACGGGCGATGTGGCCGAATCGAGCGCGGCCGACCGTCGCCGTGGTTTCGTGGATGCGATCGAGCAGGCGGGGGAGCAGTTCGATCCCGCGTTGTGCGTGTCCGGCGATTACCGTTTCGACGGCGGCTATCATGCTGCCGACC
>ENA-UAKW01000583-UAKW01000583.1-human-gut-metagenome-genome-assembly--contig:-NODE-583-length-18147-cov-4.630610_pt1 | contig 18147 bp, 8 predicted proteins | sample MGYA00243691_ERZ654450 | MGnify/ENA primary metagenome ERZ654450 (study PRJEB26926, sample SAMN06164673) | human gut metagenome | biome: ENVO:00009003; feature: ENVO:2100002; material: ENVO:00002003... | reverse complement strand
TCTACACTCGACTAGTCGTCGGCAGCGTCAGATGTGTATAAGAGACAGCCTATAATTACACTCGGACCAAACAAAAATGATCCGACATGAAGTACGATGCAAGAGCCTGCCATTTCAAGATGGATGCAGGCTGCGTGGAACTGCTCCGCTGCGTGACGATCACTGTGCTGGAATAGGATGCACCCGGACAAAATTTGCCCGCTGCCGTGTTTTTGACATCCTTTTTATGATCCCGTTCATGACACCGCCCTACATTGCCTCCATGGGCTGGATCTTGTTTATGCAGAAAAAGGGCCTTTGGCAGCAGCTGATCCACGCAGCCGCCGGATGTGAAAAGCTCTTCTTCACACTGGGTGGTTTAGTGTTGATGATGAGCCTGCACATTTTTTCCATTCATGCTAACCATCTACGATTATTTCCTCAATAGGTCGTTTTGCATTTTATGCCATGCAAAAGGCAGAATCAGATATAAAAAGTTCTTTCGTATGTAAAAGCCTTCAAAAACAACTTGAAACACTTTTGTTGCAATGGTACAATAATAATGTTATTTTATGGAAGCTCGGCGCAAAGCCCATGCGGACAGGCTGCGGGTGTGTGGATTCCTATGGGATGTGTAAGAATAGCTAGGGCAGCACTGCGCTACTGCACTTTCCGATAATGTGAGGGAGGTATAATTTATATGATGAAAAAGATCTCCCGCCGCTCTTTTTTGCAGGTCTGCGGCATTACGGCAGCCACGGCGGCGTTGACTGCCTGCGGCGGCGGTAAGACCGAAACGGCTAAAAAAGACGATGCGCACGAAGCCATCACCTTTATGGCACCTTATAAGGAGATAGAAGCCTTTATTGAGCAGGTACACAGCGTTTACCCGGAAGTGAACATCGAGGTCGTGCCCTACAGCGGCGATAACACCACCACCTGTCTGCAGAATATGTTTGCGGCGGGCGACCTGCCGGACGTCTGCACCTTGACCTACTACGACCCCCGGACCGATCTGGTCTCCGACAAGCTGCTGGACCTTTCCGGCTACGATTTTACGGATAACTATGTGGAGTCCCGTCTGCAGGACGTGTTCGACAACGGTGCCATCTACCTGCTGCCCTCGACCTACAACTGCTACGGCATCACCTACAACAAGACCCTGCTGAAGAAATACGGCTGGGAGCTGCCCAATTCCTTCGCTGAGCTGGAAGAACTGGCTGCAAAGGCCAAGAAAGCAGAGGTCGATCTCTGTCTGCCGCAGATCCAGTATCCGGGCTACGGTTTCCAGTACCTGTGCAACATTGCGGAAGCCGATTTCCTCGGCACACTGGACGGCAGGCTGTGGCAGCGGGATTATCTGTCCGGTAAGGCAAATGTCAGCAATACCCCCGGCATGATGCAGGCGATGGCCTATGTCCAGAAGTGGAAGGACATCGGGATGCTGAACGACTCCGGCGATGCTCTTGACGACAATGTGACCCGGCAGAGGATGACCGAGGGCAACACCCTGTTTCTGATGGGCGGCACCAACGGCATCGTGGAGGCAGACGGCAACGCCGATAAATACGGGCTGATGCCGTTTCTCTCGGAGGACGGCACCCAGAACGTTTTTGTTCTGAATGTGAACCGCTTCTACGGTCTGAATAAAAAGCTGGAGCAGGACCCCCAGAAGCTGGAAGATGCGCTCAAGGTGATGCGTGTGCTTTCCACCGTTGCAGGCACCAGCGCTCTGCAGCCCGCAACGGCGCTGAAAAGCAGTCTGCTGCCCTTCAAGGACGCAAAAGCGGACGGCACCTACTATGCCGACATCGCCGATGCCCTGAACGTGGGCAACACCGCGCCCTTTATCTACTCCGGCTGGGAAAACACCATCGTGACCACCGGCCTTAAAATGCTGGATTTCATCAAGGGCAATGCCACCATGGAGGATGTCATCCGTCAGCTGGACGAGGATCAGGACAGTGTGGTGAACGACACCCCGGATGTCATCACTACCGTTACGGAGGAGCTTTCGCAGGAGGACTGCGCCATGCTGGTGGGTCGCTGCTTTGCACAGGCCACCGGCAGCGACCTTGCGCTGGTCTCGCTGAGCACATGGATCCCCGGCAACCCCACCGATCAGAACCATCACGGCGTAGCGGCCAAGCTGTACGCCAAGGATATTACGGATTACGACCTTTCGGTCATTCTGCCCACCGGCTGGAACCGCACCATCCAGACCGTTTCCCTGACCGGGCAGCAGATCAGCAGCCTGCTTGCTTCTGGTTACGATGCCTACGGCAACGGCAAGGGTTACCCCTATGTGCTGGTAAGCCCGGTGCAGCCGGAGGCGGACAAGACCTATCAGGTGGCCATCTGCGGTGTGAGCGACCAGCTGGCTGCGGAGACCACGGTGACAGACAGCGGTGTGGTGGGCATGGACGCCGCAAAAGCCTTCTTTGGCGCATACACCACCATCAGCCGGGCAGATACCGCATGGAGCTAGGGTGCACCTGAAACAAAACGGACAGGAGATACTGGATGTGAACAACAAAATCTATAAAAGGCTGTTTGGCGGCTTCGGCTTTGTCATCATCGTGTCGCTCCTGACCCTTTTTGTCATGAGCCAGACCTACATCCAGAACCTTGTCTACCATGAGCGGCTGAGCCAGATGGAGGAAGTTACCCACCAGATGTTCCGCAGTCTGGAGGATGTCATCGACACCCACTGGGACGAGGTGGATGTGCAGTGTAATTATTTGTACAACAGCCCGCTGGAGACCGATACCGACCTCTACCGCTATCTGAAAAAGCTGTCGGAGCTTTCCAATTACCATGAAAAACAGATCGAGCTGGTAGCCGTGGATACTGCCGGACATTATTATACCGAGTATGGCCGCATGAGGCTGCTGCGGGGAATGAACTATCTGGAAAGCGCACCGGAGCGGGTCAACTATGTTTCCAACTCGCTGACCAAGGACGACTCCCGGATGGTTTTTCTGGAACAGCTCTCCACCCCCATCACACTGCAAAGCGGAGAGAAAGAGATCACCCTGCGCTACTTTGGCATCTCCCAGAGCATGACCCAGCTGAACGATTATTTCCGCTGTGACGCCTACGAAAACAACAACAGCGTCTATGTGCTGGATAACGATGGCTTCAAGCTGTTCAACGCCAATGACACCGAGCTGCTGAAGGGACACAACGTATACACCGTCCTCTCCCGGATGTCCTATCTGCACGGCTCTTCCTTTGCGGGGGCAAAGGAGCGGCTTGCCCGCACAGGCGCCTGCTATTCCAACGCCGTGCTGGATGGGACTGAGTATTTCTACGCCCTGAAGCAGATGGAAAACGCCCAGTGGACACTGGCGTTCCTTGTTCCGGCAGAATATGTGGCCGTGAATACGCAGAAGCTGGTCAACATCGTCATGGTCATCATCATCGTCATTGCGATGGTGTTCTCGGTCATAACCGTTTTCGTCGGCTGGTTTCTCCTGCGGCAAAAGCAGCAGCAGGAGCTGCGGGCTGAAAAAGAAGCGAATCTCCGTCTGGAACAATACAACATCCATCTGACGCAGGTAAACGATGAGCTGCGGCAGGCGCAGGATGCTGCCGCAGAGGCGTTACAGTCCGCAGAGCGCGCCAGCAAGGCCAAGACGGACTTCCTCTCCAACATGAGCCACGACATCCGTACCCCCATGAACGCCATCATCGGCATTACCACCCTGATGAAAAACGAGCTGCACCAGCCGGAAAAGCTGGCCGAGCATCTGGGCAAGCTGGAAAGCTCCGGTCAGCTGCTGCTGGGCATCATCAATGATATTCTGGATATGAGCCGCATCGAGAGCGGCAAGACCACCCTGAATGTGGAAAAAATGAATCTGCCCCAGCAGATCAGCCAGCTGGACAGCATCATCCGCCAGCAGGCAGGCCAGCGCCGCCAGACCTTTACGGTAAACACCCATCTGCAGCACGAAAACGTACTGGCAGACCCCAACCGCTTGAATCAGGTGCTGATGAACATCCTCTCCAACGCGGTCAAATATACGCCCAAGGGCGGGCATATCCGGTTGGAGGTGGAAGAGCTGCCCCGGAACGAGCACTTCGCCCGGTACCGCTTTGTGGTGCAGGATGACGGCATCGGCATGAGCGAGGAGTTCCAAAAGACCCTTTTTGACCCCTTTACCCGCGAGGAAAAATCCGGCACCAACAAGGTGCAGGGTACCGGCCTTGGCATGGCCATCACCAAGAGCATCGTAGACCTGATGGGCGGCTCCATCAGCGTGGAGAGCGCCCCCGGCAGGGGTACCCGCTTTGAGGTCGTGCTGGAATTTCCCATTGATACGGAGTCGGATCATGCGCAGAAGGTGCAGGCTCTGCCGGAGGAAGCAGAAGAAACTTCTCCCCTGTCCGGCATGAAGTTCCTCTGCGCCGAGGATAACGCCATCAACGCCGAAATTCTGGAAATGCTGCTGGAAGCCAATGGCGCAAGCTGCACCATCTGCTCCAACGGTCAGGAAATCGTGGATGCCTTTGCCAGCGTCAAGCCCGGCGAGTACGACATGATTTTGATGGACGTGCAGATGCCGGTGATGGACGGCCTGGAGGCCACCCGCCGCATCCGCAATGGCGAAAATCCGCTGGGCAGGATCATCCCCATCCTTGCCATGACCGCCAACGCCTTCCTTGAGGATATGCAAAAGAGCAAGGAAGCCGGCATGGACGAACATCTCTCCAAACCCGTGGACATTGCAGCTCTGGAACAGACGGTGAAACGCTTCCGCGTTACCCCTCCCCATTAAAAAATAGCGGAAAAGCGCGTTTTTGCAGATGACCGACATCCACGACCTGGCATGGCCGCCCATTTGCGGCCCAGCTTTTTTTGTGAGAGAGCGATCATGATGAATCAAAGTATTGGATGGTATTGCGTATGGAACAACAGTCAAATAAAATCCAGCCTGTGTTGCTATCGGCACTTGCCCAATTGAGCGCCTGCCTGATCGTCTGGAATTTTCATATCCCAAATCCAAATATCCTGCTTTTTGTTGTTCTTTCTGCTGTGCTCGTGAAATGCGGCTATGCAGCAGGAATCGTAAGCGGCCTCATTGCATTCCTGTACTCCGCGTTTTTCTTTTCTACCGACCACAGCTTTTTTCTTTACACCTCTTTGAACTTTCAAAAGCTCATCGTGATCGGCCTTGGCATCGCTGCGAACATTCTGCTGATCGGTCGCCTGCAATGGCAGCTCGAGCGCTCCAGCATGGAAAAGATGCAGGCCGAAGCCGAGGAAAAGCTTCAAGAAACAACAGAGAGCTACCGTGCAAAACTTTACCACGATGTCTTGACTGGCACATACAACCGCCGCTACTATGAGGATATCGCATCCCGTATCGTCGGCCCCGCAGGCATCGCGCTGATGGATGTGGACGATTTCAAGATCTGCAACGACACCTATGGACATTACGCCGGAGATATGGCACTGAAAACGGTGGCAAACGCTATCCAGTCCTGCATCCGGAAGTCGGACCTGCTCATCCGCTACGGCGGGGATGAATTTCTGCTGGTGCTGCCCGGCATTCCGAGCGACATCCTGCAAGCCAAGCTGGAGCAGATCAGAGCCGCCGTGCAGCAGGCTGCTGTACCCGGTTATTCGCATTTTCGCCTCTCACTGAGCATCGGCGGAACGATGCAGGCCATCACCGACCCGATGGAGAATGCGGTTCGCCGGGCGGACCGGCTGATGTATCAGGCAAAGTGCCGCAAGAATGCCGTCATGGTGGAGGTTCCGGGGCATGACCTGGCGGCTTTGGAAAAGCTTTTGCAGAACAAGTCACAGATCTTACTTGTGGATGACTCCGCAATGAACCGCATGATGCTGACAGAGATCCTGGGGGATAGTTACCACATTCTGGAAGCTGAAAACGGACGGGAATGCATGGAAAAATTGCAGGCAGAGGCCGGAAACATTGCACTGGTGCTGCTGGACATCAATATGCCCGTTATGGACGGCTTTGAAGTGCTGAAAGCCATGAATACCAACCACACCATCGAGGATATCCCGGTCATTATGATCTCCAGCGAGGACTCCGATGCGACGATCCGGCGTTCCTATGAGCTGGGCGCAAGTGATTATGTCAATCGCCCCTTCGATGCTCGTATCGTGTACCGCCGTGTGACCAACACCATCAAGCTGTACGCCAAGCAGCGGCGGCTGGTGCAGATGGTCTCTGAGCAGATCCGCGCCCGTGAAAATAATACGGATATGCTGGTGGGTGTACTGAGCCATATCGTAGAATTCCGCAACGGCGAAAGCGGCGCCCATGTGCGGCACATCCGTATCATCACCGAGCTGCTGCTCCGCCGTCTGTTGGAGATCAGCAGCAGATACTCGATCACTGCGGAACAGCAGGATATGATCCCGCTGGCTTCTGCCCTGCACGACATCGGAAAAATCGGCATTGACGAAAAGATCCTCAACAAGCCCGGCAAACTGACCCCGGAGGAATTCGAGGTCATGAAGACCCACAGTATGCTGGGAGCCCAGATGCTGCATGATCTGGATAATTTTGCAGAGCAGCCGCTGCTGCAAACGGCCTACGAGATCGCCCGCTGGCACCACGAACGCTGGGATGGGCGCGGCTACCCGGATGGGCTGAAGGGCGATGAGATCCTCATCAGCGCACAACTGGTCTCGCTGGCTGATGTGTACGATGCACTGACCAGCGAACGCTGCTACAAAAAAGCCTTCTCCCACGAAAAAGCCGTGCAGATGATCCTGAACGGCGAGTGCGGAGCGTTCAACCCGCTGCTGCTGCAGTGCCTGACGGATATTCAGGCTGACCTGAAAGAAGAATTACAGCAGCACAACTGAGCAATGGATGCAATAAAACAGGAGAACAAAAAGCCCAAATGAAACACAGAATCTCACGCCGTGCATTTCTGCGCGGCTGCACGCTGCTGGCGGCCTCTGCTGCCGTCGGCAGTCTGACTTCCTGCGGCGGAACGAACGCGAAGGACAGCAGTCTTCCGCAGCTCATTGTGGGAAGCGATACCTATCCGCCCTATATTTATCTGAACAATGACGGAGTTCCCGCCGGGATCGACGTGGAGATCGCCACCGAAGCCTTCCGCCGCATGGGATATGCTGCCCGGTTTGAACCGATCGATTGGGAGCAAAAAACAGATCTGGTGGAAAGCGGTACCATCGACTGCATCTGGGGCTGCTTTTCCATGGATGGGCGCGAGGAGGTATACCGCTGGGCGGGGCCCTACATGGTGAGCCGTCAGGTGGCTGCGGTGGATGCCGACAGCAGTATCCGGACACTCGGCGACCTTGCCGGAAAGACCATCGCCGTGCAGAGCACCGGCAAGCCGGAGGAGATCTTTCTCAGCGGCTCCGACCCGCGCATCCCGCAGACCATCGAGGTGTTCAGCACCGAAGACCGCAGCGTGCAGTATGCGATGCTGGCCTGCGGCTATGTGGATGCCATCGCTGCCCATGAGACGGCCATCCTGCAATACATGAAGGACAATTCCGTGGAGTTCCGCATCCTCGAAGAGCCGCTGCTGGTCACCGGTCTGGGCATCGCCTTTGCCAAAAACGACAGCCGCGGGCTGGACATCCAGCTGAACGCTGTTCTTGCGCAGATGCGCATAGACGGCACACTGGAGCAGATCCTTGGCAAGTATCTTGAACATGCTTCGCAGTATCTGGAGGTGGACACCATTGGCATGTAAAAACAAAACCATCTCAGATACATGGAGATGGGGGCTCTATCTGGTCATCGGCGTGCTTTTTATGGCCGGCGTCGTTTTTTTCTCGAGTTGGCAGGCACTGCGTGCAACGGAGGCTCGTTTCTGCCAGATCCTTGATTTTGTCAAATCCCAGTCCACCAGCTTTGAAAAGCACAACGATACGGTCGTGGCCAAAGCGCTCCGCCGCACGGCGGTATCGGTGCATCAGCTGGCACAGGACCCTGCGCTCGACCTTTCCGACCCGCAGTGCCTGAGCAGGCAGGCAGAGCTACTCTGGCTCACAGGTATTTCGGTCCTGTCTCCGGACGGTACGCTCCTGTGCGAATCCACAACCAACGGCATCGGCTATGCCCGGTTTGGGTCGCAGCTCAAGAATGATGCGGTTCTGGACGTTTTCTCTTACCCGCAAAAGACCTACCTGAAGCGGATCCTGCTGGAGGATGGGTCTGCCGTGGATGTTGCGGCACACCGGGCAGAAAGCAAAGGGGTCATCCTGCTTGCCTACCGCTATACCCCGGCAGAATTTGTAGAAGGAACGGCTTTGTCCATCCAGAGCGTACTGGACGGCTACTCGGTTGAGACCAGCGGCACATTGTTCATCGTGCAGAACAATCAGGTCATTGCCTCCAACCGCCCGGAGCTCATCGGGCAGGATGCTGCGGACAGTCTGCCGGTGCGGGAGATCCGCAAAGCCGGGGCTGCCGAAACGCTGACCCATACCCACGATTGGAACGGCTCCGGCTGCTATGTTGGAATGTACTGCCACGGAAGGTCTTTCGATCTCTATGCGTATACGGATGAAAGATCCGTCTTCCGTGAATCGTTTCCGTTGATTTTGATGTCGCTGGCCGGTTACATCCTGCTTGTAATGGTCCTTCGGGTGCTGCGCAGACGCTCCGTGCAGGAGATGGAGCAGCAGAAGAAAGAGCAGGAGAAGAAGTATCAGGCTCAGCTGGAGGAACAGAACCGCAAACTGGAGATCGCACTCCAGCACGAGGGTGCGGCAAACCGTGCCAAGCGGGAGTTCCTGTTCAATATGAGCCACGATATCCGCACCCCCATGAACGCCATCATCGGCTTCACCTCGCTGGCTGCGACCCATATTGATAATAAGGAACAGGTGCTGGACTACCTGAAAAAGATCTCTACCTCCAGCCAGCATCTGCTCTCCCTCATCAATGATGTGCTGGATATGAGCCGCATCGAGAGCGGAAAGGTAAAAATTGAAGAGAAAGCGGTGCATCTGCCGGACCTCGTCCACGATGTGCGCTCCATCATCCAACCCGATGTTTCGGCAAAGCGGCTGTCGCTTTTCATCGATACCATGGACGTGGAGAACGAGGACATCATCACCGACCCGCTGCGGCTGAACCAGATCCTGCTGAACATTTTGTCCAACGCCATCAAGTTCACTCCCACAGGCGGTACGATCAGCATCCGCATTGCCCAGAAGAACGGTGCGCCCAAGGGCCGTGGCTGCTATGAGTTCCGCATCAAGGACAATGGCATTGGTATGAGCGAAGCGTTCCAGAAGCACATCTTTGAGGCGTTCAGCCGGGAGGAAAGCTCCACCGTCAGCGGCATTCAGGGTACCGGCCTGGGCATGTCCATCACCAAGAACATTGTGGATATGATGGGCGGCACCATCGCGATCGAAAGTGAACCGGGCAAGGGCAGCGAATTCATCGTAGATCTCTGCTTCGCACTCAGCGGACAAAAGGTGGAGCCCAAGCAGCTCCCGCAGTTGGAAGGGCTGCGCGCGTTGGTAGCAGACGATGATACCGACACCTGCCTGAGCGTCAGCACCATGCTGTCCAAGATCGGGATGCGGCCGGAGTGGACGATCTCCGGCCGGGAAGCGGTGATCCGCACCCGGTACGCCATGGAGCAGGGCGACGAATTCAGCGTCTACATCATCGACTGGCTCATCCCCGATATGAACGGCATCGAGGTCGTGCGGCAGATCCGCAGGCTGATCGGGAAAAGCTGCCCTATCATCATTCTGACGGCCTACGATTGGACGGATATTGAAGAGGAAGCCCGCGCTGCCGGAGTGACCGCCTTCTGCGAAAAGCCGCTGTTCCTTTCCGAACTGCACAGAGTGCTGGTAGAACCGTACGGTGCAGAGCCTGCCTGTAAGCCAGCGCAGCCAGCTGCCTCCGAGCTCAAGGGAAAGAAGCTTTTGCTGGTGGAGGACAATGCCTTGAACCGCGAGCTCGCGCTGGAGATCCTGAAGGAAGCGGGCTTTGCGGTAGACACTGCTGAGGATGGCGAGATCGCCGTCCAGAAGATGAAGCAGGCGGCCCCCGGGCAGTACGATTTGATCTTAATGGACATCCAGATGCCCAAGATGGACGGTTACGAGGCAACGCGGCAGATCCGCGCCCTGCCGGACGCTGCAAAGGCAGGCATTCCCATCTTTGCAATGACGGCAAACGCCTTTGAAGAAGACCGTCAGAATGCATTGAAGGCCGGTATGGACGGCCACATTGCAAAGCCGCTGGATATTCCGCATCTGCTGCAGGTCCTCGCAGATGTACTGAAATCATAACGGCTGCCAGCCGACAAAAACAAAAGCACCCGCAGCAGGCTTCGCAGAGGCTCTTGACCTCTGGAAGCGAATGCTGCGGGTGCTTTATTTCTTTTCTGTCTGACAGGCGTTTGGCTCACAAAATTTTGCGCAGCTCCTGCACGAGATCGCCGATCACGATGGGCTTGGACAAAAAGCCGTTCATGCCGCTTTCCAATGCGTTGCGGCGGTCCTCGTCGAAGGCGTTGGCGGTCATGGCAAGGATGGGGAGCTTTGCCCGGGCAGGGTCATCCAGTGCGCGGATCTTCCGGGTGGCGGTGTAGCCGTCCATCACCGGCATCTGCACATCCATCAGCACCAGATCATAGCTGCCCGGTGCGGCAGTGCTTACCTTTTCCACCGCCACGGCACCGTTTTCAGCCGTATCGACCCGGAAGCCGTACTCGCGCAGGATCTCCTGCGCGATCTCGCGGTTCAGCTCGTTGTCCTCTACCAGCAGGATGTGTCTGTCCTTGAAGTCGGCGTTCTTTTCCGGCAGAAGCTCCTGCGACGCATCTGTCAGCTTCTGGCCGAGGGCGCTCATCAGGGTCTCGCGCAGGTCAGACAAGAACATGGGCTTGGAGCAGAAGGCAGTCACACCGGCGGCCTTTGCCTCCACCTCAATGTCAGACCAGTCGTAGGCCGTCAGGATGATGATGGGGGTATCGTCGTTCAGGCTGCGTATCTGGCGGGTGACCTCGATGCCGTTCATATCCGGCAGCCGCCAGTCGATGATATAGGCGTGGTAGACATCGCTCATCTCGATGGACTGCCGCGCGCGCAGCACCGCTTCCTTGCCGGAAAGGGTCCACTCCGCGCGCATTCCCACCTTGACCAGCATCTTTGTCACGCTGTCGCAGGTGTTGAAATCGTCGTCCACCACCAGAGCCTTCAGGCCCTCCAGTTCAGCGATCTTTTCCACCGGGCGGTGCTCTGCCTGCACCCGCAGCGGCACACGAATGATAAACTCACTGCCCTTGCCCTGCGCTGTCTGCACCTCGATGGTGCCGCCCATCATATCCACGATGTTTTTGGTGATGGCCATGCCAAGGCCGGTGCCTTGGATACGGCTGACCGTGGAGGTGCGCTCCCGCTCAAACGGCTCAAAGATTTTTTTGGCAAATTCCGGGCTCATGCCGATGCCGTTATCCTTGATGCGGAACTCGTACTGCCCGCAGCCGCGCACCTGCCCGGCAAGCTGGCGCACCCGCACCGAGACCGTACCGCCCGCCGGGGTAAACTTGATGGCGTTGGACAGCAGGTTCAGCAGGATCTGGTTCAGCCGGGTCTTATCGCAGTAGACATCCTCGTCGGTCACATCCATCGCGTCCATATAAAGCTCCAGCTGTTTTGCGTAGATCTGCCCGCTGACGATGGTTTTCAGATCGTGCAGCACATCCGAAAGGTTGACTTCCACCTCTTCCAGATGGAGCTTTCCGCTTTCGATGCGGCTCATATCCAGCACATCGTTGATGAGGGAGAGCAGATGGCTGCTGGAAGCAAGGGTTTTGGCCAGATAATCCTTCACCCGCTCCTTGTCGTCGATATTGCTGATCGCCAGTGTGGTAAAGCCGATGATGGCGTTCATGGGGGTGCGGATGTCGTGGGACATATTGGAAAGGAAGGTGCTCTTGGCGCGGTTGGCAGTCTCGGCGGCGGCAACGGCATCCGAAAGCGCCTGATTCACCTGTTTGTCGGCGGTGCGGTCGGACATGACAAGGATGTATTTGGTCCTGCCCTCCACCTCGCTGCCTATGGCGATGTTATGGAACCAGCGGCGCTCTTTGGTTTCCAGATGCTCAAACTCGAGATCCCATTCCCGCTGCTGCCCGCTGAGAAGCCCATCCAGAAGGCTTTCGCCCTGCTCCGGGGCGCCCAGCTTGTCCAGCGCGAAGGCATTTTGCCGGACTTCTCTCCACGGGATGCCCAGCAGCCGCTCAATGTTCGGGCTGACATAATCCGCCTTGGAGGTCTCTGCGTCCACCATCAGGAAAACATCATCCACGTTACGCGAAAGCTTCTGGAACAGCTCGTCCCGGTACGAGATCTCGGTATTCTTCCGGCGCAGGGTTGTATGGCTTCTGCGCACAATGAGCAGAATGGCCAGCACCGCAAGACCTGCGGCGATGCCCGCTGCGATCTGCACTGTATGGAACCACAGCTTATCCAGATTGGCATTGACGATTTTGACCGGGACAAGCCCCACCATCGTCCAGCTCTGGACAGCAGTACCCTCGTAAACCAGATAATAGCTGACGTCGCCCAGTTTGACCCTCAGGTTTCCGCTGCTGCCCTGTGCAAAGGCATTGGACAGATCCAGGATCTGCGCCTCGGAAAGATCGGAATGGTCGCGCAGCATCGCAATGAAATTATAAATGGTCTCCTTGCGGTTTACAGAATTGTCGATGACCACCCGCCCATCCGAGTAGATGACATAGTTGCTGGCATTGCCCTCAAAGGCAGAGCTGTCCAGCAATCTAAGCACCGCATCATTATAATAAGAGATGGCAACGGCATCGTAGGCAAAGCCCCGGTAGCTGCCCTGCGTTTCGGGACAGATGAACGCAAGCATCTGGGGCTTGCCGGGCAGCGCCGTGTTCACGACGACATCCTCATCGTGAGCGAGCCTTTCGTCCAGATTGGTCTGCAGGCCAAGATAGCCGGTCTCCCCGGTCACGGTCATGTAGTTGCCGTCATAGGTAAGAAAGTAGAATTCGGCAAACCCAGCCTCCTGCTGTGCCGCCCCGATATACGCCTGTATTTCGGCCTCATCCGAGGTAGTTTCCAGAAAGCCGTTGTACAGATGAAGATAGGTCAGGTTCTTGCGTACCATCTCTTTCAGCATATTATTGGATTTATGCAGCACCTCTTCCAGATGCGAGGTGCTTTCCTGATAGATGGTCTGGGACACAAATGAGATGTACCGAACGCTAAAACCTGCTATCAGCAAGACCAGAAGAAGGATCGCCGCAACAGGGAGCCATTTTTGCCGGGGATGACAGTTTCGTTTGGATTCGTGCTTTTCGTCTTCCATCCCGCTTACCTCAGTGTCATGTAGTTTTCAGGCTCTGCAAGCGCTGCGCCGCCGCCGGAGAGATGATCGCGCCATCTGTTTTTTACCCATGTATCTCCGTCCAAAGACCTGCCGCTTTCGCTCGCAAGCAGCGCTTCCATCTGATTTTCCGCTGCCAGACAGGTCACGGTAACGGTGTCGTCGTCCCCCAGCGGCTGTCCGTTCCGGGTGATGCCGGTCAGGGTATAGCTGCCGTTATTCTCTTTTACCTCCACAGCAATGCCGCTGACCACTGGCAGAGAACCGCGGTTGAAGGGCACAAACCCTCCCTCGCAGCCCTCCACAAAGGCGCGGACGGTCTCCTTCAGCTCTGCGCCGGTCATAGTGCGCTGGCGGGACATCAGACCGTTGGGCATGATCATGGAAGCGGCCATTTTCTTGTTATAATCTGCCTGCAGCACACTGCCGGTAAAGCTGTTTGCGGTGGCAAGCAGCACATCGGTGCCATAAACGCCCCGCAGCGTGTTCGCCATAACGGAGAAGGAGGCGCTGCCGCCGTTTGCGTGGAAGACATTGGAGCAGCTCTTCCCGGAGGTCAGCACGATCTCGTCATCGGCAGGCGTTTCTTCGGCAAGAAGCTGGGCATTGAACGCGCGATAAGCCTGCTGTGCCGTGTACTCGCCCGCGATCATTTTGGAGACAACGTCCTTGGAGACGGCAAAGAAATCGTTGGAGGCGATGCGGATATACATATGGTTTTCTTCCACCACATCGCGCACGTCCTTCATGTACTCGGTCAGGCGCAGAGGGACGTTCTGGCTGTAGCTCAGCAGGTCCTGCCCGTCGGCAACGATGCGGCTCTGCGCCTCCTCGGAGAGCATGACGTTCAGCACCTTCATGGCTTTTTCGCGGCGCGCGGTGTCCTGCTCCAGATCCCGGTTCAGGGCAACTTGGAAATAGGGGGTGGTCATGATCCACGGTTCGCCGTTCTGGCTGAAGAAGGGCAGAAAGATCGTGTCGATGCCCTCATCCTGAAACATCTTCACGCCGGCAGAGCTGCCAAAGTACATGGCAACTTCTCCGTTCCGGAACATTCCGGTCACATCGTCGTAATTCAATGCAAGATCATCTGCTGTAAGGTGGGTATCCTGAATGAACTGTTCCATCCGCTCAAACGCCCCCGGCCATACGGTGTCGTCCAGACCCACCCGCGCGGTGCTGGCGGGGTCGCTGTAGGTAGTGCGCCACTTACGCCCCGCGGTGGTGGTAAGCTCGGCAGCGGAAAGCCCCTGCAGCGTTTCCATGCAGGTGTAGTCGTAGGTATAATCGGAGGTAAAGCCGCGGATGCCTACCTTTTCAAAAGCCTGACAGGCCGCTACAAAGCTTGCGTAATCGGTGGGCAGGGGAATATCGTACTGCTCAAAAAGGCTGCGGTTGACCACAAAGCCGTGAGCATCCGCGCAGACCGGCAGCCAGTTCACGCTGCCGTCCTCGTTTTTGAAGCTGTTGAGGTAGGTGTTGTACACAGCGCCCGCTTCGTTGGTCAAGGCAAGGTTCATCAGGCTGTCCTTCAAGGGAGCCGCATCGTGCAGCGAGAAGCGGCAGCAGGTGATGATATCCGGCAGACCGCCGTTCTCCTGCAAAAACTTGTAAAAATCCAAATCGTTGTTGCCCACGATGAATTCAATATTTACATCCGGCAGCTGGGACTGGATATAAGGCGCATAGGTTTCGTACAGGTTATTCGTCCACAGATACACCTGAATGGTCTGAGCATCCTCCTGCTTTTCCACATTTTCGGCGGTTTTTGTTCCGCAGCCGGTCAGCACAGATAGACCTATCACCAATGCCGCAAACGCAGAAAGAAGGCGGCGCAATGTTCTTTTGTTCATCAAATCGTTCTCCTCACAACTCTTGGGCAGCTGCCGTTCTGCACTCCCGAATACCACAAAAAGGCATCGATACAGCATGACAGAACTATAGGATTATTTTACCACCGCCATGATGGATTTTCAATAAAATTTCATATGTTGATTCATAAAAGCAGCGCGTGTCCGATTTCTTTGCGCCAGTCGATGCAGCTTTTTTGAACAGTATATATACCAACGCATACAGTATGTATATGTAACATTATAACAGAAGCATTTCAAGGGTTCATGCTTGTGAATCCTGCTTATTTTCTATTATTATCCCTTGACAAAAAGGCAGCTTTGGTCTGTTGGGTTATTTTGCTCCCCGTGGCCCGAGCAGGCCCTGCGGGCCAACATCCACTGCCAGATCTCGCTGGCTCTCAACCGCATCTACACCGAGTGGTACCCCAGCAAGGGCTACACTTTCAACATCACCAACTCCACCAGCTACGACCAATACTACGTCCATGGCCGGACGGTGTTCGATGTCATGGTGCGGCTGACGGACGACATCTTCAACACCTATATCCGCAAGACCGGCACCGTGAACCCCTACTACGCTGAATATTGCGACGGCAAATCCGTCACCTGCCCCGGCCTCAAGCAGTGGGGGACCGTCACGCTGGCCAATCAGGGCCGCAGCGCACTGAGCATCCTCAAATACTACTACGGCAGCAACATCGAGATCATCCGCACCAACAACATCCAGTCCATCCCCCAGAGCTACCCCGGGAGCCCTCTGCGGCAGGGCAGCACCGGAGCGGCGGTGTTCACCCTGCAGCGGCAGCTCAACCGCATCACCAAGGACTACCCCTTCCTCGGCCTGCTGACGGTGGACGGCATCTTCGGCCGCAAGATGACCGAGACGGTCAAAAAGTTCCAGAAGCAGTTCAATCTCACCGCCGACGGCGTGGTGGGCCGCAGCACCTGGTATAAGATCAGCTATATCTATGTCTCGGTGAAGGACCTCGCCGAGCTGACCAGTGAAGGCGAGACATTCAGCGGCACCCTCTCGGACGGCTCATGGAACTTCGGCAGCAGCGTCCTCAAACAGGGCTCCACCGGCAGCAAGGTAGAGCAGATGCAGTTCTGGCTGAGTACGCTGGCTCAGTATGAGAGCAGCATCCCCTCTGTCACGGTGGACGGCGTCTACGGCAGCGGCACAGCGGCGGCTGTCCGGGCGTTCCAGCGGCGCTACGGCCTGACGGTGGACGGCATCGTGGGCCTCACCACATGGACCGAGCTGTACGACCAGTTCCGCAGCATCCAGTCCGACAACGGCACCCCCAACGCCTACCCCGGCACCGCCCTGCGCCAGGGCAGCAGCGGCCAGAACGTCCGGCTGGTGCAGTTCTGGCTGAAGATCGCGCGGACGGTCTATTCCAGTCTCAACAATGTCACCGTGGACGGCATCTTCGGCTCGTCTACCGCAGCGGCCGTGCGGCGGTTCCAGACCTACTTCGGCCTCACCAGCGACGGCGTCGTGGGCCGGACGACATGGAACAAGCTCTACGAAGTCTACAACGACATTGCCAACCGCCTGCTTTCGCCCAGCCTGCGGCCCGGCGAGTACCCGGGCGTGCTGCGCAATGGCTCCACCGGCACCGCCGTCCGGGAGCTGCAATTCTATCTCTACCTCATGAGCGCCTACCAGAGCAGCATCCCCTCTGTCTCCATCGACGGCCGTTTCGGCGCGGCCACCGAGGCCGCCGTGCGGGCCTACCAGCGGTTCGCCGGGCTGACGGTGGACGGCATCGTAGGCCGGAAGACATGGGATTCGCTCTACGGCAAAGCGTCGGCCCTCCGCTCGTCCGGGCCGGTGGTCACCCTCAAGCGTCTCCCCTACCCCGGCACACCGCTCACCGTCGGCACCGACAGCAGCGCCGTGCTCTACTACACCCTGCTTTTGCAGCGCATCGCCTACTACTACGACAGTGTGGCGTCCCCCGCGCTTTCCAGCCAGTACACACAGGAGACCGCGAACGCCACCGCCAGCGCGCAGGAGCTTCTGGGCCTGCCCGCCACCGGCGTGGCAGACGCCGAGACGTGGACAGCAGTGGAAGCCCTGAGCTTACAGCTGGCGGCCTTCACCCCCAACCCCGACCGGCATCCCGGGCAGGGGCCGGACTACCCGGACCGGGCCATGAAGGAGGGCAGCGTGGGCGCTGATGTCCGCCTCATCGAGGGCTGGCTCAATGACCGCTCCCAGCTCTACTGCGAGGAGGACTACGTCGCCGACAACGCTATCTTCGGCCCGGAGGACACCGCCGCTGTAAAAGACACGCAGCAGCGGGCGGGCCTTGAGCCGAACGGCGTCGTGGACCGGCCCACCTGGGCCGCACTCCGCGCCCAGAGCCATACTGCCTGCGACAGCTGCACCGAGGAGGGATGAGAGATGGCACGCTTACTGGTCTATGACGCCTACGAGAACAGAGTCTACACCTATTCGAGCCTGCGCGAGAACGACCCCATGCCCTACAGCACCGGCAGGACTCTGACCGTGCGGGAGTTCCGGGGCAAATCGAACAGCCCGGTGCTCTGGACGACCATCGCGGCAATGGAAGCGTGGAACCTCACCCGCCGCAAATACGGCAGGGGCATCCCGGTGGGATACGCCTTCCGCCGCATCTGGGAGGGAGGCCACGGCACCCGCAGCCAACACTATGCCGGCGTGGCCTTCGACGTGGGGCAGAGCTTCAGCCGGACCCAGCGCACCGCCATCTACAACGCCGCCCGCTCCACCGGGGCGTGGGGCTATGTCGAGCCGCTGAGCCAGACCCCCACATGGGTCCACTTCGACCGGCGCTACGGCACGCCCGCCTGCAGAGGCACCACGGCAGGCTACCCCACCCTCCGCCGGGGCAGCCGGGGCTGCTACGTCATGATCCTCCAAGACGCCCTCTCGACGCTGGGCTACCAGACCGGGAACCGCATCGACG
>ENA-UAKW01000572-UAKW01000572.1-human-gut-metagenome-genome-assembly--contig:-NODE-572-length-18364-cov-13.512098_pt1 | contig 18364 bp, 10 predicted proteins | sample MGYA00243691_ERZ654450 | MGnify/ENA primary metagenome ERZ654450 (study PRJEB26926, sample SAMN06164673) | human gut metagenome | biome: ENVO:00009003; feature: ENVO:2100002; material: ENVO:00002003... | reverse complement strand
TAAGGTGCCGGAATATACCAATTCCGGTTATTTCGGCACCAAAAAACATACCGACCAGTCGGATTATTTATTTAAAATCATAGTTTAAGATAGTATGGGAGCAAGTTTTCTGAATTTGGTGGCTACTAAAGTAACCGTGAAAGGAGAAGAACAGAAATTCGTTTCACTGCATCTCCGTCAGGGTTTCAACCGGCATCACACCTTCACTGTGATGGTGAATTATCTGTCGCCTAACAATACGTTCCAACAGACCCCGGAAAAATTCATCGGCTACATCGGGGAGACTGCCAGCATTTCATTTGTCCATAGGCAGACGGGTGAGAGTTATGACTTCGAGGGAATCATCACTCAAGTGGAAATGGTTGGAAGCATGGGCGAGACAGGCGGAGTGGCCATTCACGGAACAAGCCCTACGATACTGTATGAGAACAACAGAACACTCGATTCTTGGATGGATCAGTCTCTCTCTACCATAATAAAGGAGGTGACGCAGGAGTATGGAAAGGTCAATCTGGTTTCCAATCCCAAGTATGCAACGCCCATACCCTACATGGCGCAGTATAACGAGAGTGTCTTTGACTTTATGAATCGCCTTTCGGCTCTTTATGGGGAGTGGTTCTATTATGACGGGACGAAAGTGTATTTCGGCAAGCCTGACAGGGACAATACGGAGAAGATTGTTTATGACATGGATTTGGAGGAGGTACGTCTGGTTGCCAATCTGGTACCGGGTAAATCCGCAAGATACGATTATGTAGCGCAGGAGAACAAACAGCATAATGCGGATACGCCTGCCAAACCGGATGGCATGAACGACCTTCAGTCTATTGCACACAGCTGCTCTGAGAAGGCATATACCGCAAAAACGACCTCGGCTGCCGACCCCCATGTAACGGACAAGGCGGAACTGGACGAACAGATGAGGATTGTAAAGAATGCGTCTGGTGCCAATCTTCTGAACATCAAAGGCATAGGAAAGACTTGCCGGATAAGGATTGGTGAAATCATCGATGTTTCTTTCCCTGACAGGATGAAACTGCCTCCTTTAGGCAAGTTCCGTATTGTCGGGATTGAGCATGAGGTACGCCGTGACGGACATTACTCCAATAGTTTTGTCGGTGTGCCGGACGGTACGGTACATATTCCTGTTCCCGATGTGAAGCGGCCGTTGGCGTTGCCGGAACTGGCTACGGTGAAGGAAAACAACGACGACAAGGGACAGGGACGTGTGAAAGTGGCTTTCGACTGGCAGAAAAACGGCAAGACAACCAATTGGATCAGGGTGCAGACTCCTAATGCGGGAGTAAGTGGTGCGGTTCCCAAGAATCGCGGATGGGTATTTGTTCCGGAAGTCGGCGATCAGGTTATGGTAAGCTACGAGCATGGCAACCCGGACCGCCCCTATGTTACGGGATCGGTGTTCCATTCCGGTTCAGGTAAAGGAGGGGACAAGGACAACAAGGTCAAGAGCATTATCACACGCAGCGGCAATGCCATCGTTTTCGATGATGAAACGGGAAGCATCGTTATTACCGACCAGACGGGAAAACAGCTGATCATGTTGGATGGCACGGATGCCATTACCGTCATGGCGAAAAAGAGCATTACCCTTACCAACGAGGCGGAATCGGTCATCGTAATGGATGATAAGTCGATAGGCTTGCAGGCCGATACCATTGCTCTCGAAGGCAGGAAAAGTGTAACATTGCTGTCCGGCAACGAATGTATGGTACTCAGCAGCGAAAAGAGTATAATTAGCAGCAGCGGTACCAATATTAAACAGGAGGCGGAAAAGGATTACGATGTTGCTGCAAAGAACGGAACGGTCAACGGTGTAAATCTGATGATAGAGGGAAAGGGAAACGTAACGGTTTCGGGAGGAATAGTAAAGTTTAACTCATAATTCGGTTGGCCATGGGAGCATCTGCATCTGTGATACAGGAATATTACAAAGCGGTCGATTACTGGGCGGACATAGTCGGCAACAGGGACTGGAAACTGTCTGTATGGATTGTCGGGCAGAACGATGTGGACTTGGTGGACAGGTTTCTGGAAATAGAACGTTCTCCGGTAGGGCAGTTCGATGACATATTCTTTCGTTTTGATACGCCGTACAGGGGGGATGACGAGGAATACACCGAACAGCTCTGGCAGGAATATGCGGGTTGGTTTTCAGAAAAGGTTGAGGAGAAGTATGATATTCTCAGGGCTCTGAGGCACGACGGGTTGCTGAAGGAAGAATACATTCCTGATGTGTCGGTTGAGCATACGGCGGGCAACTTGTGGAGAGAGATGTTGCGTTTCAAGGCATGTATCTCCCGGTTGGATGATGCCTTTTTCTGTCTGTACTTTCCTCCGGAACAGGAAAGGGGGTATTCCCGGACAGGATGGTTCGGCAATGTGCTGAAAGAAGGTGTCCCGCAGGGAATCCGGATGACAACCATTGACTTGAAAAAGAACAGGAGTATCCGGCTGGGTGAGTCTCGGGAAGTGGTTTGCATACGCCCGCAGTTCGATATGGCGGCGGCTTTGCATAACCGGATGGCACGGTCTGATAGCGGTAACGACCTGATTGCACCTGAAAATCGGTTCAAGCAGCAGGTTACGGTTGTCATGGATTCTACACAAAAGCAGGATTGGAAATTATTGGACAGGGAAATCCGAAAACTGTTGGATATTGCACAGGAAATAAAGGATACGAATATCCGGATTTCCGCTCTGCTTATCGCATCCGAGGCATGTTATGCTATCAGGGAATATAAGCATAGCATGAAATACAGCGACGAAACCGTCCGGGAGGCGGAAAAGGCGATGCAGGGCGGTGAAACGGCAGGATATAGTTATTGGAAAATGGCTGTTTCCATGAAAGCGGCCATTCTGACAGCCGGGAAAAAACGGGAGGAAGCGGTTGCCTTGTATGACATGATGGCTAAAAAAGCCGTCATGCAAAAGGACCCTTATTATGTCATGGAAGGCTATCGCATGTGTGGTTTCCTGCGCTATGAGGATGGAAAGATGGAACAGGCTTTCGAATATTTTTTGCTTGCCCTGGCAGGAGGCAGCTACCTTTCTGCCGAAATCAGGCGGAGTTCCACGTTCGTTTATGCGGCGTATCTGGCTCTTCATACGGGAAGGCTGGTTCGTGCTCCGATTGATGTCGGGATATTGGAACGGCAGCTCTGCGAATGGATTGGGGAGGATTGGAAGGAACTGGTGGACAATCCGGATATGCAGCAGGCGAAGGCCAGAAGAAGGGGAAGTTTTTTCAGTTGAGCGAGATTTAATTAATATATATTTTAAATTTAAAATTGAATAAGTATGGATCTTGGTAATTATGGAATCGGCGGAAACGAAGTGAAGATTGACGCTTCCGAAGGTATTGCGGAAATTCCACAAAATCGAACCTTATTGGTGGAACAGCTGACGAAGGATGAGCCGGTGGCTCCCGAAGTGGTTGCCGGTCTGACCAACATTGACGAAGTCTTTGCACATTTCCGGCCGGAAATAGATATCGAGTTCGCGGATGCGGACGGTGCTCCCGTAGAGGAAAATTTCCGTTTCCACAATGTCGGTGATTTTTCTGTCAGGAAAATGACGGAACAGAGTTCATTCTTGTCCGGCCTGAATGCGGAAAAGCAGTTTGCGGACAGGATGGAGAAGTCGTTGCGTTCCAACAAGGTGCTGCAACGGGTGCTGGAAAATCCGGAGACACGTGGAGCGTTTGTCAATGCGATTTCTGCCATTTTGGACGATTTGAAGAACAATGAGAAGTCTAACCCCACTAATGAATGATAGTTATGAGCGAACAGAATACACAAAGAGAAGCAGCCGTACAGCAGCAACAGGCTGTGGCGCAGTCCAGAAATCTGAACGCTGAATTGCAGATTTTGGCTAAGTTTGGCGGTTTCAATGTCTTGGAATCTTCCGTGGACGGCATACAGAACATGAATCCGGAGCGTAAGGCACGGCGGAACATATTCCTTTCCGACCCCGAACGGGCGGCTGAGCGCAAGGAGCTGGAAAAACGGCTTGAGATGTGGGTCGATATGTTGAAAGGCAACAAATCCATCAGCGAGATGGTGGAACTGTGCCAGAAGAAGTCTGCGGCGGTGTCCGGTCTGCTATCCCAGAACCAGCTGAAAGCGGTGGAAGAGGTCAGGCAGTTGGAGAAGTCCTACCGCACGGTCATGCTCTTCTACAAGAATACGGATTCCGACAAGATCAAGAATATCTCCATAGTGAACGCTTCGATGAGCCAGCTTACCGATTTGGACAACTCCTTCTTTATCGATGCCATTGCAAACGAGCTTCGTGCGAATTATGACCGTTTGGACTTGCGTACCAACTATTCCCTGCTGGTTATCCCGGGATATTTGGGTTCCAACAAGGTTGTTGAAAAATGGGCAAAGATTGCGCATGACAACAAGGTGATGATTTACACGGATTTCGCTGATCTGGAAAAACCGGATGATGTCATTGAAATGTTCTTTGATTCCAATCTTTCGGGAGGCGATGTGTACAAGTCCAACGTATGTATGACCTGCAACTATCTGGTAGGACGGGGACGCTATGCGGAACTGGGCGAAACCGAAGACTTGCTGATTCCTCCTTCTGCGGCATTGGCCGGCAGTGTGTACAAGACGGTAATGGCACAGGTTACCGCCGGTAAGAAGTATGGTTCCATGAGCGAGGTGGACGGGGTTGCCTTCAACCTGAAAAAAAGCGAGATTTCCGAAATCGAGAAGATTGGCCTGATTCCGATGGTGAAGGAATACGGCAAGGTAATGGCTTTCTCTGCCAAGACATTGTTCAACGGGGACAACTTGGGATTGCAGACCTATTCCGTAGTCCGTGTGTTCGATTGGGTAACGAAAGTGCTGATGGATTTCCTCAACCGCCGTGCCTTTGAGAACTGGAACAGCAAGGCGGAAAGGGATTTGCGTGGTCAGATCAGCAAGTTTTTGGATAGCATACAGGGTCCCGGACGCTTGATTGAGAAATTCAAGATTCTTCGTTTCGAGCGCGATCCGAAGCAGAAAGACCGTATTTTCCTCGACATTCACCTGACTCCTTATTTCCCGGCAAAGAGTTTTGTCATCAAGCTGGAAGGTACAAAAGGGGATGACGAGAACGACTGGAACAGCGACTATGCACAGGATGCATAGGTAAGTCCTTGCAGGGACAGCCGGAGTGTGCCGGTTGTAACGCCCGGTTGTCTCTTTTTCACATTCTAAAAAATTCTCACCATGTCAGATGTGTTCAAGAATATAGCTGACGCCGCCGGTAGCAGCAGCGTCAGACGGGGCTTTGCCGACCTTTTTTCAGCCTCCAAGGCGGCTTTGGACGAGATTCAGGCGGGCCTGGGCGGAATCCTTCCTTCCATGCCGGGTATGCCTGTCGCCAAGTTCGGCGACCTGTCCATCGGGATAGACATGCATCCTACCGTTACCCCTCCCTCTCCCATCATGCCTGTGCCTCATGTAGGCAAGGTGTACGACCTCATGGCAGACCTCATGGCCGGCATGGCGGCTGCCATGCCGGCTGTGGCTGATGGAGTGGCCGGAGTGGCGTGCAACATCCTCAAGAGCATGGCTCCGTCGGTCAAGGTTCATAACCAGTGGATTGCGCAGGCAGGTATCGGCATCGTGCATCTGCCGGCATTTGTATTGCATCCGGCCCCGTTGGTCAGCGGTATGTCCGAGTCCGAGATGTGGATGGGCAGTTCCACTGTCCTGGCGGACGGTGCGCCCTGTTCCTCTCTCACACATCCGGCACTCTCATGCAACATTGTGGGAATACCGACGATTCCCCGCAAGGGGAAGCCCAGGAAGGTGAGCAAGGCCCTGCTTGCCCCCACTTCCATGCTCTCCACCATCACATCCGTAGGAAATCCCGTGATTGTGGGAGGACCGCCTACCATTGATGTGTTTGCGCTGGCGATGAAACTGGGGCTGAAAGGATTGTCAAAGCTCGGAAAAAAAATATCCCATCTGCTGCATGGATTGATAGACAAGGCGGGATTGAATCCCCGGCTTGCCAGGATTCTCAAGAAAACAGCTTGCATCATATTCGGTGAGCCGGTGGACGCTGCTACGGGCAGGGTCTATCACACCAATGTGGACTTCGAGCTTCCGGGTCCGATTCCCGTCGTATGGGAACGTACCTATTACAGTGATGCCGCCGTGGACGGTCCGTTGGGATACAACTGGCACCATAGTTACAATCTGGGAATACGGCAGCTGGAGGAAGGGGCGTTCGCATTCCGTCATGCTGACGGACGGGAATCTTTCCTGCCCGTACTGAAACTTGGAGAATCCCATTTTGACCGCAGGGAGCAGCTGGCATGGACACTCGACGGCTGGGGCTACCTGCTTACGGACATCCGGGGGTTGCAATACCGTTTTGACGGTCCCGAAAACCGCTCCGGCTACCGCATGGTGTCGGGCATTTCCACGAAGGACGGATTCCGGCTCCGCTTCGAATACGCTTCGGGGGGAAGGCTGGCAGGTATCATATCCTCACGGGGAGAGTTCCTGAAAGTGGAAACTGACGAGTCGGGACGGGTACTCTGCGTTTCCGTAAATCAGGACGGTGAGGAGGTGAAGCTGGTCCGTTACCGTTACGATGACCGGGGCGACATGGTGGAAACGCTGGATGCGCTGGATGTCAGCAAGCATTTCGTCTATTCCGGCGGACATCTGCTGGTACGGCTCACCAATCAGGGAGGCATGTCCTTCCACTGGGAATATGAAGGTAAGGGGGAGAATGCCCGCTGTGTGCATACATGGGGCGATGGAGGCGTGATGGAATATTTCATCCGTTACGGCAAGGGATATACCCATATCCGTAACGGGGAAAATGCCGAAACCGAATATTATTACGGTGAGGACAAACTTATCTATAAGATAGTGGATGCCAACGGAGGAATTACCCGTCACCAATACAACAGCTTTCAGGAGCTGGAGGTCACGGTCAATCCCGAAGGCTATACCCGTAAGACCGCCTACAACGAGTTCGGCCAGCCGGTCCGGATTACGGACGAGAACGGGGAGGACACCTTTCTGGACTACGACGGCAACCGCAACCTCGTCTCGCTTTACACTCCGGGTGGAAAAAGGCTTTCATGGGACTATGACGGACTGGACCGCGTCGTCAGCCGGACCACACCGGGCGGAGAAACTGTGAAATATGCCTACGAGGGAGGCGTGTTGCGTACCATAACGGACGGGCAGGGACGGGTTTACACGCTCACGTTCAACGACAGGTACGACCTGGAATTGCTGCAGTTCCCCAACGGACTGTTCCGCCGGTGGGAGTACGACGGCAGGGGAAGGCTTGTACAGGCGGTGGATGTGAAAGGCAACGTTACCCGTTATGCCTACGACCGTGCGGACAACCTGATACGGCTGGAAGAACCGGACGGCAATGTGCACCGGTTTGAGTACAATGCCATGGGAAACATGGTACATGCCAGCGACAACATCCGCGAGGTCAGGTTCACCTATGGGGCACTGGGAGTACTGAAAAGCCGCGAGCAGGAACGGCACCACATCACCTTCGGCTACAACAGCGAGTTGCAGCTCCGGCGCATCGGCAACGAGGCGGGCGACAACTATTTCTTCGAGCTGGACGGGCTGGGACAGGTCGTTGCGGAAACCGGCTTCGACGGTCTGCGCCGTGAGTACGAGCGCGACGGTGCGGGCCGTGTCACCCGTGTAAACCGTCCCGGAGGAAAATGGACGGAATACCAGTATGATGGACTGGACAATATCCTGAAGGAGGAACAGTATGACGGGGAGGTCTCCCTCTACACGTATGACAAGGACGGCATGCTCGTCAAGGCGAAGAACAGCGAGAACCTGCTGGAGTTCACCCGTGACAGGAAGACGGGACTGATTACAGAGGAAAGGCAAGGAGAATACACCGTCAGCCGTACCTATGACGGCGAAGGCAACTGCACCCGCATCACCAGCAGTCTGGGAGCGGACATCCGTCATACCTATGACCGGGAAGGCAACCTGCAGGCCATGCAGGCGGGCGAGAGCTGGCAGGCATCGTGGGTGCGTGACAACACGGGGCTGGAGGTACAGCGCATCTTTTCCGGTGGTGTAACCGTCAGCACCGAGCGTGACCGTTTCGGATGCGAGGTGCGCAAGTCGGTCCGGTCGGGCGGCATCGAACGTGGAGCGTACCGCTATGAGTGGGGCATTGCCAACCGTCTGCTCTCCAAGGAAAACGAGCTGACGGGAACGGTCATGCGCTACGACTACGACCGTTTCGACTTCCTTATCCGGCAGGAAACCACCCAGGGCTCGGAAACGGATGTGATTTATCGTGTGCCGGACTTCGTGGGCAACCTCTTCGGGACTCCGGACAGGAAGGACCGCAAATACGGTGCCGGTGGAAAACTTTTGGAGGACCCGGATTGTTTCTATCACTACGATGATGAGGGGAACCTCATTTTCCGCGAGTTCAAACAGTTGCAGGAAACGGGCGTAAGATATGACCGGAAGCGCATGGAGAAGGAACGTGACATCCGCTGTCTGGCAACGGGAACGGGATGGCTCTACGAGTGGGCTTCAAACGGTATGCTGAAGAAAGTGATACGCCCGGACGGAAGACCGGTAGAGTTCCGTTACGATGCGTTGGGACGGCGTACCGCCAAGCTGTATTTCGGAAAGGTCACACGCTGGGTGTGGGATGGAAACGTGCCGCTGCACGAATGGATTACTACTGCTACAGATAATGACGTACTACCTAATAGAAACAATATAACAACTTGGATATTCGAAGAAGAAACATTGATTCCTACTGCCAAGATACAAAGTGATAAATCCTGTTCTATTGTATCTGACTACTTGGGTACCCCCATCCAGATGTACGACGGGCAGGGGAACAAGACCTGGGACTGCACGCTGGATATTTACGGAAAAGTGATTGATTTTACGGGAAAATTCCTTTATGATTGCCCGTTCAGGTTTCAGGGACAGTATGAAGATGCTGAAACAGGATTATATTATAATAGATTCAGATACTATTCTGCCGAAATCGGATGTTATTTAACTCATGATCCAATTGGACTGGCTGGAGGAATCCTTATTTACGGTTATGTTTCTAACCCTAATTCCTATATTGATCCTTCCGGAGAAAGCAGTTATCGGTTAGGTAAAAATTTGGAGAAGAATGGTATGAATCATGGAGGTAAAGTAACTTTCGGACCAAACGGGAATAGAAGTACAGAATGGCAGGCGCATCACATTATTCCAGAACAAGTTTGGAGACGTAATAACGTTTTCTTTAAGGAAATTGGGCTGAGAGGTCGTGACTCCGCATCCAATGGCGTTTTCTTACCCAATAGTAAAGAAGTTTCCTCAAAAAATAGCTTACAATATTTTCACTGCGGCTCTCACCCTGACTACAATGTAACTGTTGATAAAGAAATAAAAAAGATAGAAGCAATGTATGAATTTGAAAAAAATAATATAAAACCTGATATAGCTAAAGCTAACGCTATAAACCGCATCCGAAATTTACAAAATGATTTTCGGCAAAAGATGTCCGCCTATTATACAGGAGAACCTGCCTCTATCAATAACTTTCATTAACATTAACGAAAAGATAATAATATTTATGAATACAGAAGAGCTTTATATTTGGCGATATGGGATAGATAAACTTCCTAAAGGATTATTGGAGTATGGTAAATTTGATGTATGTGATATTTATGATGAAACTAAAAGGCAACGATTTCAAACTAAAGGGAGATGGATGTGGAAAATTAAGAATGGATGGGAAGAAAATTTACCTCCAGTCTTATACCTCGTATGTAACAAGAAACCTGGAATCTTACAATTTGATTTTTGTGATCAGTGGAGCATAAAACTAAAAATCGTATCGGAAGAGTTTTTGTCTTTACTTCAAGAAAATGGGTTCATTGATAAATATGATGTTGCAACTGTCAAGGTAGTAAACAAGAAAAACGAAACTCTAACGGATAAAAAATACTACGCTTTACGTATAAATCATTTTGATAACGATTCTTTTCATTTCGGAAAAGGCATAACATATCAGAGTGACTTTCAGAAAAAACTAGGTACCTGTTTTACAGTATATCCTGACATGAAACTGAAAGACTGTTCAATCAAACAGAATTTTTTCGTTTTAGATAGCGTAGAATATGGAGATGGAATAATATTCCGAGAGAAAGTTTTGGATAAGGTGTTGAATCTGTATAAGCCTGAAATTTACAAATTATCAGACTACTCCAAACTATGGATAGATGAAAAATTTTATCCATATGGAAATGAATTTATGATTAAATAAAATCATCTTGAAAACATTCTCTATACTGGTAACAGTTAGTACAACTGATTGTCAAAAATCGTTATGGAACATACCATACTCCATAACGATTCCCGTCCCGGCGGATTTATAATCCACTGGTTATGAGTATTAGTATTAGGATTTGCAATACTTAAATTTTCCTTTGAAAATGTATAGAGATAAGCAAAATGCCAATCTTTATAAATCTGTGATTCTTTGTTGAATTAGTAAAAGAACTAAAATAGAAAAAGGTATAATCAAACTGTCCAAGAACTCTTATCTAAAACATAGCATAATGCATGTAAACAGAATATGAGTTTTTGGACAGCTTTCTATTTCTACTAAAAATACACCAAGACTGTACAAAGCATTACCCCACATCACTCAACTCATGATCCAAATCAAACCTCAACACATAAAAAACGCCATTATCCACATAACCAAAACACCTGTTCCGCTGAGTAATTCTGAATTTCTTAATGCCTTTCTTCCATAGGTCATCTGAAAAATAGCGCTTGCTTTTCTTCTTCTTGTTATACGGTTTATAATCCAACCCCTTATCCGTTGCAATAGCACTCCAGTCCAATTCCTCAAATTTACGGAATGAATCAATAAATTCGTTTTGGTTCTCATTGTCAATAAGGGAAAAACCATGCGTGCCATCAATAAGGCTGAAATCAAGCTTGCCTCCACTGAAACGAATGGTAATATACTTTTCGAGAGATAGTTCACCCCTTTCAAACAGAATGGAGTGCAGTTGCTTCTCTTTCCAGATATTACCTACCTCGATTGGTTCTTCATCTTTGGTTACAACAATCGGATGCTTCTCATACCCGGATCTGATAAATGATAGAAGACAAACCGATCGGGCTGCTGCTTCGGCAATGGAACTGCCGGATACATCGGTTTCACCTACTGAATATTGGGCATTGGAATCCTGTTGGGGAGCTTCATCCCAAAACGGATTACAGATGGCACGTGCCAATGTACTTTTATACAGCCTGGCTTCATCGATGATACGGGTTTCCGGCGCTGTCAGCAAATCGTGTAAAGTCTTGTCTGGCGTGGCTTGCGCAGCAAAAAAACTTCCTTGTTTGAACAGATACCCCACTCCATGTGAAAAGGCATCCTGCAATGCCTTGTGAAATGGAGGCATTCCGTTTTTCCAGAAATCCCGGCTGTCCAAAAACTGTCCGTTCAATGACAATTCATTGATAATGATACCGTCCATAGAGTCTTATAGCTTTAAAATGGCATCCAAATCAATATCAAACTGCTCGAACATGCCGGGGATATAGGATTGTATTCCTCCCTGTGGGGTAAATTCCACAGGTTCGGCATGGGTCAATCCATTCCCGTCTTGTCTGAAGTTGTACACGGCAACGTCAGACAAGGCCAACTTTTCCTGACTGATCAGGCGCCGGATACCGTTAAACAGGTGGTCGCTATGGCTCTCTATGATGATTTGCACACCGGCTTTCGCTATCTTTGCCATGAAATCAATCAGTTCGGCTTGTGCCTTGGGGTGCAGATGGATTTCCGGATTCTCCGTAATCACCATGCCGCCTTTCGGGGTCGCAAAACAGGCTATGATGACTTCCGTCATAAAGCTTACTCCGGTACCGACATGGTAAGGGAGAAGCTGTTTGCCGCTGCGCGTTTCATATTTTACGTAATGATTGCTTCCTACTGTTTCCACCACCAGCCGGTAACCGGTCAGTCTGTCCAGTTGATAATTCACCTGGCCTTCCAGGGTTTGAGTACCGGGAGCCAGGATCAATGCGGCATCCAGCGTATCCAGACGGTGCTTGGCGTAATAGTCTATCACAAATTCCCCGTTACGCCCCAGCTTGTTTTCCGAATCGGGATTAACGGGATGCATATATGCCCCACCGGGGCGTGTGGCAGGCAGGTACAGCAGGTTCTCGCTTCCGAGAACTCCCAGCAGGTTCGGAGATGCGTCAGCCGATTGTTCCACAAAAGTGGTTTGGAATGAGTCATCGCCCGGAGTAAAACAAAGCCGGGTCGGATCTTCTCCATGATACGAAATACAGATTTCGTATGACTTGGCATTGGTCACAAAGTTCCTTACATCATTGAAATTCGACGCTTCTGTTCTCCGGTTCTTCAGACCGTGTTTGCCTTTTTGCTCCGTCACGTTATCCGAAGCAATCAGCAAGGCTTGCAGTGCGGTAGATTTTCCCGATGAATTCGGACCTGCGAACAGGTTCAGAGGTTTTAATTCCAACGAACATTCCACCAGGCATTTATAATTGTTGACAGTCAGATTGTTTAGCATAAATTCAGTTCATGAATAAGTCGGTTGATAATTTCATAACGCTTATAGGTCTGCTTTCCGCTATCCACGGAGCGTGTGAGAGAATCCAGATAGGCATCATTGCACATTAATTGCATATAAGTATTCTGAACCTGACGATGGAATTGTTTCCCTTCTCCGTTCAGCCTTGACAGAAGATAACTGAAACTCTCAAAGAAAGCCATGTTTATCGGCCGTTTCTTGCCGGGTAACGAAGGCAGCCTGAAGCCGCCTGACGGAAGCAGTTGTATGGCAAGCTCCATGGCACGTGTAAACCGGCTGTCCAGTTCTTTAAACAAACCGTTTTCCGGCTCCAGCTGATTGAGAAAACGCATCGTTTTCCCCAAAAAATCCTCTACATTGCTTCGGTAATCCAGAGGCTCATGGGTGTCCGGGTCTATGGTGATATGCTGCTGCCACAAATAAAAAGCCGTAAAACGGAGTACCAGATACCTGTCTTTCATATGGTCGTCTGGAATGGAACCTTCTGTTGCTTCAACAAACGCCTCTTTCTTGGCCAGCCGGTTGATCAGTTTCGTGGCATTGCCCTGATAGAGCGCATTGCGCATCTCTTGATTGTTAAGCCGTGTCCCGCCACGGTTCACCCGGTCAAACAAGTCAAAGGTTACCCGGTCGCTGGTAGGTGCCTTAATCACATGCAAGGTAAGCGAACAGTCCTCTATTTTATTCTGCTCCAACGGAGTCAAATCTGCGAATCGGGAACCGTTCTTATCCTTTAGGATAGTGAGCTTGTCCAAGGCAAATTCATTGTTGATAAAACTGAACAAGGTGCTCAGACGCTGCTTGCCATCTACAATAAGATACACTCCCTTCTCATCTTCCTTCACATAAATCAGAGGTAGAGGAATGCCCATCAGTATGGATTCTATCAGCTCGCTTTTCTGTTTGGTCTTCCATACCAGTCCCCGTTGAAAATCAGGGGTCAGATTCAGCATCGGAGGAGTCTTTTCCCATTTCCGTTTCAGTTGGAACACAGAAGCCGACTCGCGGGCTATATTTAGCACTGCGTCCGGATATACGGTATTCGGCTCGTATGTCTGCTGGTTGGAAGCCGTCCGTATGGTATATTCTCCTTCAAAGTCCATTTATTCTCCTTTTTTCTTCAACAGATGCAAATATACGACGTTTTTTTGATACATGACTTGAAATCAATTGCCTTTTATGGATTGTCTTATGATTTTTGATAGAAAATAGTAGGAGAATGTTTTTCTTTTTTGATTTTAAATGATACATTTGCAAAAACAGACCGACCAATCGGTTTAAAAACAAGAATCAAAAAGTTTCATTATGCCGGATGTGTTCAAGAATATAGCTGACGCCGCCGGTAGCAGCAGCGTCAGACGGGGCTTTGCCGACCTTTTTTCAGCCTCCAAGGCGGCTTTGGACGAGATTCAGGCGGGCCTGGGCGGAATCCTTCCTTCCATGCCGGGTATGCCTGTCGCCAAGTTCGGCGACCTGTCCATCGGGATAGACATGCATCCTACCGTTACCCCTCCCTCTCCCATCATGCCTGTGCCTCATGTAGGCAAGGTGTACGACCTCATGGCAGACCTCATGGCCGGCATGGCGGCTGCCATGCCGGCTGTGGCTGATGGAGTGGCCGGAGTGGCGTGCAACATCCTCAAGAGCATGGCTCCGTCGGTCAAGGTTCATAACCAGTGGATTGCGCAGGCAGGTATCGGCATCGTGCATCTGCCGGCATTTGTATTGCATCCGGCCCCGTTGGTCAGCGGTATGTCCGAGTCCGAGATGTGGATGGGCAGTTCCACTGTCCTGGCGGACGGTGCGCCCTGTTCCTCTCTCACACATCCGGCACTCTCATGCAACATTGTGGGAATACCGACGATTCCCCGCAAGGGGAAGCCCAGGAAGGTGAGCAAGGCCCTGCTTGCCCCCACTTCCATGCTCTCCACCATCACATCCGTAGGAAATCCCGTGATTGTGGGAGGACCGCCTACCATTGATGTGTTTGCGCTGGCGATGAAACTGGGGCTGAAAGGATTGTCAAAGCTCGGAAAAAAAATATCCCATCTGCTGCATGGATTGATAGACAAGGCGGGATTGAATCCCCGGCTTGCCAGGATTCTCAAGAAAACAGCTTGCATCATATTCGGTGAGCCGGTGGACGCTGCTACGGGCAGGGTCTATCACACCAATGTGGACTTCGAGCTTCCGGGTCCGATTCCCGTCGTATGGGAACGTACCTATTACAGTGATGCCGCCGTGGACGGTCCGTTGGGATACAACTGGCACCATAGTTACAATCTGGGAATACGGCAGCTGGAGGAAGGGGCGTTCGCATTCCGTCATGCTGACGGACGGGAATCTTTCCTGCCCGTACTGAAACTTGGAGAATCCCATTTTGACCGCAGGGAGCAGCTGGCATGGACACTCGACGGCTGGGGCTACCTGCTTACGGACATCCGGGGGTTGCAATACCGTTTTGACGGTCCCGAAAACCGCTCCGGCTACCGCATGGTGTCGGGCATTTCCACGAAGGACGGATTCCGGCTCCGCTTCGAATACGCTTCGGGGGGAAGGCTGGCAGGTATCATATCCTCACGGGGAGAGTTCCTGAAAGTGGAAACTGACGAGTCGGGACGGGTACTCTGCGTTTCCGTAAATCAGGACGGTGAGGAGGTGAAGCTGGTCCGTTACCGTTACGATGACCGGGGCGACATGGTGGAAACGCTGGATGCGCTGGATGTCAGCAAGCATTTCGTCTATTCCGGCGGACATCTGCTGGTACGGCTCACCAATCAGGGAGGCATGTCCTTCCACTGGGAATATGAAGGTAAGGGGGAGAATGCCCGCTGTGTGCATACATGGGGCGATGGAGGCGTGATGGAATATTTCATCCGTTACGGCAAGGGATATACCCATATCCGTAACGGGGAAAATGCCGAAACCGAATATTATTACGGTGAGGACAAACTTATCTATAAGATAGTGGATGCCAACGGAGGAATTACCCGTCACCAATACAACAGCTTTCAGGAGCTGGAGGTCACGGTCAATCCCGAAGGCTATACCCGTAAGACCGCCTACAACGAGTTCGGCCAGCCGGTCCGGATTACGGACGAGAACGGGGAGGACACCTTTCTGGACTACGACGGCAACCGCAACCTCGTCTCGCTTTACACTCCGGGTGGAAAAAGGCTTTCATGGGACTATGACGGACTGGACCGCGTCGTCAGCCGGACCACACCGGGCGGAGAAACTGTGAAATATGCCTACGAGGGAGGCGTGTTGCGTACCATAACGGACGGGCAGGGACGGGTTTACACGCTCACGTTCAACGACAGGTACGACCTGGAATTGCTGCAGTTCCCCAACGGACTGTTCCGCCGGTGGGAGTACGACGGCAGGGGAAGGCTTGTACAGGCGGTGGATGTGAAAGGCAACGTTACCCGTTATGCCTACGACCGTGCGGACAACCTGATACGGCTGGAAGAACCGGACGGCAATGTGCACCGGTTTGAGTACAATGCCATGGGAAACATGGTACATGCCAGCGACAACATCCGCGAGGTCAGGTTCACCTATGGGGCACTGGGAGTACTGAAAAGCCGCGAGCAGGAACGGCACCACATCACCTTCGGCTACAACAGCGAGTTGCAGCTCCGGCGCATCGGCAACGAGGCGGGCGACAACTATTTCTTCGAGCTGGACGGGCTGGGACAGGTCGTTGCGGAAACCGGCTTCGACGGTCTGCGCCGTGAGTACGAGCGCGACGGTGCGGGCCGTGTCACCCGTGTAAACCGTCCCGGAGGAAAATGGACGGAATACCAGTATGATGGACTGGACAATATCCTGAAGGAGGAACAGTATGACGGGGAGGTCTCCCTCTACACGTATGACAAGGACGGCATGCTCGTCAAGGCGAAGAACAGCGAGAACCTGCTGGAGTTCACCCGTGACAGGAAGACGGGACTGATTACAGAGGAAAGGCAAGGAGAATACACCGTCAGCCGTACCTATGACGGCGAAGGCAACTGCACCCGCATCACCAGCAGTCTGGGAGCGGACATCCGTCATACCTATGACCGGGAAGGCAACCTGCAGGCCATGCAGGCGGGCGAGAGCTGGCAGGCATCGTGGGTGCGTGACAACACGGGGCTGGAGGTACAGCGCATCTTTTCCGGTGGTGTAACCGTCAGCACCGAGCGTGACCGTTTCGGATGCGAGGTGCGCAAGTCGGTCCGGTCGGGCGGCATCGAACGTGGAGCGTACCGCTATGAGTGGGGCATTGCCAACCGTCTGCTCTCCAAGGAAAACGAGCTGACGGGAACGGTCATGCGCTACGACTACGACCGTTTCGACTTCCTTATCCGGCAGGAAACCACCCAGGGCTCGGAAACGGATGTGATTTATCGTGTGCCGGACTTCGTGGGCAACCTCTTCGGGACTCCGGACAGGAAGGACCGCAAATACGGTGCCGGTGGAAAACTTTTGGAGGACCCGGATTGTTTCTATCACTACGATGATGAGGGGAACCTCATTTTCCGCGAGTTCAAACAGTTGCAGGAAACGGGCGTAAGATATGACCGGAAGCGCATGGAGAAGGAACGTGACATCCGCTGTCTGGCAACGGGAACGGGATGGCTCTACGAGTGGGCTTCAAACGGTATGCTGAAGAAAGTGATACGCCCGGACGGCAGGCCGGTGGAGTTCCGCTACGATGCGTTGGGACGGCGTACTGCCAAGCAGTATTTCGGAAAGGTTACACGCTGGGTGTGGAACGGAAACGTACCGCTGCACGAATGGTGCTACAAGGTAGCGGAAACACAATGGGACGAAGAGGAAAACATCCTTCCAAAAGAACCGGCAGAAGATGTTACCACCTGGGTGTTCGAAGCAGGCACGTTTGTACCAACAGCAAAGATACAGGATGGTAAGCAATATTCTATTGTGTCCGATTATTTGGGTACACCTATTCAGATGTACGATGAAAAAGGAAACAAAACTTGGGATTGTACACTAGATATTTATGGAAAAGTGATTACTGTAAATAAAGGAATGGAGTTTGATTGTCCATTCAGGTTTCAAGGGCAATATGTGGATGAGGAATCGGGATTATACTACAACCGTTTTAGGTATTATGAACCAAGAATTGGTAGTTACATGAGTCAAGATCCTATAGGATTAAAATCTGGTATTTTAGCAATATATAGATATGTTAATTCTACTAACATAGCACTTGATATTTTAGGCTTATCTCATGCTTATAAATTAAAAAAAGCTATGGAAAATGCCTATAGGCCTGTTGCTGCTGGACAGACTCCACATCATATTGTTCAATTGAATCGGAATAATGAATATGTAAACAGATCCAAAGCCGTATTGGAAAGGTGTCACATAGGAATTAATGATGCCGAAAATGGAGTTGCTCTATGGGGTACTGCTAATTCTCAAGTAACTCAATCTGGACATCCAGGAAGAGAAGCTGCCAGAACTACTGGTACTTACCATGCAGGGTACATACATTCGCTTGAAAGTGATAAACGAATATGTGAATTATTAGAGAGTGCTGAGAAATATGCGATAGACAATAAATTAAGCGATAATTTAAAAGACAATTATGTCAGAAAACAATTACAAAAAATTGGAACAGAAATAGAAAGTGGAAGATGGAACAATTCAACCCATTAATTCATAAGTAATTTATATTAAATATCGACAATTATGTTAACAGACTTAAAA
>ENA-UAKW01000554-UAKW01000554.1-human-gut-metagenome-genome-assembly--contig:-NODE-554-length-18619-cov-6.697694_pt1 | contig 18619 bp, 17 predicted proteins | sample MGYA00243691_ERZ654450 | MGnify/ENA primary metagenome ERZ654450 (study PRJEB26926, sample SAMN06164673) | human gut metagenome | biome: ENVO:00009003; feature: ENVO:2100002; material: ENVO:00002003... | reverse complement strand
GTACCTGCTGGACTCTGTACAGGGCAGCACCATGCTCTCTAACTCCGAATTTATCATCATGCTGAACCAGGCCGCATCCGACCGGGAAAAGCTCGGAAAGCTGCTGAATATCTCCAACGAGCAGATGAGCTATATCACCAACGCCGATGCCGGCTGCGGTCTGATCAAGTACGGCTCTGCACTGGTTCCCTTTGTGAACCGCTTCCCCAAAAACACGAAGCTGTACGAGCTGATGACCACCAAACCCGGCGAGGGTGTCTTTTCAAAGGGGCAGGCTTCGTAGCCTGTCCCTTTTGACGAAAGGAGGGCTCGGTTACGAAAGACATCAAGCTGAGAGATGTGGGAGATAAAGCGGTCAAAACCGTGGATCGTGTGGCCGACCTGTCAGAGCGCATGAAAAATGGTCCGATCCGCACCAAGGATCAGGCTCAGAATTTGACCGATAACGCGCAGGAAACGCCATCTGAATATGCCGGTGACAAGCTGCAGGGCGGTATGGAAGAAATCGCAACAGAAGGCGGTCACATCGTCGTGGACACCGGAAAAGGTGTGTATCGCACAGGGAAATCCGCCATCCAGAAATTTCGGGAAAAGCGGGCGCTTGAGGCAGCACAGCGGCAGAAAAGCATGGAAAGCGAATTCCCGGACTCGCCTGTGGAAAATCAGACCGGCTCCCGTCACTCTGCATCCGGCGCGCATTCTGCGGCCTCGCCCCGCCCAAATGCTGCCGGTAGAACGCCGCCGGCGGATGCGGCAAAAGATACGGTCAGAAGAACAGATCGTTCCATCAAGTCCGTTCAGAAAGCGGAAAAGTCGATCCGTCAGGTATCCCATACCACTGAACAGACGGCCAAAACCATCGAGCGTTCTGTAAAGGATACGCAACGAGCAGTAAAGACAGCAGAGCAGACATCCCGGGTCGCAATCAAAACGGCCCAGGAGACAGCAAAGGCAACGCAAAAGACAGCCCAGGCAACGGCAAAGGCATCCAAAAAGGCGGCGGAGATGGCAAAGGCCACCGCCGAGGCCGCAGCAAAAGCTGCCAAGGCTGCTACAAAAGCCGTCGCCGCCACCGTGAAGGCCATAATCGCCGGTGTAAAAAGCCTTGTTACCGCCATTGCCGCCGGTGGATGGGTTGCTGTGGTCATTATCATCGTTATCATGCTGGTTGCCCTGATCGTCGGCTCCTGCTTCGGCATTTTCTTTGCCAGCGAGGATACCGGTTCGTCCATGACCATGAAGGAAGTTGTGCAGGAGATCAACATGGATTACCAATCCTCTTTGGACACGATACGCAATATGACAGTCCATGACAAGCTGGAAATGTCCGGTTCCCGTGCAGTATGGCCGGAGGTATTGGCGGTCTATGCGGTGAAGGTCAACACTGACCCCAACAATCCGCAGGATGTGGCATCTATGGACAACTCCAAGAAAGCGATACTGGAGGGAATATTTTGGGCAATGAACACAATCTCCTCCACCGTAGAAACTGCAGAGGAAACGGTTATCGTCGAAGAGGTGGATGACGAGGGTAATATCATCGCTGTAGAAACAACGGAAACGATCACGACCCTTTATATCACAGTCACCCATAAGACCGCCGAAACGATAGCCAATGAATATGGCTTCTCCGAAGAGCAGAAGCAGATGCTGAGCGAACTTTTGCAGGAAGAGTATGCAACTATGTGGTCTGCGGTTCTGTATGGTATCCATTCTCCGGATGAGCAGATCGTGGCTGTTGCGCAATCCCAGCTTGGCAATGTGGGCGGTCAGCCTTATTGGAGTTGGTATGGCTTCAACGAAAGAGTGGCATGGTGCGCCTGCTTTGTTTCGTGGTGTGCCAATGAATGTGGGTACATCGATACTGGTATTATCCCCAAGTTCGCAGGCTGCATTTGGGGTGTGGAATGGTTCCAGGAGCGAGGACAGTGGGCCGACGGAACGGCAACTCCGGTTCCCGGTATGATTATCTTCTTCGACTGGGATTCTCCGGACGGAGAATCTGGTCCCCAGGATGGTCAATCCGATCATGTAGGCATCGTCGCACGGGTGGAAGACGGCATGGTTTATACCATCGAGGGTAACTCCGGCGACGCTTGCAGAGAACGCAGCTACCCCATCGGCCATTATGAGATTCTGGGTTATGGCGTTTTATGTCCTTAAGGACATAAGATGCCTTATGTAAAGAAAGATATTATGCAAAGAAGCAGGGCAAAACCTCTTAGTTTCAAAAGGGGTGCCCTGCTTTATCTTTACATAAAAATCACTTGCCCAAAGCCTTCAGCCATTCCAGAGTATCAGTATTTGTTACCCAAGACGGAGTTGCTGGGGGCATGACCAAAGAATGCTTTTCCAAAGCACGGCGCTGGGTTTCAATACTTGCCTTTGCATAGACCTCCGTAGTAGAAATATCCTCGTGCCCAAGCAGATCCTTTATGTAAAAGATGTTAATTCCAGCTTCCAGCAAATGCATGGCTTTTGTGTGCCTTAAAATGTGGGGCGAAACATGGGTGTCCAGTTCAGCCATCTGCACATACTTGTCCAAAATATAAGCGAAGCCGTTTCCAGAGAGTATATTGCATACCTGGATGAAAAAGGCATTAGGCAAGGCACTGAACTACTTCAAGGAGCAGTGGCCGTACCTGACTAATTACTTAAAAGATGGCAGGCTGGAGATCTCCAATAACCGCGCAGAACGGAGTATCAAGCCCTTTGTCATTGACCGGAATTATGTCCTCAACTCATTTATGTGCTGTTAATGCCAAAACCCAGCTGATTTAAGCATCTTTGCAGGTTTCATCAGAACATAAGTATCTACACATTTTACAGTGATTTTAGGAATTCCAGAATATCATTGGATGGTTTGTAACTGTAGGCCTTATTTCCGCAGTCACCAGCCAACTCCATAGCTTTACGCTTGAGTTCCAAATCAGCGACCATGTATTTGTGGGTCGTTTCGATACTGGAATGTCCCAGCCATATTTGACAAGCAATGGGTTCGACTCCCCACGGCTATACCTGTGACGAGTTAATACGAACCCCAACTCTGGCAAATTCATGATACCTTGAGCTGTTGGACCTGTCCAGATTCAACTTAAGCGGTGGGACTGCTCAATCCGGGCGGTCCCATTGCTCAATTCAAGCGGAACGACTGCTCAATTTCACCGGTCGAGGTGATTTTGCCGGGCGGTGTACGCAGTTCTTAAGCACATAACCGGAAGAATTTTCTGTTTGCCAACACACCGAAAGGTGCCACCGGCAGTGCGGTGATGTTCAGCCTGATCCATCCAGACAGACAGCCTTTGAGAACAAACTGGATCCTTACCGATATCTGACCTGGCTCATGCATACAGCCAACAATGCGGATCTGACAGATATCCAGGTCGTACAAAGTCTGCTGCCATGGAATGCACCGGCCGAATGTAGCGTAAAGTAAATAGCAATGCCGACTCGAGGTTAAATCCTAGAGTCGGCATTGTCTATACGATATTAAATTTGACGCTTACCATTGAACCGCAAGGGGCGTGTTTTGTCCCTGCCCTTTTTCACATTTGCCGCCCTCCTGTGTGTATAATCCATAAAAACCACAGGAGCGTCCTGCGATGAATGTACCCCAAAGAGTAGTTACACTTACCTCCGGTAAGTATCGCTTGATGATCCACAGATTGCTTCAATGGAGAAACAAGCTTCCAGCACAAAGCTTTAATAATAACTTTGCGATGGGTGGTTGCGCTTACATTTTGGTGCGCGACCACCGCTGCCTCAGAATCTTCAATTTGTACAGCAGGTTCAGATAGGACATTTTCTAATAGTATTGTCCGTACACCATACACCCAAATCATATTTAAACTTGCATGCAATATTCTAAAGGTACACATAAGGATTACATTTTATTCTGTTGTGATGACTGATACAATTCATAGTACACTCCTCTTCTCTGCATGAGTGCGTGATGCTGTCCTTCCTCAACGATTTCCCCGTCTTTCAATACATAAATATTATCTGCATCTTCAATCGTGGACAATCTATGGGCTATTATAATCTGTGTGAGGCCGAGTCTAGATAATTCTGAGAAAACTAATTGTTCCGTAATCGAATCTAGTGAACTAGTTGCTTCGTCCATTACTATGAAATGAGGCTTAGCCAACAACATCCTTGCTAGGATTAACCGTTGCTTCTGTCCTCCAGAAATATTTGTTCCAATGTCTGATAAAATGGTATCAAATTTCATTGGCATTGCAATAATATCATCGTATATTTGCATTGCCTTGCATGTTGCAGTAATGTCCTCCTCTGAGCAATCATCAGCTAATAGCGTTATATTCTCCATGATACTGCGATTGAATATTGTGCCATCTTGCGGAACCATGCTAATACATTTTCTTAATGCAGTTTTGTCTAATTCTGAGAAGATAACATCATCATAAATAATACTTCCTTCTGAAGGCGGATACAATTGAATTAATAATTTGGCAATAGATGATTTACCGGAACCAGAACCACCAACAATTGCTATTTTCTTTCCTTTCTCAAATTTCATATTAATGTTTTTAAGCACTAAAGGAGAGTGTGTGTTATATCTAAAACTTACATTTTTGAACTCTATTAAATTAATATCTTTAATTTCAATTGAACCATTACTTTCATCTGGCTGCGCAACAATATCTTTGATACGTTCCAAATATAATTTGAAGAGTTCAAATTGATTTGCCGAAGAAACCATATCTATCGCATTGGATGTAATAACTGTCGCAATAGAGTAAAGAGACACTGCCGTTCCAACTGTCATTTGATTTAAGAACACAGAATACAGGCATATTAACAAAATAAAAACAGGTAATACTGTTAGTGATGCAGCTGATATTGTTGTGTAAACCGTTTGAGCAATGCCTTTCTTTTTTGTTTTATCTATAGTTTGTTCAAATTTTTTGTTCCATTTTTGAAAGAACTCCTTTTGTGCTCCTCCCATCTTTATACAACCAACTGCTGAGATATATTCCAACTGAAGCTCTCGCAGTTTCTCTTTTCCATTAATCTCTGTCTGATTCAATCTTACAATATGTTTGTTTGATAAAAACATAATAAGCGACAAAAGACTTAGAGCAATGAATAATACACCATAAATACGCATAGAAATAGACATGACATATGCTGAGAGAACAACAAATGCACCAACCGAGATAATAAAATTAATCAGCCGAGAGCCATATAAGTCATTGATTACATCAATACAGTCCAAATTATAGGATATGCTTCCTACCGTACGATTCTCGAAAAAACTATATGCAACATTCGTAAGTTTTGCAAAGGTACTCTTATAAAATGATTTGTAGATTTTGGTTCTCAGAAGCACGCCAAATAATGAATTGACTAAGAAAGATACAACATAACCAAACAAGATCAGCATACCCCCGCACATCAATGTGAAAGGTATTGAATTGACACTGTCAATTATTTTCTGAACGAAAACTGGGATTAACAATGAAATAAGATAGGTAACTATACTGAAAACTAGAACACCAAGTAAAAAAAACTTTGAAGAAAATAATAACGGAAGATATTTCAACCAAACATTCTTCGGTTTTGATTTGAGCGCAATGTTTGGTTTTGGAGATGGGCAGATTACAAGGCCGGAAAATCCCATTTCAAAATCATCATATGAATAAATCACTCGCCCCAAAGCAGGATCCACAACGCTAATTGTTTTTTTTTGAATTCTTTCTACAACAATAAAATGTGATTTTTCCCAAAAAGCAATCAACGGCAATCTTGTCCTTGGAATGTTTTGGATACTGCATTTATACAGCTTGTAATCAAATTGTATCCAATCAAGAATTCTGCACAAATCTTTTGCAGAAATACCGTCTCTCCCTGGTTGTTGATAGTCTCTTAGTTCGTTTAGTGTTATTTTATGCCCATAATAATTTGCTATCATAGTTATACAGCACAAGCCACACTCCGTCTGTATGAACTGCGGAACATATCTAATTTTCCTCATTATTTCCTCCCTCGTTAAATGGATCAAAGGCTAGAACAGATGGTATCTTACTGTCTAAAAATCGCTCAAGAAAATACCCCAAGCCGGTTAAACCCTGCATAAATGATATATTAGGTACTTTGGCTGCCTGTCCGAAATCCAGTCCATCTTCTTTTATTTTCATGATTGTTCTAATCGTAGCATTTTCCACCAATGCATACAGCGATTTATCTCCAACTTTTTGCGCATACCACAGCAAAATATCTATGTTACCTGGATATCCATGACAAAGAATGGGGGGACTATTATAATTGTATATTTCCCGCTTGACTTGCCTTAAACACAAAGCAATATCTTTCTCTACTATTTCCAAGTCCAATGGATGTATATAATCCAGCGCAATTGTCCGAGCGACTAAAATTCCTGCAGCGCCGTAGCACCATGCATTCATACTCATATTTTCTTCACTTATTAACCAAGAATCAGTGATTGGATCGTAAAAATTTTGCTCCCTCGCAAGCAGATGAACTCCTGCTTCATAGTATTCGCTGTTTTGTGCTATTGAGCCCAACATAATTAAGGCAAGACTAATTCCAGCATATCCATGTGCTAGCCCAGATTGATAAGGCAACATTCCATTGATATATTGTTTGAACAACCTTTCACCGCAACATTCTGCCAACCTATACAATTTTTTGAGTGTAATATCTTTTTTCCATGCACCAAGCGAAAAAACTATTAAGCCTGAATATCCTGATACAATATCGCTCACAGCCTCATAGTTATCGATATTTATGACTGTTTCGTCACAAAGCATATTCATTCGCTTCAAATATTTATCATCACCATATACTTTGTATGCATAGTAATTAAGATATATTAGAGATCCGACACCCGTAAAAAGCCCCAGGTTATTAGAAAACGGGATATGTTCTCGCAAAAAATCACTCTGCTTATCACCTAATATATCCACAAGTACATGTGCCTGATCCGCATAATTCGCGCCCAACAATCGGCCTAACTGAATATAGAACAATGCCGAACCTATACCTGCATATAAATCAGGAGGCTCCACCTCCAGCTTGCGCTGTTCCCCGCTAAGCGCAATACAATAGTATTGAAAACTTGTCCCTCTTTTTGATGGAATTTTATGATAAGTCTCTCTAAACTCATAAATCCATTTAATCATTTCTAATATGACGGATTTGAACTCTTTTTTTAAAAAAACCTCCCTTGGTACGATAATTGCTGTGTTTGAATTTGTTTTTTTGTCGGCAATCGCACAACGAATAAAATACAGCTGTCTATACCTATCAATAGGATTCAAGGAATTAATTCGGTCTACGAATTGTTCCCTTATTGTCTTGCTGTAAAAATTTTCTATTTCTCTACCATACACCGAATATAACGACTTAGAATCGTATCGTGCGTAAAAGCAAGGAACATCGTCCTGCATCAACTGCTCTATTTCGCATTCTACAATTTTCTCATGCTCCTTGGATATATATTCTTTTTTTCCTTTCAGGTGGCAATACACCTCTCTACGATTGTGTGTTGTTTTTAGATATATTGGATGATATGATGCTAGAAGATACTTGCTATACAGACTTGTATTTCGGAGAATTTGCCGGTACCTCCCTTTTGAAAGGGAAGTAGTACTTATAAATGATATAAATGCTTGCCTATTATTTAACAAAGTACTATATGCATCTTCGAATCCATGCACTATATGCTCTAAATAATCGCCGGCGTGCAGTTTTTCTCCATTCAACATCGGTATATTATGATTGCCTACCACCTGGATTTCTTGTTCTTGAGTAGCAAACATTATTTCGTCTGTTCCCTTGTTAATTATTGTTTGAATTTTAATTTTTTTCTTTAAGTTTTTATCAGAACCTCCGAGTATACCACTAATATCAACATAGTCCAATTTTTTATTGGCTACTAAATCAAACGGAAGAAGTAAGGAGGAAAAAACCGATTGAGCTAGAACACGCTCCCACCCCTCAGCTTTATTCATTAAATATCCTTGAAAAGAATACATATTCATAAATATGGTTTCCGTGTCAATCACCATAGGATAAGCCCCATGGGCAATGATGTTTTCCACATGCAAGTCAGTACATCCGGTCAAATAGGAAATGAATAAAAGGTATCCTAATCTATACATATATTCATTTGCATCGGTAAGATTCAAACACTCGACATATTCAACAAAGGATTGCCAGCCATAGTCTTTTCGCTCAAGCACCGCAGGATGCTTGAGCTTTACTTTGATCGTATCAAACCCATTGAACCAATTCTGAAGTTGCGAATATAGAATATCATTAGTAACGGAATGCGGTTTATAAACAACATGCTCGCCCTCATTTATATTCAGAACATACACACTTCTTCCCCTACCATGTGCATCTCCACGGCCAATTGAAAAATAATTAAGCCTATAAATATTCACTCCGAGTTCATTTCGCAGTGCCTCTCTGTCTTTTCTTAGTCGTTCCATAAACTCGCCAATAGCCTCAACGGTTAGTGATAGTCTGTTATTCACTAGCCACTCTAGTTCAGGCCAGCGACAAAAGATTCTATCGGTCTTGAATTCACAATAGCGACCTATAAAATCGTCGTATCTATCCTTGGAGGATTTGCCAATCAGAGAATGCTTGTTATCGTGAATCTCTCCGACAAATGTACGAATGCATATTTCAATAAGGGTGTCGAGCATGGTGTCACCTAGATTATAGAGAATATCATGTGTGCAGCATGAAATTTCTGGACAGAGCTGGTTAAATGTACCCAAAATATTATCTATATCTTCTAGAAAGATAAAAATCTCTCTCTGTAACAACTCCTCAAATACCCCCATCTTCCTCCTTGTAAGCTTTTGAACAATACTTCTCAATTCTTCATTATGCATTGTTTACCTCCAGTTCATTTAGGTGGACTTCAAATAGATAGATGTTACAAAATACAAGAAGGCGGCAAACTATACAGCTGCCGCCTCCCCCACAATACATATAAACAAGTAACCAACAGTTACTAATTCACCTAATAGCTGAGCGAAAAAAACCTATATCAAGCTTAAATATCAAAGCATCATATGCCACACCATCCACTGTTCGGTACCCTGGTAAACACTTATAAATATTGAATCCAAGTTTTTTCGCACACTTAACCATGCGAACATTACCAGACCATGTTTCTAAAAATATCTCTGAAATCCTATTATCTAAATAGTAATTAATCCAAGCAGCTAATGCCTGAGATCCAAAGCCTTTATTCCAATACACAGGCTCACAGATTTCTATCCCTAATGCCAACGTCGCACTCTGGGATTTAAGAGAACAATCCACCTCTCCTGACGAATCATCTATCTTAAACGGATATGCACAGACAAAGCCAATGTGATTACCCCCGGTTACAATTTCTAGACGTGATCGAATTGCATCTTGAGGAGTGCTGTCCATAATATCTAGCATTTCTTTGCGTAAAGACTCCTCATTCACGGGTTCTATGTCATCCCAGGGATTATCCTCTTTCATCCATTCTGTTTCAACATTCATCCAGCGGATTTCGTCATCAATATCATTCAAGCAAAAATCACGCAAAATAATGTCTCCATATTTGATATCCATATATACCTCCTCCCATATGTGTGCTAAATACATCGCAGATCGAAATTGTCTGCTTACAGATGGTTAAACAATATGAAACGATAACTGAAGCACTTCATATAAACTAATGAAAGTAGTTTGTTGTATGTGGCGGTTCTGTATGCCATGCAAACATCGCTTATTGTACATACTATCTCATAAAGGACTATGATGAGAATTTACTATATTCAAATCATCCCTCATCAAGTCTACTGCATTTCTTAAAAGGGATAATTCGAAGGGCATCTGCAGGAATTGCGAGTACTATTTGTACTTCCCCCCACAGAGTTGGTCATTTCTTCAGATTCTACTTCCAGTTCCTCAATATCGATTGCACCAGTTACCTCTTCGTATGTCATATTACATCCTCCTTCGGCAAAAAAACAGAGGCGAAATATTTACAAGCATACAGAACCCACTTGTAGTATATCCCGCTTCCATATATTTTACAAGTATCTCGTTTTAATTTTTTCATTTTTAGTCATTTTGTACATTCGAACATAAGGAATTTGCTCTGTAAACTCTTGCATATTTATTGATATGTTCATAGATATATAAGCGTAAGAATAAAATTGGTGAAATATCTTTGAACAAAAACACAGGTAACTGCCTGTGCTGTGGCTTCCTTATTTCCGCTGAGTTGCTGTCTTGGGAATGTCGCCCACACCGTTGAGTATAACTCCGAGGCGGTAAGGGAACTTCGTTACTGGAGTTTCCTGACCCTACTAATTTCCCCATAATAGCCCCCACACTCAGTTTCATTCCACAAGTTTATTTATTTGTAATCTATATTCATCGTCCAACGCTTCCGGGAAGCTAATTCTCATTTGCTTACCGAACTGAAACAGCCATCCCCAGAATACCGGACTTACCTGCACCTTGACGGCAGCGGTGCATTTATCATAAGCCACCCGGGTCATTTTGATATCCTCGCCGAATTTATCATAGACGGCTCCGATGAGGTTGTCGCTAAACTCGAGAACGACCTCAACGGTTTCTCCGCCGTACATTTTGAACACTTGCTCCGTATAGCCGGACACGCTTTCCCGCAGTGCGATTGCCTTCTCACAAATGTCTTCGTCGATAATCTCAACCGCCTCCATTCTGTCCAGGCGGTAATTCGCCGTTCCGTCATGGCGGGCGCTGTATGAAACCAGATAGTAGTTATCCTCGTTGAACACCAGGGCAATGGGTTCCACCACATAATGGTGGTGATCCCGGCGATAGGCTTTATTGCCGTTTTCATCCAGGTTGAAGTAATAGAAGATCACCTTTTTATTGTCCTGAATGGCACACTCCAGGGTGTCCACATTGTAGTAGATCTGCTCGTTGCTGTGCTTTCGGGTATTGAAGCAAACCATGTTGCTTTTCAGAATCTCCGCCCGGTGGGTACCGCCCAGGGATGCGATCTTGTCCACCAGTTCTGCAGTCTTTTTATCCGTAATGAAGCTTGCTGCTTGCACGGCATCAATCAGAATCTTCAGTTCCGGAACGGAAAAGCTCCGATCCTCCACATAGTAGCACTTGTCGTGGCCAACCATGAGTGACATGATTTCATATCCCTGTTCGTTCAGGATGGCGATATCCCGGGGAAGGGTGCGGCGGTCGCAGACAATGCCCATCTGCCCGAGTTTCGCGCAGATTTGGGTAGTGGAAAGTGGATTCTGTTCGTCCGTTTCCTGGCGTAGCATATCCAGCAACTTTAATAATTTGATCTTACGATAATTGTCCTGTGCCATAGAGCAGACCTCCGACCTTGACGAGCGTATACCTATACAGAATCTATTTTACTACCAAGTTTGTCGAAATGCAACGAAATTGTGGCGCATTTCCACGACTCTTTTCAATTTTCTGAACAAATCGGATTTAGATTCTGATTCTGAGTGGTTTATTGTTTTGTTCTATCCAAGTAAACTGTCACAGAACTGCGACTCTTTTGCGTGCAAGCGCTTTTCACGGTTGACATATTCAGGAGCGGGAAGTAAAATAAGCACATATAGAAACAAATGTTTCAGTTAGAAAGAAGGTGCATCCTATGCGGACAAAGAACCCAGCCTATTTTGAGCTTCTGATTCGATTTATCGATGATTACATAGACAATTACGGACGATCTCCCTCCACTCAGGAGATTGCCAGTGGCACGGGCCTCTCACCGGCCACAGTTTCCCGCTATTTGTCTCGGATGCGGGAGGACGGCATCATTGACTACTCGGGTCATCGAAACATCGTGACGAAGCGGAACAGTGCAACCGAAACCAACGCAGTTCCCGTCCTCGGCTCTGTTTCCTGCGGCATTCCCAAATTTGCGGAGGAGAACATCGAGGAGTATGTGAAGCTGCCGGTGTCCCTGTTTGGAAAAGGTGACTTTTTCCTCCTGCGCGCCTCCGGTAATTCCATGATTGAAACAGGCATCGACAGCGGGGATCTGGTTCTGGTAAGGCGTCAGGATTATGCGGCTCCCGGTCAAATCGTCGTTGCGCTAATGGAAGAGGAAGCAACGCTGAAGCGTTATTATCCTGAGCCGCAAAATGGATATATCCGGCTGCATCCTGAGAACAAGGATATGGTTGATATTATCGTAGATAGTTGCCTCATCCAAGGTGTTGCTGTCCATGTTATAAAGGAATTGAATTAAAGCGTTCCTCTGTATTGATTGAGGTGCGGGGTTAATCCCTTTCCCGCACTGTACAAGCTGATGTGATTTTTGTGGAGATATTTGTAGACGAAGGGAGTACGCAAAATGGGAAGATCTCAATCCACCGCTTTAACTAACATTCGAGCGATGTGTGCTGCGCATAAATTGGACAGCACCAAACTTCTTACACAAACAAAGTATTTACTGAATTGCTATCGCAGAGCCTGTTGGGATACGACAGGCCGATGCGAACCATTTGATGATGACCAGGGCTGTTATAGAGACGGGCACTTGTTAGATGCACTGGATTATTTGATCCGGTTCGATCCGGAGGAAGGCAGCGAGGTCTTTGAGAGTACGATCCGCACACTATTTGAAACCCGGTGGATGATCGATCTGGTTGACAACGCCATGATACGCGTAAAAGAATTTCCTGACCATGGCGACATCTACTTTGAAATTATCTCAAAGTGCTATCTAACCAGGTTTAAGTACAGTGAACGGGAAATCCTTGATATTCTCAACTTGGAGCGCAGCCGATATTACGACCGAAAGAAAGAGGCCGTGATGGTATTTGGCATTTCTCTTTGGGGAAAAGAAATCCCAAAGCTGAAACGATTCCTGGAAGAGTGTGATACCGAAACTTTCGAGGCAATGGCATAGTCCGACTGAAGTCCGATATAATTCCTACTCTTGTCCGATACATTGCGGACGGGTTTGCTACTGATTGTCCGACCCCCTATTTGCTACACTTTAGGTACTGTAGCAAAGCAACAATTATAAAGCGCCAGGTGCTACAGTTCATGCTGTGCATCTGGCGTTTTCTTTGTCCCGGAGGAGGTGTGGATAGTGTTTGAGGAACAGCGGCAACGGTATGCTCAATATTTACAGGATGCAATGCGAGAGGTTCGAGAAGAAGCTGGTATATCTCAGGACGAGTTAGCTGAAATGTTATCGTGTAGTACCCCCACTATCCACCGATATGAAAATGGAAAGAGCGTTCCACCGGCAGACGCATTATTTCTATTCGCTGCACTTGCAGATGTTCCTTTGGAGCGCTTCTCCCCAGATTATCAAGATGAGCAGAATATGTTACAGGAGAAAACAAGGTTTTCACTGCTGTCACCAGAAAATAAAAAGATTGTTCTTTCCACAATGGACACCCTGGTGAACAGCTTGATTGAAAGTCAAAACATGTGTGCGCACGTTCAAAGATATTAAAAAGATGCTACCTATCAAAATTGATAGGCAAAACCGCAAAAATCTATCAAATTTGATAAGGAAGTCGCATGGCAAAAGCAGTACAATTAAGCCAGTGATTGGGACAGACCCCAAGGCACTGAACACCGAACCTTGCTACGAAAATAAGTCGTAGCGTGAACCTTGACAAAGCGTTTTTCAACGCCTCATAGATGAAAGATTCACAGCACAAATAGCGGCAGGCCTTGCCTGTCGCTGGCGGAGCAATATGGGAGTAAGCATCAGTCGGGTGCTACCACTACGTAGCCCAGCTTCTGCAATTCATTCACCAAGCGGTTTGCACGTTTCCGTTCGCATCGCAGTCTGCGCTGTTCAAAGCATTCCTCATTATAGGGAGTTCCGGTTTTCAGCATGGTGTAAATGATGGAAAGGATCTTCCGGGCCAACGCAATCGTTGCCCGCTTCGCTCCCTTCCGCTGTTTCACTTTCCAGTACCAGCCGGAAAGATACAGTTTGCGGTGAGATGCCATAATCCACGCGACCTCGCACAGCATGCTCTTCAGATAAGGATTGCCTTTATTGATATGGACGCTCTTTCGTTTACCAGCACTCTCGTTGTTGCCTGGACTCAGTCCCGCCCAGGAGCAAATGTGTTGGGAATCCGGGAATGAACTCATATCAGTGCCAATTTCCGCAATGATAGCAGCTGCTGCAGTGACATCAATTCCGGGAATAGAGCAAAGAAGATTCAGCGCATCCGTATGTTTCAGGACTTCCTCAGTGATTTCGTCCTCAACAGTGTGCTTATGTGCTTCCAAATCTTCCAGATGCTGAAACACCATATTCAGGAATCTGCGCTGATGCTCGGAAAGTGATCCATTCAGTGCAACGAGTATCTCGTCAATTCGGTTTCTGGTTTTGGTCTTCAGACACTTATCCAATGCTTCCCGGTCAATGCTGCCGTGCTCAATAAGATGCCGAATGATGTTTCTTCCGGAAGCACCAAAGGTATCCGAAAGGAATGCAGTGAAGCGGAATCCGGAACTTTGCAGGAATTTATCGATCCGGTTCTTTTGTGCCGTAATGTCATGGACAACGCTCTTGCGATACCGGGTCAGATGCCGCAGCTCTCGGAATGCTTTATCCGGGATAAAGCTGCCTTTGAGCAATCCCGCCCTAAGCAATGTGGCGATCCACTGGGCATCCTTCATGTCAGTCTTACGTCCAGGCACATTCTTCATGTGTCGGGCATTTACAACCAGAATGCTGATCTCGCCGTCAAAACAGGATTCCAGCATCTCGTAAATGGGTTGCCAGTAGATTCCGGTGCTTTCCATGGCAATGTTCCGACATTCGGATTCGATGACCCAGTCCCGTAGTTTCTGCATTTCTGGGATGAGCGTACTGAAGGTGCGTGTTTCTGCCTCCAGCTCGGCATCCACAACACCTTTGACCAGACAGGCAACGATGATATCCCGATGAACGTCCAGTCCCATGGCACAGGTCAAAATGTCTTGCATGAGATCCCCTCCTGTCGTATTGCAGGCTTGGGAATTGCCCGGGTGGGTATCCGAATCTTGCTACTCGTGCTCTCCACTTCCGTGGTGCAACATACTGCTGTTCTCTTGGGCAATTCGTCCACGTTGAACAAACGGGGTGGCATTTCCGCCAAGGTGCAACCGGACTTCGCCTGCTATATCCAGTATAGCAGACACCATGATCCGACGCACTTGCTTTATTTTCATTCACAGCTGTGAAAATCTTTCATGAGTCGTTGAAAACGGAATGAACAGGCAAGCTGAGATACATCCCCGGGCAAAGCGTGCGACGATATGAGCACACCAACGAAGAGGAGTACGCCGCTGAGATCCAGGGGCAGGAACGGAACTTGATGAACTGGCAATGAAGCAAACATTGAGGCCCGGTTGTAAGGGCCTCAAGTTTGTAACACCACCTAATGACCATTGACTGCAGCACTGATCATTAGCTGATGTTATAAACCTACATAATTCTAAGGAGATAACGATGATGGAAAATCGGAGAATGATTACGGTGCTGGTTCCTAGTGAACTGGTTTACCTGTTTGATGCAGATTATGACCACCTTTTCGTTGTAGCACGGGAGCGGGGCAGAATTGTTGCCCGGCCTGCCGAAGAAGTCTACGCCAGCAAAGACTGCAATCACTTTATGTCGGAGTGCTGCCAGGATTGCTCGTCATGCAAATGCTATGACGATGCATTTGATTCCTGCAGATTCTATGGTGGGAGGGGATGAGCCCATGAAGCACGACAAGCGTGAAAAGCGCATGGAAATCTGTCTGTGTTCCAATTGCGCCAGTTCCTTCTTTCACTCACCTAACTATACGATTCACCGGTCTGACCCGATTCAGGTCCGGATGGATATGTGTGACTGTTGCAGAACCCGCCGGGGTTACGATTTTCGGATCGCGCCCCGATACAGGAAATGAGGTGCGCTTATGGAAAGCAGTATTTTCAAAAGAATTTACAGAGGAGATATTTATTATGTGGATTTCGGTAATCAACCTGGCTCTGTGGTTCATGGTATTCGGCCTGCAATGGTTGTGCAGAACGATACCGGAAACTGGCATGCGCCGACCTTAATCGTTGCGGCCATTACAACAGAAATAAAGAAGCTTCGCCAGCCGACGCGTATCAAGCTCGGAAAGCAGTTTGGTTTGACTTTTGATTCGATGCTTCTGCTGGAGCAGCTTTTCACCATCGACAAATCTCAGCTGGAAACCTATGTCGGAACGGCGAGCAACGATTTCCTGCGGGAAATCGATCGCAGCATTGCGGTGAGTGTTGGGATTCATCCAACCATCTGCAACAACAGACGATACAAGCCGGTGTTTCGGCTTTCAAAAATCAGGAGGAAAACATGGGATACCGAAAAGTAAGTTATCTGGAACAGATCTGGTACATCCTCAAATACCGGCTTCATCGCCGGAATCAAAAATCAGAAAGAAATGAGGGTCATCAAGAATGACCCTCAAAGAGTATCTCTCCGCAGCCAATAATGGCACGGAGTATTTTCACAGCTTTGACCATACCGGTCGTATTGACTATAATGAAGGCAAAGGAAAGCGCAAAAGCAGCATCCCCAGCCCAGAGAGGAGGAAAACCGATGTATAAAAGCCTAGACGAAATCCCTGTCACCTTCGGCCCAGCTGAGCTTGCTTCCATTCTTGGAATCTCGCGCAACAAAGCTTATGAACTCACAAATCGGCCCGGGTTCCCCAAATACCGGTTGGGCAAGAAAATTATTATCAGCAAAAAGCATTTTATCGAGTGGATGGATGAGCAGTTTGGCGATGGCGATTCTCTGTCCTGAGAGGCAGCGTCCCGTCATAACCAAGATTGTGTACTTTCCTAATGTACCTTGAAAACTGAACACTGTAAAAAGGCAATGCTTTTTTGCTCGAACCACTCTAAGGAGGATTTACAATGAGCAAGAAAAAAGCAAATGGCGAGGGTTCGATCTGCAAGCGTTCCGATGGGCGCTACATGGCTCGCTACACCGTGAATGGGAAACGGAAAGCCATCTATGGCGCAACCCACGAAGAAGTCCGGCTGAAGCTGACTGAGGTCTTGAACGATATTGCAAAAGGTGCCTACATCGAACCCACAAAAGATACAGTTGGTATGTGGCTGAAAGAATGGCTTGTCACCTACGCACTTCCCACCGTGAAATAGTCAACTTACATTTCTTACGAGGGTTATGTCCGCAATCATCTGGAGCCCGAACTGGGAAGTACCAGGTTGACCGCCCTTACCACAGAACAGATCCAGCGCTTCTTCAATAAGAAGTATCGCGGCACGAAGGATACGAAGGGGCTTTCCCCGAAAACCCTGAAGAATATGTATAATATGTTCAATGCCACACTGGAACAAGCGGTCATCAACAACCGCCTGATCCGCAATCCGCTGCGAGGTGTCAAGCTTCCCACCGTCACAAGAAAAGAGATTGAGATTCTTTCGGCGGAAGAGCAGGCCATTCTTCAAAAGGCTGTTATGGCATCTGAGGAAATTCCGGCTTTCGGAATCATCTTCACACTGAGCACCGGCGTTCGGCTGGGAGAATTGATCGGCCTTCAATGGGGCGATGTCAACATGAAAAAGCACACCATCCGGGTCAGAAGAACCGTAGGCCGTCTGCAAAAGGTAGACGAAGAAGGCAACCTGGTCAGCCGGGGAGCCGGACAAGCCACAACCGAGATCGTCATTCGTACTCCCAAGTCCATCACCTCACAGAGAGATATCCCTCTGTTCGATGAACTCTGGAATGGGCTGATGAAATACCGGCAGAAACAACAGGAAATCTTCGATGCGCTCGGTGTTGTCTTCGACAACAAAACCCACATCTTTTCCATGATCACCGGCAAGGTCTATGACCCCCGGACATACGAAGATCTTTTCAAGCGCACGCTGAAAACAGCGGGGCTTCCGAATATCAACTTCCACGCCCTGCGGCACACCTTCGCAACGAGAGCGTTGGAGGCCGGAATGGATGTAAAAGTTCTTTCCAGCATCCTTGGCCACGCACAGGCATCCACTACACTGAACCTGTACGCCCACGCACTTCCGGATCACAAGCGCGACAGCATGGAAAAAATGCGCAGCTTTTACCGTTCGGATTTTGACACCAACGGAGGCCGCGAATTGGGCGGCGAATTTGAGGATATGGCTGTTTGACACCAACGAAAATTGCCTCCAAACACCCATCAGGCGGCAGGCAATTGGTGTCAAAGCCACCGCACTTCATTTCCTTGACACCAAGAACGAAAATGACACCGATGAAGCTTCAAAACAAGTTGGTGTCAAATGTTGGTGTCAAGCAATACATAGCATCTCTCAAAACCGGTCAGAAAATCAAAAAATCACCCGGTTTCGTAAAGAAACCGGGTGAAAATCTGGTTGCGGAGGCAGGACTCGAACCTACGACCTCCGGGTTATGAGCCCGACGAGCTACCAACTGCTCTACTCCGCGATATGAAATGAGGGGCAATGCCCCAAGTGCTTATATAGGATACCACATTTGATTCCGTTTGTCAAGCACTTTTTTTGCGGCGCGGCAAGCCGCCGTGTAGGACTATAATACATCTTGGACAAGCGAATAAAAAAGTATGAGAAATAGGGT
>ENA-UAKW01000541-UAKW01000541.1-human-gut-metagenome-genome-assembly--contig:-NODE-541-length-18937-cov-6.005455_pt1 | contig 18937 bp, 20 predicted proteins | sample MGYA00243691_ERZ654450 | MGnify/ENA primary metagenome ERZ654450 (study PRJEB26926, sample SAMN06164673) | human gut metagenome | biome: ENVO:00009003; feature: ENVO:2100002; material: ENVO:00002003... | reverse complement strand
GCATACGAGATCGCTCAGTGTCTCGTGGGCGCGGAGATGTGTATAAGAGACAGGATCAGCGAAGCACCGAAGCCGTCGGACGGTGCGCTGCCACCGGAGGACATGGAATTGTTGGAGGTCATGTCACCGGGCCGGAAATCATCACTCGGCTGGAAATTGCCGCTCACTTTGGAATCGCTCTTGGGCTGGCCGCCGTTCTGCGGGGGCTGCATGCCGCCAAAGCTACCGGGCTGGCCGCCCATATTGCCCATGCCACTTATCCCGGCAGAGCCGAAGGTGACGTAGGCCTGCGTGGTGCTGAGATTCATGCCCATCCCGGCGCTGCCGCCGGTGATGGCGATGGTGCCGTCGGCATCGAGGGGCTGGTTGTCGGCATTGCCGCCGCTCCATACGGTCACATTGCCGCCGGAGATATATGGCGAAATCATAGTTTGCAAGATCGGAATTTGCTGCGTTCAGGCAATCGTCCGTGCAGACAATGCTGATATCGCCTGAGCGGATGCTCAGCGCCGCGGCCTCGATGCCCTCGCAGACCTCTGCAATGGCAATCGTCGGACCATCCGTTCCTTCTGCGCCGATGTCCATGATCAGATCGCAGTGCAGCGCAACGTCTGCGGTAGCGAGGTTCAGCGTGCCGCTTTCGACGGCGAGATACTGCTCGGCATTGATTGCGTCATTGACGGAGGCATTGATGTTCAGCGTCAGCTCGCGGATGGTGAGGGAGGCTTCGCCTTCCTCTGCGGTGGTCGCGCCGGACTTGATGCCGTTTTTGCCGTAGGCGTTGAGTGTCAGCGTCCCGGCGCCGCAGAGGGTGACGGCCGAGCCGTCCTTGCAGTTGATGACGGCATTTTCGGCGTTTTCGTTGCCGGAATTCGATTCATCATTGTTCGCGGCGGCGTCGGTCAGGACATTTTCCGTTCCGTCTGCGGCGACGATGACGACTTCGCTCGATTTGTTGCAGGTGATCGGCGCAGTGTCGGCGCTTGTCAGGCTCAGACCGCTCAGAATCAGCCTCACACCGGTTGTGCCCTTCTTAATTTTAACTGAGCCGTCCGTACACGAGCCGGAGAGCAGGTAAGTACCAGCGGCATCGATCGTCAGCACCGTACCGTTGCACTCGTAGCCGTCGCTGCTGCCTTCTACGGTGATGCCGCTGTCGGTAAAGGTGAAGGCAGTTTGTGCATCGGTGACGGATGCGTCGGTCTTGGTGACGGCTTCGGTGCCTCCTGCCTGAAGCACTCGATCGAATTTGACTTCAACCTTTCTACGCCGGATGAGGTGTATCAGCTGATCAGCGGCGACGGCTCCGGTCGAGTCGTGCGCTGAAAACATCCCAACGTAATCCGCGTGGCGCACCGACGCCCGTCTCTCTGCCGAGACGGGCTTCGCTTTGTATGAATAGCGAGAAAAAGCGCCGCCTCGGGATCACTCCCAAGACGGCGCTTTTCTGTTGTGGATCAGAGCGAACACTTCACGGCGAAACCGCCGCTGAAGAAATAGGTGTTCGTCCGAACCTTGTTTGGCAAATGACTCTAATTTTGATAGAATGCACCCCCCCTAACTTTCAAAGGGGGTGCATTGGTGGTAAAGGGGGGTGCATTATCTGACGATTAAACCCAGGAAATTGCAGCACTCAGACTGCAATTCACTTTTAGTATCTTTAGCACGATTTGATTCTAAATACTACTCGACCTTTTTAGCACTTCACTAGAAAACATAGTTTTTAACGACTATTTTTCGCCAATCAGCATGAACATGGGTGAAGAGCGGTTAATCAGTTGCTCCCGCTCATCATAGATCTGTTTCCGGAGATCAGTTTCACAGAGAATTTTCTTATATCCGGTTCTAACCAGTGCGCACAGATCCCACTGTGGGCGGATCTCCGCACAAAGCGGCATTCCTCTACGGAAGTCATCCATGTCCCCAGAATGAACTGGGAACGGAATATCCGTATATTTTTCTCGGTATTCCTCCTGATCCCGTTCATACTCCTTACGCTTGTTTTCATCAAACAAGCGCAGATTCCAGTTAGCATCAAAGGCAATCATCCGGCCACCCGACTTCAAAACTCTGCGCCATTCCCGGAAAGCTTTCTCGGCGTCCATGATGGTCCATACCACATTACGACTGATTACCAAATCGAATGTGTCGTCGGGAAAATCCAGGCTTTGGGTATCGGACAACAGGAACTGGGGATGGACGCCAAAAAGTTCAGCATTGTGCTGCGCTTCGTCCAGCATGGCCTGTGTGCAGTCAATCGCCGTTACATCATGGCCTTGAAGGGACATAATAATTGCGAAAAAGCCCGGCCCAGTGCCCACATCCAAAATTTTAAGTTTCCCTTCCCTGCCAGCATTTTGGAGGATCAGATCCGTCCAAGCCTGACGCTTAAAGGAGCGTAGCTCTTTGAGAATACTGCTACTGTAACCAGAAGAGCTTTCCGTCCAGTTTTTGATCAATTTTTCTTCCTGTTTCATGTCACTTTACGTCAAGTTTTCCCCATTCAATGGGAGCATAGTTGTTTACTCCAACTTCAAATCCACTGACCTTATTTCCGTTCACAGCAAAAGCCGTGGTCGGATAATAGATTGGTACCGTATAGGCCTGCTCACAAATATAAGAGAAGAGCTCATCATATTTCGCCTGACGCTCTGTTTCATCCAGACACAACAAAACATCATCAATCATGGAAATAACCTTCTCATCCGTCCATACCAGCGCATAGTCCCGGTCGGCATAGGGATAGAACAGTTCTTTCAAGGAGCTGTGGGGGACCCAGGAATCGGATGCGGTCCGACGCAGGCAGATATCGAACTTCTTAGAGGTCGTTGCGTCTGCATAACCGTTCTTATCCAGGCAAGTCAGATTGATCTTCACGCCAATCTGACCATAGACGGTTTGCAGATACTCTGCCAGAGATTTCCATTCAGGGAATTCATCTATAGAATAGACGAATTCAAAACTCAGCTTTTTTCCGTTCTTTTCACGGATACCGTCGCCATCGGTATCCACCCAGCCGGAGCTTTCCAGCAGTTCGATAGCTTTGTCCGTGTCATAGGGATAAGCATAGCTATTCTCGGAGGTCACATAGGGTACGCTGTCCTGATACATTCCGTGTGCTTCCAAACCATTTCCGTCATAGAGATCCTCTGCAACGGATTTCTTATTCACAGCATAATTCAGTGCCAAACGCACATTTTCATCCTGAAGCGCCGCATTGTCCTCATTGAAAGAAACAAAGTGGGAACACATGGTTCCGGTGACATACACATCATACTCGCCGCTGCTCTTGAGCTCGTTCAGTGCCTCCATAGGAATTTTACCCATCAGGTCGCCGCCGATAATATCTACCTCGCCGCTTTTCAGCGCCAGGACACGGGCCTGTGCATCTGTAATCACTTTGAAGCGGATGCGGTCAAGCTGCGGCTTTTCGCCCCAATAGTAGGGATTGGGAACCAGCGTGAATTCCTCGTCCTTGGTGTAGGATTCCAGCATCCACGGCCCTGTACCCACAGGCTTCGTAAACACGCCGGTCACACTGCTGTCGTCTTGAATAGAAGTGGGGCTCAGAAACCGATTGGGGCGTGGATACGTCTGCTCAATCAAGATGGTGTAAGAAGCGTTGGTATAGGTAACGGCAATCGTGTACTCGTCAATGATCTCAATATTGTCAACGGCGTAGGACGTAAGGGAACTGAAGCGACCGTTGTTAATCCAGCGCTTCAGATTGAATTCGACAGCCTCCGCATTGAAATCCGTTCCGTCTGAAAACTTTACGCCCTGCCACAGATGGTAGGTGTAGGTCTTACCGTCGTCGGAAATATCCCAATTTTTGGCTAAAACCGGCATCAGCGTGCCGTCGCCGTTGTCCTCTACAAACCCTTCATAGATCATTTTGTACAGGAAATGGGGTCCGTTATAGGTTGCGGCATCCAGTTCCTCCATAGCACCGTCCTTATAGATGGCCACCGTGATTTCTTTTTTCCCGTCTGCATTGTCGGTGCTCTGCCCATCGGAACTCTTTCCGCAGGCGCTCAGCAGCGTTGCCATGCAAAGCAATGCCGCTAGGATCGAAATGACTCTCTTTTTCACTTTTCTTCCTCCGCGTGTTTTTCCTTTTTTATATAGTGGCAAGCCACAAAGTGGCCATCACTGACTTCCTCCAGTTCCGGACGTTGGCAGGTACATTTTTCCCGGGCGTAAAGGCACCGGGACTGAAATACACAGCCAGCCTTCGGAATTATCTGCGCACCATCCTCTTTGAAGAGCACTTTTTTCTCTCGCCTGACGGTCGGATCCGGTTCCAGCGTTGCCGCCATCAAGGCCTGCGTGTATGGGTGTAGCGTCTCCGCATCGGCACTTGGCAGGATCTCAAGAATATTCCCCAGATACATAACCATAATCCGGTCGCAAACCGCTTTCACTGCCGCCATATCGTGTGAAATAAACAGATAGGTCGTGCCATTCTTTTTCTTCAAGTCTACCAACAGCTTTAAAATCTGCTTTTTCAGCGCAAAATCGATGCTGGAAACTGCCTCATCACAGACAACGAATTCCGGCTCCAAGATCAAAGCCCTGGCAATGCCTACCCGCTGGCGCTGCCCGCCGGAAAGCTCATGGCTGTAACGTCTCAGATAGCTTCCATCCAGTCCCACACGCTCCAGCATAGAGACAATACACTGTGCCTGCTCGGCACCGTGCATTTTGTGATAGTTCTGTAAAGGCTCTCCGATGATTTGTCGGACCGTATAGTAAGGATTGAATGCATTCGAGCTGCCCTGAAAAATCATCTGCATAGAACTGCGGATCTTCCGCATTTGGCCAAAGGAAAAATCAGTAATATCTTGATCTTTGAAGCGGATTGTCCCCTTGGTCGGCTTTTCCAGCCGGAGGAGCAATCTGCCCAACGTGCTTTTCCCGCAGCCGGACTCTCCAACCAGCCCTAACGTTTCCCCTTTTCGGATGGCAAACTCAGCGTGATACACAGCATAGACCAGCGGTTTTTCCCGGCTATAAGCCTTGCTTAGACCATTTACCTTAATTATATTTTCACATTCACTCATTTCAGTTCCTCAGCGTTGATGGGCTCCATCAGGTATTGCGTATATGGGTGCTTCGGTTCACGAAATACCTCCTGTACGCTTCCGCTTTCTACGATTTTGCCGTCCTTGATGACGTACATATCATTGGCAGTCTGCGCAACAACGCCCAAGTCGTGGGTAATGAGGATAATCGCCATCCCGAGATCCCGAAGCCGCAACAGTTCTTCCAGAATAGATGCCTGCGTTGTTAGATCCAAAGAGGAAGTAGGCTCATCGGCAATCAGGACATTGGCATTGGCTATAATGCCCATAGCGACCATCACCCGCTGACACATACCACCAGAAAGCTCAAAGGGATAGGACTCCAGAATCTGATTCGGGTTTCTCAGTCCTACCCGCTGCAACACATCCCGGAAGTCCGCCAGTTTTTCCGCTCTTGTCTTCTTGCACTCATAAAAGCGAGCCGCCTCGAAAAGGTGATTTTTCACCTTAATTACCGGATTCATGGCCGCTGTTGGCTCCTGAAGAATCATTGCGATTTCTCTGCCACGGATCTTTCGCATCTGCTTCTCCGATAAGGTGCGAAGGTCTCTGCCATTCAGCCAAACCTCTCCTCCTACAATTTTACCGGGTGCGTCAATCAGCCCCATAATAGAGCGTGACATCACGGATTTTCCGCTACCGGAACCGCCAATCAATGCGGTTATCCGTCCGGCATACGCACACAATGACACGCCATCCACCGCTTTTACAAACGAGTCTTTGGAATAAAAATAGGTTTTCAGGTCCTTGACTTCCAGAATGGGAGCCTCAGGCATTTTTATCACCCGCTTCTTTCACAACGGCGTTTTCCCCTTCTGTCGGGGTCAAGGCATCGTTCAATCCCTCGCCAAAAGGTTAAATGCAAACACCACAATCACAATTGCAAGTCCCGGCCAAAGAAGCATTTCCAGATGGGTATCGATGTACTGACGACCATCGTTGAGCATGACACCCCAATCTGGCGTTGGTGGCTGAGAACCCAGACCAATAAAGGAAAAGCTGGCAATATGCGTAATCACCGCTGCAATGCGCAATGTGGCATATACAATGATGGAAGAGAGCGTATTAGGCAGAATATGCTTTCCAACAATTGCCAGCCGGCTGCAGCCGCTGGCCTCTGCCGCCAAAACGAATTCCGTCTCCTTCAACTTGATGACAGAACTGCGGACCATACGAGCAAATGGTGCCCACCAGAGGCAGATAAATACCAACACGAGATTCTCAAGCCCCGGTTCAAATATACCCACAATGGCCAGTGCCAGCAGCGTTGAAGGAAATGTAGAGGCAATATCGGCCAGACGCATAATCAGATTATCGATCACCCCGCCGCAATATCCGGCCATAAGGCCAAGAAGCACGCCGATCAGTACAATGATAAAAGTAACCTTGATTGCGGAGAACATACTAACTCGGATGCCAAAAACAAGTCGGCAAAGCATACATCTGCCCATCTGGTCTGTCCCGATGGGATATTCCCGGGATGCAGGCAGGAACTTATTCGTAATATCCGTCAGCTCCGGGTTATGTGTCGTCAGTTTATCTGCAAAAATTCCCACAAATAGCAGCACCACAATGACAGATAGGCCAATCATGGCAGAGCGATTGTGAGTCAGTTTATTTAAGATGTTCTTTCCCATTTCTGCAAATACCTGCCTTATTTCGACGCGATCCGGGGATCGATAAACACATAAATAATATCCAAGGCCAAATTGATCAGGATGTATGTTACCGATACCACAATGATGTAGCCTTGAATCACAGGTAAATCCTTCTGCTTCATGCAGCTGATGGCAAACTGTCCAATGCCGTTCCATGAAAAATCGTCTCAACAGCCACTTGGCCGCTCAACATTTTTCCGAAATTCACACCGATCAGTGTCACCATTGGGAGCATAGAGTTTTTCAGACCATGCTTCACCAACGCAGTGCTTTTCCCCAGTCCACGAGCTCGGGCAGCAAGGATATAATCCCCGCTGTTTGCCTCCAGAAGATTTCCACGCAGGACCCGTGTATAGACCGCCGTATTGGCAACGCTGAGCGTAAAAGCTGGCAGGAAGATGTTCTTCATACTACTCCCGGAAACCACCGGTGCGATCTTTAGCTGCACTGCAAAGAAGTACAGGAGCATCAGGCCCAGCCAAAAGTCCGGCATTGTTGCGCTGATAGAAGAGGCAGCCCGAATACCATGGTCAAACGCAGAGCCCTTGTATCTTGCAGAAAGTACAGCCAACGGAATGGACATTAGCAGTGAGATCAGCGTAGCAACCAGCACCAATTCCAGTGTAGCCGGAAAGCGGGAGAGAATTTCTTCCGAAACCGGGCGTCCTGTTTGAAAAGAGTTTCCGAAGTCGAAGCGCACAGCATTTTTCAGCCAGTTCCAGTACTGTAAGTAAATAGGGGCATTCAGCCCCAGTTCCTCTCTGATCGCCGCCAGACTTTCTTCCGTAACCTGCATGCCTCGACTCTGCAGCGTAACCGTCGCAACATCACCTGCAGACGCACTACTCAGAACAAATGCCAAAATCGTGACAATCAGCAGAATCGGTATGATCTGTAATATCCGACTTATAATGAGTTTTGCTCGCTTCATAATTCTCCCCTAAGTAAAAGACGAGGGGTAGTTCCCCAGTCAATACCAGTCTAACAACTAAACTATAGCAGATTGGAATATTCTTCGGAAGCCTCCCGGGGGGATATAATTAGCTATGGATTTTGGAAAACAATACTGATTTGCGTGGTGTTCAGAAAATTTTGCACATCTTCACCGAATTTCTGCGCATTCTCTATTGCTTATACACCAATCTCTGTTCCGCCTTGTAATTTGAAAGTCATCCGCCCATCGGCGTGGACGGTCACTGTGTCAATGACTGTCAGCCAGAGCTTATCGTCGAAATCGGTGAGGGCATTCAATTCCTGCACCTCAAACATAAATGCTCCGATGGCTTCTGCCTGGGCTTCCCGAGCAGCCCTTGTGGCGCGGAGCTGCTCAAGCTGTGCTTTGGCTTTTTCGTACCGCTCCACAAACCCATTGTACCGGGCGGCGTACTCCTCCTGGTTCTGCGCCGTTTGCGAATTCTCTGCAATGCAGCGTTTTGTCAGTTCGGTCACCACATCGATTTCCTCAAGCAGGCTCTCGATTTCTGTATCAATGCCCGTGCAGTCCGTCAGGGTGGCTTGCATCAAACGGCAGTCCTCAAGGATGTTGTCCTTACTGTCGATAATGGTGTTGAGGGCGGACACAAACTGCACTTTGATAGTTTCCTCGTCCAGATGCGGCGTTTCGCATTTGTGCTCGCCCTTGAATTTACTGTTGCATTGCCAGATGACTCTGCGGTATTTTGAGGTCGAGTTCCAGACTTTCGAGCCAAAGTAGGAGCCGCAGTCCCCGCAGACGATGCGGGAAGAAAAAATGCTTTTTCCGCTGTACTGGCGGCTGATCTGCTTGCGCCGCGCAAGCTCCGTCTGAACTTTGTCGAACTCTTCCGGCGTAATGATCGGCTCATGGCTGTGTTCCACATAATACTGCGGCACCTCGCCCTCATTGACCTTCCTCTTTTTTGTGAGGAAATCGACCGTGAAGCATTTCTGAAGGAGTGCAGCACCCTTGTATTTCTCGTTTTGAAGGATGCTTTCCACTGTACTGGTCTGCCAGCGTTGTTTTCTCGATGGAGTCGGAATCCCATCTGCTGTCAGCTCCTTTGCGATGGCTCCCGGCATCAACCCCTCCATGAATCGAGTATAAATCCGGCGGACAACGATCGCCTCCTCCGGAACGACTTCTGGAAAACCGTCCGCTCCTTTGCGATAGCCGAGGAACTGCTTGTATGGGAGGTTGACCTTTCCATCGGCAAACCGTTTTCTCTGTCCCCGGGTAACATTCTCGGATATGGAGCAGCTTTCTTCCTGTGCCAAGCTCGACATGATGGTAACTGACTTTGTCAGAACAAGAGGTACAATATGAAATCGTTTGAATTATTCAGCGGAACGGGCGGGCTTAATTACATGTAAAAGCAAAAATCCGACTGCTACAAACAGTCCCATCACCGCCAGATAGTCCAGCAGGAAAGCGATGAGCGGCTCGGAATAATCAAAGAACACGAAATGGCTTTTCAGCAGCAGGTAAAGTCCCACATCCCGGCGAACGAAGGTCACGACTCCGTAGGCAGCGAAAGAATATCCGGCAATTCGGAGCGCCCATGTGCGTATTTTGCTCGGCTGCAAGTGTTTCCGTGCCATGGTCATAAGCATATTCCAGTGCATTCCCAAATGCAGGCTCATCAACACAAAGCCCCAAAAGGCGCAGAGAATATGCAGTTTTCCGGCCAGTTCATAGCCGCCGTGCTTGGGAAGAAACGCAAACACATGGCGGGACAGCACAATGCCGCTGATCATGGAGCCGACCATACACAGAAAAATCAGCCCGATGAGTGCCGCCTGCACCATCCGCAGGGGCGTATAGCGTCCCTGCGGCACTGCCTTGATCCACCGGCGGTTCAAAATATGGTGTAGAACGAACAGGACGAACATTCCCATACCGATCCACTCGTGGGCGGCCTCGCCCACAAGGCCGTAGGCCATCAGAAGCAGCATGGACACCGACATGGCCGCATCTACGGCGATTTTGATTTTGAGAATTGGTTTCATGTTCTCATCCTTTGCTGTGAGAGATCACCCAGTTCAAATTGTCCGGGTCGTCAAAGACCACATTGGCGCCGCCGTGGTAATTGTAAATGCCCTTTTCGTTGAAGAAGGTGTTGTCCGGCGTTTCGATGCGCAGAACACGGTCGATGTCGGCATCGCTCCAACCGGCGTTTTCATAGGCTTCGTGGAGATTCTCATAGGCCGAGCGGGCCTTGCCGCTGCCGTAATATTCGTCGCCCTCGGCCATGTAGATATAGATTGCCACACTATTCTCCGCAATGGGTGCATAGCTGCCATCCCACTGAGAAGCGCCGTGGAGATAGGCGGCGTACAGGTCGGGCCGCATGGCCACCGCACGGGACATGGTTTCGCCGCCTGCGGAATACCCAGCGGCATAGATCCGGCCGGTATCCACGGCAAAATTCTCGATGAAGTATTCCGTCAACTCAATGGCCTGCCGGGCGGATTTTTCACCCCAGTCCGTGAGCTGTGCAGAAACCACGACCATCTCGGTGTCCAGCCTTGTCCATGCGGTAAAGCCACTCCAATTCAGATTGCTGCCGGAAGAATCTTCACCGAACCACATCATGTTATAGCCCGGCATAACGACCATCATCGGAAACTTGCGGCTGCCATCGTAACTGTCTGGCAGATAATAGCTGTAATGGATGTCACCGTCCGCGCCGGAGAAGATTTGCTCTGCAAACAGGCCAGTCTGAACCGGCTCGGATGTGGCTGCCGATGATGTGCTTTCCGACGGTTCAACAGTCGGTGTGCCACTCGGTTCAGGTGTCGTTTCCAGCTGGGTGGCGGCATCTTCTGTGGGAAGGCTTCCCGGCTGGGTCGGCGCTGCTGTACCGGCTCCGCACCCCGCGAGAGTCAGTATCAACACAATAGTCACAGCAAGCGAAAGAAATCGATTCACTTCTGCTCGTCCACCGGCGGAACCATTTCCGCGTACTTTTTGAGCATTTCCGGGGTGCTGGTGTAGTAGCGCACGTTCTTGTTGAGGGCAGCGACCTGCGCCATTTCGTCCTCTGTCAGAGCAAAGTCGAACAGGTCAAAGTTGGACTTGATATGGTCGGGGTTCTTGGATCCGGGGATGACGATGTTGCCGCTCTGGATGTGCCAGCGGAGAATGATCTGAGGCGCGGACTTACCGTACTTCTTACCAAGCTGAGCAAACAGCGGCTCCTGAAGCAGTGCCTTGTCGCCGTGGCCCAGCGGATACCACGCCTGCGGCACAATGCCGTTCTCCTTCAGAAAGGCTTTCAGCTCCGGCTCCTGATGGTAGGGGTGCAGCTCTGTCTGCAAGACAGCGGGCTTTACTTCGCAGATAGAGAGGATTTCCTCGATCTGTTCCTTGTTGAAGTTGGACAGGCCAATGGCACGCACTTTGCCCTCCTTGTACGCCTTTTCCATCTGGCGGTAGCCCGCCACATAGTTGCCTGCGGGCTGGTGGATCAGCAACAGGTCGATGTAGGGGGTATCCAGCCGGGCAAGGGTTTTGTCCACCGCATCGGGTTGCTCATAGAAGCTGGGCCACAGCTTCGTTTCGAGAAAAATCTCCTCCCGCTGCAAGTCGGACTTCTTCATGGCGCGGCCAACGGCCTTTTCGTTCACATAGGCGTTTGCCGTGTCAATCAGGCGATAGCCATCCAGCAAAGCGCTGACGCAGGAGGCCTCCGCCTCGTCCGGGGTCAAAAGAAAGGTGCCGATACCGGCCATGGGCATTTTCACGCCGTTATTGAGAGTTGCGTATTCCATAAAGATTCCTCCTTAAATGTTCTTTCCAAGTTTCGTGGCTTTGTTTTCATTGGTCGCCATGCCGCCGTAGGTCATACCGTAGAGGGCGGCGAAGCGCTTCATGGTGTACTCGCCCGCCTCCAGCATCCATTTTTCAGGGGCAGCGCCCTGAAATACAAAGTACAGCCTGCGGCCGGACAGCGAACCGTTTTCCACCTTACCATAGAACCGGTCCAGCACATTGCGGACGCTGCCGCAAATATTGTGCCAGTAGACAGGAGAGCCGATGACGATGGTATCCGCCTGCTTCATGGCGTTGATAACAGCATCCAGTCCGTCACCGGGAAGGTTCTGGCCGTAAGCGCCGATGGTGTAGTCAGTCAGATTCAGGGTTTCATATTCTTTGCCTTTCAGCAGCTCCGCTGCCAGCGCGGCGGTGTTGCCGTTTTTGTTGGGACTGCCGTTGATGAATAGAGTGCACATTGCAATGCTCCTTTACACATTCTTTCCCATTTCATAGGCCTGCTTCATAGCGAGGGTATTTTTCACCTTGCCCGGCTCATAGACGCCGCTGCCGATGATAACACCCTTTTCTACCGCACCTTCCACGCAGTCGGCATAGCCTCGGAAGCAAGCCAGTGTGGTATCAGCGGACGAATGGACTTCGTCTGCCATGGTGACGATGTAGTAAAACTCCTTGTTCTTGACCTCCAGCCATCGAGCCACCGTGCGGTCAATGACCGCTTTCAGTTGGGCGTCGATGGAGTAGAAATAGACCGGACTGGCCAGCACCAGCACATCGGAATCGATCATCTTTTGCAGGACTTCGGCCATGTCATCCTTGTGAACGCAGGCTCCGCCGTGGTCACGGCAGTAGTAGCAGGCGGAACAGGGGTGGATCTTCTTGCTTGCCACACGGATCTTTTCCACCTCGTTACCCGCTTCCTGTGCGCCGCGTGCGAATTCGTCACACAGAATGTCCGAGTTGCCACCTTTGCGGGGACTTCCGGACAGGATTAAAACTTTCTTGCTCATGGTAACCTGTCTCCTCATTTCAGTTTTTGATATTCTTCTTCACTCACCGGCTCACACCACTGACTGCGGCAGTTTTCTCCAGGTACTTCCACAGCCAGATGGGAAAACCAGCTGTCCGGCGCAGCGCCGTGCCAGTGCTTGACACCGGGCATAATGTTGATCACATCGCCGGGGTGCAGCTCCTGCGGCTCCTTGCCCCATTCCTGATAGTAGCCCCGGCCTGCCACGCAGACGAGAATCTGCCCGCCGCCCTTGGCCGCATCGTGGATATGCCAGTTGTTGCGGCAGCCGGGTTCAAAGGTCACATTGAAGATTTTGACCTGCTCCGTGGAGACTGGCGCAAGATAGCTCCGCCCGCTGAAATACTGTGCAAAGCTGTCATTGGGCGCACCGATGGAAAAAACCATACTGTTTTGATGATGCTGCTTTTCGTCGGCGCTTTCCTCGTCTGCCCAGATGTCCTTTGCCATGCGGAATACTGCCCATGCCTTCGGCCAACCCGCATAAAATGCGGCGTGTGTCAGGATCTCCACAATTTCACTGCGGGTAATTCCGTTTTCCTTGGCCATTTGCAGATGATGTCCGAAAGAGGTATCCGTCAGCCCCTGCGCCATCAGTGCTGTCACGGTGATGAGGGAACGGTCACGAGCGGAAAGCTCGCTTTCCCGGCTCCAAACCTCACCGAAAAGAACATCATCATTGAGCTGTGCGAACTTCGGCGCAAATTCACCTAAAATATCCCTGCCCGCTGTTATTTTCTTCATGTCGGTCACTCCATTTCACTGAAAACTGTTTCCAGCCATGCGGCATAATCCTTGACCCAGCCGCCGTCTGAGCCGAAGCCGTGAGGCCAGCCGTTCAGCACGATGCGCCCGGTGGAAATGCCCATTCCAGAGATCACATCATATTGCTTCTGGAACTGACGATAGAAGGGATCCTCGGTGCCGTAGACATAGAAGGTCGGCGGCAAATTGCCCTCGGTCAACCAGCTTGCATCCATATTTCCCACGCTGAGGCGGCCATAGAAGGAATAGATCATGCCTGCGGCGGAGGCATAGGCGTGAACGGCGTCCAGCTCGTCCGGCACATAGGTGCTGTCCAGCGCCGTGCCGGTCACATCTTCGTCATAGTGCATCAGAAATTCACCGGCCTGAATGCCGCCTGTCGAAAAGCCCATGACAGCAATATCATCCGGGTCAATGCCGTAGACCTCCGCATTTTTGCGGATGAAGCGAACGGCTCTCGCCACATCCAGCGCACCTTCCTCCTGCGTATAGGGAGACAGGCGGTAATCTACGATGAAGGTCTGAAAGCCCAGCTCCCGCAGTGCTGCGGCGGTGGGCAGCGAATCGGTGTAGTTGCCCCGAAACTGATAAGCGCCGCCCGCCATCAGCACCACCGCGCCTTTTGGCTTCACGCCATCCCGGACGGGGATAGCGGTGACATAGGGGCGGAAGTCATAGTTGTCAAAGTATCCGGTCATGTCCTGCGTAAATTTCGTCCTGGCGGGGACATTGCCTTCCTCCCAGAGATAGAGCACCTGAATGTTTGCGGGGTCTGCCGCTGTATTCAGCACCGTATCATTTCCTGCCGGTTCCGGCATCTTTTGCAGCATGGCTGTGCGGGAATAATCGGAAATCTTGCCGCTGCCGTAGTTGTAGGCCGCCGGGAAATCGTTGGGCGTCGCCACAGTATCCGCCGAAGATCCGTCACGCAGATCGTCGATCGGCTCGGTGGGGGGGGAACTGTTTCCACTTGGTTTTGTCGTCATGGCATCCTCAATAGCCGCAACGCCGTTTTCCAGCTCACCGTCGGGAGTCCCGACGGACTCCCGGCCACAGGCGGTCAGCGACACGACCATGAGAATTGCAAGCATTGCGGCGAAAACTCTGTTCCTACGCATTACAGACCCAGTCCATTGACCCAGGACTGCACATCATCACTGGAAACGCCGGAGGAGAACCGCTGGCCTTCCTGCCAGTCGCCGGTACCGGCCATGTCGGCCAGCAAACTGCCGCTCTGACCCATGCCGGAGGAGGAAGAAGTGGCAAAGGGGATGACGGTCTTGCCGGTGAAATCATTGTTTTTTACAAAGGTGTCCACGGGCCACGCTGCGATACCCCACCAGATGGGATAACCGATGAACACGGTGTCATAGGAATCCCAATCGGGAACTTCAGTGGTGGTCAGGGGCACATCCCGCAGGGACTCGTCGTCATGCTCCCGGCTGACGCGGCTGTCGGGGTTCGTCCAATCCAGATCATCGCGGGTGTAGACTTCGGTGGGAACAATCTCAAAGAGGTCGGCACCGGCTGCCTCTGCAATATCCTTGGCCACCCGCTCGGTGTTACCGGAAGCGGAGTAGTAGACCACCAGTGTCTTGCCGGTCTCGGGCTGGGTCTCCGGCTCAGATTCTGCGGGAGCGGTCGAGGAGCTTTCGGGCTGTTCGGTCGGTGCAGAGGTTTCGGGCTGCGTGGTGGAAGATGCAGGCTTGTTGGCAGAGCCGCAGGCGGCAAGGCTAAGTACGAGCACGACGCTCAACAGAAGTGCAGTCAGTTTTTTCGTGGTAAAATCATCTTTTCAATCTTATTTGCATTCGCAGAGAATGTCGTAAATTTCATCGTGGGTCAGCTTTTTGCAGTAGCCCGCAGTGATATTGGTGGAATCGGCAATGGCCCGGAAGTCCATGTCGGCGGGAATGCCCAGCTCCGCAAAGGTGGTGGGCAGTCCAATTTCCTTGATGAACGCAGCCAGTGCGTCAATACCGGCAGCAGCCGTCTCCTCAATGCTGCCCTTGGGTGCGACACCCCAGACATTCTGCGCCCAGCGGGCGAAGCGGGCTGTACCGGACTTGCAGATGTGGCGGTACAAAACCGGGTGAATGACCGCCAGCCCCGCACCGTGGTTGCAGTTGGTGTAGGCACCCAACTGATGCTCGATCATGTGGCACTGGAAGTCCGTGACCTTGCCAATTTTCAAAATACCGTTTTCCGCCATGGCAGACGCCCAGGCCAGCTCGCTTCTTGCGTCATCATTCTCCGGGTCGGTCAGCAGCACACGGGCGTTGTGGATGACGCTGCGCATGACGGCTTCGCCCAAGTCATCGGAAAGATTGTTTTCATCCGGCTTGCCGAAGTAGGTTTCCATGGCGTGACTCAGGGTATCAAAGGCACCGGAAATAACCTGCTTCATGGGAACAGTCAGCGTGTAGCTGGGGTCGAGGAAGGCAAAATCCGCCTGTGCGCCCCAAAGAGCGCCCTTGATTTTCTTTTCCTCGTGGGTGATGACGGCACCGTTATTCATCTCGCTGCCGGTGCCGAACACCGTGACGATGGTGCCGAGGGGGATAAACTCCGTTGGGAATGTGTGCTTGGTGTTCTCCAGTTCCCAAATGTCCTCGTCCAGTTTGGCCTGCGCGGAGATGACCTTGCAGCAATCGGACACGCTGCCGCCGCCCACGGCGAGGATGAGGTCAACATGATTTTCCCGCGCCAGCTTTGCGCCCTCCTGCGCCTTGGCATAGGTGGGATTGGGCATGATGCGGTCGAACTCCACGACGCGCTTGCCTGCGGCATTCAGGATACCCATGATCTCATCGTACACGCCGTTGCGCTTGATCGAGCCGCCGCCGTAGGCCAGCATGACGGTGTCGCCGTAGTGATCCAGCAGGCAGCCCAGATACTCCTTCACGCCGCCCTTGCCGAAATACACCTTGGTCTTGTTTTCAAAAATAAAGTTGTTCATGTTCCGTTACCTCCTGTTAGTTTTCAAACTTTGCCGCCCATTCTTTCACTTGCTGCTCCGAACCGGCTACGCTGCTGCCACGAACGGAAAGTGCCTCATCGGTCAGCACGGTTGCATCTGGCGCCAACTCCGCAATGCGGTTTAAGCTGTTCGCTCCATTGGAACTGCCGTTGTGGGAGAAAAACGGAATGATGGTTTTTCCGGACAGGTCATATTCCTCCAAGAAACTCCAGACCGGTGTTGGCAGGTCGTACCACCAAATTGGAAAGCCCAGATAGATCACATCGTAGCCCGCCATGACCTCCGGGTCGATGTGGGTGGATAGGGCCGGACGAGTTTCGTTATTCAGTTCTGTCTGCGCACGGGAAGCGGTGGAATCAAAATCATCGCCATAAGGCTCCTCGGTCAGAATCCGGAACAAGTCTCCACCCGTCTCCTCAGCGATCCAATCTGCCATCTGCTGACCGTTTCCCGACCAAGAAAAATAGGCCACCAGCACATTGCTGTTTCCGCTGACCTCTGGTTCCGGGTCACGGTCTATGGCGGTATGCGAACCACCCGTCAGGCGAAGCAGTGTGAATACGCCGCCAGCGATAATGACGAGAACCGCCGCAATGATGAGCCACGTTTTCTTTTTCATCTGTCATCCTCCTCAATTACTTCATTTGTTTCTCCCAAAAGGCCACGGCATCATTGATCCAGCCTTCGGCGCTGGTTCCAGTCCCAAGGCCAAAGCCGTGACCTAAGCCGGAATACACATGAAATTCTGTATCGATCCCGGCCTGCTGCATGGCTTCGAGCCGCGCCTGCATGACTCGCCAGTTAGCAATGCCGTCTTGGTCGCCGACACAGGCATAGGTGGGCGGGTCGCTTTCGGAATACTCGCTCAGCCCCGTGTACTGCATGATGACCGCACCGGGGCGGGGCAGATTACCGCCGCCAAAGGCTTCTGCACCGTAAGACCCCAGCCACGCCGCCATTCGCGCTCCTGCCGAGCCGCCCCATAGGGAGTAGTAATCGGTGTCCACTTCCAGTTCGTCCGCATGGTCAAAGATGAAGCGGATGGCTCTTGCCAAGTCCTCGCAGGCGGTCTGTGCGCCGGGGCGATAAATGAGAGCGAAGGCGTTGTAGCCCTTTTTGGAAAGCTCCAGCGCATGAGGGAAGCTGTCCTGCATGGCCCCCACATAGGCAAAGGCACCGCCTGCATTACAGATGGCGAACTTCTCGCCGGGGATTCCCTTGAAGAAAAACAATCCTGTATCTTCTTTGGCAGGGTCAGCGGCCTTTTCCTCGTCGGTGTAGATGTCATAGAAGATGGTTTGGCCGTCCGCTGCCCGCTCTCGCAGAGTGTTCACGATCTCCACCGTTTCGTCCGGATCGATGTGGCTGTAATAGGTCAGCCCGAGTTCTTCCAGAGTGTCGCCGCTGTAATAGGCATCCTCTACAGGGAACAGCAGCCGTCCGTAAGAGCCGAACACTGGGTCATGCTTCACATCTTCAATTTTACTTTCCCTTGTAAATGCTGCTGTTTGGGGTGGAGTGGTTTCCGCAGGTTCCTGCGTTTCACGAGCGCCGCAGCCGCTCAGCAGAAGCACCGTGCAAAACAGCAGCACAGAGAAATATCCAAATTTCATATCGTCATCTGCCTTTTCCTGAACTTCTGCCTCTATTATAAAAAAAGCAAGACTTCAAGAGAAGTCTCGCTTCGTTCATCAGTATATACCTTTGAGTTATAATCAGCCGTACAGTTCTTTGCTGATGGTTTTGGCTGCGTCCAAAAAGCGCTGCACATTCGGTGTCGGCTCTGGCGAATGGAGAATGCCGTAGGGAATGCTGTAATCCCACTCCATAGGAATGACCTTCAAAAGCGGGTGTACATTTGCCCAGCCGGGAATGGCCAGCAGGACATCGTTGGTGTTTTCGCAGCGATTGAACACATCCCATGCTGTAAAAGTCGAAATCTACGATATGGATCTGCGGATGGTGCTGCCAGAGGTCATCCCGGAGTTGATCCACATAATGGCTCCAGCCCCGGTGCATCAGCATGAGATTTTCGCCATAAAGATCTGTGATCTGTAATTTATCCTTTGCTGCCAGTCGATGGTGAATGGAAACAGCACAGTGGAACGGGCCTCTGACCAATTCCAACCCAGCACAGCCCCGCAGATGCAGCATGGTCTCATCAAAAATACCGCCTACTACATCAATGTTCTTTCCGAGATTTGCAAGGATCTCTCTCGCATTTTCCGGGGTGTTCTCAAAGGGGACGATCTGAAATTTGATGTCCGGGTGCAGCGTTTGAACTCTGGACCAAAGCTCCATCAGGAGTTGTGCCGGAGTCATGGGCGAGGAACCGATGCGGATGATATTCTCATCCTCCTGCATGGCGTTTTTTGCCCGCGTCACAGAGTCCCGGCAATACTGGATGATATATTTTGCATCCTGGTACATAGAACGCCCAGCTTTTGTCAATGTCAGCCCACGGTGGCTGCGGTCGAAGAGCTTCACGCCGAGGGATTCTTCTAAAAGATTGATTTGCTTGATGACAGCCGTGGGCGTGATGTAGCTTTCTTCGGCGGCTTTGTTGAAGCTGCCTGCATCCGCCACACGGAGAAAAGTCTCAAGTTGTGGGTTATACATCTGTCTCTTATACACATCTGACGCTGCCGACGACTAGTCGAGTGTAGA
>ENA-UAKW01000539-UAKW01000539.1-human-gut-metagenome-genome-assembly--contig:-NODE-539-length-18976-cov-5.431901_pt1 | contig 18976 bp, 15 predicted proteins | sample MGYA00243691_ERZ654450 | MGnify/ENA primary metagenome ERZ654450 (study PRJEB26926, sample SAMN06164673) | human gut metagenome | biome: ENVO:00009003; feature: ENVO:2100002; material: ENVO:00002003... | reverse complement strand
GATGTGTATAAGAGACAGGCGCTATCTCACCCTGCGCGATCTGCAGGGCCGGAAGCGCGAGGAGCTCTCCGCCCGCGGCGCGGACCTGACCGCCGTGGAAGAGAGTCTTGCCCAGAGCACGGAGCGGCAGACCCAGCTGGCACAGGATCTGCAGGCGGCGCAGAGCCGCTGCGCTGAGGCACAGCGCGCGCTCGAGACCGCACAGAAGCAGCTCTCCAAAGCGCAGGCCGATATCACGGCCGCGCAGAACCGCATCAACGGCTACCGTTTGCGCAGCCGCACCCGAGCGGAGCGGAGCGAGGCCCTGCAGAAGCAGGCCACGGACGCCGGTGTCCGGCTCGACACGGTCAGCTCCCGTCTGAAGCTCTTTCAGGAGATGGAGCGTGAGCTGGAGGGCTATTCCCGCGCTGTCCGCACCGTCATGCAGGAGAGCCGACGCGGCAAGCTCCGCGGCATCCATGGCGCGGTGTCCATGCTGCTGCGCACACAGGACAGCTACACCGTTGCCATCGAGGTCGCGCTCGGCAGCGCCATGCAGAATATCGTCGTGGAGGACGAGGGCTGCGCCAAGGCTGCCATCCAATATCTGAAACGCTCGGACAACGGCCGCGCCACATTCCTGCCGCTGTCTGTCATCCACGGCCGGCCGCTGAACGAGAGCGGCATCGAGCGCTGCGCCGGCTTCTGCGGCGTAGCCTCCGACCTTGTCTCGTGTGAGCCGCGCTATCGCGAGATCATCCTGAATCTGCTCGGCCGCACGGTCGTGGCGCAGGACCTTGACGCGGCCATTTCCATTGCCAACAAATTCGGCCACCGCTTCCGCATCGTCACACTGGACGGGCAGGTCCTGAATGCAGGCGGCTCCATGACGGGCGGCTCCGTCTCCCGCAGTGCGGGCATCCTGTCGCGCGCCAACGAGATCGAGCGTCTGCAGGCCCAGCAGAAGGAGGCCGCCGCCGCGCTGGACAAGCTCCGCGGAGAGCAGAAGGAGGCGCAGCGTCTGCTGGAGCAGGCAAATTATGACCTGACGAACGCGGAGACGGACCTCCGCACGGCCGAAGACGCCGCTCTGCGCCTGCAGGGTGAGGAAAAGCAGCACCACGTTCTTGTGCAGGCCCTGACGGACGCGATCACCGGCTCGCAGCGCGAGCAGGAGCTGCTCGAAAAGCGGATCGGCGCCGACAGCGGCCGCCGCGCGGCGCTGCAGAAGGCCGTTGCCGACCTGCAGAAGGCACTGGAGGAGGCGGAGCAGGAGCTTTCCGTCGTTTCGGACGGCCAGAGCGTTGCTTCGGAGCAGAGCAGCCGCCTTTCGGAGCGCCTGACGGCGCTGCGCATGGAGGCAGCCAGACTGGAGGCCGAGCGCGCCACGGCGAAGAGCTCCGCCGAGCAGCTGCGCGGGCTGGAGCATGCCATGCGCGGCGACCGCGAGCAGAAGCTGCAGCTCATCGACCGCTATACGCAGGAGGCCGCTGAGCTGGAAAAGACGCTGCAGGCCGAGCAGGACAAGCTGGCCGGGCAGGACGCCGCGGCGCAGGCCAGGCAGGAAGAGCTGCAGGCCGCGCTTGCCGAGCGGGCAAAGGTCGAAGCGCGCAAAACGGCCACGGAAAAGGAAGTACAGGAGAAAAACCGCGATATCCTGAACATGGAGCGCGAGAGCGCCCGTCTGGAGTCGCGCAAAAATGCTGCCGAGCTGGAGGAAAAGCAAATTCTCGACCGGCTGTGGGATACCTATGAGCTGACGCGCTCAAGCGCGCCCGCCGCTGCGGCGGAGCTGGAGAGCACGGCTGCCGGAACGAAGCGCGCCGCGGAGCTCCGCAAGAAGATCTCCGGCCTCGGCACGCCGAACCTCGGCGCCATCGACGAATTTGCCCGCGTGAACGAGCGGTATGAATACCTCTGCGGCCAGCGCGACGACGTGCTGACGTCCAAGCGCGACCTCGAGGGCATCATCGGCGATATCACCGGCCAGATGACCGATATTTTCGTCACGGAATTCGGCCGCATCAACACCTATTTCGGCCAGACATTCACGGAGATGTTCGGCGGCGGCAAGGCCTCGCTCGAGCTGGAGGACCGCTCGCAGCCGCTGACGTGCGGCATTGAAATTCGTGTGCAGCCGCCCGGCAAGCAGCTCAAGACCATCACGCTGCTGTCCGGCGGTGAGAAGGCCTTTGTCGCCATCGCGCTGTATTTTGCCATTCTGAAGGTGCGGCCGACGCCGTTCTGCATGCTCGACGAGATCGACGCCGCGCTGGACGACCGGAATGTCGAACGCTTCGCGGGCTACCTGCGCGGCTTCAGCGGGAAAACGCAGTTTATCGTCATCACGCACCGCCGCGGTACCATGGAGGCCGCCGACGTGCTCTATGGCGTGACCATGCAGGAGCAGGGCATTTCCCGTATCCTGCATCTGGACCTGAATCAAATGGAGCATCAGCTCGGAATTTCGGAGGAGATCAAGTAAATGGGATTTTTTGAAAAAATCAAAAACGGACTGAAAAAGACGCGCGCCGCCATGGCCAACACACTCGGCGGCATCTTCGCCTCGTTCAGCGGCGCAAACGAAGATTTTTACGAGGAGCTTGAGGAGAGCATGATCCTCGCCGACATCGGCGTGGAAACGTCCTGCAAGGCCGTCGAGCAGCTCCGCACCGTCGTGAAGGAGCGCAAGCTCCGCACGGCGGAAGAAATTCACGATGCCCTGAAGGATATCCTTGCGGACATGCTGAACGTCGGCGACACGAGCCTGAAGCTCGGCACGCGCCCGTCCGTCGTGCTTGTCATCGGCGTCAACGGCGTCGGCAAGACGACGACCATCGGCAAGCTGGCCCATCGCCTCTCCGGCGAGGGCAAGCGTGTGCTGCTGTGCGCGGCCGATACGTTCCGCGCTGCGGCTGCCGATCAGCTCGAAATTTGGGCCGGACGCGCCAATGTGGACATCGTCCGCCAGCACGAGGGCGCGGACCCCGCCGCCGTGGTGTTCGACGCCATTTCCGCCGCCAAGGCGCGAGGCAGCGACGTCATCCTGTGCGACACGGCAGGACGCCTGCACAACAAGGCCAACCTGATGAACGAGCTCGGCAAAATTTCCCGCATCATCGACCGCGAGCTGCCGAATGCGGATAAAGAGGTCCTGCTCGTGCTCGACGGCACGACGGGCCAGAACGGCCTGCTGCAGGCCAAGCAGTTCAAGGAGATCGCCGGTGTTACGGCCATCGCCCTGACAAAGCTCGACGGCACGGCCAAGGGCGGCATCGTCATCGCCGTGGCGGACGCGCTGCAGATCCCTGTGAAGCTCATCGGTGTCGGCGAACAGATGGACGACCTGATGCCGTTTGAGCCGCGCGCGTTCGTCGACGCGCTGATTTAAGGAGGTGCCCGACATGAAGGTCGTTATGGCAAGCAACAACGCCCACAAGATCGCCGAGCTGCGCGCGATCCTGTCTGCCTACGGGCTGGACGTCGTCTCGCAGCGTGAGGCGGGTGTGCATGTCGAGCCGGAGGAGACCGGCACAACGTTTGAGGAGAATTCCCGCATCAAGGCTGTGGCTGTGATGCAGGCCTGCGGTCTGCCCGCCGTGGCGGACGACTCCGGCCTGATGGTCGACGCGCTGAACGGAGAGCCGGGCGTTTATTCCGCGCGCTACGGCGGACCGGACTGCATCACCGATTCCGACCGCATCAACTATCTGCTGAAAAAGCTCGAAAACGTTCCGGAGGGGAAGCGGACGGCAAAATTCGTCAGCGTTATCACCCTCGTCACGCCGGACGGCAAGGAGATCGTCGCGCGCGGCGAGTGTCCGGGACACATCCTGTTCGAGCGCCACGGAAACGGCGGCTTCGGCTATGATCCGGTGTTCTTTGCGGAGGATGCCGGGTGCACGTTCGCAGAGCTGGCCCCGGAGCAGAAAAATCAGGTATCCCACCGCGCCCGGGCGCTGCGCGCCTTTGTGGAGAAGGCGTTCGGTACGAAAAAGGAGAAGAAATTATGCTGACCAGCAAACAGCGCGCCGATCTGCGCGCACAGGCAAATGATCTGGACACCACCCTGATGGTGGGTAAGGGGGGCGTGACGGAGAATGTTCTGTCCGAGGCCGCCCGGCAGCTTGAGGCGCGTGAGCTTGTCAAGGGCCGCGTGCTCGAGGCGGCGCTCCTGTCCGCACGCGAGGTCTGCGATGCGCTGTGCGAAGCGCTCGGTGCAGACGGCGTGCAGTGCGTCGGCTCGAAATTCGTGATCTACCGCCGCTCGGAGAAGAAGGCACAGGAGGCCGCACGGCAGGCGCGCGAGCTGAAAAAGCGCAAGTCGAACCCCGTCCGGCGCGGGGCGCAGGAGCGCCGCCGGCAGGCACGCGAGGAGCGCGAGCGCCGCAATGAGTATTTCCGGCAGGCTGCCATTCAGGCCGCCATCGAGCGCCGGAAGAGCCGCGAGGAATAACATAAATCATCGGAAAGGGGAGCGCCGCACATGGCAAACATCGGTATATTCGGCGGGAGCTTCAACCCGCCGCATCGCGGCCATCTGCTGGCTGCAGCGGAGTTCCAGCGCAGACTTGGGCTGGACCGCGTCATTCTGATGCCGGCGGCGCTGCCGCCCCATAAGGCGCTGGCCGCCGGGTCACCGGACGCCCACACGCGTCTGGAGCTGACAAGGCTGGCCGCGCAGGACCTTCCGTTTGCGGAGGTCAGCGATCTGGAGCTGCACCGCAGCGGCGCAAGCTACACGGCCGATACACTCGAGGAGCTGCACCGGCAGTATCCCAACGACCATCTCTGGTTTCTGATGGGGACGGACATGCTGCTGACATTTGCGCAGTGGCATGCGCCGGAGCGCATTGCAAAGCTCGCTTCGCTGGCAGTCGCACATCGCGGAAAGGACGACGGCAGAACGCTTCGGGAAGCGGCGCAGCAGCTGCGCGACCGCTTCGGGGCGGACGTCGTGCTGGTGGAAAATGACTTTCTGCCCTATTCCTCCACCATCGCCCGCGCCATGCTGGCCTTCCGCTGCGGGGAGGACTATCTCGAGCCTGCGGTCTATGACGCCGTCTGCATGCAGGGGCTTTATCACACGCGCAGCGACCTTCGCGGCCTGCCGCTCGATGCGCTGGCCCGCATCGCCCTGCCGCTGCACGACCCGAAGCGCGTGCCGCATGTACTTGGCTGCAGCCATACGGCGGCGGAGCTTGCCGCCCGCTTCGGGGAGGATCCCGGCCCGGCCCGGCGTGCCGGTCTGCTGCACGATGTGACAAAGGCGCTTCCCGGTCCGGAGCAGTTGAAATTATGCGATAAATATGGTATGATGTTGGATACATTCGAACGCAGTCACCCCAAGCTGCTGCACGCCAAGAGCGGCGCGGCGGTCGCGGGGGCGGTGTTCGGGGAATCTGCGGCGGTGCAGTCGGCTATCTGCTGGCACACGACCGGCAAGCCGGACATGACGCTGCTGCAGAAGGTCTTATATCTTGCCGATTACATGGAGCCGAACCGGGATTTCCCCGGTGTGGAACGGCTCCGCGCTCTGGCGGAGCATGATCTGGATGAGGCGGTCCTTCTGGGCCTTGAGATGTCGCTCGATCTGCTGACGGAAACCGGTCAGCCCATTGACGTGAATTCCAGAGCGGCCAGAGATTTTTTGAAAAGCGAAAGGACGAAGTCGGAATGAGGAAACTATTCGGCAACAGCAGCCGCGGCGCTTCCGGCGGGCGCTATGTCGCCGGGAAGCAGGCCGAGCGCCGCAGTGCGCCGGTGCAGCCCGATGTGCAGCGCCCCGAGGCGGATGACGAGGAGATCCCGCTCCTGCGTGATTATGCCAACCGCGAGGCGGCACAGCACCGTGCGGAGACGGAAGAGAATGATATCCCACTTCTGCAGCAATATCTGAAGCGCCCGCCGCTGTCGCAGGTCATGCCGCAGGAGCGGCATCAGGCTCCGGCGCAGCCGCAGCAAAGACCTGCGCAGCAGGCGCGCCCGGCGGCACAGCAGCCGGCGCAGAGCGTTCCCGCACCCCGTGCGCCGCGTGCCGAAGCGCCGCGGCCCCGCCGGGAGGAAGTCAGGGACGAGGACCTGACGCGTGATCTGCCTCGCACGGATGCCGAAGCGCCGCGCGGTGGCATGAACGGCAAAACGCGCGGCCTGATCCTGCTGCTGGCCTCCATCGCGCTGTTTCTCGGTTCTGTCGCCATGTGTCTGGCGCTGCTCGGCCGCACGACGGCCGTCGCTCCGTCCGGCGGCAATAAAAAGTCCGACGGCGGCACGAGCGTCCGCGTTGAGACGGACGCACAGACTGGCCAGAGCATCGAAATGGATGTGCCGGACGCCTCCGGCCATGAGGGAATCTACAACATCCTGCTTGTTGGCACGGATGGCGACAGCACCCGCACGGATACGCTCCTGATCGCAAATCTCAACACAAAGGAGCACACCGTCAGCCTGATGAGCATCCCGCGCGACACTTATATCACCGGCAATTACGTCATTCCGAAGATCAATTCCGTCTACAGCGCGGCGGGCCAGGGTGACCGCGGTATCCGTGCGCTGACCGATAAGATCCGCGAGACGCTTGCCATTGCAGTCGACGGTTATGTGCTGGTTGATCTGCAGGGCTTTGAAAAGACGATCGACATGGTCGGCGGCGTGGAATTCGATATCCCGACCGACCTGCAGTATGACGATGACGACGAGAACATCCACGTCGACCTGAAGGCGGGCCATCAGCTGCTTGACGGTGCACATGCGCTGCAGCTGTGCCGCTACCGCAGCGGCGCTGCCGATATGGACATCGAGCGTGCGGCTACGCAGCAGGAATTCCTGCGAGCGTTGGCACGGAAGCTGGCTTCGTCCGCGACGCTGGCAAAGGTGAAGGACTATGCCGAGCTATTTGCGACCTATGTCCGCACCGACCTGACCGTCGGCAACCTGATCTATCTCGGATCCGAGCTGATGCAGTGCGATTTCGACGCCATGTACACCGTGACCCTGCCCGGCGAGGCCGTGGAGATCAAGGGCGGCGACTATTATCAGCTCGACCCGGACGGCGTGCTGAAGATCCTGAACGAGCACTTCAACCCCACGTCCGAGGAATACGGAAAATATGACATCAACATCCGCCAGAAGACGGATATTCAGCGCGGGGATGGAACCGTGACCCGCGATACCACGGCGACAACGCCGACAAAGAGCACGCAGCCGCGCCAGGAGCCGACAGAGCCCACGCAGGATACGGCGACGGAACCGACGGGAGATCCCACGGAGCCGACGGAGGGCCCAACCGACGAAACGCAGGACCCGACGGAGGGGCCGACCGAGGGCCCGACGGAAGCGCCGACGGAGGCCCCGACCGAGGCGCCCACGGAAGCGCCGACCGCCGCGCCGGAGACGGCAGAATAAGGAGGAACACCCCATGTATACACCCAAGGAGCTGGCGCTGCGCGCCGCTAAGGCACTCGACGACCGCAAGGGCCTGAAGATCCGCCTGCTGCAGGTTACGGACGTCACGTCCATTGCCGACTATTTTCTGATCTGTACCGGCACATCCAACACGCATGTCAAGACGCTGTGCGACAGCGTGGAGGCGGCCGTCGCCGATGAGCTGGGCGAGCCGTTGCTGCACCGGGAGGGCCACCGCGGCGGAACGTGGGTCCTGCTGGACTTCGGCTGCCTCGTCGTGCATGTCTTCACAGAAGAGACGCGCGCCTTCTATGATCTCGAACGCCTGTGGAACGACGCAACGCCGGTTCCCATTGATTTTGCAGAATAAAGAGGGAGAAACATGAAGTACGATTTTACCGCCATCGAGGCCAAATGGCATAAGATCTGGGATGAAAAGCAGCTCTATGCCGCCAGGACCGGCAGCGACGCGAAGAAATTCTATGCGCTGGTCGAATTCCCGTACCCGTCCGGTGCCGGTCTGCACGTCGGCCATGCCCGCCCCTATACGGCCATGGACGTCATCGCGCGCAAGCACCGCATGCAGGGCGAGAACGTGCTGTTCCCCATGGGCTACGATGCCTTCGGCCTGCCGACGGAGAACTATGCCATCAAGAACCACATCCATCCTGCCGTCGTGACGAAGAACAACATCGCCACGTTCCGCGGCCAGCTGCAGGCGCTCGGCTACAGCTTCGACTGGGACCGCGAGATCAACACGACGGACCCGAAGTATTTCAAGTGGACGCAGTGGATCTTCCTGCAGCTCTATAAGAACGGCCTTGCCTACAAGGCCAAGATGCCCGTGAACTGGTGCACGTCCTGCAAGTGCGTGCTGGCAAACGAGGAAGTCGTAGAGAACGTCTGTGAGCGCTGCGGCAGCCCGGTCGTCCGCAAGGAAAAGAGCCAGTGGATGCTGCGCATCACGCGCTATGCCCAGCGCTTGCTCGACGATCTGGACGACGTCGACTTCATCGAGCGCGTCAAAATTCAGCAGCGTAACTGGATCGGACGCTCCACCGGCGCGGAGGTCCGCTTCGGCTCGACGTTCGGCGATGAGATCACCGTGTTCACCACCCGCCCGGACACGCTGTTCGGCGCGACGTACATGGTCCTTTCGCCGGAGCATCCGCTGCTCGAGCGCTGGATGGACCGCCTGACGAATGCCGACGAGGTCAAGGCCTATCAGGAGGCAGCCGCCGCGAAGTCCGACTTTGAGCGCACGGAGCTCACGAAGGAGAAGACCGGCGTGCAGCTCGGCGGTGTGAAGGGCATCAACCCCGTGAACGGCAGGGAGATCCCCATCTTCATTTCGGACTATGTCCTCTCCACCTACGGAACCGGTGCGATCATGGCCGTCCCGGCCCATGACGACCGCGACTGGGAATTCGCGAAGAAGTTCGGCTGCGAGATCATCGAGGTCGTCAAGGGCGGCAACGTGCAGGAGGCGGCCTTTACGGACTGCGCCACCGGCGTGATGGTCAATTCCGGCTTCCTTGACGGCATGAGCGTCGCCGACGCCAAGAAGGCCATCACGGAATACCTGACGGAGAAGCACATCGGCGAGGCGAAGGTCAACTTCAAGCTCCGCGACTGGGTCTTCTCCCGCCAGCGTTACTGGGGCGAGCCGATCCCCATCGTCCACTGCCCGAAGTGCGGCACCGTCCCGCTCGATGAGATGGACCTGCCGCTGGAGCTGCCGGATGTCGAGAGCTACGAGCCGACGGACGACGGTCAGTCTCCGCTTGCCGCCATCACGGACTGGGTCAACACGACCTGCCCCTGCTGCGGCGGCCCAGCCAAGCGTGAAACGGACACCATGCCCCAGTGGGCCGGTTCCTCGTGGTACTATCTGCGCTATATGGATCCGCACAACGACGAGGCCCTTGCCTCGCCGGAGGCTCTGCGCTACTGGAGCCCGGTCGACTGGTACAACGGCGGCATGGAGCACACGACGCTCCATCTGCTCTACAGCCGCTTCTGGCACAAGTTCCTCTATGATATCGGCGTCGTGCCGACGAAGGAACCCTATGCCAAGCGTACGAGCCACGGCATGATCCTCGGCGAGGGCGGCATCAAGATGTCGAAGTCCCGCGGCAATGTTATCAACCCCACGGATGTCATCGCCGAATACGGTGCGGACACCATGCGCACCTATATCATCTTCATCGGCGATTTCGAGAAGGCCGCCTCCTGGTCGACGAACGCCGTGAAGGGTTGCAAGCGCTTTCTCGACAAGGTATGGAATCTGGCCGAGACCGTCACCGATCACGAGACGGCATACTCTGCCAAGAACGAGTCCATCCTGCACAAGACGATCCGCAAGGTCACGTCGGACATTGATGCGCTCAAGGGCAACACCGCGCTGGCCGCGCTCATGACGCTGACGTCTACGCTGACGGACAACGGCTGCAACGCTGCCGAGCTCAAAACGCTCCTGCAGCTGCTCAGCCCGTTTGCGCCGCACATCTGCGACGAGATCTGGCAGCAGCACGGCTTCGAGGGCATCTGCTCCGTCTCGGCCTGGCCGGCGTATGACGAGTCGAAGTGCCGCGATGCGGAGATCGACATGGCCGTTCAGGTCAACGGCAAGCTGCGCGGCACGATCCATGTTGCAGCCGACCTTGACGACGAGACCGTCGTTCAGACGGCGCTGGCCGACGAAAAGATCGCCCGCTTCCTCGAGAAGACCGGCGGCGCGCTGCGCAAGAGCATCGTTGTCAAAAACAAGCTGGTCAACCTCATCGTAAAGTGATGGAATCCGGCCGCTCGGCTTGAAATCGGCAAAAGTTTGAAAAAAATTGTAGAGATCGCTTGACTTTTGACTTGCGATTGACTATAATAGTTGATGCCGTTATATCGGCCCTGAAAGCATCCCGGATTGAGCCGGATGCACCGGAGGGAGGGAAATCAATGTCTGAAATTCGCGTGAAGGAGAACGAGTCTCTGGAGAGCGCGCTGAAGCGTTTCAAGCGCAGCTGCCAGAAGGATGGCGTTATCGCTGAGGTCAAGAAGCGTGAGCATTACGTCAGCCCGAGCCTCAAGCGGAAGCAGAAGTCCGAAGCTGCTCGTAAGAACAAGCGTCGCGGCTATTGATTCCCGTTTTCTTGCATAGCCAGAGCCGCTGCTGATGCAGCGGCTCTTGTTTTTTGTCCCGCCTCCCGCACTTTTGCGGCCCGCCGTCATAACATGGAATGAGCCGAGTGCTCAGAATCCAAACGGGAGGTTCCTGACTATGAATTGCAATTCCAATTGCTTCGGCGGCAACTGCTGGTGGATCATCATCCTGCTCCTGCTGTTCTGCTGCTGCGGAAATAACGGCGGCTGCGCCAACGCGGCCAACAACAACTGCGGCTGCGGAGGCTGCGGCTGCTGACGCATCGATCCGGCGGGGGAGAAGGCTTGCCTTCTCCTCCGCTATTTTTTTGTATCGGTACTGGCCTTCTGCCGCTTCCTGTGATATAATGCAGAAAAGTACTTCCCGGAAGGAGCGTGTTTTATGGAGGATCGACCCGTACAGGAGGGCTATCACCGTCCCGCACGAAAGAAAAAGCGCGCGGGCCTGCCTGCCTTTTTCCTGGCCGTCATCGTGCTGGCGCTGTTGGCTGCCGCCCTGCTGCGCATCTGGCTCGGCTACCGCAGCGGCTCGCTTGCCGCCGGAAATATCACCGTGCTGCGCCGCGGCCTGCCGTTCGGCGTGGGAGCCGCCGGGCTGGCTGCCGTGCTTGCCGTCGCCGGTCTGCTGCGGAAAAAGCGCCGCCGCGGCTTTGCCGCCTGGGGCCTTGCTCTGGCGCTCGTTGCGCTCGTGCTGACAGGCGGACTGCTGTATGCAGACCATTATCTGACCGGCAAAATGACGACGGACGATGATTTCGATTCGCTTTCCGCCAGTGACCTGCACCAGACGGCGACGGAGGCCGACGGCCGCCTGGAACGCGAGGAGCGTTTTTCTGAGGCGCTGTCCGGTCTGGAGGAGCAGTTGGCTGATCTGCCGTCCTTCACGGAGGTCGATCGCTACCTGCTGTCCAATAATGATATCCCGGCCGAGGCGCTGGCCAAGCTCGACACGGGCAAGGCCCCGCGCAGCAGCTATCTCAGCAGCGATGCAAGCAAAATTCAGGTGTTCGTGCTGTTCGGCCTCGACGGCGTCGATTCGTCCGACAGCGTCATGCTCGTTGCGCTCGACCGCGTGCATCAGAAGATCAAGCTCATCTCGCTTGCCCGCGATTCCTATGTTTTCATTCCGGAATACGGCTTTTTCTCCAAGCTGGCCTATTCCTACACCTGGGGCGGCGCGGCGATGGCCGTCAAGAATCTGAACTATAACTATTACTTGAACGTGTCGGATTATATTGCCGTGGATTTTGAACAGCTCGCGGAGATCATCGACCGGATCGGCGGTGTGACAGTCAACATCGACGAGGATGAGGCGCGCTATCTTTCCGGATATCCGAACGTCCATGTCGGCGACTGCCTGCTTGACGGGGAAACAGCGGTCTCCTATGCCCGCATCCGCAAGAGCAGTGCCACGGACAGCGACCGCAAGCGCACCGGCCGCCAGCGTGAGGTCATTCTCTCGATCCTCAACACGCTGCAGACCATGCCGCTGTCGCAGTATCCGGGCTTTGTGCGCGACTGCCTCGGTATGTGCGCAACATCGTTCGAGGCTGAGACGCTTCTGACCATGGCCGCTGAGACGCTGGGGCAGAATTACATGGTCGAGCAGTATTTCTTCCCGGAGGGGCAGGTGGACTGGTGGGCCGGGCTCATCAAGGAGTATTTCTACTACGTCTATGACCTGCGCCGTGCAAGTGACCGCATCTACCGCATCATTTACGAAGAGCTGTATATCTCGGGCTACGATGATTGAGCAGACGGCTCCTGCGGCGGCATGAGTCGAGATCTGTATCGTATAAACGAAACAGCGGCGTGGCCGGTTCGGCCATGCCGCTGCTGGTATTTTTTGTTATCCGTTCTGCTGCTCCTTGGCGGCCAGCAGCGCCTTGGCGAGCTGGTCCGGGCAGGACGTGGGCTTCGAGCCGCAGCGGATGCCCTGCAGGCGGGAGATCAGCTCATCGACATCCATGCCCTCGGCCAGCCGGGCGACGCCCTGCGTGTTGCCGCTGCAGCCGCCGATAAAGCGAACATTCGAGACCTTATTGCCGTCCAGCTCCAGCAGGATCTGGCGCGAGCAGACGCCGTGCGGCGTATAAGTAAATTCCATGGTGATTGCTCCTTTGCTTCATTTTAGACTAGTATAACATTTTTTCGTGTTTTTTCAAGCACTTTGAATGATTTGCCTCCCGCTCCGCTATACTAAGGAGCAGAAAAAACAGGGAGGAACGGCATGGACGAAACACAGAGCAGGCCACAGGAGCGGCTGGAGGAGCTTGGCGCGGGGCTGACGCAGACGAAGCGCGGCAATATCTATACCCTGACGATCATCGGGCAGATCGAGGGCCATCAGGCACAGCCCGAGACGATCAAAACAACAAAATACGAGCATGTGCTGCCGCTGCTGGCCACGATTGAGGAGAGCGAGGACATCGACGGCCTGCTGCTCCTGCTCAACACCGTGGGCGGCGACATCGAGGCGGGACTTGCCATTGCGGAGCTGATCGCCGGGATGCGAAAGCCGTCCGTGTCGCTTGTGCTGGGCGGCGGGCACTCCATCGGCATCCCGCTGGCCGTTTCGGCCAAGAAGAGCATGATCGTCCCGACGGCCAGCATGATGATCCACCCTGTGCGCATGAGCGGCGTCGTAGTCGGCGCACCGGCGACCTATCACTATTTTCAGCGCATTCAGGAGCAGATCACGGACTTTGTCACGGCGAATTCCCGCATCACGCGTGAGCAGTTCTCGGACTATATGATGGCGACCGGGCAGATCGCCACGGACGTCGGTACGATCGTCTATGGGCGCGAGGCCGTGGAAAGCGGCCTCATTGACCGTCTGGGCGGCCTGCACGACGCCCTGGAGTGCCTGCACCGGATGATCGCCAGAAAACAGGGGAACAGGGGATAGCAATTCAGACTGTCAAAAACCGGTCCAGCTGAAAGTTTCGGATGGACTTTTTTGACTAGCTGTAGCAATTTTAACATTCCTGTGCTATAATAATCTTCAAAGCAAAATTACAGGAGATTCTTGGTTTGAAGATTTGGGAAGCATTGATCTATGGCCTTGTCGCGGGGCTGACCGGCCTGCTGCCGGTCTCATTCAGCGGGCATGCGGCCGTGCTGCAGGACGCATTTGCGCTCTCGCCGCTCACGCAGGGCGGGGGACTGTACGTCCGGGCGGCCATCACGCTCGGGCTCAGCGCTGCGCTCGTGCTGGCTTTCCCCGGAGAGCTGCAGCTGACCTGCGGGGAGCTTGCGCGCCGCCCGCAGCGCGGAAAACGCGCCCGGCAGCCGTCTCCACGCCGCCGCGCCGTCCTGATGGGCCTGCTTGCTCTCCCGATCGGTCTGCTGAGCCTGATCTGGTGCGCAGCGGCAGAGCGCATCACGCGCCTGTCGCTCATCGCCGCGTTCTTCTGCCTGAACGGCCTTATCCTGTTTGCTGCGGGACGGCCCGGCGGACAGAAGGATGCCCGCGCGCTCATGCTCCCGGATGCGCTGCTGGCAGGCGCGACTCGTCTGGCCGCCGTGCTGCCCGGCCTGTCGCCGCTCGGCCTGACGCTGGCTGTCTGCCGTCTGCGAGACCTGCGGACGGATTTTGCCCTGCGCTTTACGGCGATGCTGACGCTCGGCTTTTCGCTGTGTGAATTCGTCTACCGCCTGCTGCGTGCAGTCATTGTGGGGACGTTTTCTGCGTCGCTGTGGCTGCCGATGCTCGTCGCGCTCGTCGCCTCGACCGTGGCCGGATATTTTGCCCTGCAGTATCTCAAATATCTGCTGCACCGGGGAAAGCTGCGTGTTTTTTCCTATTATTGTTGGGATGCAGCCGTTATCGCGCTGATCCTGGCGCTTATCAATGCCTGAACGGAGGGGAATCATGGCAAGGAAATCGCAACCCGTTAAAAAGCCGACTGCAAAGCAGACCGCCGCGCAGAAGCGCCAGACGCAGAACCGCCGCGAGATCTGGGCACTCGTCTGCATTTTTCTGGCGATCTTCTCCATTATCTGCTGCTTCAATACCACGGCCTTTCTGATCAGGCCGTTCGCCTCGCTTATCGCGGGCTTGTTCGGACAGTCCGGGCGCTACATACTGCCGCTGGCCCTCATCGCCACGGTCGTCATCCTGTTTACGAGCCGCGGCAAGCCGGTGCGCCTGCGCATCGTCAGCGTGTTCACGCTCATTCTGACCGTCTCGGCAGTATACCATCTCATTCAGGGCGAGGCCCTTGTGTGGGAGTGGAAGGTCGTGCCCGCACTGTTCAAGGGCGGCATTTCCGGAACGACGGGCGGCCTGCTGGGCGGTCTGCTGGCCATGCTGCTGAAGACGGGAATCACCGTCGTCGGCGCGTATATCGTCCTGATCCTTGTGATGCTCGTGCAGATCATCACCATCATGAATATGACGGTCAACAGCATCATCACGGCCATCAAGAACCGCCCGCGCCTGCAGAAGCCCTACGAGGAGCCAGAGCCCGAGCAGGATACGGCCGAACGCATCGTCAACCATGTGGCCAACCGCCATATCGCCCGCGTGGAAAAGCGCCGTGCGGCGGAATTTGACCTGCCCGTGGACGATCCCCCGCTGGAAAAGGCGGAAAAGCGGAAGAAAAAGTCCCGCGTTCCCTCGCCGGATGAATATCTGGAAAAGCAGCAGGAGGAGCGCCCGGCTGCGAGACCGGTCTCTGTGACCTGTGACGATGTCCCGGAGGAGCCGCTTCACGCGGCAGAGCATCCTGTGACGGTCGTACCGGAGGCTGCGCTCCCGGAGGAGCCTGTTCCCGAGCCTGCTTTTGAGCCGGTCCCGGTGCAGGAGCTTCCGGAGGAGCCGGAGGACCGGCCGGAGCCAGCCGCGGAGCAGGAGCCTGCCGCGCCGTGGGACGAAGCGCCCGCGCCGCAGCACGACGAGCCGGCGGTCCGTCCTGCGCCTGCAAAGCAGGAGGACGCAGAGGAACTTGTCATCCCGCAGCCGGAGCAGTCCGGGCAGGCCGAGTATGTTTTCCCGCCGGTCTCCCTGCTGACGCCGCGCCGTGAGGGCAGCGTGGACGCCACGTCCGAGATGCGCGAGAATTCCCAGCGCCTTGCCGACACGCTCAAGAGCTTCGGCATCGAGCCGCACATCGTCGACGTCATCCGCGGCCCGTCCGTCACGCGCTACGAGCTGGAGCTGGACCGCGGCGTGAAGCTCTCGAAGATCACGAATCTGGCCGACGACATCGCGCTGGCGCTCGGCGCTGCCGGTGTGCGCATCTCGGCCATCCCCGATAAAATTTCCGTCGTCGGCATCGAGGTGCCGAACAAGATCGTCAACACCGTCTATGCCCGCGAGGTCATCGATTCTCCGGCCTTCCGCAGCAGCAAGTCCAAAATCTCGTTCGCCGTCGGCAAGGATATCAGCGGCAACTGCATCGTCGGCGACATCGCCAAGCTGCCGCACATGCTCATCGCCGGTACGACCGGCTCCGGCAAGTCCGTGTGCATGAACACGCTCATCGTCTCGCTGCTGTATAAGGCCAAGCCGGATGAGGTGCGCCTCATCATGGTCGACCCGAAAATGGTCGAGCTCGGCGTGTATAACGGCATTCCGCAGCTGCTTATCCCGGTCGTCACCGATCCGAAGAAGGCCGCAGGCGCCCTGCAGTGGACCGTAACGGAAATGATGCGCCGCTACCGCCTGATGTCCGAGGAGGGCGTGCGCGACCTCGACTCCTATAACAAGGCAATCGCAGGCGACCCGGAGCGGCAGAAGCTGCCGCAGATCGTCGTTGTGATCGACGAGCTGGCCGACCTCATGCTCGTGGCCGCCAAGGAGGTCGAGGAGTCGATCTGCCGTATCGCGCAGATGGGCCGCGCCTCCGGCATCCACCTCGTCATTGCCACCCAACGTCCGTCCGCGGACGTCATCACCGGCCTGATGAAGGCCAATATCCCGTCGCGCATTGCCTTTGCGGTCTCGTCCGCCATGGAATCGCGCATCATTCTCGACACGCCGGGCGCGGAAAAGCTCGTCGGCAAGGGCGATATGCTCTTTGCGCCGCTCGGGCAGGGCAAGCCGAAGCGCGTGCAGGGCTGCTTCATCTCGGATGAAGAGGTGCAGGCCGTCGTGAATGCGGTCAAGGCCCAGTCGCAGAGCGACTACTCCGCCGAGGTCATGGAGCAGATCGAACGGCGCGCCGAGCAGAGCGGCAAGCCCGACAGCGGCGCAGCCGCGCAGGACACCGGCGAGGGCGACGAGCTGCTCCCAGCGGCGGTCGACGTTATTCTGGAGACGGGGCAGGCCTCCGTTTCGTTCCTGCAGCGCAGGCTGAAGCTCGGCTATGCCCGTGCGGCCCGCATCGTGGACGAGATGGAGGAACGCGGCATCATCGGCCCGTATGAGGGCGCAAAGCCGCGCCAGCTCCTCATCACCCGCGAGCAGTGGGAGCAGATGCAGAACGGCACCTATGCCCCGCCCGCGCCGCCCGTCGAGGACGAGCTTCCCTGATCTGCTTGTATGCCGGGCCGTGGCAAGGCGCGCCCCGGCTGCAAAATAAATGTTTGCGTTGCATCCGGGTCGTCCGGAGCGACAGCAGGAGGTATTCCCTTGAATCATCAGAAAATCAACCGTATGGTCGGCATTGCCGTCCTGGCCGCGCTCGTCGTGGTGCTGCAGCTTCTCAGCAGTGTCATCAAGATCGGCACGGTCTCCATCACGCTGACGCTGATTCCCATCGTGGTCGGCGCAGCCTTCTACGGCCCGGGAGCGGGCGCGATCCTCGGCACGGTGTTCGGCCTTGTTGTCTACATCAACTCCGCTACCGGTGCGGATTACGGCGGAAACATGGTTTTCCTTGCCAATCCGTTTCTCTGCGCCGTCGTCTGCATCGGCAAGGGCACGCTGTCCGGCTGGTGCGCCGGCCTTGTTTACCGGCTCGTCGCCCGGAAGGATGCCGCGCTTGGCCGCAATGCCGTCGCCGTTTTGCTGGCTGCCATCACCGCGCCGGTCGTGAACACGGGTGTGTTCCTGCTCGGCATGGTGCTGTTCTTCCAGGAGACGCTCCGTGCATGGGCCGCAGGCTCCGCGCTGCTGACGTATGTGCTCTTCACCCTGACGGGTGTGAACTTCCTCGTCGAGCTCGGCCTCAATCTTGTGCTGAGCCCGGCCGTTTCGACGCTCATCCGCGCCATCCGCAAGACGCACAATTAAGTTAGAAACCTCTGAATAAATCGGCTTCGGTGGATGCCGGATCTTTTTCGCTGATCCATCTGTTCGGGAAACTTGAAATACACAAAGTATTCCTGCGTTTCCCAAACATCGGCTTAGCAAAAAATCTCTCACCATCCACTCTTGCAGATTTCATTCAGATGTTTCTCAGCTCCGATCATCGGTTCTTCCTTGCACGAACCTTGCCGCCCCGGTTTTCCGGGGCGGCTTATTTTTTGTCCTACCATCTGCACCGGACGCATAGAGTAAGGGCAGGAGGGGACGAGCATGACGGAAGAAGTGAGACAGGCCCTGCGCATCTGCCCGCTCGGGCTGCGGCAGGCCATTGACCGGCTGCCGGATGCCGGGGCCATGGAGGAGCTGCGCCTGCGCTGCGGGCAGCCGCCTGCCTGCCGGATCGCGGGAAAGGAGCGGGCGCTGCCGCTTGCCCCTGTCACGCCGGAGCTGCTGCGCGGCATTCTGGAGCAGGCAACGCAGCGCTCCGCTTATTCCATGCAGGAAATGACCCGCTGCGGCTTTGTCACGCTGCCGGGCGGACACCGCCTCGGCATCTGCGGAACGGCCGTCGTGCAGAACGGCACGATCACAGCCCTGCGCGAGCCGTCTTCCCTGAACCTGCGCATCGCCCGCCAGCCGGACGGCATTGCCGACCGCCTGCGTGATGCGCTCTGGGCGCGGCCACAGTCCGTGCTCCTGTGTGGCGCGCCGGGCAGCGGCAAGACGACGCTGCTGCGCGACCTCATCCGGCAGCTCTCCGACCGGTTCGGCTGGCGCATCTGCGTTGTGGACGAGCGGCTGGAGCTGGCGGCCTGTGCCTCCGGCGTGCCGCAATTCCGCCTTGGCGCGCACACGGACGTGCTGTCCGGTGCACCGAAGGCGGCGGGCATCGAGCTGCTGCTGCGCACGATGAATCCGGAGTGGATCGCCGTGGACGAGATCACGGCCGAGGCGGACATCGCTGCGATCCGGCGCGCGTCCTACTGCGGCGTGCGCTTTCTTGCCACGGCGCATGCGGCCGACCGGCGCGAGCTGGAGAGCCGCCCGCTGTACCGCGCGCTGCTGCAGGACGGCTTTTTTCGCATGGCGGCCTTTCTGCTGCCGGATCGTTCCGTGCGCATCGAAAGGGGGCTGGACTATGCTTAGAGTGCTCGGGGGCGCGCTGGTGCTACTGGCAAGCGGCAGCTTCGGCATCACGGCCGGGGTGCGGTATTACCGCTGTCTCTTATACACATCTCCGAG
>ENA-UAKW01000506-UAKW01000506.1-human-gut-metagenome-genome-assembly--contig:-NODE-506-length-19714-cov-7.688692_pt1 | contig 19714 bp, 16 predicted proteins | sample MGYA00243691_ERZ654450 | MGnify/ENA primary metagenome ERZ654450 (study PRJEB26926, sample SAMN06164673) | human gut metagenome | biome: ENVO:00009003; feature: ENVO:2100002; material: ENVO:00002003... | reverse complement strand
CTATAATATGTATTATTTTTAACACTAAGAAATTAAGTAGTAATTAGGGGTGAGAAGCAAGTGAAATTAAAAATACTTGGTTCTGTGTCAAGATTTAGCACAAAATAAAATGAGAAGTTCTGCCAACTAAGCTGCTGGCAGAGAAGATACCCTCTCAAACAATTACCCAGGTTCTTTGCACATTCAACCTGTGTAAGATCAGGGTGCTCTTTGCGATAGTTGATAACATCCAACTTGAATTGCTTGGTGTGATGAGTTTTTTGTTGTGATATAATGAATTCCTCCTTTTTTTATTATACAACACTTAAAGGGGATATCTCATTTTGTTTTGTATTATTTAGATGCTAACACTAAGATAAAATGAAAGACAATATAAAGATAAATCAAACAAAGCTGAAAAATACATGAGGAGATACGATGTATTCGGAATTATTAAAAGCTTTTCAAAGCAATAAAAATTGCAGTTTTTATACAGATGATGAATGTGACAAGTTTATTTACGGCAAGATTATTGCACTTAGCGAAGATGAGGTCGCAATTCAAATGTACAATACAGACGGAACTTGTGACGGTGTAATTGTAAAAATAGTATCTGATTTCTTCAGAATCGAGTATGATTCAAAATATAATCAAAAAATGGAGAAACTGATTGAAACTGATACTTTTAAAGACAGCGTTGAAATTGACGGTAACGCTGTATTTGATTCCGCAATAAAATCCGCAATCATTAAAAACTTCATAGTAAGTATAGAATTGATGCACAGCGGTAATGAGAATATCACGGGATTACCGTTGTCGCTGGAAAACGGAATTTGCACCGTCAGACAGATAGACGATTATGGTTGTGATGACGGAGTAACTTCGTTTGTATTCAATACCGCAACGCAAATTACAATCAATGCAAAGTATGAAAAATTACTTTCAAGCTTAATGAACAAGTGATATGGAAAAATGAATAATTTGTTATTTGAAAAAATATGGGAAGATACTGATTTGTCTGCGGAGTCATTTTTCTCAATAGGGCTTGCTGAATACGATAATCTCGGGCACTATAAGTTCGTACTGAAATTCGGTTTTCAAAATGACGATAACAAGAAATACGGTTGTTCATTTCCAATAACGACCGAAACAGGTTTGTTATGACATTTTGCCGAAAATGTGTTGTTGCTCAATAAAGATAATTCTTTTGAAAGTTGTATGCTGAATGGTAGGTTGTGATTATATGGAAGTTATTGCTTTAAATGCACGCGGTGGATCTGCTTTCGAGTTAGCGTGTTTTATTATATTTTGTTTCTTTTTCCTGCTCTATTACTTGTTAGAAAAATTTCTTGATGCTCTTTATCACAAATCTGTCAAATCAGAAGTGGCTTTTACAAACAGAAGAATAAATATAAATTTAATTAAACATTTTGTCTACGATACCTTAATAGATTTACCAAACAGCAAATTTGTGTTAATGATTAATGATAAAACGAAAATAATTTCACCGGCAGTTTATACAAAACGAAAAGGTAGGGTTTCTATGATTAACAGGAACGCTGATTTTGATGTGTATGAACAAATTGAAATTAACAACGGTTCATTTTCAAAAGATTACACATTTATCAGAAGTTACAAAATCAGAGATAAAAAGACAGGAGAACAGGTTCTTTTTGTGGCAGTACCAAATCGTGAAACAGATATTCTCGCATATTCCGATTCTGCACATAAAGCCGACAAAACCATAACTTTCGGCAAATTCAGAATATTCTGTTTTGTCGAAACTGACAATAACCTCTACACGGATTTGATTGTTGATTCCGAAAAGATTCATCTTGAAAAATCTAAAAGAAAAGGTATGTACTTTATCGGTCTGGATGAAGTTACAAAAGAAAAGTAATGCGTTATAAGCGATTTGAGGGGTTTGTATGGAAATGCTGTATTTGATGCTTTCATTGGCAGATATGAATATATGACTTTTAGATAAAGAAAATATTAATAAGTATTGCTTTTTACAATGTCTATTGATACAATACAATCAGAATATGTATTTTCATTGTGTAAGAAGCGTATATACAAAAAAAGACCGACTTCAAAATCAAATTTGAAATCGGTCTGTAAATTTTAAAAAAATCCGAACGGAATTTGTACTATTCGATTACATCTTCGGCTATAACAGCTTCCTGTCTTTTTGTAATCTGATGGTCTTCATGCAAAACAATGCAGTATGTAACAGTTGATATGAGTGCAAGAATAAGTACAACCGCAATAAGTCTTTTGATGTATTTGCCTGTCCTTATTTTCTTGACAACATAGGGAATCCCCGTTGCTGAAAAATATTGCGAAACAACATCAATCGGACTTCCGTAATTGTTGTACAATTCTTCCTTAGAGGTTATGCTCTCTTGCTCACAAAAATCCGCAATATCATTGCTCAGATTCTTGATATACTCCCGTTCCTGCTTGCTTTTAACAGGGAAAACCGTTTTTATTTCCCTAATATATTCCTTGCAAACTTTATTGTTCATTGCCCTTGTCCTCTTTTAAAATATTTAAAATACTCTCTACACCGCTGTAAGCATTATGAAAACTCTCCAAAAGGTTTTCATAATATGCCCGACCTTCGTCCTCGATATGATAATAAATTCGTGTGCGTTTTTTGCCGACAAGCTTTGAATATTCGCTGATTTTTCCTTCGTTAACAAGCTTGTAGGTGACTGCGTAAACGGTGTTCTGAGATATGGACAGGCATCCGTTTGATTTTTCTTTTATGAATTTTACAATTTCATACACATAACTGTCATGCTCACACAAAATGGCAAGAATCAGTATGTCCGTAATTCCGCTGAAAAAATAATTTTGTTTTCCCATAGATACCTCCCGATATACATTATACACACTTAATCACTAAAAATCAATCTAATACATTCAAGAAGAATTTAATATGAGCAGTTATTACAGCAAAGCCTTTTGTTGCCGACATTGTGATTTTTTCGTCAATAGTATTCGTAAAAACCGAATTGACCAAAAAAAATTTCTTTGTGTATTAATCTCATCAGCCATGATATCACCATACACATTATTGATTTCGTTTGAATTCTTTTTGATATAGTCAAATATGAAAAGTAAAATAACAGATCGGCAGTTTTGATATTTGCATTTTGACAGTAACAAACTCTACAATAAAATAGGGTAGAACATTTACGGTAAGGAGGCTCGAAAGAGCCTCTTTTTTAATGCTTGAACAGAATACAAATTTATTGTGATGACAAACCGCTTTACAGCTATGTAAAATTTTTATACAGATATAATGATGAAATAAAAAATATCGGAATAAGAATAAACCTCCTGCACAGAGTAAAATCCGTTGCAGGAGGTTTTGTTGTACGAAAAATTATATGGGCTTAATTATTGCATATTTGTTGGAATCTATATGTAAAATTTACAGAACCTGAAAATATGCATTATTGATACTTTGTCGGGACAGGCACACATCAGTTCTTGCTGTTTGCAATTGCCTGATCAATCAACTTTTGCAGCTTTTCAGACTGCTTTTCGGAGGTTATTGCACCGACAATCGGCTCTCCTACAATATTACCGTTTTTATCGACAACATAAGTTGTGGGGTAGGAGTACAATCCGGATGTGAATTCTCCGGCTTTACTTTTTGAATCAAACCAAATGTTTTTGTAGGTCACACCCTTTTTTGCCAGAATATTCTTTGCGTCAGAGATAGCCGTTTTGTCACCGTCAAGTGTAAATGAATTGATTCCAACTACTGCTCCGCCTTTTTCTGCAAGCTGTTTATTCAGAGCTTCCAGATCGGCAAGTTCTTCCACGCAGGGATTGCAGGTGGTAAACCAGAAGTTTACTACAGTAACGGTATTTTTTGCAAAAAGCGTACTGCTCTTAACTTCATTTCCGTCAAGATCCTTGCCGTCAAATGTCGGGAATTTCATCAGATTATCCTTTTCGATGGGCTTACCGTTTTCAGCCGGAACGCTCATATCTCCATCAGACGGTTTTTCTCCGCATCCGGGAAATTTTTGTTCCAAAACCGTCAGCTTTCCTTCAATTTCCTTAATCTCTTCGGCGCCTTTATTAAGCAGTTTCAACTCATCTGCACTGAATTGATCCTTGATACCGTCAATTGTTTTCAGAAGAAAATCGCCGTAGTTTTTGCCGTCCTCATTCATCGCCATACCTTTATCGGCTGAAGCAAATACCTTTTCCCAAAGCGCGCTGTTTTCGGAAAGAATAGCATTTTCCTGTGCCATCAGTTTTTGATGCAGGTCGGCGGCCTCGTCTTTTGTTTTCGGATTCACAGCTGTCAGCATAGCCGTTTCGCTTTTCTTATTTGCAGTAGTATTCGTCGTATTGCCTTTGGCTGTGCCACAGGCGGCAAAGCTTAACAACATCATCAAGGCAGTCAGTAAGGTTAAAATTTTTGTTGTTTTCATGGTGTTTACTCCTTTTCTGTTTCAATTTCTGTTTCAATTTTTTGTTTTGCTGTTTCCGCTTTTTTAGCGGGACAATCATTTTCTTTTCCTTTGCCAAAGCCGTAGCAAAAGCTGACCGCCTCGACAGGACAGGCACGGATACACTTACCGCAGCGTATGCATTCGGTATGGTTGGGAGTTTTGGTTACATCTACATCCATCTTGCATACTTTGGCACACTTTCCGCAGGAAATGCATTTGTGTTTGTCTACTTTCATTCCGAAAAGCGACACCTTGTTAAGCAATGCATAAAATGCACCGAGAGGACACAGCCACTTGCAGAACGGTCTGTAGAAAAGTACACTCAGTACGATTACCGTAATCAATATGCCCAGCTTCCACGAAAAGAGCGTACCCAGTGCGGCACGGATTCCCGAATCAATGGCGGAAAGAGGGATTGCCCCCTCAAGTACCCCTTGAGGACAAAGATACTTACAGAAAAAAGGATCTCCCATACCCACATCGTTTGTAATGAGCATTGGCAACAAACCTACAGCAAAAAGCAAAACTGCATATTTTATGTATGTCAGCGGCTTCAGCTTTTTAGTGGAAAGCTTTTTTGTCGGTATCTTATGTAACAGTTCTTGAAGCCATCCGAACGGACACAAAAAACCGCAGATAAAACGCCCGAGCAGAACTCCTATCAATATGAGGAATCCTGTGATATAATATGAAAAACTGAATTTTGACGAACCCACCACAGCCTGAAACGAGCCGATTGGGCATGCACCCGATGCCGCAGGGCAGGAATAGCAATTCAGTCCCGGAACGCAAACAGCCTTTCCTTTGCCTTGATAAATTCTGCCCTTCAATAAATTCGGCAGATGAATATTACTCAGCAAAGTTGCTCCTGCTTGAATAAGCCATCGAAAGCGTGAGAGAAACTGCGATACACCGCCTCTTTTTTTCTTCGGTTCTTTGTTATCCAATTCCCACACACTCCAAACACAGCCGGATTGCCTTGCTTAACACGGTTTCTGCCTCTCCACGCAGAGCTCCGTAACACAGCATCGTAATTCCGCAGATAATCAGTACGATCTGAAATACGGCTTTTTTCTTTCGAGTCAATTCGGTCACTCCTTTCTTTTGTGCTCTCATTGTAGCACAGAGGATGTAAAATCCCTGTTAAGAACGAAAACTTAACAAAAACTTTATGTCTGAGCGATATAATGATATAATTAAATTATCAAAGAAATATGAAAACACAACAAGGAGAGTTTCTATGCGTATTTTAGTAATTGAAGACGAGCGTGCGCTGTGCGAGACAATTGTTCGCAGCCTTAAAAGATTGGCATACAGCGTTGATTTTTGCTATGACGGAAACAAAGCAAATGAGTTGCTCGGAATAGAAAAGTACGATCTTGTTTTACTTGATCTGAATTTACCCGGTGCAGACGGGATGACGGTACTGCGAACTCTGCGACAAACCGACAGAGATACCGGAGTGTTAATTCTTTCGGCACGCTGTGAGGTTGCCGACAAGGTGGAGGGGCTGGATGCCGGAGCAAACGATTACCTGACAAAGCCTTTTCATTTGGAGGAGCTTGAGGCAAGAATACGCAGTCTGACTCGCCGTCGGTTTACACAAAACAATGTTGTTTTGAACTGTGGAAAGGTTGCTTTTGACACCAAAGCCCGTGTTGCCGTTGCTGACGGTCAGGAGCTGTCACTTACCCGAAAAGAAATCGGAATACTTGAATATTTACTTCTTAATCAAGGTCGCCCCGTCAGTCAGGAAGAACTGCTCGACCATGTTTGGGATAACAGTGTTGACAATTTCAGCAATTCAATAAGAGTACATATTTCTGCATTACGAAAGAAACTGCGTGCGGCACTCGGCTATGACCCGATTCGCAATCGCATTGGTGAAGGATATGTTATGGAGGAAGAAAAAGTATGAAAAAGCTATCCTTGCAATGGCGCATAACTCTGATGACTGCACTCCTTATCGGAGCCACCTGCATTTTTATGAATGTTCTTATCGGCTATTCCGGCAGCCATTATATGGATTCCATAGGCTCTTATGTTACAGGTTACGGTGATACGGACAAAGGAGAACCTGACTTTTTCGATCCCGAACACGAAAAGCTTGATCGTGAATTGACTATTGTAATTAACGGAGCACAGGAATCCTTTATCGCTACCAATTGGTATATTACGGCGGCGGCAACATTGTTAGGCGGTGTGCTTGCGTATTTTTTAAGCGGGCATGCGCTGAAGCCTCTGCGTACTTTTACCGCTCGGGTTGAAAAGGTTCAACCTAACAATTTAACGGATATGAAGATAACCGAAGAAGTTCCGCCTGAACTGAGACAGTTTGTCAAGTCGTTCAATCTGATGCTTGACCGTCTTGATGAGGGATTTACCGCTCAACGACAGTTCACGGGAAACGCCGCACATGAGTTGCGCACACCGCTTTCGCTTATGCAGGCACAGCTTGAACTTTTTTCGGCAGAGCATCCCGAGGTATCGCCTGAAACGGCGGAGTTTCTCCGATTGTTGCGTGAGCAGACCGAACGAATGACGCAAATGACAAAAACCCTGTTGGAAATGAGTGAGCTTCGCACAGTATCGTGTGTCGACCGCATAGAGATAGGACCTATGGTAGAAGAGATTTTCACTGACCTTGCACCCCTTGCAGAGAAGAACAATGTTACACTTGAAAGCACGGGCGATGCTGTTATGACAGGCAGTGACACGCTGATTTATCGTTTGTTATATAATCTGACCGAAAACGCTATACGCTACAACCGTTTTGACGGTACAGTGAATATTACCGTAACGCACAAAGACAATCAGCTTGTTATTACGGTTGCGGATACCGGCTACGGCATCCCCGAACAATACAGAGAAAGTATTTTTCAGCCCTTCTTTCGTGTGGATAAATCCCGAAGCAGAGAATACGGTGGAGTTGGATTGGGACTTTCTTTGGTGTGGGAAATCGTTGCACTGCACAATGGTAAAGTTCGTGTGGAAGAGAGTTCGGAAAAGGGTACTGCTATAGCAGTAAAGTTTCCGACAGATGTGATAAAAATTTAATATTTTGCGATTTTTTCTTAATTAATTGTTGAAATTACCGTAGCTCTGTGCTATACTATAATTAATTAATCGATTAGTTATCAAAAGGAAGCGAACATTATGAGAACAACAGAGGAACAGCACAACGAGCGTAAGAGGGAAATAATGGAAAAATGCTTTGAATGCTATGCTGAAAACGGATTGACCGGTACGGGCATCAAGGCTTTGGCGGCAGCGTGTGGCTGTACAACGGGAAATCTGTATTCCTATTTCAACAGTGTTGATGAACTGATTATTGAATCAACTGCATACTGTATGGAAAAGGTCGAGGATGATTTTATGGAAAAAGCTCCCACCGACCCGAAGGATGTTGTTCGATTTGTGAAAGAGGTTCCGTATTGGACCGCAAAGAAGCACGGCAAGAAATATCGGCTGATGTATCAGGTCTATACCCATCCGAAATATATTGAACACGGCAAGAAATTCTTTGAGGGGGTAAATGAGCGCTATACCGAGTATGCCAAGCGACTTGAGCCGAAAATCGGCATTCCGTACACGGTGATTACACCGCTCATTTTTATATTTGTCCGTGCCTGTGTACACTATGCTATGTTTGAGGATGAATATTATTTAAAAACCCAAATGGAGGTCTTAAAACAGGGTGTTGCCCTGTTTGCTGATAAATACCGTTCACAATATTTGAGAGGAGGCAATGACAAATGAAAAAACGAATATACTGTATTACTACCGCACTTTGTCTTGTGCTTTGCATCGTACTTTGCATTGCATTTGCTGCCGTATGCAGCAAGGCGGAAAATAGCAAAACCCTGTTGCCGGAGGTGCGAAACAACGGCACAGCAATCCAATGGAGAGATACCGCCGAAGAGGAATGGCACGATCTTGTAGCTCTTAACACGCTCAGAGGTACTGACGGAAAAAACGGTCTTAACGGAAAAGACGGTCTTGACGGTAAAAACGGCGTTGACGGCAAAGACGGTATTGACGGCAAAGACGGTATTGACGGTAAAAACGGTGCTGACGGAATAAACGGTACTGACGGTAAAGACGGCATTGACGGCAAAGACGGTGCTGACGGAAAAGACGGTGCTGACGGAATAAACGGTACTGACGGTAAAGACGGCATTGACGGCAAAAACATAGAGGTACAAAGAACAACAGAATATATACAGTGGCGCTATGAGGGAGAAGACTGGCAAAACCTTGTTGCCATTTCCGATATAAAGGGACCCACAGGGCAGAACGGTAAGGACGGAGCAAACGGAAAAACACCGGAGTTCCGTGTAAATGAAAACAATCTTCAATGGCGTTATGTCAGTGACGAAATATGGTTAAATCTTTACGATCTTTCAAATTTGAAAGGTCTTGACGGAAAAGACGGAATCGACGGAAAGAACGGTGTCGATGGTATTGACGGCAAAAACGGTGATACTCCGTTCATCGGTGAAAACGGCAACTGGTGGCTCGGAGTGACCGACATTGGCGTAAAAGCCGCAGGTGTTGACGGTGAAAAAGGCGACAAGGGAGATAAAGGAGATGCCGGACAGAACGGTAAGGACGGAGCAAACGGAAAAACACCTGAGTTCCGTGTAAATGAAAATAACCTACAGTGGCGTTATGTCGGAGATGAAACATGGCTTAACCTTTACGATCTTTCAATTTTGAAAGGGCTTGACGGCGCAGACGGCAAGGACGGTATAAACGGCAAAGACGGTGTTGACGGTAAAGATGGTGTTGACGGCAAAGACGGTGCTGATGGTAAGGACGGAACAAACGGACAAAACGGCGCTGACGGCAAAGACGGCAACACCCCGTTCATCGGCGAAAACGGCAACTGGTGGATAGGAACAACCGATACGGGAGTGAAAGCCACAGGTGTTGACGGTGAAAAAGGCGAAAAGGGTGACAAAGGAGATAAAGGCGACAAGGGTGACGCAGGTCAGAACGGCAGCTGTTCGGGATATTTTTACGGAGAGGCGGCCTCTCCGATTAAAGTAGTACTGAAGAATAACAGTCGTGCCAATATTACTGTCTACCAAAAAATAAACAAGGGCGGCTTGATTTCATCCTACATGAATAATATTACACTCAAAAAAGGACATATTTACAATGTCTGCTTAAGCGGTTCTCTCGAAGTCGGTTCAAACGAAGCTAACAAAAGCGGCAATTACTCTATTCAGATGACAGACGGTTATGATGACGATCTGTGCAGGGAGCTTACACGAATAAAAAGGGACGGGGCAAAAATACCGTATACCAATGATCAACATTCCTTTAATTTCAACAGAATGTATGATGCGTCAAATAAAGACATTACATTGCAGTTGTGGTTTGAAAATTCGGCATACAATACTTATCTCGGTGGCTTTAGAGGTACTATTACAATAACCGCTCTTGATTAAATTTATATAACGGAGGTGGCGAAAAATGAAAAAACGAATACTTAGTATCCTGCTGACTTTATGCATGATGCTCTGCCTTACGCCGATAAGCGTATTCGCCGAGGAGGTTGGGACAGAGGGCTCTGCTGCGATACAGCTTGGTGCAGATCCACTAAGTGTGTTAAGTAAAAATGTAAACACAGCGACCGCACCGACTGTGTATTTCGGGCAAAACCATGAAAATAATCCCGCTGCATGGCGAGTTATCGGCTATGACGGAAGCGGTGTTACAAGCTCAAAGGGGGGATATTACCCTGCTTGCGGCAGGCGCTATGGGGGTTATACCATTTGTCGATACCATATTAAACAACGAATACGCACCGAGTAATTTGAAAGCCACAATAGATGCGCTTGCGGAAAAGCTGACGACAGAAGAAAATGCTGCCGTAAAGAAACGGACGCTGACAAGCGGAAGTTACGACGGAGAGAATACCGACTGTGTAGCGGGAGGGCAGGTGGATAACGCTGTATTCTGGCCACTTTCCGCAAAAGAGGCTATTGCTGTAAACAACGATCTGCGTGCCTTGAATCCTGCACATCCGAATTGGGTGGATAGCGGTTGGTGGCTGCGCTCCCCCGGCTCCGATAAATATCGTCTCGCCGTCGTGCGTAGTGAGGGTTCTGTCCAATACTCTGGTTTCTCTGTCCTCATTTTCAATAATCATCGGACTGTTCGTCCCGCTTTTAACTTAAATCTGAACTCTGTCCTTTTTGCATCTGCCGCCGTGGGCGGAAAGCCTGACGGAGGATTGGCAGAAGTTTCCAAATACAGCGGAAACGAGTGGAAATTGACGCTTTTAGATAGTAGACGCAATTTTGCTGTAACGGAAAAAACTGTCAGCGCCGCCCCCGACGATACCGTTACGCTGAATTACAAAGGGGCGACCACAGGGAAAAATGAATATATCTCTGTCATCCTGGCGGATAACAACGGCGCACAGTATTACGGCAGAGTAGCACAACCTACTGCCAAAAGCGGAACGGTTGAAATCAAAATCCCGTCTGACATTGCACCGGGCGACTATACCATGAAGGTATTCAGCGAGCAGTATAACGGTGACTGCAAGACCGACCTTGCAAGTGCTTTTGCGGATGTCACGCTGACGGTGGAAAGTCAGCCTGACGAGCAGTTTACCCTCGCCCCTGGTGGCAGATACTATTTTGACCTTTCGGCGATGAACATCCCCGGAACGGTAAACAGCAATCTGCCGGACAGCACCCTGCATTATGTGCCTTTTACCTATGCAGGCACGGTCAACGCTTATAAGCTCACATCGGAAATGGCAACCACCGAGGAGTATGCTCAGAAGAATAAATATCCCCACAGCCTATTCATTGCGGACTATGCCGTAACGCATACGGTAAGCTGGGATGACCTGAATACCGCAGGTCTGATTTTCGGCAAGGACTATGCCACAGGAGGTGTGAACTATACACTGCGTGCGCCGTCCGTGGGAAGTGATAACAGAGGCTCGGGTGATTCAGAACGCGGTACGCCCCAAAGCAACGAATGGGACAGGATACTGGACAAGGACAGCGGCTACATCAAAAACTGGAATGGCATATATTCGTGGGGGCAGGACACAACAAGATACAACTCGTCGCTCCGTGCGATTCGCGGGTACGATTCGGGCCGACGCTGGAACGACGACGATGCTACGGACTTCCTCCCGCTCGTCAGTTTCCGCCCCGTGCTTGAAATCCTGAACCCTGACACACTGAGCTCTGACGGACTGAAGGTCGTTACCCTTGACCTTGGCGGCGGAACGCTCGGCGGCAGCTCCGAGGATATTCAAATCATTGTGAAAAGCAGCGAGAGCTTTACTGCACCCTCTGCCGAGGGACTGCCCCGCCCGGACGGCATTTCGGAAGACGCGCAGCTGTATTGGTCGGATGAAAATGGGAACTGCTATAAACCCGGCGATACCGTACCTGCCGATGTTTCCATGCTTTCGATCACTGGCGACTATGAGGTGATTTACCTCCCCGGCACATACGGCACCGGCAGTGCGGTGACGGATATGAAACCCCACAACAATATTCTTACCCTGCGCGGCGCTTTGTTCACCCGCGCGGGCTACACGCAAGTAGGCTGGGCAACCGTTGACGGCGGCGAAAAGGTATATGACTTTGAAGATATTTATACCAAAAACGAGGCGCTGACGCTCTATCCCGTGTGGAATACGAATAAATACACAATAACCTTTGATACCAACGGCGGAAGTGAGATTGCACCAATTACACAGGACTACGGTACGCAGATTGCCGCTCCCGCCAACCCGACAAGAAAAGGTTATACCTTTAAGGGTTGGGATAAGGAAATCCCCGAAACCATGCCGGCGGAGAATATAACGGTTAAAGCACAATGGGAAATCAATCAGTACACAATAACCTTTGATACCAACGGCGGAAGTGAGATTGCACCCATTACTCAGGACTACGGTACGGAAATTACCGCCCCTGACAACCCGACAAGAAAAGGTTATACCTTTAAGGGATGGGATAAGGAAATCCCCAAAACCATGCCTGCCGAAAACATTACAATCACGGCACGGTGGAAAGATACCGAAAAGCCGACGGGCGAAATTATCATAGGCACAAATAAATGGAATGAATTCTTAAACGAACTTACCTTTGGCATATTCTTTAAGGATACACAGGAGGTAACTATAAATGCCGTAGATAACAGCGGAGTTGTGTTTGTATCCTATTTGGTAACAGATAAGGAGCTTTCCGAGGCTGAACTGAACTCTCTTGTATTCCGTGCATATGAAGAACCGTTTTGCATAGATCCAAACGGAGAATATATTATTTATGTAATGCTTGTTGATGAAAATATTAACATAACATACCTTCGCTCCGACCGTATAACGCTTGATAATATTCAGCCTGTAATCAGCGGTATTGAGAATGGCAAGACCTATTGTGAGGCACAAACCGTTATTGTTGATGAGAAGTATGTTGATACCGTTACCGTAAACGGTACGGTGGTTACGCTTGATGCAGACGGAGGTTTTGTTCTCCCACCGACAAACGGTGAGCAGAAGATAGTTGTCACCGACAAAGCGGGAAATAATGCAGAGATGACCGTAACAGTCAACAACGGTCATACCTTTGGCGAATGGGTATCTGACAATGACGGTAAGCATACCCGAAAATGTACCGTGGACGGATGTGATGCGCTTGAAACCGAAAATTGCTCAGGCGGCAATGCCACCTGTACCGAAAAGGCGGTATGTGATGTCTGCGGTAAAGCCTACGGAGAATTTGACGGAACAAACCACAAGGGCGGTGTACAGGAGTGGACGACAAGAACCGCTTTTAATCACGAACAAAAATGGAACTGCTGTGGTGCTGTGATTGTGGCAAGTGAAGCACATGAGTGGAAAGACGGTGTGTGCCGAGAATGTGGATATGTATGTCTGCATAATGACGCAGATAAAGACCATATCTGCGATTATTGCAAAAAGACAATCTCTGAGCATGTAGATAAGGATAAAAACCATATCTGCGATTATTGCGAAAAGACAATCTCTGCTCATGAAGATGCGCCAACCAAAGAAATCAAAAAGGCTGACACCGTAACGGCTAAATTGCCTGATGATTCAAAGTCCCCTCAGACAGGCGACAACAGCAACCTTATTTTGTGGATTGCATTGCTGATTATCAGCGGCGGCGTTATGAAAGGAGTAACGGCATTCGGTAAGAGTAAAAAACATTCTGCCAAAATTAAAGATAAGTAATATTTTCCGCTCTGTCATGGAAATATAGTGAATACGGCACAGTAGGTATAGAAACCGCTGTGCCGTATTTCTTTCAGAATGACTGCTTTTGAAAAACAGGCACTTTCTCGGTTATCATACGATAAACAAAGACAAAGAATAAATGCGAAATCCGGAATTTAATGCCAATACTTCCAAAAATCGGCAGACAAGTTTGTCAATAATTTCGTATAGTTGCATTTGTTTTTATTTATGATACAATTAAAAGCAACAAACTTAACAGATTCTTATGCAGATAAAATTGCGGTAAAATTCGGAAAATATGTCGATAGCCTTGTACGAAAAAGTAAAATTGTTTCAAATTGCTATTGCACTTTTGTGATTTTTTCTTATATCTCTTTTATAATAAATCAAAATGTGATACAATATGACTGATAATCTGAAAATGGAGTTGATTAAATGAATTTCATCAACAGAAATGAAATTGCAAACGGTGTTTACTTTACAAACATTAAGGACAGCCGTTTTAAAACTATGAAAATCAGCGTGAATATTGTTGTTCCGCTTTCTGTCGAAACAGCGTCGGAGAATGCGCTTGTGGGCGGATTGCTTGTTCGTTCATGCAAAAAATATCCCGATTTTACTGTTCTCAGCAAAAAACTCAGCTCACTTTACGGTGCAGACCTCACTTCATCGCTTTCAAAACACGGTGAAAGCCAGGTAATTAAAATTTCCGTATCAGGTCTTGATGACAGATATTCTCTTGATGATGTCAGCATTGCCAAAGAACTTTCGGAGCTTTTGTGCAGCGTAATTTTTGAGCCGAATGTCAAGAACAACGCTTTTATTGAGAGCGAACTTGAACAGGAACGCAGACAACTTCTTGATGTGATTGATTCGGAATTCAACGAAAAGCGAATCTATGCAATGGGACAGCTTATAAAGCATATGTGCAAGGATGAGGTTTTCGGAATCAAGCGTTACGGTACAGCCGAAAAAATCAAGGCCGCAACTGCCGAATCACTCTGCAAGGCATGGCAGAATCTTCTCAAAACCGCAAAATTTGAGATTCTCTATATAGGCGACAGCCCTGCCGATAAAGCAAAGGAGGTTTTTGCGAAAGCCTTTGCAAATATCGAAAGAAATGTTGTGACTTCATCTACTGATGTTGTTAAGAATGTTTCAAAAGAAAAACATATTACAGAGGAAATGGAGCTCTCACAGTCAAAACTTGTCATGGGATTCAGAACACAGATTTCCGCAGGTGATGAAGAGGCGGTTGCCGAAAGACTTATGTGTGCTGTTCTCGGCGGTACTGCAAGCTCAAAACTCTTTAACAATGTTCGTGAAAAGCAGAGTCTTTGCTATTACTGCTCGTCCTCCTATGATTCAATCAAGGGCATAATGTACATCAACAGCGGTGTTGAGGGCGAAAATCTTGAAAAAGCCGAAAAAGCTATTCTCAAAGAAATTGAGGACATGAAGAACGGAGAAATTACAGATTTTGAAATTGAGGCAACAAAGCTTGCTGTTGTTAATTCATTCAAGTCAAGCAGCGACAGCGTAAGCGGTATTGAAAACTGGTACACAGGGAGAATCTTTAACGGCGACCTTGAAACTGTTGAAGAAGTTTCTGCTGAGGTTAATGCCGTTACAAAAGAGCAGATTGTAAATGCCGCAAACAAGCTCTTGCTCGATACGGTTTATGTTCTCAAAAATAAGTAAGGGAGGCGGACAGAATGAATATTACAGAAATTAAATCGGAAATTGCAGGCGACAGCTATTATAAAGTTGAACATCCATCGGGACTTACAATTTTTGTTTATCCAAAAGAGGGTTACACTTCTTCATATGCAATTTTCGGCACACGCTACGGCAGTATCAACACAAAGTTTTCCGTTAACGGCGGCGATATAATTACAGTTCCCGACGGTATCGCCCATTACCTTGAACACAAGCTTTTTGAAAGTGAAGAAGGCGATGCGTTTGTAAGATACGCAAAAACAGGTGCAAATGCAAACGCATATACAAGCTTTGAAAAAACCTGCTATCTTTTCTCATGTACGGACAAGTTTGATGAAAGTCTTGAAATTCTTCTCGATTTTGTTCAGGATCCCTACTTTACGGCTCAGACAGTTGCAAAGGAACAGGGTATTATCGGTCAGGAAATCAAAATGTACGACGACTCTCCCGATTGGCGAGTAATGTTCAATATGCTTGAGGGTATGTACCACAATCATCCTGTAAAAATTGATATTGCAGGTACGGTTGAAACAATTGCGGAAATTACAGCCGAAAAGCTTTATGAAGTTTACAATGTGTTCTACAACCTCAATAATATGATTCTCTGCGTTGCTGGTAATGTAACGGTTGACGGTGTGCTTAAAGTTGCCGACAAAATGCTCAAGCCTTGTGAGAAAAAGGAAATCAAAAACTATTTTGAAACAGAGCCTTATGAAATCAAAGAACCTTATGTTGAGCAGACTTTCCCTGTTTCAATGCCTTTGTTCAATCTCGGCTTCAAAGAGAAAGCAGACAAGCCTCTTAACGAAAAGCAGCTTGCATGCACAGATATTCTTCTTTCGGCACTTGCATCAAACACGAGCATACTCTACAGAAATCTTATGGATTCAAACCTCATCAATTCAAGCTTTTCTTATGAACTCTTTGAAGGTCCGGGTTATTGCTCGGTAATCTTCGGCGGTGAATCAAGAGCGCCGAAACAGGCGGCTGAGATGATTAAGCAGTATATCTCGGATATTAAGAAAAACGGTATTGATAAAGAGGACTTTGAAATTGCAAGAAAGTCTGTTTACGGCGATTCGGTTTCATCGCTCAACTCAGTAAGCGCAATTTCAAATTCAATCATCGACTACGCAATGCAGGGTAACGAAATTTTTGCCTACATTGATGCGGTTGCAAATGCAAAGCTTGAAGATATCAACGCAAGGCTTGCCGAGATGCTCGATGTTGACAACTGTACTTTGTCTGTTGTAAAACAGCCTGATGAGGTGTAATTATGCCGTATCATGTACAGTTTCCCGGATTTGGCTGGGAATTTGATATTAACCCGATTGCGTTTTCAATCGGTGATTACAAGGTCTATTGGTATGGAATAATCATCGCCTGCGGACTTTTGCTTGCCGTACTTTATGCGTGGAAAAGTGCTCCCCGTTACAAGGTTGACGGTTCAAAGCTTGTCAACTGTGTTTTTGCAGGAATGATAACGGGAATTATCGGTGCAAGACTGTACTTCTGTTTCTTCAAATGGGATTATTACGGACAGAACCCGATTGAAATTCTCTATATCAATAACGGCGGACTTGCTATTTACGGCGGAATAATCGGTGCGTTGCTCGGCGGTTTGACTGTTGCCAAAATACAGAAAATGGAAATTATGCCTGTTCTTGACATTGCAATGGTCGGTTTCCTTATCGGACAGGGAATAGGCAGATGGGGAAATTTTATGAATCAGGAGGCATACGGCTCTCCTACGGATTTGCCCTGGAGAATGATGAGCGAGGGAACAGACAACATAGGAGTTCACCCGTGTTTCTTCTATGAATCAATGTGGTGTCTGCTCGGATTTGTACTTCTCCATTTCTACGGAAAATATAAGCAGAAATATTCGGGACAGATTTTCTTTATGTACCTTGTGTGGTACGGATTTGAAAGAACAGTTGTTGAAGGACTGAGAACAGACAGCCTTTATCTTCCGTTCCAAGTTTTCGGAGCAGACATAAGGGTGTCACAGGTTCTTTCGGCAGTAATTTTTATAACAGGTATTGTATTCTTAATTATAAACAGAAAAAAGGAGGATTCTTTCTATGCAGATTATCGACGGAAAAAAGGTATCGGCACAGGTAAAGAAAGAGGTAAAGAGGCAGACGCTTGAGTTAAAGGAAACTCACAAAATAACCCCCGGTCTTGCGGTAGTAATTGTAGGTGACGATCCGGCATCAAGAGTATATGTAAACAACAAGAAAAAGGCTTGTGAATTTGTAGGCTTTAAGTCTGAGGAGTACGCACTTCCGGCAGAAACAACACAGGAAGAACTTTTAAACCTTGTTGAAACTCTCAACAATAAGAAGGATATCAACGGTATTCTTGTTCAGCTTCCGTTGCCGAAACACCTTGATGACAAGGCTGTAATTGAGGCAATCAGCCCGCTTAAAGATGTTGACGCATTCCATGCCGTAAATGTCGGCAAAATTATGCTCGGCGAGTATGATTTTCTTCCATGCACGCCTGCAGGCGTAATGGAGATGCTCCATTCCTACAACATTGAAGTAAACGGTAAAAACTGCGTTGTAATCGGCAGAAGTAATATCGTAGGCAAGCCTATGGCAATGCTTTTGCTCCACGAAAACGGCACGGTAACAATCTGTCACAGCAGAACAAAGAATCTTGCTGAAATCTGTTCACAGGCAGATATACTCGTAGCCGCAGTCGGCAGACCGAAGTTTGTTACTGCCGATATGGTAAAAGAGGGTGCGGTTGTGATTGATGTCGGTATGGACAGGGATGAAAACGGCAAACTCTGCGGTGATGTTGATTTTGAAAATGTTAAGGATAAATGCTCGTTTATCACACCCGTACCGGGCGGTGTAGGTCCTATGACAATTTCAACTCTTATGAAAAATACTCTCAAGGCTTGCAGAATACAGAATAACATTTGATATACTCAAAAAATATCGGGAAAATTGTTGACAGAAAGTTTTCTTTGTGGTATAGTATATAAGCCGCATATTGTGGGTTTTAAGTGATTCGTTCCACCTGCACATAGCGAGCCCAATGTAAAGGATGGTACTAAAATGTACGCAGTTATTCAGACAGGCGGCAAGCAGTACAAGGTAACTAACGATGAGGTTATCTTCATCGAGAAGCTTGACGCAGATGCAAACGACACAGTAACATTTGATGTTGTAGCAGTCGGCACAGACGACGGCATCAAGGTTGGCACACCGCTCGTTGAGGGTGCTAAGGTTACAGGTGAAGTTGTAAAGAACGGTAAAGGCAAAAAAATCAGAGTTTGCACTTACAAGCCTAAGAAGGGCGAAAAGAGAGCAAAAGGTCACAGACAGCCTTACACACAGGTTAAGATTACTTCAATCGAAGCCTAAAAATGACTACGGTAACATTTTTTAAATCAGATGATATAATTTGCGGTTTTGAAATATCGGGGCACTCCGACTTTGCCGAAGAGGGCAGCGATATTGTATGTGCGGCAATCAGTTCTGCCGCATATATGACTGCAAACACTGTCACCGAGATTTTGCATATTAATGCACAGGTTACCGAGGATGACGGTCTTATGAAAGTAAGAATGTCACCGAATGATGCTTTAAAGGCTTGTGATATACTCTCAGGCTTAAAGCTTCACTTAACTGCTCTTTCGGAGCAATACAAAAATTTTATTAAAGTTAAATTTTCGGAGGTGTAAGGTAATGCTTAAAATAAACATTCAGTTATTCGCTCATAAAAAAGGTATGGGTTCTACAAAGAACGGCCGTGACAGTGAATCAAAGCGTCTTGGCGTTAAGCGTGCAGACGGTCAGAAGGTTCTCGCAGGCAACATCCTTGTAAAGCAGAGAGGCACACATATTCACCCTGGTGAAAATGTAGGCAAAGGCTCTGACGATACACTGTTCGCAAAGATTGACGGTGTTGTAAGATTTGAGCGTGTCGGCAAAGACAGAAAGCGTGCAAGCGTTTATCCTGTTGAGCAGTAATCTCAAAATTTATGAGGGTGGATTTTATATCCACCCTTATTTTTTACATTTCTGTTTATACTAATAACAAACAGGTCTGAGATTCTTTACATTTGTACTGATAATTAAACAGCAAAACTGTTACGGAGAAAAATATGTTTGTAGATACAGCGAAAATTAAAATAAAAGCAGGAGACGGTGGTGACGGTGCCGTTTCGTTTCACCGTGAAAAATATGTAGCGGCAGGCGGTCCCGACGGCGGTGACGGCGGCAGAGGCGGCAACATTGTTTCTGTCTCTTATACACATCTCCGAGCCCACGAGACA
>ENA-UAKW01000499-UAKW01000499.1-human-gut-metagenome-genome-assembly--contig:-NODE-499-length-19999-cov-5.210088_pt1 | contig 19999 bp, 22 predicted proteins | sample MGYA00243691_ERZ654450 | MGnify/ENA primary metagenome ERZ654450 (study PRJEB26926, sample SAMN06164673) | human gut metagenome | biome: ENVO:00009003; feature: ENVO:2100002; material: ENVO:00002003... | reverse complement strand
CGAGATCGCTCAGTGTCTCGTGGGCTCGGAGATGTGTATAAGAGACAGCCAATATAGAGGTTTTTACGGTTCGCAACAAGGTCTTTGTTGTTTCGTTTTTTAGAAATATTGCTTTTTGGGAAATTCTTTCGGCAAAAGCACTAAAATTGGCCGGAGTGTTTTGGAATATTTCCCCATCTGTAACCGATTTGACATATTTCTGCACGCCATCAAAGGCAAAAGTATTGATCCTATCCAAAAATCAGGGCTTGCGTTTTTTCTTCATTGCCTCTATAATAAGAAAAAACGTACGAAGCAATGCATCGTTTTCAGGCTTGTATTTTTAGTATCTTGCTTTTATTTTTATGTTTTTTGTTCTTCGCCTCAAAAGGAGCCTTTTATGAGTACCGAGCGATTTGATATCCGCCATGCTCCCGCTCCACGGGAATCCTTCCGGCTGCTGTACATCAGCAAAAGCAAATTTGGCGGTGATTGGAACAGCACTGCCCACACCCATTCCTGCACAGAGCTGTTCTACTGTCTGAGCGGAGAAGGTCAGTTTTATTTAAGCGGTCAGCTTTATCCGGTCAAACCGGATGATATGATCATCGTCAATCCGCAGGTAGAGCATACCGAGTTGAGCCTGAATGCTTCACCGCTGGAATACATTGTATTGGGCGTTGCTGGCATCGAGATCTTATTTGGAAAATCAGATTCTTCCTACGCCATATTCAACTGCCGGAAAAATCGGGAGCGGATGGTGACGCTGCTCCATATGCTGCTGGCCGAAGCAGACCGCAGTCTGGACGGCTGCGAAACGGTCTGTCAGGATCTGCTGGAAGTGCTGCTCATCTGGCTGGTGCGGTGTACCACGCTTTCTTTGCAGGTAGAGGAAACGCCCCGCTCCGACAGCCGGGAGTGTGTGGAGATCAAGCGGTATCTGGACAGCAACTACCGCGAAGATATCTCGCTGGATATCCTTGCTGAAATCGCCCACATCAACAAATACTATCTGGCCCATACCTTCCAAAAAGAGTATGGCATCTCTCCGATCACCTATCTGAACCGCCGCCGCATTGAGGAAAGCAAATATATGCTGGGCAACACCGGTTACAGTCTGGCGCAGATCAGCGAGTTGATGGGCTTTTCCTCTCCCAGCTATTTTTCCCAATGCTTCCGCAAGGCGGAAGGCTTGACCCCCAATGAATACCGCCGTCAGGTGCGGCAGGGACAACGCCCTGCCCCGTCAAAACGGCATGAAGCATAACGCGCGGAATTTGTGATGAAATCCGTTGCCCTTTCTCTGCTCCGGTCTGCTGCAAATGCCTTTGATTTTGGCGGGCCTGATGGAGAATGTCTGCGGCGTGACCCGGCATCTGCGGGCGAAAATTCTTGCCCCTTTGGGACTGCTTCTTGTTGGAGCGTGCCTGCCCCAAACCCTGCCAGATAAAAGCAAAGGGGCATTATCTGCCCCGATGCTTTTCCTTTCGCTTCTGCTGTTTCAGTTCAAACTGACGCTGCTTTTCTGCTTCGCGTTGTTTACGGCTAAGTGCTTTTCGCACCAGCTTGTTTTCTTCTCGCTGCATTTGCAACGCCTGCTGTGATTTTGTGCCGATTCCTGTGGCAGCTGTTTCCTTTCGGATCTGCCGTTGCAATCGCTTTGGATTCACAGAATCTTTCTTTACAACTGTCTCAACAGATGGACTGAAGCGCAGCCGACTGTAATTCTTGAGCAGATACTCCCAAACTTCATAGTCCTTTGGTTCTGCGCCAAACACGACTTTACACACTGAAAGCTTTCTTCTTTCAATACGTTCAAACACTCCGATCCAGAATGGAGCCTCAAAAAACACAGTCAGCTTTGTAGAATCAATGTCCATAACGAAACCCTCCTGAAATAAATCCTTACAGGAACGGACAACCCGGAGGGGAAGGTTACTTACCTACACCGTGCGGTGCAGACGGCTGGGCTACCTACCAGCTCTGGCATCTCTCAGGAAGAAATGCGTTGCGTTTTTATCCTGCTTTTATTATATAAAGCACATCCCTGTGCATTATATCTACCTTAATTGGTTTTCCAAGTGAAGTATACCACACTCGTGGTCAAATGACCACCCATATATACGAGAATTTGGCCGTTTTACTGCGTACGTGCGTACCAACCAGGCAGTTGCCGTGTTGGTTCTCAAAAACTGTTTTACGAACACCCAGCATCGGGGAACGCCCTGTTGTACATATTGCTATCGCATGTGGTCTTAATCGCAAGTTTTACAAGCAGTGCAATTCTCAACGACCGATTTGCGATATGCAATTCACGGTTGTTGCCAACGAATCAAATCGTGAATTGCGATGGCAGGGTGCGTCCGGGTGGGCGCACCCTGTTTTTTGCTATGCTTCATCGTTTTCTGCGCGCAGCATCCGGTATCCGACACCAACATGGGTCTGGATCAGATGCGGCGCATCCGGGTATCGCTCCAATTTTTTGCGCAGGGACGCCATATAAACACGCAAGGATGCAATGTCATTTTCCTGCGTACTGCCCCATACTTTCTGCGTGAGGGAGGTATGCGTCAGCACTTTGCCCACATTATGCGCTAGCACACACAGCAGCTTGTACTCGATGGGGGTCAAATGCAATTCATTCTCACTCAACCAGACGCAGCCTGCCGAGAAGTCGATCTTCAAAGGACCATTGACAAAAACCGGACTGTTTATGCCGTCAGAAGCCAGCAGATTCAATCGGCGCTGCGTTACACGCAGTCTTGCCAGCAGCTCATCCACGGAAAACGGCTTTGTCAGATAATCGTCTGCGCCGTTGTCCAGTGCCTCAATCTTATCAGAATCCTCGCTCCGGGCACTCAGGACGATGATGGGCAGGTTCGACCATGTGCGGACGCTGCGGATGACCTCGATGCCGTCTATATCGGGCAGCCCAAGATCCAGCAGCATGATGTCCGGGTTGTGGCTGGTAGTCATCATGATCGCCGTTTCCCCATTGGAAGCAGTCAGATATTTATAGCCGTGGGTCTTCAGGGTCGTTGTGATCAGACACCGTACAGGAACATCATCCTCTACGACCAGAATGGTCGGCTTATTCATGAATATTCACCTCACTTTGCGGCAATGCAAAGGAAAAGACACTGCCATTGGGAATGTTGTCACGCAGGGTCAATGTTCCGCCGTGAGCCGTCAGGATCGCACGGCAGAGGGGCAAGCCCAGTCCAAGGCTGCGGTGGCTGTCTGCGATGCGGCTCTGCCCGGTATAAAACATCTCGAACACCTGTGCTTTTGCGCGATCCGGAATGCCGGGACCGTTATCTGCCACCTCCACTACGACCTGATGGTCTTTCCGGTAAGCCGAAATCTGAATGACCGAGCCCACGGGGGTATATTTGATGGCGTTGTCCACCAGATTGACAACGACCTGCATGATCAGCCGTGCATCCACATTGACCAGGAGGATCTCGTCCCCATACTGTGTTGTGATGGTGTGTTCGCAGCTTTTCCGGTTGACATGATGCAGTGCTTCTTCGATCATTTCGTCCATCAGCTGCGGTGAGATCTGCAGATTCATCCGCCCATCCTCAATGCGGGTGATGGAAAGCAGATTTTCCACCAGACCGATCAGCCATTGTGCATCGTCAAAAATATCGGTGCAGATCTTGTTCCGGGTCTCTGTATCCAGCGTTTCTCCGTTGGAAAGCAGATTACTGGCATTGCCGGAAATGGAGGTCAGCGGGGTGCGCAGGTCATGGGAGATCGTGCGCAGCAGGTTTGCCCGCAGCTCTTCATTTTTTGCCTGCAATGCAGCTTGCTCTTTTTCCAGCGCGTTTCTGCGGTTTTCGATGGCCAGCGCACCTTCGCCCAGAATGGAAAGCAGCACACTGTTTTCAAAGGCATCCAGCGGTTTTTCGGACAGATCGATCCCAACCACTCCAAACACGCCGCCTCCGGTCCGAAGCGCAAGATAAAGTCCCTTTGCGTCCGGGCAGCTATCCGTGCCTGCACCGGAACGCTTTTTGTTTGCAAATGTCCAATTTGCTGCATCCCGTTCTTCCGGTGCAGAAAAGATGTTTTGCGCCGTTTCCCCGTCAACCCCAAAAAACTGCTCTGAACCAAGATCTCCGTTTTGTTTCGGGTAAACGATCAGGCTCCGGTTCAGCAGCTTCATCAACTGGGACGCTGTCTGAGAGAGGATTTCTTCCTCGCTTTTTGCTCTCTGTAAAAGCTGATTTGTGTCAAAGAGTATTTTTGTACGGAACGCTGCCTGCGCAGACATTTTTGCATGATCCTTCAGCCGTGTCGTCAACGTGCAGGTAATGATTGCAGAGGTCAGCATCAGGGCAAATGTGACCTGATAACCGGGGTCATACGCATGGAATGTCAGGCGCGGTTCCGTCAAGAAAAAATTGTATAGCGCAACACTGGCAACGGAGCCCAGCACACCGCAGGTGTAACCGCTGGTACACAATGCGGTGAACAGCACCCCCAGCATATAGAGCATAATAATGTTATAGCGTGCAAAGTCCAGCTGCAGGAAAAAGAAGCCGATGAGCGTGATGCAGCTCAGGATGCCTGCGGTGATCAGCAGATCACAGACAGAGGGTAGAAGCGGACGGGTGAACAGCTTCCGTCCTGAACCGTAGCCGGTCTCTGCAGAAGCATCCGGGATGATGTAAATATCCAGATTAGGCGCAGTCATCGTCAATTTTTCAGTCAGTGACGGTCCACTCCAGAAATGGCGGCGATGTACACTGGAGCTCCCCAGTACGATTTTTGTAATGCCGGAGATGCGGGCAAACTCTGCGATCTGCTGCGGAATGTCATCCCCATAGATCGTAGAGATGTCGGCACCTGCCTGCTCTGCCATACGAATGTGCTGCTGCAAACGCCGACGATCTTCTTGTCCCATCTGATCCGAATCCGGAGTCCGGACATACAGAGCTGTAAAGGTCCCGCCGAACGCCTTTGCCATCGTTGCCGCCGTCCGCACGATCTTTGCATTGGAGGGAGAGGACGACAGACACGCCAGAATATGTTCAGTGGGTGGGTTATTCTGATTCATAAAGATCACCTGCCTTGCCCACAGTATAGCACAATTTGACGGTCACGACCACCAGCCACGTCTTTTTCCTTCTTGTCGAATGATCTCCTTCCGCATGTGATCCAGCGCATCTGCTGCCCGGAAACCACTCAACATGACTCCAAGAACCATCAGCAACAAAACGACATCCATATGATCCGTCCTATCTTTTCAGAGCCGGAAACACTTCTGGATTGATGCGTATTTTCCCAAAACCAGCATACTTTCATCCCGGCACAGCTGCGTATCCGGCGTAATGCTCATATCGAGCTTTCCGTCTTTTTTCAGCGCAAGAATGTTGATGTTATACTTTTTTCGGATATTGATCTCACCGATCGTGCGATCCATCCATTCCGGCGGAATGGTCACTTCCATGATGGCGTGGTCGTCCTGCAGCTCGATATAATCCAGAATGTGTTCGGAGCTGTATCGGATCGCCGCCCACTTTGCCAGCTGCTTTTCCGGGTAGACCACTTCATCCGCACCGTTGCGCAGCAGGAACTTGGCTTGTACATCCCGCTCTGCACGCGAGACCACAAGCTTTGCGCCCAGCTCCTTGAGCAGTGATGTTGTTTCCAGTGAGCTTTGAAAATTGCCGCCGATGGTTACGATACACACATCAAAATTGCCGACACCAAGGGAGCGCAGAAAGTATTCGCTGGTGCTGTCACCGATCTGTGCATTCGTCACATAGGAAAGCACGGCGTTCACACGGTCTTCGTTGCTGTCGATTGCCATGACCTGATGACCCAGCTCATTCAGTTCCTGCGCAATATGGCGGCCAAAACGGCCAAGCCCGATCAAAAGAATCGATTTCATACTTGTCTCCTTTATCCGATTGCGATCTTCTCCTGCGGCAGACGAGAGTGGGCAGGGCTGCTGCCAAATGCCGCATAGATCAACGTCAATCCACCAACACGTCCCAAAAACATCAGTGCGATCAGCACCCCCTGCGAAAGGACCCCCAACTGCGGCGTGATGCCCAATGTCAGACCTACCGTTGCCACAGCCGAAGCAGTCTCATACAGACAGACCGACATCGGCAGCTGCTCGGCCGCAGCAATGACAAAGGCTCCGAGGAAGAACAGCGTCAAATACATCCCTGCGATCGTGGCAGCATTCTTGACCGCGGAACCATCTATGCGCCGCCCGAAAAATTCGGCATCATCTCTGCGGCGGAAGGTCGCCCACATATTGGCCAGCAGAACGGCAAATGTTGTGGTTTTCATGCCGCCTGCCGTAGAGCTGGGCGAACCGCCCAACAGCATCAGAACCACCATCAATGCCTGTGAAGTGCTGTCCATCGCAGCAAGATCAGCGGTGTTAAAACCGGCAGTACGGGGTGTAACGGATTGGAACATCGACAATAAAATGCGCTGCCGGGCAGAGCCTGCCGTGAACTCGAAACAATAAAAGTACAGCGTTGGCAGTACCAGAAGAAATGCCGTTGTGACAAGGATCACCTTGCTCTGCATCCGGTAACGGTGAAAATCAAGGCGGTATGTACAAATGTCCTCCCATGTCAGAAAACCAAGGCCGCCAAAGACGATCAGGGCCGCAATCACTGTGGTAAGCAATGGGTTTCCTGCATACCGTGTCAGCGAAACAAATTTTGCCCCCTCTGTTCCCAGCAGGTCAAAACCGGCATTGCAGAACGCCGAAATGGAATGAAACAGTGCATACCAGATCCCGCGCAAACCATAATCGGCGCAAAATGTCGGCAGCAGCAGTGCAGCACCGACCAATTCAAACAGGGCGGTGATCCGCAGAATAAAGCCTGTCAGTCGCACGATGCCGCCCATCTGCGGGGCAGCCGTAGCTTCCTGCATCGTGCTGCGCTGCTTGAGGGAGATCTTTCGCCCGGAAAGCAGCGCAAAGGCAGCGCCCACCGTAATGACGCCCAATCCTCCAATCTGGATCAGAAGAAGGATCACGCTCTGCCCGAATGCCGACCAGTAGCTGCCGGTATCCTGAACCACCAGTCCGGTCACGCAAAGGGCAGAGGTGGAGGTAAACAGTGCCTCATGGAACGGTGTGACGCACCGCTGCTGTGCAGCGATCGGAAGCATCAGAAGCAACGCGCCCACCAGATCAACTGCCGCAAAACCTGCAATAATGACCTGAAAAGAAGAAAAACGATGCCGCCTGTAACGAGGATATTGAATCATAAAAGCTCCTTTACCTATCCGTGTGCATAAAGATTAGCATGGAATAGATAAAAGAGCCGTAAAGAAAATTGTAGAAGTATAAAGATTCCATTAAAATTGATCAGGCAACACTAAAAAACGCCGGACATCACCAGCTCAGAAAAGCGATAATGTCCAGCATTCATTAGAAAACAAATAATCCGAACCCATCTCCTATCGGAAACAAGTTCGGATCATTTCTGTTTGGTCCGAGTGGCGAGAATCGAACTCACGGCCTCTTGAACCCCATTGTGCTTCTCTCAAAAACGCAATGGACACTCCGATACCACTTGTACGCAGTATCATCAAATTTCAAAATTATTTTATCATTCTGTTTCGTTAGATGTCAAGATGTTTCGTTTCTTTTGTGGTCAAATTGTGGTCAACCGACCCTGACAAATGACCATTCTCCCCTACTAAGTTACATGGCGCAATTCCGATTTTCAAAAATCGAGATTGCGCTTTTTTGTTTGCACGAATTATTCATAAGGAGGATTTGTCAACCATGTCAATGAAACATCGTCATTTTTTCATCCTTGACAGAACTGTATGACGCTCGACTACTTCTATGGACAGGCCGGAAAACTTTTTTCGTTCTATCGCATCCCCAAAGCACTGTTTCAGGAGCAGCGGTTTCAAAATCTGTCAACCGATGCCAAAACACTCTACGGCATCCTGCTTGACCGCATGAGTCTTTCTGTTAAAAATGAATGGTTTGACAAAAAAGGTCGAGTGTTCATCATCTTCACGATTGAGGATGTCAAGAGGACTTTTCGTTGCGCAGACAACAAAGCGACCAGACTGCTCCGGGAACTAGAAGAATTTGGTTTGATTGAACGAAAACGTCGAGGGCAAGGAAAGCCATGTTTGGTGTATGTGAAAAACTTTTCGGCAGAATCTTCAAAGGAGAGTGTCAAGAATCGTGATAATGACGATTCTTGTGGCTCTAAAATCGCTTGTCAAGACCCGGTAAAATCACGAGGTATTAAGAAGAAAGAGAATAAAACAGAGATGAATAATACGAATCTTATCCTTTCCGACGAATCGGAGAAGATGAAGAATCGCGAACTGCTCGAAGAATATTTTTCACGCTCTTTGGAGATGGACCTTCTTCTCCGGCTTTACCCGGATGATGAAGATACCCTCTATCAAATCGTGAATTTGCTGGTGGACACCTGCGCTACCAACCGCAAGCTGCTGCGCATTGCCGGGGACGATAAGCCCGCCGAGGTGGTACGCAGCCGGTTTATGAAGCTGAACGCCGACCATATCCGCTTTGTGCTGAAATGTCTTGCGGAAAATACCGCACCGGTCCGGAACATGAAACAATATCTGCTCGCTTCTCTGTACAACGCACCCACCACCATGCAGCTTTCCTATCAGAACCAAACCAACCACGACTTAGCGATGCGGAGGTGATAAAAATTTCAAAGAAAGCAACCACAATTGCCATCGTCAACCAGAAAGGCGGCACTGGCAAGACCACTACTTGCGAAAATCTGGGCATTGGGCTGGCGATGGAGGGCAAGAAAGTCCTGCTGGTGGACGCTGACCCGCAGGGGTCGCTAACCATTAGCATGGGCTGGCAACAGCCCGATGAACTGCCTACCACCCTTTCCACCCTGATGCAGAAAGCCATGAACGACCAGAGTATTCCACCCGGCGAGGGCGTTCTGCACCATGCGGAGGGCGTTGACCTGATTCCGGCAAACATTGAACTGGCAGGGCTGGAAGTGTCTCTCGTCAACTGTATGAACCGGGAAAAGATGCTGAAACAGGTGCTGGAAGGGGCAAAGCATGAATACGATTTCATTCTGCTGGACTGCACTCCTTCCCTTGGGATGCTGACCGTCAATGCACTGGCAGCAGCAGACACCACCTTGATTCCCGTGCAGGCGCAGTATCTGTCTGCAAAGGGTCTGGAACAGCTTTTGCAGACTGTGCAGAAAGTCCGGCGGCAGATCAACCCCAAGCTGAAAATCGAGGGCATCCTGCTGACCATGACCGACAGCCGCACCAACTATGGACAGCAGATCGACAATCTGATTCGAGGTGCCTACGGCAGCAAGATCAAGGTGTTCGACCAGACCATTCCACGGTCTGTCCGTGCTGCGGAAATCAGTGCCGTGGGTAAGAGCATTTTCCAGCACGACCCCAAAGGCAAGGTGGCAGAAGCCTACCAATCTCTGACGAAGGAGGTGCTGGCTGATGCCGAAAAACAGCTTAAACGTGTCGCTGAAAGGGGCAGATGACATTTTCTCCACGGAAGAATCCCGACAGGAACAACAACGGGAACAGGTTCAGCAGATTTCCATTGGAGAGCTGTTTCCTTTCAAGAATCATCCATTTAAGGTTTTGGATGATGAGTCCATGCAGCGCACGGTGGAAAGCGTGGAACAGTACGGTGTATTATCTCCGCTGATTGCCCGCCCACGCCCGGAAGGTGGCTACGAGATCATCTCCGGGCACCGCCGCCAGCACGCTGCACAGCTTGCCGGGCTGGAAACCCTGCCGGTCATTGTCCGCAACATGGATGATGATGCCGCCGTTTTGCTCATGGTGGACAGCAATCTCCAACGTGAGAACATCTTGCCCAGTGAAAGGGCTTTCGCCTACAAAATGAAGCTGGAGGCAATCGAACGAACTGCTGGACGACCCAAAAATGTGGGACAAGTTGTCCCAGATTATTTCGGGAAACGCAGTACAGAGGTTGTTGCTGAAGGAACAGGTGAAAGTTATAAGCAAGTCCAGCGTTTTATCCGCCTGACCAACCTCATCCCGGAACTTCTGGACATGGTGGACGAAAAGAAAATCGCCTTCAATCCCGCTGTGGAATTGTCCTATCTGGACGAAAGCCAACAGCGGGATTTTTTAGAAGCTATGAACGACACCCAGAATGCGCCGTCCCTTTCCCAAGCGCAGCGGCTCAAAAGGCTGGCGCAGGAAGGGCACTTCTCGTATGATGTTGCCTTTGCGGTCATGGGAGAAGAGAAAAAGGACGAGCTGGACAAGGTGGTCATCAAAAACGACACCCTGCGGAAATACTTTCCTCGCAGCTACACCCCGAAACAGATGGAGGACACTATCATCAAGCTGCTGGATCAATGGCAACGTAAACAGCAGCGGCAGAATGAACGCTGACTTATACCGTAACGAAAGACCCGATGGGGTCTTTTTTGTTTGCAAAAATTTGGAGGACAACGACTATGAATACCACGATTGATTTCAAGACCGCAAAGACCATTGAGAACATGAGCCGCAAAATCGACAGCATGGAGCGTGCCGTTTCCGGCTTCTTCAACAAGATGAGCGACATTGCGGAGCGCAAGTACGGTGACCCGCAGGTTTATCTGGCGGCAGTCGGCCCGGCGAGGGACCTGAGCGCCATTCTGCTGGAAGAAGCGCCCGGCATTCTGCCCTGCTTTGACGAGACGGATGACACTTTCGGCATTTCCAAGGAGCTGCCCGTGGCGGGCTGCTACAACCCCAAGCAGGTGCTGGAGCTGTCGGGCAAGCGCTACCTGACCGGCCCGGTCGTCTTCGTCCGCTTCAACATGGAAGGCGAGTATGTCTCCCTGACGATGGGCGACCTGCACTGCATTCAGGAGTATCTGGAACAGCACAGCACGGCGCTTATGGCCGACGGCAAGAACCTGAACTGCATCTGCCTGGACTGAGGAGGCCGCAATGATGAGCTTTTTTGTGGGCTTTGCTTTCTTTGAACTGGGCGTTTTCTGCGGCCTTTTTGCCGCTTCCCTGATGCAGGCGGCACGAACCGGAGAAATTGTGATTACAGTAAAGGAGGATACGGATGGAACAGGAAAAGAATACCCTTTCGGTGCTGCAAATCGCACCGGGGCAGTATCCGCAGCAGGTCGAGATTGATAACGACCTGAAAGCCTTGCAGCAGGCTGTCGGCGGCTCCATCGGCGCAAGCTATCCCTTTGCCGACCCGGTTGCCATCGTTTATAACGATGACGGCAAGCTCATGGGACTGCCCCTGAACCGTGCCCTTCGGGATGAAAACGGAGAAATGTATGATGCCGTTGCCGGAACCTTTCTGGTTGTGGGGCTGGGCGAGGAAGATTTTGCATCGCTCTCCCCGGAGATGGCACAGAAGTACGAGCAGCTTTTCCATCAGCCGGAAGCCTTTCTGAAATTGGGCAACCGTCTGCTGGTGCTGCCGATGCCCGATGAACCTCCCACAGAAAAGCCCCGCACTAAGCCCCCGGCAGAGCATGATCGCTAAAAGTACCCTGCTGCACGGGAGGTGATGGCAGTGCAGGAAGAAATCGAACAGAAGTCATTCAACATTATGATCTCCACCACAAAGCTGTCTGCCCGGACAGTCCTGCGGGCGGTAAAAGCAGCGCTTCGGCTGTACCAGTCCAAGGCATCCCAAGGCAAGCAGAGCGTCCGCACTCTGTTGCGGCAGAACCGGGGCGTGTCCAGCGTGGAGATCAGCAAGACCGGCATCCGTGGGATGGAACGCTATGCCAAAAAGTACGGCATCGACTATGCCATCCGCAAGGACACCTCCGAGGTGCCGCCCCGGTATCTGGTCTTTTTCAAAGCCCCGGACGCAGAAGCCTTTCACTCGGCGTTCAAGGAGTATTCGGCATCTTTGCTCAACAAGGACAAACGCCCCTCGGTGCTGGCAAAACTGCATGAACTGGTGCAGGCAGCAGCAGAACTTCCCGGCAAAGTCCGGCACAAGGAACAGGAGCGTGGACTGTGACCACGAAAAAACTGACAAAGCTGCTGGCGCTGTATCTGCCCTATATTTTGCTGGGACTGGTGGCAACCAACTTTGGTGAAGCATGGCGGCTTGCCGAGGGCAAGGAACTGGGCGATAAGATCATGTCCATGACGGGTACTGTTCCGGTGGCGTTTGCGAACCCGCTGCCCAGCCTGCATCCGCTTGATATTCTGGTGGGTTTGTGCTGCGGTGCAGGGTTACGGCTGGCGGTCTATCTGCGTGGCAAAAATGCCAAGAAGTACCGCCACGGCATGGAGTACGGCTCTGCCCGGTGGGGCACACCTAAGGACATTGAGCCTTTCATGGCACCCAAGTTTTTCGACAACATCATCCTGACGAAAACGGAACGCCTGATGATGTCCAACCGCCCGCCTGACCCAAAGAATGCCCGGAACAAAAACGTGCTGGTGGTGGGCGGTTCCGGCAGCGGCAAGACCCGGTTTTGGCTCAAGCCCAGTGCGCCCGTAAGGGCGGTATAAATCCTACCTTGAGCAAGTAGTAGGTAAAAGTATCAAGCGGCATTGTGCCGCAACCTATCATTCCCCGTCTTACCCCAAAAGGGAAACCGGAGGGCGACCATAGCATGACGGAGGACACGGGGCGCTGAAGCCTCAGAAGCGCCGGCGTGACGGAATGAAAATCCACGTATGAGGATGGAAGCTAGACTGCTTGAATGACAGCCTGAAATCGGGACCAAGAGCGTACCCCTGACGTAGAGAGGTTGTACTCGTCAGTGTTCCTGACAGTCGCATTGTTTGGCTATGCGGCTGCTGATACTCGGAGCAGGTTCAGCCACGGGAAAGTGGAAAAAGGCGAACGTCACATACCGACAACGTGGAACGCTTGTTTATACCGTACTAAACGGGGATTGCCTAAAGTGAAATGCCGAAAGGCTATGAAAACGCTGAAATGCGGGGTTCTGAATATTCACCATGGCAACAGAGTTCCCATAGTAGTCTGCGGACGGGAAAGCCGTCTACATGGCAAAGGGGAACAGTGAATCATTTTCAAAACAGAAAGGATGGTGTGTGAGACACTATGAGAAATCCGATTCATGTCTTGAAAAGCCTTGAAGAAAAGGCAAGTGTAAGTAACAACAAATATGAAAGATTATATCGCAACCTATACAATCCAGAGTTCTATCTCCTTGCATATGCGAACATTGCGAAATCGCAGGGGAGCATGACGCAGGGGGTAGACGGGCAGACGCTGGACAACATGAGCCTGCCGAGAATTAACCGGATTATTGAATCCATACGCAACAGGACATATCAGCCAAAGCCTGCAAAAAGAAAGTACATTCCTAAAAAGAACGGGAAACTTCGCCCGTTGGGAATCACTTCTACTGATGATAAGTTAGTGCAGGAAGTGGTCAGAATGATTCTTGAAGCAATCTATGAGCCGACATTCAGCAACAATTCACACGGTTTCAGACCAAAAAGAAGCTGTCACACGGCACTTACGCAAGTGAAGAAAAACTTCACAGGTGTTACATGGATTGTCGAGGGAGACATTAAGGCGTGCTTTGATAACTTCGACCATCATGTGTTGGTTGAATTACTGCGGAAAAGGATTTCAGACGAGGCTTTTATCGGTCTAATCTGGAAGTTCCTGAAAGCCGGATATATGGAACAATGGCAGTACAACTGCACCTACTCCGGTGTTCCGCAGGGCAGCGGTATCAGTCCGATATGTGCAAACATCTACCTCAGCGAACTGGACAACTATATGCAGGAATACAAAGAAAAGTATGATTGCGAGCCAGAACGCAGAAGGACGACCAGAGAATACGAGCGGGCGTCCCGGAGATACAGAAAGGCACGTAAAGCGTTAATGGGCGCAGAAAAATCAACTCCTGAACTGGTAAAAGAATTTAAGGATTCCAGAAGGAAGAAGATGGATCAGCACTATTACAATCCGTTTGAGGAGGGCTTCAAGAAAATCCAGTACAACCGTTACGCCGATGATTTTGTAATTGGCGTTATCGGCTCCAAAAAGGACGCAGAAAAAATCAAGGAAGATGTAAAAATCTTTCTCCAAGAAAAACTGCATTTGGAAATGTCCGAGGAAAAGACGAAAGTCACCCATTCCAGTAAGCCGGTACGCTATCTGGGGTACGATTTCAAAGTAATCCATTCCAAGAACATGAAGCGTTGTAAAAACGGCGACATGAAACGGGTGTGGTATGGAAAAGTATTCCTGTATATGCCGAAAGAAAAATGGATTAAAAAAGCGATGGAACGGGGAGCGATACAGGTGAAACGCAACAATGACACAGGCAAAGAAATGTGGCGGCCTATGCCAAGGAAAGACCTGATGAACCGCAGCGATGCAGAGATTGTGTCTACTTTCAATTCCGAAATTCGAGGGTTATATAACTTCTATCGGATAGCAGAAAACGTAGGCGCATTGCACAAGTATTACTACATGGTGCGGTACAGCATGTTAAAAACTCTGGCAGGAAAGCACAGAACGAATGTCAGTGTTATTAAGAAGCGGCACATGGTAAACGGAGTACTGAGAATCCCATACGATACAACTAAGGGACGTAAATACTGCGAATTTTACCATGATGGATTCAGAAAGCACAGCGACGGCTATGACAATGTGGCAGACGTTATGCCGAGTTATAGGAAATATGACAGCAGGCACACGATAGTAAACCGCATAAAGGCCGGAGTATGCGAGATTTGCGGGGAACATGCAGACTATTTATGTATGCACCACGTAAGAACGCTGAAATCGCTGAAAGGCAGGGATATATTTGAGCAGAAAATGCTGAAAATGAGAAGAAAATCTCTGGCTCTCTGCCCTGACTGCTTTGAACTCTTACACGAAACCAAAGAATCAAGGTGATTCATGGAAAGCCGGATACGCTGAGAGGTGTACGTCCGGTTTGGGAGGCGGCTCCCTGAAACCTACTGATGAAAGTCAGCAAGGCGCAGGGTGCCTACCTCATACCTTTTACAATGTCACAGTTCCTATGTGGTCACTGACCCGAAAGGTAGTATCGTGGTCGAGTGCGGGAACGCACTTCTGAAAAACGGTTACAAGCTGAAAATCCTGAACACCATCAACTTCAAAAAGTCCATGCACTATAACCCCTTCGCCTATGTCCACAGCGAAAAGGACATTCTGAAACTGGTCACAACCCTGATGACCAACACCAAGGGTGAAGGGTCCGGCGGGGACCCATTCTGGGAAAAAAGCGAACGTCTTTTGCTCACCGCACTGATCGCCTATCTGCATTATGAAGCCCCGGTGGAGGAACAAAACTTCGCTACCCTGTTGGAAATGCTCAACACCATGCAGGTGCTGGAGGATGACGAGGAATACCAAAACCCGGTGGATTTGCTGTTTGAGGAACTGGCGAAGAAGAAGCCCAACAGCTTTGCCGGGCGGCAGTACAAACTTTACAAGCTGGCCGCCGGTGTTACATAATACAGACAGAATTTTAATACAGCTTGATTCAAACCGAATCGGGCTACATTAAAAGGCTATCTGCCAAAATTTTACGAAAGGATGTGATAGTTGTGGCGAGGAAATCCGAACGCTATCCTGCGCTCTACGAACGCCTGAGCCACGATGACGAGCTTCAGGGCGAATCGAACTCAATCTCCAACCAGAAGCGAATACTGGAGGACTACGCCGAACAGCACGGTTTTACCAGCTGCATCCACTTTACGGACGATGGTATCTCTGGTACGCAATTCGACCGACCGGGTTTTCAGAAGATGATTGCTGAAGTCAAAGCTGACCGAATCTCCGTTGTTATCATAAAGGATATGAGCCGTTTTGGTCGTGACTATCTGCAAGTCGGCACCTATATGGAAGTGCTGCGGAAGCACGATACCCGGCTGATTGCTCTGAACGACAGCGTGGACACTCTCAAAGGGGACGATGAGTTTACACCATTCCGAAACATTATGAACGAGTGGTACGCCCGTGACACCAGCAAAAAAATCCGTTCGGCGTTTCAGGCAAAGAATCTTGCCGGAAAGCATACCAGCAGTTCTGTGCCCTACGGATACCTGAAATCCGAGCAGGACAAGAACCAGTGGGTCATCGACCCGGTGGCGGCTCCTATCGTTCAGCGCATCTACCGCATGACGATGGAAGGCAAAGGCCCTTATCAAATCGCAGCGATCCTTTCAGCCGAACACATTGAAATCCCTGCTTACTACCACCAAAAGCTGGGTATCGGCTTATGGCAGACGCGGGAAATCAGAGACCCCTACAAATGGGGTAGTTCCACAATTGTCCACATCCTGACCAATCCCTGCTACTTGGGGCACACCTGCAATTTCAAGACACGGAAGCATTTTAAGGACAAGAAAAGTCATTATGTTGACCAAGACCAGTGGACGATTATCGAAAACACCCAAGAGCCTATTATCGATCAGGAGACTTACGACAACGTGCAGCGGATTCGCGCTGGCGTCCGCCGCTATCCTGATGGCTGGGGCGAAGCCCATCCCCTCGGCGGACTGCTGTACTGTGCAGACTGCGGAAGCCCGATGTATGTCAACCGTACTGGAAATGGAAAACGTGTTGCAAACTTTTCCTGTTCTGGCTATGGAAAAATCCCTGTTGGCAGCAAATGCTCCAGCGGACACCGGGTAAACGCTGATTCTGTGATGGCACTGATTCAGGAAACGCTGCGGGAAATCGTTCGATTTTCTAAAGAGGACGAAGAAGAATTCGTCCGTATCGTAAAGGCCGAAGCGGAAAACCAGCAGTCCAGCGAGATCAAAGGCCAAAAGACACGTCTTGCAGCTTGTAAAAAGCGACTGGATGAGTTGGAAACGCTAATCTGCAAAATCTATGAGGACAACGCCCTCGGAAAGCTCCCTGACAAGAGGTATCAGATTCTGGATGCCCAGTACGCCAAGGAGCAGGAAAGCCTTGAAGCGGAAGCTACTTCCCTGCAAAAAGCAGTAGACGAATACGAAAGCGGCCAGAAATCCGCCGATAAATTCATCGCACTGGTCAAGAAATATCAGAATTTTGAAAAACTGGACACCGTGATGTTGAACGAATTTATCTACAAGATTTTTGTGCATGAGCGAGATTACAAAGGAGTTGCAAATTCTCCGCAGACCATTGAAATCTACTTCAATTTCATCGGAAAGTTTGGTACACAAGAAGTCAATCAGCCGACCGAAGAAGAACGTGCTGAAATTGCCGAAAAAGAGCGTCTGCGTAAAAAGCGGCATGAAGCCTACCTTCGCCGTAAGGCCAATGGATGGCAGGATGCCTACTACCAGAAGCACAAAGCCGCTAAAAAAGCGGCTATGGATGCCAAGAAAGAAGCAATCCGCGCCGAAGACCGGGCGAAAGGTGTTTACTATCTGCCAAATCAGAAAGGAGAATCCGCATGAACGAACTGAAGAAATCTATCCATGACAACGCCAACGGTCTGGACTACACTCTTGTCAATGACCACTATCTGCCGAACCTGACAGCAGCAGCCCCGGCAGAGCACCCCACCGGGCGGTGGGGCCGCTTACATAAGACGTACCTGAAGGAGCAGCATCCCATCCAGTATAATCAACTGCTCCTGTCCGGTGAGTTGGACGGCTATCTTGCCAAGCTGGACAAGCAGGCCGAGGAGCAGCTTGCATTGACCATCCGGCAGATGCAGGAAGCCGAGGGCGTGACCGAAGCCCTGAAAGCAGCCAATCAACTGGATTGGGTGCGCCGGATGAACAGCATCCGAAACCGTGCCGAGGAGATCATCAAGACTGAACTGATCTTTGTATAAGGAGGTGCCCACGATGGCTGTGCTGAAACCGATGCTGAAACTTGCCCTTCTCCCGCTGCTTCTGCTGCTGATTCTGGCGCAGTGGGTGGGTATCTTCCTCACGACATTCTCCACGATCCTGACGAATCTGCTGGCGGGACTGTTCTTCTTCGTGGCTCTGGCAAGCTGGGTCATGAAGCTGACAGACGGCGGCGAAGTCCTGAAAATGCTGATTACCGCATTTGTGGTTTTCGTCCTGCCTTACATAGCGATAGCTGCTATCGCAAAAATCTCCTTTTTCGCTGAGGAACTCCGGGATTTTCTCCAATCCTGAGTTCAAGACCGCCTTGCACAACGCATGGCGTTTTTTTGTTACATCGGGTCTGCACAGGGCAGGCCCTTTTTTTATACGGAGGAACAAGCCTATGAAACTGACGTTTGAAGAAAAGAAGTTGCTCTACACCTATGGCTGCGCTGATCTGGAATTGACCCGCAAGCGGCTCTATGAGGTTGCCGGCCTGACGGTTGACCCCGATCTGAACCGACTGGTGTTCGACTTCGTTCGCAAGCTGGAGGACGAATTGCTGCATTTGGAACGATGGTACGACCAGATGTTCTACTTCGTCCGTTCCGAGATGGAGTGCTACACCAATATGCGGCTCTTGATGCAGGACATCGAGGAGGACGAGGACTGGGGACCGACCATCCTTGACGAATCTGAGGCGGAAGAACTGATTGACGATGTTTAAGCTGGAAACTATGATCTACGCCAGCGAGGACGGGACAAGCAGCGTATTTACGCTGAATCCTGCCTTGCAGAAGCAGCTTGATGCCCTTGCAGCGCAGCACCCGGAGGTGTGCCAGAGGAAAGCAAGGGGCGAAACTGGCGGGGTGACGTATCAGGTCAGGGGTGCAGCACTGACTATCCAGCCTATGCAGATTCCCTGAAAGCGATAACCGATCTGCTATGGTAGAATAAAGAGCAACGGGCAAAGCGTCAGGAGGGATGCTTTGCCCGTTTTACATAGAACGATGAAATTCACTTTTAGCAGAAAGGGGCGATTTATTGGGAAATTTATATGGTTATATCCGGGTCAGCACCCGTGACCAGAACGAGGACCGACAGTTGATTGCACTGCGTGAACTGAAGATCCCGGAGAAAAACATTTTTATGGATAAGCAGTCCGGCAAGGACTTCAACCGTCCGCAGTACAAGCGGCTGGTGCGGAAATTGAAAAAAGACGACCTGCTCTACATCAAGAGCATCGACCGTCTTGGACGCAACTATGCGGAAATTTTAGAACAGTGGCGGCTGCTCACCCAGACAAAAGGCGCTGACATCGTGGTGCTGGATATGCCGCTGCTGGATACCCGGCGCGGCAAAGACCTGATGGGCACTTTCCTGAGCGACATCGTGCTGCAGGTGCTCTCCTTTGTGGCGGAGAACGAGCGCACCAACATCCGGCAGCGGCAAGCGGAAGGCATTGCGGCGGCGAAAGCCCGTGGCGTGAAGTTTGGCAGGCCTCCAAGACCACTTCCAGATAACTTCTATGATGTTCACAAAGCATGGAGAGATAAGAAAATGACCCTTAAAGAAGCTGCCGAAGCCTGTGATTTGCCCGTAGGCACGTTCTATGGAAAATCCATTCAGTTTGAAAAGTCCACCTAAGCAAATACTTTGCAAAATTTTGAAATGTGTACTTTTCAAAATTTTGCAAAGCTCACTCTTTATAAGGCATTATGCCACAAATCTCGCTTTAATTCAAGAGAAATTGGAAGTTTCAACGAAAATATATCATCGTTTTAAAAAGTACACCTTTTAAATTCAAAGAACACTTCGAAGCAACCGCTAACCCAAAAGTGAGTATGCTATTTTCAGCTATAATATTAAGTTCCACTACTGTAATTATAGGATGTCTTGTCGTGTTAATTACCGAATCTTTGTACAACTTGCTCTACAACCTTCCATCCGCTCCACCTGAAATGGGTGGCTTGCTTGGGCAATCAAAAAACACAATTAATACCATTTTTGTCGATTCAGGAAAAATATCTTTTAGGAAATCTTGCCAGTATGTTCCCAATGAATTGCTTTTGAATCAAACAATATCGGACTGGGACGCTCAAGGAATTATTTTTAAAGGAATATTTCACACCCATAAAGAGGGGCACGGATGTCAATGCTTGTCATCTGCGGATATTGTCCTGTCTCTTATACACATCTCCGAGCCCACGAGACACTGAGCGATCTC
>ENA-UAKW01000497-UAKW01000497.1-human-gut-metagenome-genome-assembly--contig:-NODE-497-length-20017-cov-6.175834_pt1 | contig 20017 bp, 8 predicted proteins | sample MGYA00243691_ERZ654450 | MGnify/ENA primary metagenome ERZ654450 (study PRJEB26926, sample SAMN06164673) | human gut metagenome | biome: ENVO:00009003; feature: ENVO:2100002; material: ENVO:00002003... | reverse complement strand
TGTCTCGTGGGCTCGGAGATGTGTATAAGAGACAGATATAGATGATAGAATATATAAAGGGTGAAATCGTGGAACTTACACCTACACGTATGATTTTGGAGTGTGGTGGTATAGGCTACGAGCTGAATATATCCTTGAATACATATAGTGCGTTTGGGAACAAGACTACCGGAAAAATATATATATATGAGGTAATCCGGGAAGATGCTCATTTACTATTTGGCTTTGCCGAGAAAATCGAAAGGGAGTTGTTCCTTTTGCTTACTTCCGTTTCTGGAGTGGGACCGAATACCGCACGCATGATCCTTTCTTCTCTACCGCCATCCGAATTGGTTCAAGTGATCGGTTCGAAGAATGAGGCCGCATTGACTGCCGTGAAAGGGATTGGTTTGAAGACGGCCCAGCGTATCTTGGTAGATTTGAAAAATAAGGTGAAACCTATGGAGAGTATGGCCGGAAACTTGCCGGAGGCATCAGTCTCTAATGGAGCGGTAACCGAGGAGGCCGTAGCCGCATTGGTTATGTTAGGTTTCCAGAAAGCGGCTTCGCAAAAAGCGGTATCCGCTATTTTGAAAGGCTCGCCCACTTTAGCTGTGGAACAAGTAATTAAAACTGCGCTTAGAATGCTTTGATAATTGACAATTGAGGATTAACGATTAACAATTGACAATTAAATGAGAAAATGAGAAAACGAATACTGAAATATTCCATATGGATCGTTGTATTATTGTTTGGTGTCGGCTTGTATTCGCTGAATGCTGATTACCTTGCGTATACATCATCTTTGCCGGAATTGGAGTTGCTGGAAGCTCCGGAGGATACGATTCCTCCCCGTTATCCGGTAGCTAAAACTACACCGGAGGAATATCAAGATATCGTGAAACAATCACCTGCCGATTTGCGTGATCCGGAGAATGTCAAGACTACGATTGAGTATGATTTAAAGACGAATACGTATATTGTCCGTACGAAATTAGGCGATATGGAGATTGGTACGCCGATGAGTTTAACCCCAGCGGAATACCAAGATTATTCTATGCAACAATCACTTCGTTCCTATTTCCGCCAAAAGAACGAGGAAGAATTCCAAAAAGCTACGAATAAACAGTTTAACTTAACCGATATGCAGTTTAATATCGGTGCGGCGGAACGTATTTTCGGCCCCGGTGGAGTACGTGTAAGAACACAAGGTTCGGCCGAGATCACGATGGGATTGAAGACGAATAAGAATAATGATCCTTCTCTTCCGGAGCGTTCCCGTAAACGTACTTTCTTCAATTTTGACGAGAGTGTGCAGTTAAATGTACAAGCCTCGGTGGGTAGCAAGGTGAATTTCGGAATGAATTACAATACCGAGACCTCTTTTGATTTCGATTCCAAGAAATTGAAGTTGGCGTATACGGGCGAGGAGGATGAGATTATCAAATCGTTGGAAGCCGGTAACGTGAGCATGAATACCAGCAACTCCTTGATTAATGGAGGTGCGGCTTTATTTGGTATGAAAGCGGATTTACAATTTGGTAAGTTGCGAGTGAACGCCTTGTTTGCCCAGCAGGAATCTGAATCCAAGACGGTTAGCTCAAAAGGGGGCGTGCAGACGAAGCCCTTCGAGATCAAGGTGGATGAATACGACGAGAACCGTCACTTCTTCTTGGGCCATTATTTCTATGATAACTACGATAAGTTTATGGAGTCTTTGCCTACCGTCACCTCCGGTATCGAGATCTCTAAGATAGAAGTGTGGGTGACCAATAAACGAGGTAATTATGACCAGTCCCGCAATATCGTAGCTTTCACTGATTTGGGAGAAAATGAATCTCGTAATATCGGTAATACAGCCTTGGTAATGCCTTCCGGAACGGATAGGCGTCCGAATAATTCCGCAAACAATTTATATACGACTTTAACCACTCAATTTACGGGTGCCCGTAAGATTAATATGGTGAATGATGCTTTGAAAGGTGCCATGGAGGGAGGACGGGATTTTGAGAAAATCGAGAGTGCCCGTTTGCTAGAGTCGTCTGAGTATACATTAAACAAGAAATTGGGTTATATTTCTTTGAGGACTCAGTTACAGGCTGATGAGGTATTGGGTGTCGCTTTTAGTTTTATCTATAATGGCAAGACCTATCAAGTCGGTGAGTTCTCTACGGATAATAAAGAGAATACGAGTGACTGTATTTATGTGAAGTTGCTAAAGGGCATCACGATGTCGCCTGATATGATGTTCTGGGACTTGATGATGAAGAACGTATACTCATTGGGTGCTTATTCGGTGCAGAAAGAAAAGTTTAAATTGAACGTAACCTATCAGAGCGATTCTACCGGTACGTATGTAAACTATCTTCCAGAAGGTAATTGTGCGAATCAAATCTTGATTCGGGTATTAGGGCTGGATCGCTTGGATACTTATGACAATCCGAATCCGGATGGCTTCTTCGATTTTATTGACGGTTATACGATACAGGCGGAGACCGGTAAGATTATATTCCCTTGTGTACAACCTTTCGGCTCGAAATTACGGGAAAAGGTAGGTAATGCCTATGCCAGTAAATATGTATTCCAAGAGTTGTATGACTCGACATTAACTGTTGCTCGCCAGATCGCCGAGAAAAATAAATTCCTTTTAAGTGGTGAGTATAAAGCCTCGTCGGGTTCGGAGATCGACTTGGGAGCTACTAACGTGGCCCGTGGGTCTGTACGTGTCACGGCAGGAGGAGCTACACTGACAGAGAATGTGGATTATACGGTAGATTACAGTTTAGGACGTGTGACGATCTTGAATGAGAGCATCATATCTAGTGGAACACCCGTTAGCGTATCTCTGGAGAACCAGTCTACTTTTAATATGCAGCGAAAGACGATGATCGGGTTAGACTTGAATTACCAGTTCAATAAGGACTTCATGGTCGGTGCCACGGTTATGCATATGTCGGAAATGCCTCTTACGGTAAAAACCACTTTGGGAGATGAGTCTATAAAGAATACTTTATGGGGCTTGAATACCTCTTATAAAGCAGAGAGCCAGTGGTTGACAAACGTATTTGATAAGTTACCCTTGTTGACATTGACCAAACCTAGCCAAATCTCATTCAATGCGGAATTCGCTCATTTAATAGCGGGACATTATGAGAATCAATATACGGGTGGTTACTCTTATTTGGATGACTTCGAGTCTACACAAAGTGGTATGGATCTTTTGAACCCGTATGCTTGGAACTTGGCGAGTACCCCCTATGAAGATTCGAATCCTAAATTTCCGGAAGCGGAGAAGGTGAACGATATCGCTTATGGTAAAAACAGAGCTTTGTTGGCTTGGTATACGGTAGACGGAATCTTCACACGTAAGAGTTCCTCTTCCCGCCCTCGACATCTTACGAATGATGATTTATCGAATCATTATACGCGTGGAGTCAGTTATAAAGAGATCTTTCCGAATAAAGAGTTGGGAACCAATGATAATACGACTTTGCCTGTATTAAACCTCGCTTTTTACCCGAATGAGCGTGGTCCGTATAACCTAGATGCGGAAAATGTAAACTCGGACGGTACGTTGGGTAATCCGGAAAAACGTTGGGGCGGTGTAATGCGTAAGATCGAGCCTAGCGATTTGGAATCTGCCAATTATGAATATATCGAATTCTGGCTTTTAGACCCGTATCTTGAGGACGAGACAGCCGAAGGTGGTGACCTATACTTTAACTTGGGTGAGATTTCCGAGGATATTTTGAAAGATGAGCGGAAATTCTTTGAGAATGGCATGCCTGTGGACGGTGATATGTCGAAAGTTGATACGACTGTTTGGGGTAAGGTTCCTCGCACGCAAAGTACGGGATATGCGTTTGATGCCCAAAATCGTGAGTTGCAAGATGTCGGTTTGAACGGTCTTTCTACGGAGGAAGAGCAAACTTTCCCTACGTATGCGGATTATTTGAATAAATTGAGGGCGAAACTATCCGGTGAGACCATCTCTAAGATGATGGATGATCCATTTTCTCCTTTTAACGATCCTGCCGGGGATAATTATCACTATTTCCGTGGGGATGATTACGATGCTAAGGAGTTGGATATTTTATCTCGCTATAAACGATATAACGGTACAGAGGGAAACTCACAAGAATCCGATCAAAGATATGCTACAGCCGGAAAGAGTACACCGGATGTGGAAGATATCAATGGCGATAATACGTTGAATGAGACAGAGAAATATTTTGAGTACAAGATCTCTCTCCGTCCAAAAGATTTGCAGGTCGGTGTAAATAACATCGTCGATGAGCGTACTCCGGAAGTAACCTTGATGAATGGTGATAAGGAGAAAGTAAAATGGTATCTATTTAAGATTCCTATTAAAGATTATGAGAAGAGGGTTGGAGCGATCCGGGATTTCAAGACTGTCCGTTTCATGCGTATGTATATGACAGGATTCCGTAAGTCTACGGTTCTGCGTTTTGGTACCTTGGAACTGGTCCGTGGTGATTGGCGTACTTATACGCAGGATTTGTCAAATCCTCTTGTTCCGCCAAAGTCTGATGGACAGATAGTCGTATCTTCTGTGAATATAGAGGAGAACGGGCAGCGTCAGCCGGTCAACTATGTGTTGCCTCCGGGTATTAGCCGTATGTTCGATTCCAGCCAGCCTCAGTTGCTTCAACAGAACGAGCAGGCATTGTCTATGAAGATAACGGATTTATCTCCTGCGGATGCACGTGCGGTTTATAAATCTACCGCTTATGACCTTCGCCGGTATAAACGATTACAAATGTTCGCTCATGCGGAAGCGCCGATTGATGAGAGCAAGACTTTGTCGAATGGTGATTTCTCTGTATTTATTCGTTTAGGTTCTGACTATAAGAATAATTATTATGAGTATGAGGTACCTTTGGATCTGACTCCCCATAGTACTATTCTTTATAATACGAACAATAGCGCGGATCAAGAAAAAGTATGGCCTTTAAATAATACCTTGAATTTTAAATTGGAGACGCTGACCGACTTGAAGTTGGAGCGAAATAAATTGAAACGTCAAGGACAGGGAAATATAAGCTACCAAAAGGTTTATTCGAAAAATGATCCGGATAATACGCGTAATAAAATCAGTATCATCGGTAACCCTAGCTTAGCGGAGGTGAAAGTGATCATGATCGGCGTACGTAATAATACGGGTGATATCAAGAGCGGTGAGGTCTGGGTAAACGAACTTCGTATGACCGATTTCGATGAGAAAGGTGGTTGGGCCGCTAATGCGAATCTGAACGTCGCTTTATCCGATTTGGGTACGGTCAATGTAAGTGGACGAATGGAAACCGCCGGCTTTGGTGCGTTGGATCAGTCGCTGGCCGAACGTCGGATGGATGATTATTCGCAATATAGTGTGGCGACCTCGATTGAGTTGGGTAAGTTGTTCCCTGAGAAAGCAAAGGTTAGCATACCTTTTTACTATGCTTATTCGAAAGAGACTACAACTCCTGAGTATGATCCGTTGAATGAGGATATTAAGCTTTCGGACGCTTTGGATGCGGTAGAGACCCAAGCCGAGAAAGACTCTATCAAGAGTTATTCTTTGGACCAGACCACGATTAAGAGTGTATCATTCAATAACGTAAAGGTGGATATCCGTAGTAAGAATCCGATGCCGTATGATCCGGCTAACTTCTCGTTAGGTTACTCTTATAGCCAGAACAGTAAGAAGAATCCGGAGACCGAATATGAGACAACCAAGGATTACCGGGGTAATTTCGCTTATAATTATACGCCTTACGTGAAACCGTTCCGACCCTTCGAGAAGCTGAAGAAGAATAATGGATATACAAAATATATCAAGCAATTCGGACTGAATTACGTCCCGTCGAATATTAGTTTCCAGACGGCGATGATGCGGAATTACTATGAGATTAAGCTAAGGGATTTGACAAGTTCTACGGATGGAGGTAACCAGTTGCTCTCATTCAGTCACAATTTCTTGTGGGACCGTGCCTTCAGTTTGCGTTGGGACTTTACGAATAATCTGAGCATGACGTTTACTTCCGGTACGAATGCCCGCATCGAGGAACCGAATGTTCAAGTGAATAAGAAATTGAATCCGGATGATTATCAGGTATGGAAGGATTCCGTGAAGCAAAGTATCCGTGATTTGGGTACTCCTTTGAAATATGACCAAACGTTTAATGTCACTTGGAATATGCCATTGCAATTCATACCGGCATTAGACTGGGTAAATAGTTCATTGACTTATAATGCCACGTACAACTGGGATCGTGGAGCCAATGTCGCTAGTATTGAGTTGGAACAGGGTAATATAATAAAGAACCAACGTCAATTTGACTGGCAGGGTAGTTTCAATTTGCAGTCATTGTACAATAAGAATAAATATCTGAAGAAGATCAACCAGAAATTTATGGCCTCTTCCCGGGTAAGCGCTCGTCAACCGGAGAAAAAGAAGAAAGAGGTGAAACTAGAGAAAGAGATCCAATTGAGCCCGGATAGTGGAACGATCGTGCAGCATGGAATGTTTACGAAGAAGGTTCGTATCACGGCACGTGGAGCGGACGGGAAGGTCTATTCAATTAAATACAAGCCGATCAATTACGCCCAAGTCATGATCTTGAATAAGGATACGGCCCGTTTGAAGCTGACAATCGTGCCCGGTCCTCAGCCTTTGGAAGGAACCTTGACGAAAGTCGCTGAATATAGTAGCCGTTTCTTGATGATGGTACGTCGGGTAAACATACAATATTCGTTGATAGACGGTATGATGTTGAGTGGTTACGCACCGGAGGTTGGTGATATGTTCGGACAACGGCGTACAGGAACTTTGGCTCCGGGACTCGGTTTTGCTTTTGGAGCGGTAAGAAGGAGCTTTATCGACGAGGCGGACGAGCGGGGCTGGCTGGTAAAGAATGAGAATATGACGACTCCCGCCATGATCAATAGCGCGAAGAATCTTACGATTCGTGCGAATCTAGAACCTATAGCCGGCTTGAAGATTGATTTGAACGCAAACCGGGTAGATACCCGTAGTACCGATATCTATTATATGCAAGACGGTATGCCCGAGCAGATGGGAGGTAGCTTCACGATGACTACGATTGCCTTGGGGAGCGCTTTCGGCGGCAGTGGAAACGCTAATAACGGTTATTCCTCGAAAGCGTTCGATAAATTTATCGCTCATCGTAGCGTGATCGCCCAGCGTTTGATGGATACCTATTCTGGTACGGTTTATCCGAGCTCCGGTTTTATGGCGGGGCATGCTTTAGCGGGAAAACCTTATGATCCAGCCGTAGGGGGAGGCGTAAGCCTGAATTCCATGGAGGTATTGGTACCTGCTTTCTTGGCGGCTTATACGGGTAAGGACCCGAATAAGGTAGGCTTGTCAGCCTTCCCGTCTGTTAAGAGCCTGCTACCGAACTGGCGTGTTACGTATGATGGCTTGATCCGTATACCGGTTATCCGCAAATACTTTAAGAGTATGATGTTAAGTCATCAATATCGTTGTTCCTATAGCGTAGGTGCGTTTTCCTCCTTCTTGGATTGGGTAGATGCCGGGCAGGATGGTTTGGGATATATCCGCGATATCCAGACAGGTAATCCTACGCCGTCGTCTCCTTATGATATAGCGGCCGTGAGTATCACGGAAGGATTCAGCCCGTTGTTTGGTGTGGACGCTACTTTATTGAATAATATAACAGGTAAATTTGAGTTGCGCAAGACTCGTAACTTAAGCTTGAATATTTCCTCTTACCAATTGGTGGAAGCGCTTTCCAACGAATTCGTGATAGGAGTAGGATATAAGTTGACTGAGTTTAACAAGGTGTTGAAAATGAAAAAGACACGCGACTTCAGTAATGATCTTACGATCCGCTTAGATTTCTCTTACCGTAAAATGCAATCGTTGATCCGTAAGATTGAGGATCAGTTTACGCAGGCTACCAGCGGGAATATCGCCAAGACCATCCAGTTCTCTGCGGATTACGGGTTAAGTCGTGCCTTGACATTGAGAGCGTTCTATGATTTACAGATCAATGAGCCGATCGTGTCCACATCTTCTTACCCGACATCGAACTCGAACTATGGTATTAGTTTACGGTTCTCCTTAGCGCAATAAAAAGAGTATAGTCTATTTACAGGACTTCTTGGTCTGTTTTTAAATACCTGTCTAGCGGTATGGAATAAACCTTTATATTTGTGCGAAATATAATTTGGATATGAAGAATACTTACAAATTGATATTATTTCTTCTCTTGATAACCCATGCCTCTTTCGGCCAAGACGTGAAAGGGTATATTAAGGATGCGGAGAGCAAGGAAGCTTTAGCCGGGGTAAACGTTTTTTATAAGGACAAAGGGGGTACGAGAGGAACTGTGTCTGATATAAACGGTTATTATGAGCTGAAAGTGACGGATGGCGACGCTGTATTGACTTTTAGCTATCTGGGATATGAAACGTTGAGCGTTCCCGTGAAAGTAGATCCGGGAGAGTTCTTGACGCATGACGTATCCTTGCGAACAAACTCAAACATGATGGACGAGGTCGTCGTGAGCGTCGGGCGTTATGAGCAAAAGCTAAGCGATATTACCGTCTCTATGGAATTACTGAAAGCGAAAGATATCACTCGTCAGTCTCCGAAAGATTTAACGGACGTATTGAAGAATATCTCCGGTGTGGACGTGACGGACCGGCAACCTTCCGTACGCGGTGGTACGGGATGGACCTATGGCGTGGGTAGCCGTTGCTTGATTCTGGTGGACGGAATGTCGGTGCTAACTCCGGGTTCCGGCGAGATAAACTGGAATATGATCCCGATGGAGAACGTCGATCAAGTAGAGGTACTGAAAGGGGCCTCTTCCGTATTATATGGCTCTTCTGCCTTGAATGGTTTGATTCACGTGAAAACGAAACGCCCCGGATTGGATCCGGTAACACAGGTGAACGTACAAGGAGGATTGTATGGGAAGCCGCGCCAAGACGGGACGCCTTTATATGGAGGCTTGGATCTCTCTCATTCCCGTAGGATCAAGAATTTTGATTTGACAGTGGGGGCTAATACATTCTTGGACGACGGGTATCGGCAGGATAATTACAATCGCCGTGTCCGGGTCGGTGGGAATCTTACGTATCACGATCCCCGGGTACAAGGGTTGAACTATGGCGTGAACGTGAATTATTTGTATAACGATTATACCGGTTTCTTTATCTGGCGTTCTCCGGAGGAGCCCTATATTCAATCTCCGCTGGCGAATATGGGACGCCGTGAGAATACATTTTATATAGATCCCTTCTTGAATTATACGAATTCGGAAAAAGGGACGACTCATCGTTTCAAGGGGCGTTTCTTCCATCGGGGAAGCCGTATCATCACGCATACTACGGATAAGTCTCTTTTTGACATAACGAATAATATGGGTTTTGATATCTCATCCGTCCCGGAGATTATCAATATGGCGCAAAACTGGCAAACCGAGTTATTGCCGACCTTCTTACCGTATTTGCCGGAGGTGATGAACGGGAAGGTGAGCGGATTGATGGGTGAATTGGGCAAGCTGGGAAATCATTTTTTCCCGACAGCTACCTCGGCGGATTATATGGACTTGATTTCTTGGGTGATGGGACGTACTCCGCTACCCGATAAGAATAACGTAGGGGCTTGGTTGGTAGATGCCATGAAACCGATGGAGAAAAAAGCGCCGGAGGCTACGGATCATACCTATTCCTATAATCTGGATTACCAATTCAGCAAGAAGTTCGAACATTCACAACTCACGGTTGGAGGTACTTATGAGCGTATTCATGCGGATTCGAAAGTGACCGGGCAGCATAGTAGCGATAATGTGGCTACCTTCCTGCAATATGATCATAAGTTTATCGATCGTTTGAACGTCTCGGTCGGTGTTCGTCTGGAGTATTACCGGGTCGATGATTTCTACCGGGAAGCGGAGACGAAGATTTTCGGGGCGAAGGTTCCGGTAAAACCTGTTTTCCGTGGAGGCTTGAATTATGAATTGGGTGAGTATAGTTTTATCCGGGCATCTTTCGGACAGGGATACCGTTATCCATCCGTTACGGAGAAGTTTATCCTGAAGGATATCGGAGGTGTGGGAGCTTTCCCGAACGCTGAATTGAAAGCGGAGCAAGGTTATAATGCCGAACTTGGTTTCAAGCAAGGCTATAAGTTCGGCAATTTGAAGGGCTTTATCGATGTGGCCGGCTTTTATACCCGTTACAAGGATATGATCGAGTTCCGTTTCGGCCTGTTTAATAATAAGACCTTCGATTATATCGATGGGCTTTCCAAGTTGTTCAATGCGTTCTCTAGCGGCGACGGCTTAGGAATCGGCGCTCAGTTCACGAACGTAGGCCGGGCGGAGATTTATGGGGTAGACTTGTCTACCTCGGGTGTGTATGAGTTTAACCGTGATACTCGTCTGGCATATACTTTGGGGTATGTTTATACGAATCCGATCGATATGGACGTGGATTCACGGAACGCGGAGGAGGAAGCGAATGATGACTTAATGGCGATGCGTTCGAAATCGAATGACAGCAAGTATTTAAAATATCGCCAGAAACATTCCGTAAAGGGGGTATTTGATCTGGAATGGAAACAGTTTAATATCGGAACGAATATGTCATGGAAAAGCAAGACATTGGCGGTCGATTATTTTATGGTCGATGAGCGTACGAAAGCGGAGCCTAACCTGATGGATTATATGCGCTCGATGCTATTCGGAAACTTACATGATTATTGGGCAGAGAACAATAAAGGATATTTCGTCATGGATATGCGTGTCGGGATGAAAGTGACGAAGAATATCCATGTACAAGGACTGGTGAACAACCTCTTAAACAAGCGCTATAGCGCCCGCCCGATGGATGTCGGCGCACCCCGGACTTTCATTCTGCAAGTAGGAGCCAATTTCTAACAAATTACCTAGTTGTAGAGACGGAGCGTGCTCTGTCTCTACAACATGTGATAGTTTTTCAATTCGCTTCGTAAACGAATCGCTTGATTGTCCGTCACCTTATCCATCAGTTTCCAGAATCTTTCGCTATGGTTCATCTCTATCGTATGGCAAAGCTCATGCAATAATACATAATCCACCAAATGCCAAGGAAGAAGCATTAATGATTGCGAGAGGTTAATGCTCTTCTTCATTGTACAACTTCCCCAATGCGTTTTGCTATTATTGATTTTCACCCCGGTCAACATAAATCCATGTTGTCTAGCCAATAGCGTGATACGTTCCGGCAACAACCGTTTCGCCTCGTGGCGGAGCGCCTTCTCCAGCATGGATTTCAATAAGGATTGCACCTCTTCCTCCTCGAAACGAGTCTCATTCGGACAAGCGATATGCAGTACTCCATCCTCCAATCTCATGTAGAAATTACTTCGCTCGGTGCGGAAGATATGCAAGCGGAATGTCGTAGCCTGTAACTCCGATCTTTCGTCGAGCAGGGGCCGGGCCGGATGCTTCTGGAGCGCTTTTACCAGCCGGGCCTTGTTCTCCATGATAAAAGCGATCATACGTTTCTCGTCTCCCCCGGGTGGCATCGTGGCGGTTATCTTTCCTTTTGATATCTTGAGCGTGTATCGAGTGGCCCGGGGAGTGGTACGGAGCGTTATGACTCCCAAATCCTTGTCTTGTATATTCTTTTCCATTCCTGCCACAAAAGTAATACATTGAGAAAAACAATAATACGATGGAATTGATTATCTTCGCGATCGTAAAGGTTAAAAACATAATCAATATAATAAATTAGCAATCATGAGCAAAAAAGCACTTTTAATTATCTGTGATGGTTGGGGAATTGGTGACAAAGGTAAAGACGACGTGATCTTTAACACGCCGACTCCATATTGGGACGAGTTATTGAAAACTTATCCAGCCTCACAGTTACAGGCTTCTGGCGAGAACGTTGGTTTGCCTGACGGACAAATGGGTAACTCTGAGGTGGGCCACTTGAACATCGGTGCTGGCCGTATCGTTTACCAAGATTTGGTGAAGATCAACATCGCTTGCCGCGAGAATACGATCATGGAGAACCCGGAGATCAAACGTGCTTATAGCTACGCGAAAGAGAATAATAAGCAGATCCACTTCATGGGCTTGGTTTCCGATGGTGGTGTACATAGCTCTTTGGAGCATCTTTTGAAGTTGACGGATATCGCCAAGGAATACGGAATCAGCAAGGCTTATGTACATTGCTTCATGGATGGCCGTGATACGGACCCGAAGAGTGGTAAAGGTTTTATCGAGACGTTGGAGAATCATCTGAAGACTACCGGCGGTAAGATCGCTTCTATCATCGGACGTTATTACGCTATGGACCGCGACAAACGTTGGGAACGTGTGAAAGAGGCTTACGACTTATTGGTCGAAGGTAAGGGTAAGCAAGCCGAGTGCATGGTAAAAGCGATGGAAGAGTCGTACGCCGAGGGTGTAACGGACGAGTTCATCAAGCCGATCGTTCACGTTGAGAACGGAAAGCCGGTTGCTGTTATCGAGGAAGGCGATGTCGTGATCTTCTTCAACTATCGTAACGACCGTGCGAAAGAGCTTACGGTTGTATTGACTCAGCAAGATATGCCGGAGGCCGGTATGCATACGATCCCTGGCTTGCAATATTTCTGTATGACTCCGTATGACGCTAGCTTCAAGGGTGTTCATATCTTGTTCGACAAAGAGAACGTAAATAATACGCTGGGTGAGTTCTTGGCAAACGTAGGTAAGACTCAGTTGCATATCGCCGAGACAGAGAAATACGCTCACGTGACTTTCTTCTTCAACGGTGGCCGTGAGACTCCGTTCGATAGCGAGGAGCGTATCTTGGTCCCTTCTCCTAAAGTGGCTACTTACGACTTAAAACCGGAAATGAGCGCTTTCGAGGTGAAAGATAAATTGGTGGATGCTATCAATACGAAGAAATTCGATTTCATCGTAGTGAACTACGCCAACGGTGATATGGTAGGCCATACGGGGATCTACAAAGCGATCGAGAAAGCGGTTGTAACGATCGACGCTTGCTTGCACGATACGGTTGAGGCCGCTAAAGCCAACGACTATGAGGTAATCATCATTGCTGACCATGGTAATGCGGATCACGCCTTGAACGAGGATGGCACTCCGAATACGGCTCATTCCTTGAACCCTGTTCCATTCGTTTATGTGACAGCCAACAAGGACGCTAAAGTAGAGGATGGTATCTTGGCCGATGTGGCTCCTTCAATCCTTCATATCTTGGGCTTGAAACAGCCGAAGGAGATGACTGGTAAGTCATTGATTAAATAAGAGCTAGGCGCATCTTATGATCCAGATAGATGACACTTTAGTAAGTCTTGACGTTATCGAGCGTTATTTTTTATGTGATCTTTCCAAATGTAAGGGGGAATGCTGCGTGGAAGGAGATTCCGGCGCTCCATTAGAGGATTCGGAGTTGGCGAAGCTCCAGAAAGTATTGCCCATTATCTGGGATGATTTATCCCCGAAAGCTCAAGAGGTCATTCATAAGCAAGGCGTAGCTTATATCGATGAGGAAGGCGATACGGTTACCTCTATCGTGAACGGCAAAGATTGTGTCTTTACCTGTTACGACGCCGATGGTACTTGTAAATGCGCTATCGAGAAAGCATACCGGGAAGGTAAGACGGATTTCTATAAGCCTGTTTCTTGCCATCTTTACCCGATACGTGTCACTCAGTATCGGGATTTCAAGGCCGTGAACTATCATCGCTGGAGCGTTTGTAAGGCAGCGGAGATCTTAGGAAAGAAAGAGCAATTGCCGGTTTATAAGTTCCTCAAGGAGCCCTTGATCCGTAAGTTCGGCCAGGCTTGGTATAAGGCCTTGGAAGAGTGTGCGGAGGAATGGAAGAAGCAGCGTGAGGAGTAGCTTTTAGATCGTTTATAAATATAAAAAATCCCTTCAGTCTCTCCCTTTGATAACTATACGTTAAAAACGGATGGAGGCTGAAGGGATTTTGTTTTATAGTCGCTCTATTTCCTCAAGGGAAAGGCCGGTGCATTTTTGGATGATAAGAGGGGTTATTCCCTCGGCTTTCATATTACGTGCCGTAGATTCTTTCCCTTTTTGCAGTCCTTCTTGCAGTCCTTCTTGCAATCCTTCTTGTAATCCTTTTTGCAATCCTTTTTGCAATCCTTTTTCCATGCCTTCTTCCATCCCTTTTTTCATGCCTTTCTCAACGGCGAAGTCCAAGGTGTTATAATAATCATTATACATCTTCCATTCCGCCTCGTACTGCGCTCGTTGTTTGGGGGTGAGGTTCGCCATGGATCCGATGCGTTCCAACCGCTCGAATATGGCCTTGCGTGCCTTGAAAGGCATTCTGTCTAATGTATCCATATGCTTTAGTACATAAATCCAACGTTCAAAATCAGTCTCGCATTCTTCCTCCTCTTTGTTGAATCGGGGAAGCTCAATATAGATCTGGCGGAACTTGGGGTTGAATACCTGTCCGTTCTCCCGATCCGCCAATATGATGTCCCTTCGGAATTTACCCTCCTTCCCGTTTTTGTCTGGCCCGTTCTCTTCGTCGAGCGTGAAGTTCAAGAAGAAGACGCCGTACACAGCCGCCAGCTCATAGTCCCATGTTCCCTTTATCCCCTGTTCCACCACCGAGTGCGAGAGGTAGTATAAGGCCCTGTCCTTGAAGTGGGGCTGTTCCCTGTTCTGCATCTCGATTATGATCCGTTCGCCCTTGTCGGTCTCGCAATGGATATCGAAGATGACCTTCCTTCCTTGCTCTGTCTCGGGCAATCGCTCATTGTTCATGATCCTCAGGTCCATGATCGTATGCTCCCCTTCGAGGAGGTCATTCAGGAACTCGATTAAAATGTCCTTGTCCATTTCCCTGCCGAATATGTGCTTGAAGCCGAAATCGGTGAAGGGGTTGATAAATTTTCCCATAGTGTTTATAGGTTTTAGTGATTAATAGGATATAGATGGCTCTTTTCCATCTTTGGCGATAAAGATACGATTTTTATTATATGGGGCATTCATTTAGGCTTTAAAAAAACACGTACGTCTTTTTTTCGGAAATATCTTGTGTAGTTTGAGTGAAGACGAGATATAGTGAACGCATAAAGGATACAGCCTTAAAGCTAAAGGTGGGTTAATGAGGCTTTCCGCGTCAAATGTAAGCCATAGCTTATTTTAAATGCGGGAAACATGTGCCTGTACAGGCCCTGATAACCAAGAAACGGGCCCTCTCATTGGCTGTTGAAGTGAATAACTGACGGCTTGTCGAGTGAATAACTAGCGGCTATACCTAGCCGCTAACTGACGGCTTGGGAAGTGAATAACTAATCACTTGGAAAGCCTTTTTATATCGGAACCAACAAGGTCTTCTCAGTGGCTTTGGGATGCGGTTCAGTTATCCTGCGGGGCTTTTCCATGTCGATTATTCTGTTATAGCCCTCGCAGATGGATGGTAAGCGAAGCGGCGATAATCATGACAGTTTGCGCGAAACAAGGCTGTTTGTTTGACATACCTCTTCTTTGGAGAAGTCTAACCAGAGAGAAGAAATAGGTGAAAAGGGCCTTTTTGTCTCTTATTTATAGGTAAAAGGTCGCTTTTCCGGTGAGAAAGGTGGTGTTTGCCCATGCGAATATATGCGTTAGCCGACGCAACCGTATGTTTTAGCCGACGTAACCGTATGTATTAGGTGATACATACGGTAGTAATCCCCATCGCATACGATAGAAATGGCCTTCACATACGGATGAATTACAGGTTTTAGCCTTAAGAATATGAATTAGGATGAATAATTTTCGCCAGAACGAAAGGGCATATTCCGTTATCTTGTTATGGAATAACTACTTGCGAATATTTTTTCTCGTTTTACGGAACTATATGTATAATCTCCCGGAAAATTCGATTCTCAAGGGCTTTAATTTACAAAGTGTCACAATGACAATCCGTAAATTCCGGATGACTCGTTTAATATAATATTAATGTACGCTTGTACATTAATTAATGCTATACTATAAAAGCTGATGAATAATAGATTGAAATGATATCTGGAGTATGGAAACGACTAGTTTAAACGAACGATTCTTTTAGTCATTTGCAAAGGTACGCGTTTCTTCGATACTTGCAACCCTTCCGAGCTATTTTTTTATCACTTATTCTCTTTCTTATCAATAGGATAGGTTATCCTCTACGAAACAACCGATTCTTTCAACAAACCTCCCGTTTCGACACTAAAAAAACGCAAGATTTAGACGATCGTTTAGACTAGTCGTTTTCGAGTAGTGGTCGATGATTTAAAGTGTTGAACGGTATTTAATTAACACTATTATTAATATTAAATTTTCGATTTATGAACAAAAAGTTTACAACGTTTCTGGCTAGTGCCATGCTTGCGACTGCATTTTCCGCAGGTGCGCAGGTTGATGCGAAGAAAGGCGACGTAATCTTGTTGGGAACAGAAAGTAGTAAATACTTGACTGTTGAGACAGGAGAACAATTCGGCAAATTGAACAATTCGGCGAATGTTTCAACGAATCTTTCTTCCTTGAACAAGGCTACTTGGACTGTTTCCGCTAAGAAAACCTCTTTAGGCAAAGACCTTTATTCATTCGTGAATAAGGCTACAAGCTTGACTTTGGCTGTCGATCCTGCTACGGCTTACAACTTGGAGGATACGAAGAATTCAAAGAAGATCGCTCTTACGTTAGGTGGTGGCTCCGCTACAGAATGGGTGAGTGAAACGGTAAATAATGTAAATACTATCGTTTCTTACAACGGAGATTATATCTTGGCTATTGCTGATGATCCTGCGATTGGTTATTATCTGGTCAAGGCTAAGACTTTGAATAAATTGGGTACGGTAGTTGCGTTAAAGAGCGAGAAACCTAGTGAGACTCCAATGCCTTTAGGTGCTGATGACTTGAATACATTATTGCAATCAGTAGAGACGGACAAACCTGCTGAGTTGTTCTTTGGATTGAACATGGATCCGGAAGTTACGAAAGGGCAGAGCAATTTGATGACAGCTACGGCTTTGAACGCTCAGAATGCTGGTGGTGGTTATGTTTATTTACAGGCTAAAGATCAAAAATTTGATGGGAAAGATGCTTATGTAGTTGTTGATACGGCTTACTATGGCGGTACGGAATCCGACAAGCTTTTGAAATATACTTATGACCATATGGAGTATGCAGATAAGGCTAAACGTCTGGACGGCTCATACAAGTTTAAGTTTTCTTACAATGCCGCGAAGGAAGAATTGTATGTTCAAGTAGCGGAGGTAGCTCATGAATATAAGAAAGGTGATAAGAATGACGATCAATGGAAAGCATTCTTGAAAGAGAACAACAACTCTACGTGGACTCAGAGTGGTACGTCAGAGCCACTGGAAACAGTTAAAGACGAGTACATCTACATGTCTCAATTGAACGGTATGAATGTATTGACTGTCAATGTTGCGAAAGATGAGGACGGTGTTGGTACTCGTAAGGGCACTGATGGTAGTGGCAATAAATTATATCCTGTTCCGGGCGATCAGAACGTAAAGGTTACGATCGGAACGAAGTTCACAGGCTTGACATTGACAACCATTCCTAATGGTGTCTATACGATCCAGTATAAATCTACAGGTGGAAACCAACCGGAGAAAAATGGCACTTACGCTTTGGCGAACTTGGCCGGAAGTTTCGGTTGGACATATCAAGCTAAGAGACAAGATTTCAATCATATACCTGCCGCTCAATGGGTAGTTGAGAAGAACGGTATTTCCAATACGGCTACAGTAAATATCACGAACCGTGAGTTCAATGATAGATTAAAGACTACTTCTCCTCTTCAGTTCTTTAAGGTGGAAGGTAGTGATGATGTATTCTGTTTCTACGGACATGGAACTGATACCTTGTCTTTCAAGAAAGTTGCGGATGAATTGGTTGCCGACAAGAAGTTAGGTTACAAATATGTATCCGCTGATGAGGCTAAAGTTCAGACTTATACTTTTAATTACTTGCATGGTTTGGCATTAGATAAATATCTGTATACTCCTGCAGGTAAGGACTCTATCGTACGTGTAGACGAGAACGACGGTAAGTCAAACTTCCGTTTGGAATTGGTTGTAGAGAATGATACGTACGGTGTTGGCGATACTTTAGTGAGAAATGTTTATTATGTATATAATGCTGTTAATGGCGAGAAGCGTTACTTATCTTATGACGGTACCGCAAAGAAATACATGATGAAGAAAAATCCGACCCCATTCTTCTTGAAAGAGAATAACTGCATCGATGGTAAGCATTATTATGCGTTGGTAGAGGCAAGCTTTAAGACTTATACGACAGATACTAAACCGACTTCGGATGATCTGTATTATAAAGGAGGAGATGGCTACTATTATTCTGTAAAATGGAACTATTCATCTTATGAAGATGATAAAGGAACTACATATTATTCATATATAGTAAATGATAAAGATGGTAATGTTGTTGTTGCGGATAATAGTAAGGAGGATGTATATCTCTTCACTAAGGAAAATGGTAAGTTTGTTCTGAATGAGGATCCTACAGCGGAAGATTATACAAATGAGTCTAATGGATATGCTAAAATTAAAGTCTCTGTTGATGATAACACCTTGGATCTAACACAAGGTAATTTGAATGACAAGTTCAATGGTTATCAAGAAATCCGTACTTCTGCATTCGCTGTAGAGATCGATGACTCTCCATTATACCGCCGTTTTAACAACACTGTGTTAGGTGAGAACGAAACCGCTGATAGCTTGTACTTTGTAGAGAAGACTCGTGGTGAGTACTTGATGGATGAATGGAACAAGAACTTACTGGATAAGGATGTTGATTACGCCGGTATCTGGAACAAGGAAAAGGCTAATGGCAAATTGGCATTCATCATCGACTCTGTTTGGGTAAATCGTGGCTTGGGTAACATCAAACCTCAATATTTGGTTTCTGTGGCTCGTAACGACCAAGCCGGTACTCCGGGTGTTCCTTGTACATACGAACACAATCACTTTGATAATGCGGGTCATCAAGTTAGTGCCGCTGAGTGTTCTCACGCTACTAAGGCCCATGCTGGTTTCCATTATGGTAAGTATTTGGTAAGCTTTGGCGATTCCGCTATGATCAAGGATCACGAATTGGAGACTCCGTATATGGATATTGATGGCGGTTACACTCGCGTAGGTTTCGTGAAGGCTATTCACGCAGGCGACAGCTTGTTTATCTTGGTAAATGAGTTCAAGGATATGGATCCGGCTAAGTTGGACGTAGCTGATATCATCGATGCATACACGAAAGCTAAGATCAACACGAAGTATATCGTGAACTTGCAAGGTGACAACCATAAGAACGTAACATGGTCATTCCGTTATGTAACTCCGTCTAATGTGGCTGGCGTAACGGCTGAGGAAGGTGAGGCTAATGAGTTCTTGTTCGAATCTAACATCTACAATGAGGGTGCTACTTCAACTCTTGATGATGTGTTGGTAGACAGCAAGGATAATAGCAAGGGTTATATCTCTTTGGGTGGTAAAGCTACTAAGGGTTACAATGAGGCTGTAGCCGGCTCCATCGCTCCTTCTTACGCCGCATGGTTGAAGATGCAGAATGGTTGCTTGGTATTGACTCGTGGTGATTCTAAGTTTGATGCAGCTAAGACTGGTTCTGACGGTGCCTTGATCTTCAACGCATACCAGAAGACTGATGCTGAGGATATGGTAACATCTATCGAAGGCGCTAACGCTGAAGGCGTATCTATCGTAACCGGCAACGGTACTGTAACCGTTCAAGGCGCAGTCGGTAAATCTATCGTTATCACGAATATCTTAGGTAAGGTTGTCGCTGAGACTGTTCTTACCTCCGATAACGCTACAATCGCTGTACCTGCCGGTATCGTAGCGGTAGCTATTGATGGTGAGGAAGCTGTAAAGGCAATCGTGAAATAAGAAATAAACGAAATAAGATAATCATACGATTCCCGTGCGGGTATCGATCCAAGTAATCCGTGACGGATGAACAGGCGGGAGTT
>ENA-UAKW01000482-UAKW01000482.1-human-gut-metagenome-genome-assembly--contig:-NODE-482-length-20512-cov-8.098548_pt1 | contig 20512 bp, 16 predicted proteins | sample MGYA00243691_ERZ654450 | MGnify/ENA primary metagenome ERZ654450 (study PRJEB26926, sample SAMN06164673) | human gut metagenome | biome: ENVO:00009003; feature: ENVO:2100002; material: ENVO:00002003... | reverse complement strand
TCTACACTCGACTAGTCGTCGGCAGCGTCAGATGTGTATAAGAGACAGTAGTAGTCGAGTACGCTCTGCTGCAAGAGTTCGCCGCGCAGGTGTACGGCCATTTCGAAATCCACGTAGTAACAACGCCGGATAACGAGGTTGGCAGGCCGGGCCGTACGGTCGCCCAGGTTGGCGTATTCGCCGCGGCGGATACGCAGGATCGATTCTTTGGGAGTGACATCGAAGTAACATTTTCTGTCGTAAAGCGGCCGCAGTCTTTCGACGAGACATCCGTATCCGTAGACGGCGATCACCTTGCCGTGGTCCGCGGATGCCTGTAATTCGGACAGCCGTCGTGCGAACCCTTCGATTTTCGCAGGGTCGAACATCGCTTCGTATCCGCCTCGGAAGATCCGGCCGTAGAGTAGCGTCGGGTCTTTCGTGCGATCCCATTCCAGATAGGGGTCGACCATTTCGTGGATCTGTTCCTCGGTTTTGTAGACCCGTGCGAAATCCATCGCTTCGAATCCGATGCCGAGGAGTCCGAGTTGCTGCGAGAGCAGGTTGATCGTTCGGGTCCAGTCGGCCGTGGTGTATCCGTCGAATGCGACGATCAGGTTGCGTTGGGGCGTCGCTTTCAATGTCTCTGCGAATTCCCGGGCGAGTCTGACTGCCGCCTGCGGAGTTCCGGCTGTGACGGATTCGATGGTCTGGGGGGCGAGTACCGGCTTATTGATCGCACGCGGATCGTCGTAAGGGTACGGATTGTACATGAAACTCATGGTATGTAAATTTTATGGGATGAATGTTTTTATTCGATAGGGCAGTAGTCGAAGTCCATCAGGGCGGCGACCTCCTTCAACTCTCGGCGGTAGTCTCCGTCGACGACCCCGAAGTGCTGTGTGCTGCCCACGCGAAGAATCTGTTCGAAGAAGCGTCCGACGGGAACGTCGGGCCGGAAAATGCTGTGCGAATAGGTAGTCAGAATATGGTCGCCCGGAAGCGACTCGGCCATTCCGCAAATGAGTTTGTAGCGTCCGTTCTCTTCGACGAGCTGGGCGAGTGTTTTCCGCCCCGGAGAGATACGATACCATGCGAACGGAGCTCCGGCGTAGCGGTAGTCGGTTTTGGCGAAGCGCACGTCGCGTGCGATGACCACATTCCCCTGCCATGAGGAGTCGTTGTGGTCGTTGGGGCCGGCGTGACCACCGGCGAAGGTTCCGAATTCGGATTCGATGTGGAAAGGTTCGAGAAAGTTTACATGACGTCCCGAGAGCAGTTTCAGGATATAGCAGATCAGTCCGGCTCCTGTGTCGGCTTCGGGGACGAGTACCGAGATGTTCTCGTTGAACCAAGGGTGATAAAAACCGGCGCGCAGTCCCACCAGCCGGAACATCGCCTGGTCGATGTCATTGAAGACCAAAATGTCGGAATCGGACATGCGAGCCATCTCCGCCAGTCCGATCGAGGCGCGAACCGAAGCCCGGAATTTTTCGGGATCGACGTCGTCCATCATCCGGTATCGGGCCGTCAACTCGTCGCAATATGCGTTCAGTACGGTGTCGTTCACGCCGTCGATGACCTCGCCGTAGGTCGAATAGGGGAGGAAATGGATCTCCGGACCGATTTTCGTGAAGAGCGCGTAGGGATCGAAATAGGTGGACCACATCGCCTCGTTGTAATTGGCCAGCAGTCCGAGATTCGATTGCCGCAGCAGGCTGCGTACGCGGGCGGCGGAGGCGAATGTCCGGATGCGTCCGGTCACCTCCTCCCGCGATCCCATGACGATGCGGACGTGTTTTCTGTCGACACGAGGAAGCGATCCCGACCCTTCGAGCGATCCGACGAGCGTTCCGGAGCAGAGGTACTCGATGAAGTCGTCCTCGTCGAGCGTGTCGCGGAAGGCCATTCGCTCCTTGGCTACGTTGACGAAGATCATCGGCACCTCGGGCATGTCGCGCAGGAAACGTATCCATGCGAAATCTTCCGACCAGGAGAGGAACTCGGCGATGATGAAGTCCGCCTTTTCCAGATAGAATCGTTCCATGGCACGGACTGCATCCTCCCGTTCGTAGACGATCCCCGGGAAGATGACGTCGAGAAAGTCGAGTGTCCCGAGAATTTCCTCGACCTGCATGGCTTTGCGTTCTCCGTAGGTGCCGTGCGGCAGCCCTTCCCCCAGATTCTTGAATCGGGGCGATGCGATCAGGAGCAGCCCTGCTTTCGCCTTTCTGTTTTTCTGTTTGCTATACATTGTTTATGCGATTATAGTTTTTCATGTAGAACCGTTTGCTGCCCGCAAGCATCAGCACGCCGCATACGAGCCATACGCCGGCCAGCATCGTAATGCCGGAAGAGAGTCCGGCCGCCTCTTTCACGGCACCCAGTATGACGGGTGCCAGCGCTCCTATGGCGAATCCGGTCATGATCATTACGCCGGACGCCGAGGAGTGGTAGCGTTCGGGAACGACGTCGTAAAGAACCGTGTAGGTGTTGGCGTCGAAGAATGCCCGGGCGAAGCCGAATCCTGCGAAGCCGAGATAGATGATCCACAGCGTCGAAGAGTGTCCCATCATCACGATGAACGGCACGGCGGCCAGCAGGCCGATGCCCTGCATGGCCATTCGGCTCGCAGGGTGTTTCGCGGCGATCCGGTCGGAGATGCGTCCGGCGATCAGGATTCCGACGAAGGCGAACAGATGCGTGTAGAACATCGAGTGGAAACCGGCGGCGGCCAGATCCATGTCGAAACGTTCGTAGAGATAGGTGGGCATCCAGGTCAGATACCCCGTCAGCACGAAGATCAGTCCGGAGAAACTGAGCGTCAGAATGAGTGCCGTCGGAGTCGTGAAAACGATGCGGAATCCTTCGGCGAAACGGGGTTTCTGCTCGTTCCCCCCCCCTCTTTCTGTCGGCTCGGTCGCAGGATGTTTGCGGTCGCGCAAGTGTCCGGCCATGATTATGCCGTGGAGAACCCCGATGGCGCCGAAGATGTAGAAGGCGTTGCGCCAGCCCCAGAGTTCGCCGACGACGCCGGCGGCATACCCGCTGAGGATGATCCCGACATAATAAGCCGTCTGGTGGATCGACATGGCGAAGGCTCGCGTCCGGTCGTGGTAATCGGCGATGAGCGAGTAGTTCGCAGGCCCGAAGAAGGCTTCGCCGCCGCCCGTTGCGATGCTGCGCATCACGACCAGCATCAGGAACCCGTTGCAGAGTCCCGTGAACATGGTGGCGACGCTCCAGAAGAGGACGCTCGCCGTCACGATCCATTTGCGGCTGAAACGGTCGCCGATAAATCCTCCGATCGGGACCAGCACGGCATAGAACAGGTTGAAAACCGTGGCGATCGTACCGACGGCCACATCGCTCAGCCCCAAGTCCTCGCGGATGAGCGGAAGCACCACGTTGAATACCTGTCTGTCCGCCTGATTGAGCAGGTAGGCGACCCACAGCAGGGCCAGCACCTCCCATTTGTATCCTTTACGGACTTTGTCGTATCCTGTCATAAACTTGAAACGCTTTTGTCTCGGTTCGGGAAATAGTCGTCAGAAATGCATGTCCCGGGTCGATCCGGAAATCTGGCGTTCGCGTGTTTGCGTCCCTTCGGGCAGGGCGCTCCGTTCGAGAATCACTACGGGAGAATCCCATACAGGAAGTCCCGTGAATTTCATGCGTCCGTCGCCGGAATGCCCGTGATATTTCGGCAGAGCGTAGATCCGGCCCGTGATCATCTCGATTAGTACGGGATCTTTCAGCGTGAGTCCTTCGATCCAAAGTTCGATCGGCTCGAAAGCCAGGTTGTCCGAAGGAATGCGGTCGTTCTGCCAGACGACGGCGCCGACGAGCGTTCCGTCCTTCTGGCGTTCGATGCCTGCGACCGTGAGTCGTCGCGGCGTGTTGCTCTCGTGGTTCAGGTGCCCTGCGGAACGGAGTTCGGGGCGGAAGAGATTGACCATATGCTGCACGGTATGGAACGACGGCCGTTTGTAAACCACCTCCTTGAAAAGATTTGTCCGCAACAGCCCGAACGACTGCTGCATGTTGGGATATTGCAGGTCGACGAAGGTGAAGATCGACGAGCGGATGCCCATCATCCAGTCGTTGGCCATGCGGCGTGCGACCCATTTGGCCTGGCTGTATTCGTTCCATTCGTAGTAACGCAGGGCATGTGCCCATTCGAGCGTCGCGGGACATCCCGATTCTCCCTGGAAGAGCCGGATGTCGGGATCGTAGGATTTCACCAAACGGGCCAATGCTTCGATGCCGGGAGTAGCGTCGTCGGGATTTTCGTGGTAAGGATGGAAACTCACATAATCGATCATGCCGAGCTGCCCTCGCTCGCGAAGCAGGTCGAGCACGTGTTCGGTATAGCCTAACGGCATACGGGAAAGCCCCATGCCGATGATGACGGCGTCGGGCTGCACTCGGCGGATCGTTTCAACGGTATGCGACAACAGCGAGGCATAGGCATCGTAGTTCGTGCGGTTCTCGCCGAGATTGGGCTCGTTCCAGATTTCCCATTCGTGCACTTTGTTCCGGTAACGGGCGACGATCGTCTCGACGAATTTCAGCCAGGCTTTCATGGTCGGTTCGTCGGTAAAAATTTTCGACCCGAGACCTTTTTCAGCGCCGTACAGGGGATTGCCGTATCCGAGGTTGATCCAGGGCTGCACCCCCTCTTCCAGCATTCCGTCGACGATATGGTCGATCCACGCGAAGTCGTAGCGCCCTTTCTGCTTTTCGCAGCGGGCCCAGCCGCTCTGAATACGTGCCGAAGTTACTCCCAATTCGCTCAGATAAGGTTTGTAGCTGTCGAAATCGGCGTAGTCCCGGTCGAGCGTCTCGCAACCGACCGACCAGTCGGAAGCCCCCAATTCGTGCGTCGTGCGTGTCGGCAATGTACCGATCAGTTCCAGTTCGGGGCCGGTCGTCTGCATTTTTTTCCACGTGAGGGACCAATGCGGAGTGTCGTTTCCGGCAGATGCGGTGATCGCCAGACAGGTCATTGCTGCGGTCATGCTGATAAGTTTGCTCATTTGTCGTAGTTTTTGAGTTACAATTCAGGTTATTTTTATTACTTTTGTACCAAAGTATAGCACACTCAACCCAACATAGGCGTCATCAGTTTTGATTTATGTGTGTTGTAGTGTGGTGCAAATATACTCCATTTGTCGTGAAAAACAAAAAAAACAGTTATTTTTTATAATCCGGATATGGCATATACCATAAAAATAGACTTGAAATCGCAGACACCCGTCTACAAACAGCTCATCAACAGTGTCGAAACGGCTATCCACAACGGCGAGTACAGATACGGAGACCTGCTGCCGTCGATGAACGAACTTTCGCTTCAACTGGGGATATCGAAGGAAACGGTCAAGAAAGCCTATTCGCTCATGCGCGACAGGGGAGTTATCAGTGCCACGCAGGGAAAGGGCTTTTACGTTTCATCCGAAAACAGCGGGCAAAATCCCAAGATACTGGTGTTGTTCGACAAATTGAGCACCTACAAGCAGGTGCTGTTCAGCTCGTTCTCCTCGACGATCGGAACACGGGGGGAGATCACTATCCGTTTGCACAACCAGCAGATCGACCTGCTCGAATACTATATCGACGAAAACCTCGACCAGTTCGATTATTATGTCGTCACCCCGCACTTTCCGCTCGACGAATCCACGCAGCGGCGTGCGGTCAAGGCGCTGATGCGGATTCCGAACCGCAAGCTCATCCTGCTCGACCGGTGCCTCGATTCGCTTCCCGGCAACTACGGTGTCGTATATCAGGACTTTACCAATGACGTCTACGAAGGGCTGATGCAGGCGCTGAAAAAACTCCGGAAACAGAACAGGCTCAATATCATCACCGAAGCGTCGAGTCTCTATTATACGTTCATTCGCGAGGGGGCGGAACGGTTTTGCTCCGATCACGGCATTCCGTGCGAGTTCTATCAGGCCGTAACCCCCGATATCGTCCGTCCCCAGGAAGTCTACCTCATCCTCAACGGACAGCTCGATACGGAGCTCATTGATCTGGCGCGTGCCGCGAAGGAGAAGAAACTCAAAGCCGGACGCGATATCGGTTTCATCTCCTACAACGAATCGCCGATCAACGAGATCGTATTGAACGGACTGACTACCATTTCCACCGATTTCCGGCAAATGGGAAGTGTAGCGGCGCGAATGATTCTCGACAAACAACTTCGCAAGGTGAAATGCGATTTTAGAATGACGCGGCGCAGCACGTTCTGATAGACAGCAACAGCCCGCGATAGAACGATACGGTTGCAGAATAGATATTGCGCAGATCGTCCCGTATCCGGTTCAGTAGCCGGAGTCCGTCAGACGGACTCCGGCTTTTTTTACCGATTTCGGTATCGGAAAACTTGCTTTTTGAAAAATATCCGATTATATTTGCACCACACAACACTAAACTATTGTTATTTATGAATTCTCTCTTTACGTGTCTGGCTGGTCCGATGTCGTTCGTATTGCTTTTGTTTGCGGAACATGCGATGGCCAAAGAACCGATATGCGGACGTGTCCTCTGCGGCGGGCGCGGCGTCCCGGGCGTGGTCGTCACCGACGGGGAAAGGTTCACGCAAACCGATTCGCACGGAGCCTATCGACTCGTATGCGGAGAGAATGCCATGTATGTATATATCTCCGTTCCGGCAGGCTACACGGTTCCGGTCGCGGAGAGCGTTCCGATGTTTTGGATTCGGGTGGACACGCTTGCCGTGCGTGAGGGGATCGATTTTACGCTGCTCCGCGAGCCGGATAAAGGGCGCCGGCACCGTTTCGTCGCGATGGGAGACCCGCAGGTGCGCAACCGTCGGGAACTGTCGCAGCTCGATTCGCTGCTCGCCGCGTTGAAACGGACCGTGGCGCAACTTCCGGCGTCGTCCGAAATTCCGGTGCTTGTCGCCGGCGATATCGTTTTCAACCGTCCGAAGATGCACCTGCCGAGCAAGAAGAGTTTTGCGGCACTCGGCCGACCGGTCTTCTACGCCATCGGCAACCATGACCACGGCCCGATCCGCGACAGCGAAACCCCTGCCAACGAGGAGCCCGCCACACGTCGATTCCGGGAGCATTACGGGCCGACGTATTATTCGTTCAACCGAGGGCGCGTACATTACATCGTACTGGATAACATCCGTTTTCGGGGCGGAAAACGCGATGCTTACGACATCGGTTTCGGTGAGGAGCAGCTCGCATGGGTCGAGCGCGACCTCTCCTACGTCCCGAAAAAACGCGCCGTTGTCGTTCTGGTACACGCTCCCCTGCAAAGCCGGCAATTCCCCGATCCGGAGCATTACGGCGACAGTTCCGCCCTGCTGGCGCTGTTGGACGGATATGCCCGCGTGCAGATCATCTCCGGACATACGCACTGCAACAGCGTGGCGACTCCTTCGCGTCGAGTGACCGAGCACACCGTAGGAGCTGCCTGCGGCGGTTTCTGGGAGGGGCCGGTCTGTCTGGACGGCACTCCGCTCGGATACAAACTCTTCGAGGTGCGGGGACGCCGGTTCCGCTGGCGCTACGTCGCCGCAGCCGCACCCGAACGTCTTTTCAGCGTTTATCCGCCCGATACGTCGCGATGCGGGGCTTCGCGCCCCGCATCGGAGCTGCTCGTCAATGTTTGGGACTGGGACCCGCAGTGGCGCGTAGAGTATTCCGAGGACGGGGGCCGCACGTTCCGCCCGATGAAACGCTGCGGGTACGACGATCCCCGTGCGCTCGATCCCGTGGCATGCGAATATTTCGGTACGGCAGGGAGTCCGCGGATTGCCGCCCGTCCCTGGATCAAGGCCAGAGTGACGGATCATCTGTTCCGCTGCACTCCCCGCTCGGAACGGGTTACGATCCGTGTGGTATCGCGCTTCGGGGAGACCCGGACGCAGCAGGTCGATCTTTGACAAGAAAAAAGACCGTCCCGAAGGACGGTCCCGTGAGGCCGGAGATCGCGGACGATTACTTTCCGGTAGGCATCAGCGGAGCGTAGTCGGTCAATTCCACGACCCGCACCGCACGCATTTGTTTGTCGATCCGGATTCCGCTCTTGGCCTCGAGCTGCGCGATTTCGCGTTCGTAGACGCTGCGGATTCTGTCCCGCGCTTCGGCGGGATTGCCGCGCCAGAACTTTTTGGCCGCCTGCGTCTCCTGCTCGATGACGAAGAAGGCGTTATTGACATATTTCAGCTCCATATAGGTGAGTTGGAGCTGCTTCGAAACGATCTTCTTGGCTTCGCGCCCGCGGGCATAGGCTGCCGGAAGCGCTTCGTAACGATAGTATTGGAGCAGTTGCTCTTCGGTGAGAATCTCGCGCAGGGCGTTATCGCGCATCCGTTCGAGCTCCGTCTCGCTGGCGGGGGCGAGCACTCCGCCGTCGCAACGGATCAATTCCGCGAAACGGAGATTTTCCTGCCGGATGCGCTCGGCCAGCCGCACCTGCTGTTCCGCGGAGACGGTGGTGTGGCGGCATACGGGATAGAGTTCCCGCAAAACAGACGCATCGTACTGTGAAAGCAACCGGGTATCGAAAGTCTGGGCCTGTGTACCGAAAGCCCAGCACGCGACTCCGAGAGTCAGCATCGCTGCAATGGTTTTCATGGTAGTGAAGAATTAAAGTTACGGAATAAAATTCAGACCCTTTCGAACGAAACAAAAATAGAGATTAAAATTTGAAAAAGCAATGACAGACCTGAAAAAAATGCTTTTGGGCGTCGGATCGCTCTCGATGGCCGGTTCCGTAACGGCCCAGCAGGCTCCCGCCTCGGAAAAGGGGGAGGTTCCGACCCCTCCGAATATCCTTTTTTTAGTGGTCGACGACCTTAAACCCAATATCGGCCCTTACGGAGACCCGATCGCCCGAACGCCGGCATTCGACCGTATCGCGGCGTCAGGGGTGACTTTCATGAACAATTACTGCCAGTTTCCGTTAAGCGGCCCGACACGCGCCAGCGTTCTCACCGGACTGCGGCCCGATCATACGGGAGTATGGACGCTCGACGGCATTTTCCGGCGCAATAATCCGGAAATCGTCTCCCTCCCGCAGCTCTTCGCTGCGCACGGCTACGAGACGGTCGGCATCGGCAAGGTGTATCATCCGCTCTCGGACGAAACCTACAACAACGATCCGGTTTCGTGGACGAAACCTTATATAAAGCCTCAGGCGCCGGTCTACATGCTGCCGGAGGGCAAACCTGTGACCGAATGCGTCGATGCTCCGGACAATGCCTATTTCGACGGACGTGTCGCCGATGAAGCCGTCGCATGGATCGACTCTTTGAGCAGAAGCGACAAACCGTTCTTCCTGGCCGTCGGTTTCATCCGTCCCCATCTGCCGTTCGTAGCGCCCGAAAAGTACTGGGATCTTTATGATCGGGACAAGATGCCGCTGGCCGAATTCCAATCGATGAGTTCCGATCCCGTACCGTGCGCCTATCACAATTCGAATGAGGTGAAGGCTTATACCGATGTACCCTCGTTCCATAGTTATATGCCCGGGCAGGAACTCGATGCGGAAATTCAGCGCCGCCTCGTACACGGTTATTACGCCTGCACCTCCTATACGGACGCGCAGATCGGTCGGGTTCTCGATGCGTTGCGGAAAGTCGGGCTGGACGACAATACGATCGTCGTGGTGTGGGGCGATCATGGCTATCATTTGGGCGATCATGGCCTGTGGAGCAAACTGACGAATTTCGAGGCTCCGACACGCACGCTGCTGATGATGTCCGTCCCCGGCATGACCCGGGGACAGCAATGCCGCACGATGACCGAGTTCGTGGATATCTATCCGACCGTCTGCGAGCTGGCCGGTATCGAACCGCCCTCCTGGATCGACGGCACGAGTCTGGTGCCCGTGCTGAAAAATCCCCGCAAGCGAATTAAAAGATACGCCTTCATGCAGGCGAATCGTCGGGAAATACAGGGTTACTCGATCCGCGACAGCCGCTACCGCTATGTGGAATGGGTGCGGGGGTTCAAAACCTGCCTGCCTTTCGATGAACGACAGATCGTGGGATGCGAATTCTACGATTACGAAGAAGACCCCCTCGAAACGAAAAACGCCGTCGGCGATCCGAAATACGAACGTCGGATCGAACGAATGCGAAAGGAGTTGCGGCGCTTCTATGCCGAGCAGTACGCTTCGCCCATGAGCGCCCCGATCGCCCGTATGCTCGGAACCGATTGATATCGTCCTGCGGAACCCGCGTTCTTGTTTTTTCGGGAAGCACCGGCTCCGGCCGGACTTCCCGATTTTGTATTCAGAATGACTGCGACATACATGGAGATTGGACGTATCGAGTTTTATCGTACTCCGTTTTGGTTTTCGACACCTCCGACGAATCCGGCTCCGTTCCCGATGAGGACTGCTGTATGCTCCGCCCTGCCTGCACCGCTGCGGCGTCTGCCGGCCTTCCATACGATGCCTTGATGGCGCTGCGCGGCGTGTCCGCTCCGAATGCCTGCACCGGCTACGCTCTGCTACCAATGCCGGACGCCGCATTCGAAGAGGATTTCGTCTACGATGCGGAGACGGGGAACTATCCGGCGGCGTACATCATGCTTCCGGAGCCACGGCTTGTTGCGGTTGGCTTGCCGCACGGGACGACCCGCATACCTGTCGTCTGCCGGCTATCGATTGTTTGACCGCATGATCATGTGCTGTTGCGATATCGTCGACGATCGCTATGATTGCTGTTATTTCTGTTGTTCGGGATAATTTGCTGTATTCCAATAAATAAATGGGGACGTTTGTGAATCTGAAACGAAATGCGGAAGCGATTCCCGAACTTTTGTTTCGATCCCGAAAAAGCAGCGGACAAGCAGTGGGCTGTTTTTCCGGCACCCCGGCGGCCAAAAGCCTCCGACGCAAGAGTGCGGTGCGAAACGACATCCCGTTCGGTTTCGGACGCTTTGCATTATTTTCCCGAAAAACTTCCGGATGTGAACGAGTTTTTGTATATTTGAAAATGGATTCGGAAGACTGCGGTCGTCCGTATCGCCCGGATTTGAGAAGATGGAGAAACTGGACGCTCATTCGGCCGATTTCCGGCAATTCTTTTTGGTGCATTACGAGACGTTGTGCATCCGGGCTTTCCGTTTGGTTCACGACCGCAACCTCTCCGAGGATATCGTGCAGGACGTTTTTCTGATGTTGTGGAAGCGGCGCATGGAGATCGACTTCTCGCGTCCGGTGCTGCCCTACCTGACGACGGCCGTGCGGAACAGGAGCATCGATTGCCTCCGCAGCCGCAAATCGCGTGGCGAAGGCACCTGCGGGCTCGATACGCTCGACGGATATGTCCGCTGCCTGGTTGCCGACCGCTGCGAAGAGGAGTTCGATCTTTCGTGGCTTCGGCATGAGATCGACGACGGTGTGTCGCAGCTCTCCGAGCAGTGCCGGCGCGTCTTTCTGCTGAGCAGGGTGACCGGATTGAAGAACCGCGAGATCGCCGAGCGGCTCAACATCAGTGTCAAGGCCGTGGAGAAGCACATCGGCGTGGCCCTGTCGAAGCTGCGTCTCAGGCTGAGCCGCAGCGGCTTCTTCAACCTGTTCTTCTGACCGCGTATTCTTTTCGGAAGATCCGCCGCCGATTCCGGTCGCATCGCATGAGGCAAGGGCCCGACCATGCGGTCGGGCCCTTGCCCTTTTTCCGGCGGAGCGAACGATCCGCCCTATTTCAGCGGGAACTCGTGCGAGTGCGTCACCGTACCTTCCGGCCCGTAGATGCGGGCCGTGATCTTGCCGTCGCCGACGTCGCATTTGAGCAGGCTCTCGTTGTCGTTTACCAGCACCGGAAAACGTACCTTGTCGTTGGCCGGATGGAACGAATAGCGGTGCGTGTGTCCCGACAGCATCACGTCGATGTCCGCATCGTTCAGGATCGGCAGAAACAGCTCTTCGAGATGGATGTTGCCGTGCCAGGTGCCGTTCCCGAGCGGGATGTGCAGCAGCACGATGCGGGCCGAAGCGTTGCGGAACTCCTCCGAAGCGACCGTTTCGCGCAGCCAGGCGGCCTCCTCCTCGCGGTAGGCGTCGTAAGCCCCCAGTCCGCCGTATTCGATGTCCGAGTCGGGTTTGTCCTCGCCGCAGTCGAGCAGAAGCACCGCTACCGAGCCGGCCATGTAGAGCTTGTAGTAGTTGCCCCCGACCTTGGGAAAGTACTCCGACAGGTGGTCGGCGTAGATGCCGCGCGTCTCGTGGTTGCCGCGGTTGTAGAGGATCGGCGTCTCGGAGGCGAAGGCCCCGACCGAGGCGTCGATGAAGTCGCGGTAGAGCTGTTCGGGACTTTCGGTGCTGTTCGACATGTCGCCGTTGAAGGCCACGAAGTCGATCTGTGCGAAGTCGATCGGGCGGCAGAGCCCGGCCATGTAGTCGGCCCGCCCGTGGATGTCGTTCAGAACGACGAACGAGAGGTCGCATCCCGACGTGGGGAGGGTGCTGAACGCGAACGGCTGGCGCGAGTAGACGTTCGATGCCGCGATGTCGCCGTAATAGACCTTGTCGTTGTATTTCCACTCGCGCACCTCCTGCGAGAAGATGCGGTAGCGGTATTTCGTGTCGGGCCGAAGCCCTTTCAGGCGGATGCTGTGCAGCGTCTTGCGGGCCTGTTTGCGCCCGGCCACGGTTTCGTAGCGGCGTTCGTGCTCCGCGGCGTAGAAACTGCGTCCGTCGTCCTCGGCCACCTCGACCCACGAAAGGGCGGGTTTGCTGGTGGCCCAGACCACCGTGACGCCGTCCGAGGTCAGGTCGCAGAGCCAGGGGCCGTGCGTGATCTTGAAATCCTGCGCCGTGAGGGTCGTACACGCGGCCAGCGCCAGGATCGTCGATAGGATTTTTTTCATGTTCGTCTGTTTTTTGGAAGATTTTCGTTTCCGGAACCGCCCTTTCGGGGCGGCCTCGTAGCGGAGATGGTAAGAAATCCGGACCGACCATTTGTCTGGCGGCCGGTCCGGATCGTGTATGCGGGAGCCGCCCTTCGGCCCGAGATCACTCTTCCCCTCCGCCGTCTTCGCCGGAGATGTCTTCTTCGGTCTGGAAGCGGATGTCGGCAATCACGGGACGGTGATCCGAAGCATCGACGCCGCCGACCTGCTGGTCGCCGCGCGATACGACCTGGCAGTTCTGTACGCCGAAATGCTCGATCGGGGCGTACATGATGTAGTCGATCTTGCGGGAGGGATCGTCCGACGGGAAGGTGTATTGGTCGATCGGCCCCGTGTTCGTCAGGAACGAGGTCATCGTGGCGATGACGTTCGAACTCGGGATGGCGTTCAGGTCGCCGCAGAGGATCAGGTCGCCCTCCAACTCCGTGTCGCGGATGCGGCGGATTTCGGTGGCCTGCACCAGCCGACTGGCGTCGCCAGAGAGGTGGTCGAGGTGCGTCGACGCGACGTAGAGATCCTTGCCGTCGATCTGAACGCGGATCACGCACAGCGAACGGTCTTCGCCGGGCTGTTCGGCGGCGCACGGCAGGCGGTAGCTGCGCTTTTCGAGGATCGGGTATTTCGACAGCACGGCGTCGCCGTACTCGCCGCCGTCGCGGTCGATGGCCTTCGAGAAGTGCCACTCCATGCCGAGCTTTTCGGCCAGATCGCGGGCCTGGTGCACGTCCTTGCCCGTGCGGTTGGTGAACACGTCGACTTCGTTCAGGGTCACAAAATCGGGGTTTTGGCGGCGGATCACTTCGGCGATCGCGTCCAGGTCGGCCGCATTCGCGGGGCTCGTGGCGCGGGCGCCGTAGATGTTGTAGGTCATCACGCGCAGGCTCTGGCCCTTGGGCGGTATGACCGCCCGGTCGCCGTATTTGTCGTTGTAGTTCTCGTCCTTGTTGCAGGCCGCGACGACGAGCAGCAACGCCGCGGCTGTCAGTATTCTTTTCATAGTCGGTTTTTCGTTTTAGCGGTTCGTAGTGCGGATCAGAACGCCTTGATGTCGGCGATGCAGGTCTGGTACATGTCGGCCTGCGTGGCGGTGACCGTTATGCGGAAGTAACGCGTCGTCGCCTTGTGGTCGAGGTAGACTTCGTTCTCGATCCGGTTTTCGACGGTGAAGGTGCCGACGCGGGTCCAGGAGGCGTTGTCGTCGCTCACGTCCACGTTGAAGATGCGCGGGTTGCCGCTGGCCTTGGGCGTGTCGGACGTGAACGGATCCGCACGGCCGCGGATCGTGAATCCGTGCAGCTCCTCGCTTTTGCCCATGTCGATCGTGATCCAGTGGGGCGGGCCCGGTTTCGCGTTGCGCCACTGCGTTCCCCAATAGGTGCAGGGGGCATCGTCGATCGCCGAGAAGGCTTTGCCGTTGTCGTCGTATCCGGTCTGTGCCTCGGGTTCCTCGGTCGAGAAGGCTTCCACGCTCCAGCCGCTTCGGTCGATGGAACGGAACGGATTGGTCGTGTAGGTGCCGTTGATACGCAGGTAGGCCGTGCCGAGCGTCGGGCTGACCGGCAGGTCGGGCGTCACGCGCTCGATCGTTATCGGCAGCAGGAACGTGCCCACGCCGTCGAATGCGGCGCTGTTGAGCCGGATCGTCACGGGCGACGAGATGTATTTCCCGTTGGGGATCACCGCCCGGGTGTCGTCGATCGTGTAACAGGCTTCGGGCATGGCCGCATAGGAGGTCTGCTTCTCCTCGTTGTAGGCATCGACCAGCTCGGCAGCCGTGCGGAATTCGACCGTGATGTCGCTTCCCGGGTCGCGGATGCAGCTTAGATTGGCGTAGACGGAGAACACGGTGTCGCGTTCGAGCGGGAAGGTCAGCGTGCTCTTCGAGTCGTTCTCCACGGCGTTGACCGTGTAGACGAGCGTGTAGGCGTCGGGGTTGTCGACGTTCAGGTCGCCGTCGACCGGATTTTCGCAGGCGGCGACGAACGAGCAGCCTGCCAGAAGCGCCAGATATTTCGTGTGGTTCATGTTCGGATGTTTTTTAGGGTTTACCAGCCGGGGTTCTGCACGATCTGCGGGTCGCGGTTGATTTCGGACTGCGGAATGGGGAAGAGGTAGAATTCGGGCCGGAAGACGCGGGTCTCGAACACGGTCTTCTCGTAGAACGCCTCGTCGGTGAAGCTGTTGCCGGCGTCGACGTTCATGCCGTAGAACGGGCCGCCGTCGGTCTGTTCGGCGATCAGCCAGCGGCGCGTGTCGAAGTAGCGGAGCTGTTCGAAGCAGAGTTCGATGCGGCGTTCCAGCCGGATCTGCTCACGCATGAGCTCCTGCGAGAGGCCCGACTGCACGGGCCCGAGGCCGCCGCGTTCGCGGATCAGGTTGAGGTACTTTTCGATGTCCGGATTTCCCGGATCGTACTCGTTGAGCGCTTCGACGTAGTTGAGCAGCATCTCGGCATAGCGCATCATCAGGAACGGCCGCTTGATATAATTGTTGTTCAGCGGATTGCTCGATGGCGATACGTTCTTGATGGCGATGTAGCCCGAGCGGGGGTAGTCCCATGTGCCCTTTTTGCCCGAACCGCCCGTGTAGTAGAGCTGGATGCGGGTCTTCTGGTCGCCGATCCAATAGGCGCCGTTGAAGCAGATGTTCACGTAGAATCGAGGTTCGCGGTTGACGAACATGTTGCGCGTGCCGGCCGGAGCGAAGACCCAGCCCGATTTGGCATCCTTGTACTCCTGGGTCGAGAATCCCTTTTCCTGCTCGGCGGTGATGGCCGAACCGTCGTTCATGCGGAACGCGTCGACGAGCTGCTGTGTCGCGCCCATGCTCTCGTAGCCGCTGAACTGGCGGGGCGACGCCGAACGCTCCCAGCTCGAAAGATTGTTGTAGATGCGAACCATCATCACCTCGCTGTTCCAGTTTTCCAGGAAGACGTTGCGGCACGACATGTAGGGATCGAGCGTCCCGTCGGTGTGGTACTCCTTGTAGAGGTCGAAGATGTTCAGGTCGATGATCGCCTTGGCCGCGTCCGCCGCCCGCTTCCATTTTTCGGGATCTTTCTCGGTCGCGAAGAGGTGCTTGCCGTCGTTGTTCACGACGTTGGCGTAGGCCGGATTGCCGTTGAACTGCGGGCTGGCCGCCAGCAGCAGCACGCGGCTTTTGAGCCCCATGCACATGGCCAGCGTCGCGCGGCCGTAGTCCTTGTCGGCCTGCGAGGTGAAGTGCAGCGGCAGGCGTTCGTTGTCGATGATGTCGTCCAGTTCGCCGACGATATAGTCCACGCACTCGTCGTAGGAGCTGCGGGGCAGGTTCATCTTGACGTCGTCGCGGTCGAGGTCGCCGGGCAACACTTCGTCGCCCAGCAGCACGCAGGGGCCGTACTGGCGCAGGAGGTTGTAGTAGAACCAGGCGCGCAGGAAGCGGGCTTCGTTCTTGTACTGCTCGACCACGAGCGGACCGCGCGTCGGGTCGTTGAGCATCTCCTGGTTGTCGCCGATGTGCTGGATGAAGTAGGTGGCCGAACGGATGCCGCGGTAGAAGTGGCTCCAGAATTCGTAGTAGTCCGACGAGGCGCTCCAATTGCCGAGGTTTATCTGGTAGGAGTTGTAGTCCTCGCGGTCGTAGGTGACGTCCAGATCGTCCGAGCAGGGATCCCACGGAATGGGGCTCGTGCGATGGGCTTCGTTCAGAATGTAGCTGTAAACGGTGGCGAGGTATTTCTCCGAATAGGAAGTGCGCTGGAAGACCTGTTCGATGGTGATTCGGTCGTCGGGCACCTGATCGAAGAAGTCGTCGTTGCAGGCGGTCAGGCAGGCGGCCGAAGCCAGCGCGAGCAGTGTTATTTTGAATTTCATGGCTGATCGGTGTTTAGAAATTGAAGTTTACGCCCAGACTGACGGAGGCGATGTTCGGATAGCGGGCGCCGCGTCCGTCGCCGAGTTCCACGTCCCAAATCTTGAACGAGCTGAACGTGAGAAGGTTTACGCCCTGTATGAAGATGCGGGCATTGTCCAGATGAATCCGTTTCATCCAGTGGTCGGGCAGCCGGTAGGAGAGTTCGATGTTCTTCAGGCGCAGGTAGTCGGTATCTTTGAGCCACCAGGTGCTTTCTTCGTAGTTCATGTTTATGTTTCCGATCGAGAGACGGGGATAGAAGGCATTCTGGCGGGGATTCTCCTCGGTCCAACGGTCAGTGATGTTGCTCAGCAGGTTGCCGCGGCTCGACCCCTGCGAGAAGGGCAGCACGCCTTCGCCGCTGAGCATGGCGTCCACATGGGCGGCACCCTGGAACATGGCCGTGAGCGAGAGGTTCTTCCAGCCCACCGAGAAGCCGAAGCCGTACATGATCTCGGGTACGCTGCCCCAGCCGATGGGCACCTTGTCGTATTCGTCGATCTTGCCGTCGCCGTTTATGTCCTTGTACTTGATGTCGCCGGGACGGGTGTCGCCGGTCTGCACGGGCGATGCCGCGATCTCCCCGTAGCTCTCGAACAGCCCGAGCGCCACCAGACCGAAGCGTTGCCCGACCTTGTTACCGATGGTGTTCTGCCACGGATAGACGACCGTGCTGTCATCTTCGAGTACCTTGTTGCGGTTGAACGAGTAGTTGCCCATCAGGCTCAGCGACCAATCCCCCCCCCACGAATTGGCATAGTTTACCGAGAGTTCGAAGCCCTTGTTCTCGACCTTTCCGATATTGCCGTAGGGGTTGTTGATCATTCCGACGTAGGAAGGAATGCTCGAACGGCGGAGGTAGATGCCCTCGCGGGACTCCTTGAAGTAGTCGAATTGGAGGTTGAGCTTGTTGTTCAACAGGCGCATGTCCACGCCGATGTCGGTCTTGTCGGCCACCTCCCACGTCACGTCTACGGCATATTCGTCGATGGCCGTCGTTCCGTAGTTCTGATCCATGTTCTTGCCGAAGGTGTAGCTCGTCGAGCTGCTGTCGGTTACGGTGGCCAGGTAGGCGAATCGGCGGCCGCTGATCTGGCTGTTTCCGACCTGACCCCACGTGCCTCGGACTTTCAGGTATTGGATGACGTTCGTGAGTGGCTCGAAGAATGACTCGTTGGAGATCACCCAGCCCAGACCCACCGAGGGGAAGAAACCGTAGCGGTTCTTGGGGGTGAAGTTCTCCGAGCCGTTGTATCCGAAGTTGAATTCGGCGAAGTAGCGGTCGTCGAATCCGTAGGTGAAGCGTCCGGCCAGACCGCGGAAGCGGTAAGGCAGGGCCTCCTCGACGTTGGTCGCCTTCGTGTTGATCTCGTCGCTCTGGTTGAAGAGCAGCATACCCGACACGTCGTGTCGCCCGAAGGTGTTCTTGTAATTGAGTGCCGCTTCGAGGTAGATCGTGCGGTCGCCCTTGGCGCTGAGGCTGTAAGCGAGGTTCTCGGTGCCTTGCCGGGTCTGTTCGTAGATCAGGTTGCCGTTGGCGTCGCGCCCCGTGGCGTGGTAGGTGTTGGGCGATTTGGTGAAACGGTTGCTCGTGTAATTGTAGGTGTCGAACGAGAACATGCCGGTGATCGACAGACCCTTGTAGAGTTGTTGCGTGATGCGCAGGTTCGAATAGACCTGGCTGCGCCATTGGTTGGCGTAGCCCGTGGCGCCGAGTTCGGCCACGGGGTTGAGTTCTCCGCCCGAGAAGGCCCCGAGCTTGCCGTCGGGATAGAGCGGGGCGATGTAGGTGGGTTGGGTGAAGTAGGCCGATTCGAAGATCGTGGACTGCGCCGAGGCGGGGTAGTTGGCGTTGGCCAGGTAGCCCTGGATGCCGAGTTTGATCTCGGTGGTGCGGAACGGATTGAGCGTCAGGTTTGTCGTGACGTTGTAACGCCGGTAGTAGGTGTTCGAGTTGTAATCGGAGAGTTTCGTGTCCTTGTACATGCCGTCCTCGTCGTAATAGGCCAGTCCGATGTAGTATACGGCCTTGTCCGATCCGCCCGACACGTTGACGTTCGCCGAGCGGTTGTGGCTGTAATCGCGCAGGATCTCGTCCATCCAGTCCACGTTGGGATAGAGGTAGGGATCGGCATGCGTGCGGGTCTTCTCGATCACCTCGCGGCTGTATAGCGCTCCGCCGCCGCGGGTCATCGAGGCTTCGTTCGACATCTCCATGTAGGTGGCGCCGTCGACGAAGTCGGTGATTTTCGTCGGAGTCGTGATGCCCTCGGTGTAGCGCACGGTGAACTTCGGTCGTCCTTTCGATCCGCTCTTGGTGTTGATGATGATGACGCCGTTCGCGCCGCGCACGCCGTATACGGCCGTCGCCGAGGCGTCTTTGAGGATCGAGAAGCTCTCGATGTCCTCCGGATCGACGTTGGCGAACGAGCGGGGCACGCCGTCCACGAGCGTCAGCGGTGCGCTCATGCTGGCCGTCAGGGTCGAGATGCCGCGGATGTAGATGTCCGCGTCGTCGAAGCCCGGTTCGCTGGTTCGCTGCACGGAGACCAGACCGGCGACGCGGCCGGCGAGCCCCTGCGTGAGGTTGGCCACGGGTACTTTGAGTTCCTTGACCTGTATGCTCTGTTGCGAGCCGATGACGCTGATCTTCTTCTGCACGCCGTATCCGACCACCTCCACGGCGTCGAGTATGGCGTCGTTCTGCTCGAGCACGATGTCGAGCAGGCCGCGTCCAGCGACGGCCACATCCTGCGTCTTGTAGCCCACGTAGCTGAACTCCAACACGTCGTCGGTCTGCACGTCGATCAGGTAGTTTCCGTTGATGTCGGTGGCCGTACCGACGCTGGGCCGCTCCTTCACGAAGACCGTCACTCCGATCAGGGGTTCGCCGTTTGTGTCCTTGACCGAACCCATGACGCGCAGCGGGGTCTGCTTTTCGGCTTTGCCCGCCGCTGCGGCCTTGCCGATGACGATCTGCCGTCCGGAGAGTTTCCATGTGTTTTCCGTTCCTGCGAAGAGCACTTCGAGCACATTTCCGACGGGTTGGTCCGAGACGCTGATCGATACCCGGCGCGAAGCGTCGAGGATGCTGTCGTAATAGACGAAAATATAGTTGCTTTGGTCTTCGATGCGGGCGAATACCTCTTTGAGGGGGACGTTCTGCAAGTCGAGCGAGATACGTGCATTCGGGGAGGAGGTCTGTGCGGCGACGGAGCCGGACAACCCGATTGCGGCCAGCAAAAACAGGACTTTTATCCGTAGCAGACGGGATAATTGCTTATTATCGGGTACAGAGGCCCCGATATTGCCATTTTTGTTGTACATTTGCAATGAATTGAAGTTTAGAATAGGATAGTTTTTAGATTTCATTTCGTGCCGGGCGGTGTTGGAGGACGCTGCCCGGCTTTTTTCAGTTCGGCTCGTGATTTTCCATAGGCATTCGGTTTGGGTTGTCGTCGTATGTTTGCGTCGAGGAGAGCCGGAATCCCTCCTCGGATACTCGGAACCGGATCGGTGCCGTGAGCGAGAGAATCCGCAGCACCTCGCAGGGATCGTCGTTGAGTTCGAGTTTTCCCGAAATGGTCATGGCACCGACTTCGGAGGAGTAGTCGAACGTCCGGTTGTAGTATCGGGCAAGCCGTGCGAGTACGTCGGAGAGCAGCGTGTTGTCGAAGCGGTAGTATCCGTGAATCCAGCTGATGTCTGTCTCTTATACACTCTGACGCTGCCGACGA
>ENA-UAKW01000481-UAKW01000481.1-human-gut-metagenome-genome-assembly--contig:-NODE-481-length-20569-cov-15.839037_pt1 | contig 20569 bp, 18 predicted proteins | sample MGYA00243691_ERZ654450 | MGnify/ENA primary metagenome ERZ654450 (study PRJEB26926, sample SAMN06164673) | human gut metagenome | biome: ENVO:00009003; feature: ENVO:2100002; material: ENVO:00002003... | reverse complement strand
TGGCGCGCCATAAATAACGCTGAAAGCCTTTATTTTCAAAGGTTTTCGGCTTTTTTATTTTTTTTGCTGTGGTTGACGGTTTGCTAATTGCTAATCACAGGTTTGGCTTTTTGTGGTCAAGATCAATCACTTTTTCTGTATTTTCACAGCTAGCATTTTGCTAATACGCACTGCATTATCGGCGGTATTTTCATTCGGTTTTCAGCCCGTTTGCTAATATGGTGCGTTTTGCTAATTTGCTCTCTGCTAATAAAATCAGGTGTTATTAGCAAGCTGGACAGACTCCAAAGCCTTTTTGAGTAGTTCGGGATTGCTGGCAAGCAGGCTCGCAAGTGCTTCCGCATCAAGTGCAGGCGCAGCAGTGTCAGGTGTTTCTTCGGTCTTGCTTTTGTAAAAGGACTGCTCCATTTCATCAGCAAGGCGACGGCGGTCCTCATCGAGGATGTGCGCATAGCGCTTAGTCACCATATCGGGAGAATTCCATCCGCCATCACCTTGTACTGCTTTCAGATCGCCCTTTGAGAGCCGAAGTTTTACACCCGTACTCGTATGTCGCAAACTGTGAAACACGACATTATCGACATTGATTGTCGGATCGTTCAGACCAATAAGAACTTCCTTGAAGCGTTTGTTTAGATGCTCAGTCATAATTGGGCGACCGTTGGCTTGGCAAATAATCAGACCATAATCCATATAGCCGTCGTCACCGAGTTCCATTTTTAGCTTCATTTGGATTTCTCTGAGCTTTTCGAGCTTCTTTGCAACGGTTTCAGGAATGTAGACGGTACGAATACTGCCCTCCGTTTTCGGCTGCTTTAAGACAATCACCGTCCGTGTTCCCGGATAGAGGTTTGGAAAGCGGAAAAGTATGTCCATTTTGGGCAGCTTTTCAATCAGTTTCTTATCAACACGGTCAATCACACGGTCGATGTATAGTACCTGATCACTCCGGCTAAAGCGCTCCCACTGCGCTCCACCAACCTCACCGCCGCGCATACAACAAGCAAACGCCAGTTGTATCGCACAGTGTATCACATATAAGTCGTAGATGTCGGTGCGGTCGGTAAAGTCCAGCACTCTTTGCAGTTGTTCGGGAGTCAAAGCATCCCGTTTAGCCTCCTTGTGCTCCGGCAGAGTCGCGTCCAAAAACGGATTTTTTGCAATGTACTCCCACTTTTTCGCCTGATTGAAAGCACATCGCAGAACCTTGTGGATGTCATGAATGGTTGAGGGGCTGATATGCTCCCGCTTTGGTTTGCCCATATTGGTTGCCGGCTCTGCTTCGTTCAGCAGGAAATGATAAAAGTCATCGACGGTCTTGGTGCGGATGCTGCGAAGTTTTTTGTCACCCCAATAGGGATGGACATAATTTTCAAGCAAGCCCACATTTCCGTCATAGGTTGATGCCACCCATTTTTTCTCACCGTATTTCTCGATGAACTCATACAAGAACTCGCTTACGGTAATGTCATTGTGATTAACATGGGTGTTTTGCTCTTTCTCATATTCAATCGTTGCTTTACGAGATTTAGCTGATGAGTAACTTAGACCAGATTCCCAGATTTGGTGTCGATTTGAACCTTCACCTTCATAGTAAACGACAGAATATGTTTTGCCTCTTTTTACGATTGAAGCCATATCAAATACCTCCGTTATTAGTGATATCGTCAAGCCACTCATCGAAAGAGAGTTTTGAAATTCTTATGGTTCTGCCGATACGGACGATTTTGAACTCTCCCGAATTACACAATTCATATGCTTTTCTGCGACCAATATTCAATATGGTTCGTATTTCATCGACAGAGTATGTTCGCTTTCCGACAGAATACTTCGGCACAATCTGTTCCAATTTAAATTAACTCCTTTCATACAAATGACTTGATTGTACCTGCTGGTCCTGTAAGACAAGCAGATTATATCACCCGAAAGGCGGGGTGTCACTTGTGCAAATTCTGATTTTCCCAATTAAAAATTCACTATTTACGAACAAACTCATAGTCCAGCCTTTTCCTGCTGTTGCAGTAAGTGCAGGTGCTTTTTGCTGTTTGATATGGATCGACCCTGCGCAAATAGTAAATACCCGGATTATAAAAGTTATTGGCGCAGGTGCTGCAGAGACAGAGAGTCAGTTTTTGGGGAACATTTTTGATTAATCCGATGCTAACTGCCAATGCGTGATCAATGCCGCAAATCTGCTTTTCAGGCAGATGTCCGATGAAGTTACCCAAGCGACGCTTATCAATTGTACGCAGTTGTTCCAACAGAACGATAGAAGGCAATTTCAAGTCGCCCCCAGTATCGATGTAGTAATGAGTGGGAAGTTTGGCTTTCTCTCCGGCTTTACTTGTAATCGAGGCAACGATAACCGTAGGACTGTATTTGTTTCCAACATTATTCTGGATGATTACGACAGGACGGCAGCCCTCTTGTTCAGAGCCGACACCATGGCCCAGATCGGCGTAGTATATATCGCCACGTAAATATGTGTGTTTCATTTTGCGATACCTCCTTTGCGTATTTAGGTGTAATTTCGGTATGTAACCTGCCAAACGGTCGGGAGCGAGCCGACACCACGGGAGTTTCACCCCAACTGACGGTCTGTCAGAGCCGCCCTCATCGTTTGCGACGGTTTTATCACGCTCGAACTGTGACTGGACGGGAGTATCATTATGCTCTTTGCGGGTCACAGCGGAACCGGGAGCTGCCCGGTATTCTAAGTCGGTAAATTTCGCTCGCTGAAAAACAGGTCATGGCGTACCGCTCTGCACGCTCACCGCAAAGAGAACGTATTTGGCAAGTTAATATTCAATTTTCAAGGTTCAGAAAGGGAAAACCGGCATGGCAGTTTTTTGCGGGACCGCGATCAGGATAATCGGCGCTGCCATACTGCCCAAAAAGTTCCCTTCACTATACACGACATTTTTCGGCGATTTATAAACGGGGTAAAGGAATTTGTTTACAGATTGTTTACGTTTGACACGCTTATGGGGTGGAAATTCAGAATTTGAAATATAAAGCTGCGTGCAAAAAAGGATCACAGTAAAATTAATTGTTGTGATCCTTTAAGCAGCGCTTGACCTTTTGCCTTGCAAATGATAATATGAAGCTACGATAAGACGTGACAAACGTTTAGAAATCATGTCTGGTAAAAAACAGTGATCGCTGTATAACTCTCTATGAATTTGCCTTTGTAGCTGAAAGGTGAGTTCATATATAAGCATATAATTATATTTCACCAATTTAAAGGAGGAAAATCTATGAAACGCAAATTTGCCATTCTTTTGTCTGCCATGCTGCTCACGCAGGCGGTCTGCGGCTGCGGCGGCGCGGCGCCTTCGGCTACGTCTTCCGCTTCGGCTTCAACGGGCAGCATCGCAAGCAAATCGAGCGAAAAAGCGGTGATCGTGACGGATGAGCAGGAATTTACGCACGAAAACGGCATAACGAGGCTCGCAAAAGAAATCTACGGCGATTTGAATGTTGAGTTTTTCGTCCTCTCCGAGGATACGCAGGAGCGCGAAACGCAGATCTCCTCCCTGCGCGTGGAGATCATGGCCGGCGGCGGGCCGGACGGCTATCTGCTTTCTTCCCCGACCTCAAACATGACTTTCAATGGTGAAGGTCACCCGGCCACGTTGTTCCCGGATGTGCAGCGCACCATGCAGTCCGGCGCTTTTCTGCCGCTTGACGACTATATAAAGGAAAGCGAATACCTCCGCTCCGAAGACCACTTTGCCCCTGTTTTCGATACCGGAAAAACCGACGAAGGACAGGTCGTGCTGCCTATCACGTACTACGCAAGCGTTTTTCTCCTCGATAAAGCACAGCTTGCCGACCCCGATTTCACCCCCAAAACATGGGACGAGCTTGTAAACTGTGAGGACACGGCCGTTCTGAAAGTTGTGCGCAACAATCTCTGCACTTGGTGCGGCGCCGGAATTCCCCGTATTGCAGATTACGCCACCGAAAAAACAATTCTCACCGAGGAAAACCTCACCGCGCAGTTTGAAAATCTTCTTGCCATGCCTGCGTCGGAAAGCTTTGACGAGGAGACCGCACTGATCCAAAGCGGATCCTATGCGCAGACCGATGAAGGCATGGCGTATTACGCACAGAATCAAGACACCGTGAACGCCCTTGCCATCCCGAACACCGAAGGCGGCGTAACCGCGTTTATTACCTCCTACGCAGCCATCAATCGCAACAGCCAAAAGGCCGATGAGGTGTTCCGCTTCTTCGAGCTGCTGTTCAGCGACGAAGCGCAAATCGACACTGAAACCGTGAACGATGCGCGCGGTACGCTTTTGAAGCTCGGCAACCTAAACAGTTTCTTGACGCACAAAAACGCCTATCTGCAGCCCGAGCTGCTTGAAAGCGTGCAAAGCCGCGTCAACGCTGTGCGGTTCTACTCCGTGATGGACTACACCATTTACGATACCGCCACGACCCTGACGTGGGAAGAAAACCCGGATTGCGCTGCCGCTGCGCACAGCGTGATAGAAGCGCTGCAAACCAGACTCTCTGAATAATGCGTTTTACAAAATTTATGCAAAACTCGTTTATAAGATTAGAAAAGTATAGTAATGCCGACCTCGCGCCCATCATTGCCGAATGGTACAAGACCATGGAGCAGTGGGTGCAGGAATAAAATAAAAGGCGGTGCCTTATGAGAAAAGCTTTTCACGGATATATCCTGATCGCCCCGGTGATGATCGGCTGCCTTGTGTTCACGCTCATCCCGTTCGGCATTGTGCTGCGCTATTCGTTTACGCAGGGCTACGGCGCCGCCGGCATGTTTGTCGGCATGGAGCATTATACGAAGATGTTCCAAAACGACCTTTTCCGTCTGGCGTTTTTCAACACGATGAAGTTTTTAGCCATAGGGCTGCCGCTCATCATGCTGCTCTCCTATCTTTTGGCACTCCTCATGCAAAAGCAGGCGGGCAAGCATAAGCTATTAAAATCTGTCTTTTTGTTTCCGTATATCATGCCCGTCGCCGGTACAGTCTTGCTCATCGATCTGCTTTTCGGCGAAAAGGGCGCTGTAAACGGCTTGTTTGCCGCGTTAAACCTGCCCATCGTCGAGTGGCTGAACGGCAAATACGCGTTCTGGGTCATGATCCTCATGTACCTCTGGAAAAACACGGGGTACAGCGTTATTCTGCTGCTCGCAGGGCTTGTCACCGTCCCCGCGGAGCAGTACGAATCCGCCGATCTCGACGGCGCTTCGGCGTTTCAGAAGTTCCGCTACATCACCACGCCGCAAATGTGGTATTCCGTGTTTTTCGCCCTGATTTTCTCCGTCATCAACGCATTTAAGTGCTTCCGCGAGATCTTTCTTATCGGCGGCGAGCACCCCGTGGATGAGCTTTACATGCTCCAGCATTTCATCAACAACTGCTTCAGCAACCTCAATTACCAGAAGCTCTCCGTGGCTTCGGTCTTATTGTTGATCGTCATTATCGTATTCTTTGGCTTATTCTATGCGTTTGTCAGCCGAAAGGAGGCGTTCCGCGAGTGAAACGGTTTTTCTCCGGGCTGTTTGCCGCTTTGGTCGTGGTGTTATCCGCTGCGCCGTTTTTGTACGTGTTCGTGCGCAGCTTTTTGTCGCCTGACGGCGTTACGTTCCAGTATTATTACGACGTTTTTCTGGCTTCCCCAAAATACCTTTTCCGCTTTTGGAAAAGCATCGGCATGGCCGTGTGCATCGCCGCGGGGCAGCTTTTGATCTCCGTTTTTGCCGGGTTCGGGTTTGCAAAGTATAAGTTCCCGGGCCGCAACTTCCTTTTCTTCCTTTTAATGATCCTCATGACGCTGCCTGTGCAGGTCACGCTCGTGCCCGATTTCATCATGCTGGGCTACATGAACCTGCTGAATACCTACGCAGCGCTGATTTTACCGTCTATTGTCGTGCCGCTCGGCACGTTTATTTTAACGCAAAGCTTTAAATCGGTGCCGGACACCGTTCTGGATGCCGCCATGCTGGACGGCTGCGGCGTGCTGCGCATGTTGTTTTACGTCGTCTCGCCGATGAACAAAAGCGGCCTTGTGTGCGTTTTGCTGCTCTCCTTCCTCGACGCATGGAACATGGTGGAGCAGCCCATCGCGTTTTTGAAAGAAGCCGCGCAGTACCCCATCTCGGTGGCGCTCGCCTATACACCGCCGAGCGAGACCTCCGTGCAGCTCGTCTGCTGCATTCTGGTCGTGCTGCCCGCGCTGTTCCTCTTCACCTTCTTCAACCGCGAGCTTGTGGAAGGCATCGTTTTAGCGGAGGTGAAGTGATATGAAACGCCGCGTTCTCTGCATTTTTGTTTTGATCTTATGGGGCCTCGTTTTCTGCACGATGCTTTCCGTGCGCATTGAGCAGCTCATGATCCCGGAAGTGGTGCTCACGCAGGCAGATGAAAGCGAACCCTCCCCACACATCGCGCTCGACTCCCTTTTCTTCGACGATACGGGCATGCACCTCTACCGCCCGAGAGAAGGCACCGGCTGGGAGACCGGCACGCGCATTTATGAAGAAGAAATCAATAATTATTCCGTGGGCGAAAATCAGCTTGATTTGAAGTTTTTCGGCAGCTATGTCCGTTACGCTTCAAAACCCCTGCGCAGTGGCGACGAGATCTCTATTAAGTCCGATTTGGAGAACCGGGATGACACATGGCTTGCCATATTCCCGGAGGGCGTCCCGCAGCTTTCAGGCGCCCTCACACCGACCGCAGAAGCCGAAAACGCATTGCTGTTTAACGTGACGGACACCCCGCAGCCGTTTATGGCAGACCGCGCGAAAAGCACAATTTTACCCGTGACGGAGCTTGCAAATGAAAACGCCGGCAGCTTTTACAGCCTTTCAGACGTTAAAAGCTTTCTTTCGCAGCTGCCGCTTTTGGCCGCATTGCTTTCGCTCTCGCTTTTCGTCTTGATTCTGTGGGTTTATTCTTTCGTTCTCTCGCGCAAAGCGAAAGAGAACCGTGCAAAGCTCATTTTCCACGGCGTTTTAGGTGTTCTCGCCCTGCTCGCCGTGCCGCTTATCCTGCTGCACATCGCTCTGCCGTCCTCTCTCCTGCCGCAATACCGCATTACGGACGCCGCCTATTATATGCGGGAGTTTGGAGAGATTTTTTCCGCATTGAACATACTGGCAAAATCGAGTAGGGAATCAACAGAGCTACTTCAATATGCGGGAAAAATGCAAGCGATGACTCTTGTAATTGTTGGGTTCGGTATATTTTTAGGCGTTATATTTATTTTGATAGAAAGATTGGTAAGAAATAAATCGGTTAAGAAAGAGAAACAATAACTATATTATCATTAGTTTTTAAGGAGCTGATCTATGATGAATAAGAAATATATAAGAGAATATAAGGAATCTCAGCCTGTTTTGGCGATCTGCTATGATTTTGATAGGACATTGTCTCCAGATGATATGCAAGCACAAGGTTACATAGAATGAAAGGATTCCATGCACGCATATTTTGCGCCCAAGGCGAAACGGCGGTTCCGACCCGAAAGCTTTTTTGTTCTTGGCATGCCTGCCCGTGGTGTCTTCGCTGGTCTCCGTTGCGGTGATCTACACGGGCTTAACGACCAAACTGGAGACGTTTACGGAGATCCTCTTGGCGGTAAGCGTCGTTTTTCTTCTGGCGGCGAATATTCTTGTTTTGATCGTTTATGACATGATCCAAAATATGCACGAGGAAAATCTCGCCATGCAGCTTGCCGCGGTGCATGATCGTGCGGATCTGGAATTTTACAAAATGATGCAGCAGTCGCAGGCGGATCAAAGAATTTTGATCCATGATATCAAAAGGCATTTGTCTGCCATTTCGAGCCTGACAGAAGCCGGAGAGACCGACAGGGTGCGGCAGTATATCGCAGAGGTGGAAGCGCAGCCCGGTATGCAGAAAATGCCGCGCTACTGCGAAAATAATCTTTTGAATGTGATCTTAGCGCGGTACAGCAAGGTTTGCGCGGAAGAAAGCATTGCGTTTTCTGTGGATATTCGCGCCAAAACTTTAAGCACGCTGAATGATTTTGAATTGACGACTATTTTTGATAACCTATTATCAAATGCGGCAGAAAGCGCAAAGGCATCCGAGAAAAGGGAGATCGATGTAGCTGTGTTTGCTCGTCCCGAGCAAAATAAGGACGTCATTTCTGTTGTGAATTCCTGCGATACGCCGCCTAAAGGCGACGGAAAGGGCGTTTTCAGAACGAGCAAGTCCGGCGAGGGGCACGGGTACGGACTGCAAAGCATCCAAAGGGTCGTTTGCCAAAAAGGCGGAAGCTTTCACGCGTTTTATGAAGATGAGAAAAGAAAATTTTATGTGATAATTGAAATTTAACATAGGTTCAATTAATAAATATTGAAGTTTAAGCAAAGAAAGACCAGCGTTAAAAACGCTTGTCTTTTTTTGCTTTTAAAAAATCAAATTCGCCAATAAATCAACCAAAATAAGCGCTTTTTTGTCGTTTCGTGATAAATGTATTGACTGGTTTCCGTTAATAAGATATATTAACAGCAAGTTAACCATATGAGAAATTTTGAAATTTGAGGTTTGGCCAGAGTGTCATTTGACTTTAAAGGTAACGCGGTTTGTGATGGAATTACGATATCAGAAAAATTCGGAATGGCTTTCAACTTTTCCTTTAGTTTATGATATGGAGAAATATATATGGTGATTTTGAAAGAAATGAACTACATTGTTTTGCGTAGCCGCGGGCGGACAGCGCTTTCTGTTTGTATTGCGGCGCTGCTTGTGTGCTGCATGTCGTTTTACCTCGGCAGCATCCAGACGGCGGAGAGCGCGGAGAAAAATCTGGCGAAGGTCATCCCGGTGACGGCGCAGGTGGTCAGCCGCAGCGGTGCGCGCACCGTGGGGTTCGAGATCGACGAAAATCACTTTGCGAACCTCATGAAGGCGGACATCAAAGACGCGGTGTACACGGCCTCGGCGTGCGCGAATTTTCAGGAGCAGTACCGCGCGGAGGACGTGCAGGGCGCGGACACGTCCGTGACGGCGGTGAGCGGGCTTTCGGCGCTCGTCGGCGTGACGGAGGAGAACATCGCGTTTGAAAACGGGTACGACCTCTCGTTTTTGGAGCGCGCGGAGCCGCTGTGCGTGGTGAGCCAAAGCTACGCGGCGCAGTACGGGTTGAATTCGGGCGACACGCTCTCGATGCCGTTTTACGTGACGCGCTACAACGACGACGGCTTTTCGCTGCGGTACGAGCACCTCGGCATGCAGGGCGTGAAGATCATCGGCGTGTACGCGGACAGCGCCTCGGGCAGCTCGGTGCCGTGCAGCATGATCGTCTCTGTGCCGTGGCTGCAAACGGTCGTTAAGGATAATAACCTGCGGTTTTATTACAGCTCGTTCCGCTGTGCGCTGCGCGACCCGATGAAACTGAACGATTTTAAAGATGCCATGCGCGGCGCAGGCTTTGCAAAGCCCGACCCGAACGCACTTGATGAGCGCCACGGCGACACGCTTGTGGTGGACGACCAGCTTTTCATTGAGACGGCAGAGAAGTTGGAGCAGAATTTGAAGGTGCTGCGGTGGTTTTTAGCGCCGTTTTTCGCGCTCGTCATTGTGCTTGTCACACTGGTGACGTTTCTTTTGCTGCGCAGCACGCGGCGGGACATGGCGATCTCGCTTTCGCTTGGGCGGCCGAAGATTTTAAGCGGATGCGCGTGCTTTTTCGGTATGCTCATCGCAAATGTGTGCGGCTGCGCGGTGGCGGTGCCCATATTGCTTTGCATGGCGGGGCTTGCGCTCGGGCAGATTCTGACGATCTGCGGGCTGTACCTTGCGTCCTCGTGCGTGGGCGTTTTGTTGGCGCTCATTTTGCTCCTGCGTTTTGACGCACTGGAGCTTTTGACAAAAATCGATTAACGAAAGGCGGCGTGAATATGGCTGTTTTAGCGGCGGAAAATGTGAGCTATACCTACCAGAGCAAATACCAGAAGGTGCAGGCGTTAAAAAATGTCTCCTGCACGTTTGAGGCGGGAAAATTCTACGCGATCATCGGGCAGTCCGGCAGCGGCAAAACGACGCTGCTTTCGATGCTCGCGGGCCTCGGTACGCCGAGCGATGGCGAGATCATTGCGAACGGAAAGACGCTGAAAGAGATCGGAAGCGAACGGCACCGGCGCGAAAATGTGACGGTGATCTACCAATCTTTCAACCTGTTCCCGACATTAAACATACTCGAAAACGTCATGTACCCGATGCAAATTTCAAAGAAGCCGACGAAAGAGGCAAAAATCAAAGCCAAAGAGCTTTTAAGTTCGGTCGGCCTTGGAGACGTTGACCCGAGAAAGCTGCCGGCGATGCTCTCCGGCGGTCAGCAGCAGCGCGTCGCCATCGCGCGGGCGTTGGCATCCGACGCGAAAGTCATCCTCGCGGATGAACCGACGGGCAACCTCGATACGGAGAACGGTAAGATCGTCATTGATCTGCTGAAAAAGCTCGTGAAAGACGAAAATTACTGCGTGATCGTCGTCACGCACGACCCGGGCATCGCGGCGCAGGCGGACGTCGTCTACAAAATGCAGGACGGAAGGCTGGCAGTAGAATGTTAAAGAGCCTCAAACAGCTGCTTCGCACGCCGGTAAAAGCTGTGCTATTCTTCCTCCTGATGACCGCCGCCACGGCGCTTTTGGTGCTGGGGGCAAATTTGTGGGCACAGACACAGGCGCAAATGGATGCTGTGGAAAAGCAATTCACAACGCTTGGCACGGTAGAGCAAAAGCCGAACCACACGCAGATGCGCACGGGGTGGGATGCCGCCGATGGGGCGTATTATAGCGAAGCCGAACCCGTGTATGATTCGGTGATCTCTGTCGATGTTCTGGATTTTGACGGCGCGAATTATTTGAAAGCGCCTGAAAAACGCCCGTATTACCTTGCGGATTTGCAGGGGCTTGCGGTGCGCGACGGCGGCACGGCGCTGTTTTACCCGGTGGTCGAATTCACGCCTGCCGAAACGGCGGTGCCGGATCACCCCATAAAAGTGTATGTGCAGCGATTTTTGTACCCGGAAGCGGAAAATCAGAACAACGAATACGAAATTTATGTTTGCGACCACTGGACGGAAAATCCCGCGCCACTGGAGGCAGGGAAAACATATGTGGCGTATACAAATGTGATCGTCAATCACCACGAAAACGCGAAAAGCTCCATTGAATACGCATTGATCGCGGCGGAGCGCTCCACACAGTGCGACGCAGACGGAAATTTGCTTGAAAGCGATATGCAGACACGGACATTTGACGAAGTGACGGCAGGCTTTTACGAGACCGAGCGCGGGCAATATTGGCTGGAGCTTTCAAAGGCGCTTTCCATGTGGGACACGACCGCGCCCGTTTTGCCGGTTACAGATACGGCGCTGCTGCCGAGCTTTCACGACCGCACGGTGTATGTGCGGGAGGGGCGGACGTTTTCCGCGGAAGACCTCGAAAACGGTGCGGCGGTATGTCTTGTTTCCGAAGAATTCGCGCGGAAAAACGGGCTTTCCATCGGCGATAAAGTGGAGCTGCCGCTTTACGGCGTGAACGAAAAAGACTCGCCGCATAGGACGTTCGGCGACGGCAGTGGTCTGCGTACGTTTTCACTTTTGAATGCGCAGAAACGTGCATATACGCCGTTTTGGACGGCAAAGTATGAGATCATCGGCACGTATTACAGTGTGGGCACATACGGAAAACCGGCGGGCTCCATCGAAATGGCGCTGAATTTGTTCCTCATTCCCGCAAATTCGGTCAAGGCAGATTTTGCCGGCAATATCGTAGACAGCGGACCGATGCAGCGCGCGACGACCTCCTTCCAAATCCCAAACGGCACGATCGACGACTACATGGCAGCGTATAACCGAAATGTTCCGGCGGAGGTTCGGGAAAATTTGGAGATCACGTTTGACGACAATGGGTACAGCCAGATCATCGGCGGTTTACTCAATATGCGGTACGTGGCGATCATTCTGTTCGCGGCAGGATTGCTTTCGGCACTGGCGATTTTGGTGTTGCTGCTCTATTTCTTCATCGTAAAGCAAAAGAAGCGCACGGCAATTGAGCGGAGTTTAGGCATGAGCAAAAATCAGTGCAGGATGTCGCTTGCCTCGGGCGTAGTGGTCTTGAGCGCTGTGGCGGTGATTTTGGGCACAGTTTGCAGTTCAGTGCTGTTTGACAAAGTGCAGACGCTCGATTTAACCGGGCAGAACGAGCACACATTCAGCACGGAATACAGCCTTTGGGCGCGCGACGAAAATGCGGTGGAGACAGAAGACGCAGAGAACACGGGCGTTTTGGAAGTCGTCATTCCTGCAGCGATGATTTTGCTGACGACGGGATTATCCGTGATTTTGGTGAACCGCAATTTGAGATTGAAATTAATTGTGTTGTTGAATGAGATGCATTAATAAATTGCAAACTCACTCTGCATAAAAATATAATGAATGGAGGTGACAGATATGAAAAGAATTGAGAAGACTGATCCGAAAACGGCACAGTCAGTCCTTTCGTTTGCGTGCCCTTGTTTAGGTACCTGTGCTACACAGTGCAGCTGTGGTGCTAGCTGGAAACAAACAACTGCGAATAATGAGAGTCAAATGGTGTATGGACTCCCGGGAATGCAAACAGCTAATTATAATTGATGAATGGAGTATTGGTAAGGTTGTATACTTACCAATACTTCCAATTAAAAACTAAACTAAAATAAATGTAATTTATGAGAATTTGTGTTATTGACGATTTAGTATCAGTGAATCTAGTTGAAAGCATGTTAAATTGTAATTTAGCAAATAGTATATACATAATAAATGAAGGTCAATATAAAGAAAAAAATTTTAGCATAAGCCATGGAACGCTTTGTACGGCGTTATTAGTTGAGACTTTGAAAAAGTACAATTGTGAAAATTTGGTGGAGATAATTTTTTATTCTATAGTAGATGAGAAAGGAAATAAAAGTTACGCTAATTTATTAAAAGCACTTCAATATTGTGTAAGCCAAGATTTTGAATTGGTGTCGCTTAGTATGGGAGTATTAGGAATTAATGGTGCTAAAGAAATACAAGTTATTCTTGAAAATTTAAAATCGACATTAGTAATTTGTGCAGCATCAAATAATGGATTATTAACGTATCCAGCGGCTCTAACTGAAACAATTGGAGTAAAACGTTCGTTAAGTAAAGATAGGAAAATGATTGAGTGGGTTGAGAATCCAGCAGATGGAATAGAGTTGATAGTGAATTTTTCAGAAACCCAGTTGCTTCAATTATTGCTCGAAAAATATGGATATATTATTAAAGATTCAAATAGCATATTAGTCCCTCAGATATGTGGTAAATTGGCAATGCATGCTCTAAAAAGTAAAAAGTTACTCACAAAAAAAAACGTATGTACTTATTTAGGAGCTTCGTTAAGAAGACGAGATATTGATGATTACAAATTGCCATTGGGGATAATAATAGATACGATACCAGTGATAATATTTCCTTACGATTGCAATAATAAAGAGTTTGCCTGTGATTTTGCTGTATCTTTACAGTCGAAGTTTGAAAATGAAGGATATATATGCTCATTGTTAAGTGATTTATTCGATGAAATGAATTTTGTTTTAGGTAGATATGTAATAGATATGGATAATCCTCATGAATGTATATCATATTATAAAACGGTCATACAGGAAGGTGTGCTTTTGGTATTCATGAAAAGAATAAACGCATTATCAGGAGACTTTTATATAGAAAATTGGAACAAATTAACAATCAATTCTGTGTATTTAACTATATTGAGTAATTTTTCCGAGGAATGATTTAATGAAAAAAATGAATATAGTAGGTAGAATACTATCCTATTTAGTTCCATTTAAAAAAAGAATTTTCTTTGCAGTTATTGTTTTAATAATTGCAATTAGCATAGGCTTTTTACAGCCACTTGTTATTCAGAGAATTACAGATATAGGCATGGTTCAGAAAAACATGAACGCAATATTTCAAGCGGCTGTGTTTTTGGGATTTTTAGTTATTCTGAATCAACTAATAGAGATGCTGCAAACAAAAATATTTGTTGAGATTCATAACCAATCTCTGTATTCAATATTTCATCAAACATTTCAGAAGCTTATACATCTCAAAAGAAGTTACTTTGATGACAAAAATACAACTGAAATATTGAACTTTTTACAGATGGATGTTTTGCAGGTTGCCTCAATTACGGATCGATATGTTGTAGTGTGTTTAAGTTATATCTTCCGGATTGTCAGTGGACTCATTGGTCTGTGTATTATTAGTTGGAAGTTAGCGCTAGTTGTTTTAGCGATGGTCCCGATCAAGTTCTTACTGGTGAGTTATCTATCAAAGAGGAGAAAATTGGCAACAGATGAGATGATAGAGTCCAGTAGAGCTTTTTCACGTTGGTTTGGTGACAATTTGAATGGAATTGACGAAATTAAGCTATGGAATCTATTCTTAGAAAAAGACAGAGAATTTCAAGAAAAGCAATCAAAGCTTTTAAACTCCGAAAAAAAAGGAACACTGATTGATGCGTGGAATGTGTTTTGGGAGTCAATTTTAGAATGGGGGATTACAATTCTTCTATACATATTAGGTGGAGCTTTTATTTGCACCGGGAGTTTAACCATTGGAGCTGCATTTGCTTTTATTAGTTATTCGGGATATGTAACCGGACCGGTATCTGCATTATTGAACTTAAAAATGTATTTTGCAAGAATAATACCGTCAGCAAAACGGCTGTTTCAGTTTTTAGATATGGAGGTAGAAGAAGATACCGGTACAAAAATACTAGAGAAGAATTTACCTAAAATCGAATTTAAAAACGTGGGATTTTCTTATGATAAAGCGCGTTGCATTTTGAAAGATGTTAACTTCTTTGCTAATTCGGGTGAGAAGATTGCCATAATAGGACAAAACGGAAGCGGAAAAACAACTATTTTGAATTTGTTATTGAGATTCTATGAGCCCGATCAAGGCGCAATTCTTGTTGACGGTATTGACATTAGGGAAATCCAACTAAAGGATTTGAGAGATCTTTTTGCAGTGGTTAGTCAAGATCCATATCTTTTTTTAGGAGGAATAGAGGAGAATATTAATTTGTCAAAAAAATTCAATCAGCAACAAATATCTCTTGCGATGAAAGCGAGTGGTGTATCGGAATTTATGCGAAGAATGTCTGATGAAGACAAAAAACAAATTGGACAAAATGGTGCACGATTATCCGGTGGGGAAAAACAAAAAATAGCGGTTGCTCGTGCACTGCTTAAAGATGCACCGATAATAATTCTGGACGAAGCGACAGCTAATTTTGATGTTGAATCGGATCAGTATCTTCATAACATAATTGTTAATGAGATGAAAAATAAAACGGTGATTATGATTACGCATCATTACGAAAACCTACAAGGGATGGATCGAGTATATAGATTGGAAAATGGAAAAACCATGGAGTACCAAGGAAACTTAATATAAAAATAGTAGTTCTAGAATATTAATTCTAAAGGAGTTAATCTATGATGAATAAGAAATATAAAAGAGAATATAAGGAATCTCAGCCTGTTTTGGCGATCTGCTATGATTTTGATAGGACATTGTCTCCAGATGATATGCAAGCACAAGGTTACATTCAATCTGTTGGATATGATGTCGGAAGTTTCTGGAAGGAATCAAATGGTTTGGCAGAAGCTAATGATATGGATCGGAATTTGGCATATATGTATCTAATGAAAGAAACAGCTGCCGGGAAAGTTTTATTTACCAAAGAAAAGCTGGAGGATTATGGCTCAAAAGTAGATATTTTCCCGGGCGTCGAAGATTGGTTTGAGCGAATCAGAAATTATGGAACGCAGCAAGGTGTAATCGTTGAGCACTATATCATTTCATCGGGGCTGAAAGAGATGATAGAAGGTACATCCGTAGCGAAAAAAGGTGCGTTTAAGAAAATCTATGCGAGCTCTTTCTATTATAATGCAGACGGAGTGGCGGTTTGGCCGGCACAGGTAGTGAATTATACCAATAAGACACAATTTTTATTTAGAATTGAAAAGGGTGTTTTGGATATTAACGACGATGGTGTGAACGATTCGTTCCCTCCGGACGAATTGAGAATACCGTTTCGCAATATGATTTACATAGGCGACAGTGATACAGATGTTCCTTGTATGAAGCTCGTGAGCTCACACGGTGGATATTCCATAGGAGTATATAGCGAAAAGAGCGAAGATCCAGCAAAAGATAAGGCTAAGGTTTACAAAATGATGAGGGATAATCGTATCCGATATTTTGCACCGGCGGATTATTCGGACGGATCGGATTTGGATATGCTGGTTAAAACAATCATTGACCGAACGGTGAAAAATGAGGCAATAGAATCTACATATTTTGCTTGCAGAAAAGAACAAATAGAAGAGGATAAAAAAAGTACAGAAGAGGGGAAAGAAAAGAGAGATCTAATTCTTCAATTGGAGGAAAGCAGGAGCTTTGCAACAACTCACGCTATTATTGATAAACTGCGTCGTATAACATCGTGGACACAGGATGAGTGTGATGACCTAATAGACATTGCAATTCAGAATAGTCAGGTTTACTACATACTGAATGATAGTGATGTGCGTAGGTTATATGAGAAAATTTTAAAGGTTAATTCGACATTATCTGAACATGCTCAAATGGTAAAAAAGTTGCTAGAAAAATAAAGCCATAAGATTATTTTTGAGTTTTGAGGAGTATGTGAGCATGACTTAGGGCTGAAAATTAGGGAGGAGTATTAGTGATGCTTGTACTTGTAATTAAGCAATTGTTTTTTCGTAATCGAGTTCGTATGACAATTTCAAGTTGCATTACAGTGCTACTGACTTTATGTATGGCATTTTATGCGGAAAATATTCAGACATCACAGATTACATTATTAAATCTAAAATATCAACTTCCTGTACGTGTGTATATTACGAACTTAAGTGGTGATAAAAAAAGCAATTTGTTTATCAATGGGATTGACATTGATGCATTGATAAATGCTGAAGTACGTGACTTACAATGTACGGCGATTGCTGCCGGTTCGTTTTCATCTATAGCCCAAGAGCAAAGTCCATTTCTTGGCGGAGATACTAAGATTTTGGCAGCAAATTGCGTAGAAGCAACTGGAATTTCAAAAGAATTCTTTTCTTTTACGGATTATACATATAATAATGATTTTTTCAAAAGTGTAAATGCAATTTGCGTACTGAATGCAGATTATGCTAAAGATAATAATTTGATGATAGGCGATATGGTTACTTTACCGATATATTTATACATACCATCGTTGGGATATGAACCGCTTAAGGAAGCTTCAATTAAAATTGTTGGAACATATGTGACAAAAAAAGAAAATGATGTACCGGATATGTTAGTGCCTGTCAATTGGCTACGCGAAGAAGCTGTTCGTGCTGGTCTTAAGTATTTTGTATATACATCTTGTAATGCTATAGTGGACAACCCATTAAAGTTACATGAATTTAAAACGCATATGATAGAAATTGGGTTTGTCCCTATTGATCCTGTAATAGATGATTATGCAACGGGAAAAGGGTTAATTATTGATGATGAACTGTTTGTTAAAGCTGCAAGAGAGTTGAGACAAAATATTAATTTGTTATCTAACATGTATATTCCATTTTGTACGTTAATTATTGGAATCACGAGTTTGACAATGTTTTTGATAATATATAATACTCGCCATGACATAGCACTAGCAAATTCTTTAGGAGTTTCAAAATGGTATATAATAGTAGGAATATCTATAGGATTAATATCATTGAATACATTGGGGTGTACAACTACTCTACTGATCTTATGGACAACTTTGCATGTATCAACATTTTCTGTATTTGTGGTTTTTAAAATGTTTATGTTTTGCGTTGTCATCAGTGTAGTGATAGTTTTATTAATTTTACGGAGAATGAAGGTGTACGATTTAATTAATATGTATTAATTAAAAAGAAACATAATAAACAGCCGAATTACAATTAATATTAAATGTTTGAATAATGAAGGAGAAACGATATGAAGAATATCCCTTTTGTTTTGCCGGTAAAAACAGCATTAGGACACTATATTTATGAAGTAAATAAGAATGAAATTTTATTCGTAGATGAAAATATTTTTCAATGTGTTACAAGTGAATTATTAAATAAAAGCGATGAAGCAGTTGAGGAACAACTTGCTGAATTAAATGGATACCTTTCATCACATAAAATAAAACATATTTAGCTGATAATTAAGAAACATATAAGATAAAATTAAAGGAAGAGCTTTATGCGGAAAAGTCTAAAACAACTTTTGCGAACTCCGGTAAAGACAGCAATATTCTTTTTGCTTATCTTAGCGGTGTCAGTACTTTTGACATTTTCGTCTGTACTGTATATGGAATCTACGCAGCATATTACGGCGATGGAGGGACAATTCACAACGCTTGGCACAATAGAACAGCCACTGCTCTCCTCTGTGACAACAAACGTGTGGGCAAGCTGCTACGGGCGAATGGGCTTTACGGAAGACCGATATGCCGAGGGCATTTCGCTCGACGAATTGGATTTTCCGGAGGCAGAGTACGTAACGAATCCGGAGACGCGACCGTATTTTCTGGCGGAGCAGTCGGAGCTTGTGCATTCAGAGAGCTTTTCCGGGCGATACACGGTGGCGGAATTCACGGTGTTGGACGCGCCTGCAGAATACGGCGCGGTGCGGGTGCGCGTGGAAGCCGTGCATTGCACGCCGGAGACGGCAGACGAAAAGCTGCGTGTCGGCGATGAGATCACGGTGTGTCTGTGCACCTGCCCGGAAGAAATGCGGGACGTGCCGCAGGTCGGAGTAAAGTACATTGCGAGTCTGTTCCGCTGGGTGGTGCGCTGCGCAGTGCACGGTACGGAAACAGAATACCACGTGATGGAAAAGCCCTACACTTCGCAGTATAATGCGGACGGTACGCGGCGCGAAACGACGGCATTGCCAACCATTCAGCACACAGCGGAAGCGCGCGGCATAGATGAGGTGAGTGCGGATTTTTGGCAGACCGAAAACGGAGAGCGCTGGGAAAACTGGATCGCGTTTCAAAAATCGCAGCGAAATCTGTTTTACGTTACGCCGACAGCAGGACTGCAAATGCTGCCTGTGTTCCAGAGTCGCAAGGCGAGTATCACCGAGGGGCGGGAGATCACGCGGGAAGAATTTCAAAACGGTGCGCGCATTTGTGTGGTTTCCGAAGAGCTGCTAAGTAAGAATCGTTTGACTATCGGCGACACGATCACTTTGCCGCTGCGGTATTCCATGTACAAGGCGGATACGGATTACATATCGCAAAATCAGTTTGATTTCAGTCCTCTGAACGCAGATGGTGAAGCGTATGACGTGTTCTGGGAGGCGGAATACACAGTCGTCGGTGCGTATCGCGTGGTAGAGAAAACAGCGGTCTACGGTACGGGCGAATTGCCGCGCGACTTGATCGTGATCCCGGATTCCTCGGTAGAGGCGACAGACGTGGAAAACATCGTCAGCTTTGGACCGATGCACCACACGACGACATCTTTTGAGCTGCCGAACGGAAGCATTGCAAAGTTTGACGCAGCCTTGCGCACAGCGGTTCCAAGTGTGGAAGAGCTGGATATTTCATATAACGACAACGGTTTTGAAAACATCATGAGTAGCTTGCGTGCGTTGCGTACCGTATCGATTTTATTGTTTGTGATCGGCGTGGCTGCGGCATTTTTGATCGTTGTGCTTTTGCTCTATTTCTTCATCGTGAAGCAGAAAAAACGCACGGCGATTGAGCGGAGCCTCGGCATGAGCAAGGCACAGTGCCGCGTGTCGTTAATGGCGGGAATTCTCGTTTTGGCGTTGGTGGCATCTGTCATCGGTGTTGGTGTTGGATCAGCACTGTTGCAAGCTGATTTGTTAAATGATACAGCCCAACTAGATGCTGAGGAAATAGATATGACATTTAGCACTTGGATGCAAGAATCGACGGCGGCGTCAATATCGGAAACAAACGTACCGATAGGGGTGTATGCTCTCTCTCCGACAGTTTTATGTGCTGTAATTTTTGGATTATCGCTTATGCTCGTGAATCAAAATTTGAAAATTGAGCCAATTTTACTTTTAAGTAGAAAAGAGAGTAATTGGCAATAGTAATTGAGAGAATTTTAATCATATTTAAGGCTTATTATATAATTGATTTGTAGTCATATTTGAAAGAGTTATACAGAGCTTTATATACTTAATCCTAGAATTAATGTTCTAATCATATGTATTAAATTCCACCGTTGATGTCTACGGTCATTTTGTCTATCTTTCTACCGAGTCTTCCGAAGACGGCTACCAAAATTTCATCGGCACCGAAAGCTTTATGGCTGCGGTGGGATGAGTGCTTTTTGAAAATCAAATAGCTAAAAGCAAATCAGGGTACTGTGAATGAACGGTACCCTGATTTTTATGTACCAGCCGCCCAAATCAGGCGGCTGGTTTCTACGGGTTCAAGATCCCATAGCCGAGAATTTCATAATACCCGACGGGATATTGG
>ENA-UAKW01000478-UAKW01000478.1-human-gut-metagenome-genome-assembly--contig:-NODE-478-length-20611-cov-5.083577_pt1 | contig 20611 bp, 9 predicted proteins | sample MGYA00243691_ERZ654450 | MGnify/ENA primary metagenome ERZ654450 (study PRJEB26926, sample SAMN06164673) | human gut metagenome | biome: ENVO:00009003; feature: ENVO:2100002; material: ENVO:00002003... | reverse complement strand
CGCTCAGTGTCTCGTGGGCTCGGAGATGTGTATAAGAGACAGGTATAGAACGTTTCTCTTGTAATCTCTTAAAACGAATTAATGCTTCAAGATAATAATAGTCCGCATAAATAATGGATGCATCAACTTCTCCACCACGAGGCATATGACCTACCGAATGTAACAAAAAAGCATATTTTGTATCTCCTGCCTTATAAGCAGAAGATGATAACATTTCAAGCATCTTTTCTGCCTGGTCATAATAATAATGTGAAGAGTCACGCTCGGTTACATAAGTAGAAAGTTCCAGTAAAGCAGAAGCTGTAATAGCCGCTGCGGAAGCATCTTTAGGTTCTCCAGAAGACAAGTCGGGAGCATCAAAATCCCAATAAGGAATTAAATCCTCCGGTAAACGGGATAAATAAGCATCTGCTACTTTTCGGGCAAAGTTCAGAAAACGCACTTCTCCCGTTTCACGATATACCATAGTATAACCATAAATAGCCCATGCTTGTCCACGTGCCCACATGGAGTTATCGCTCAGCCCTTGATGAGTCACACCTTTTATAAAATGTCCGGTAATCGTGTCATATACGGCAACATGATAGCATGAATAATCTTTGCGAAACTGATATTTCATTGTGGTATCGGCATGCTCACACGCCATATCATATAGACGGCGTTCTCCCCCGTTTCGGGCAGCCCAAAATAGCAGTTCAAGATTCATCATATTATCAATAATAGTATTATGAGGCCAATTTTCCTTTTTTACCATACCCGGCCATGAAAGAAAAGTACCAACTTCAGGATTAAACAGAATTGAAAGAGAATCAGCTGCACGTAATAATCCTTCTTTATATTCCGTATTACCCGTCAAACGATATCCATTGCCCAAACTACACATCGTAATGAATCCCATATCATGGCTCCTTGCTTTTCTGTGAGTTACAGGAAGAATCTTTTGAGTATAGTTTTCAGCTGCAACTTTCCACATATTATCCTTTGTATTCTCATATAAATACCAAAGAATACCAGGCCAGAAACCTGAAGTCCATGAACCGGGACTGGTGAAATGCCAATTAACATCATCTCCATCGATCGAGTTAGGAATACCTCCTTCTGAGCCAGAAGGAACAATGGCCAATGTACGTAAAGCCTGGGCCTCACAATAATCAATATTGGTATTTACTGAAAATTCCCGGTCGAATTGCTTACAAGCAATTCCCACTACAAATAAAGAAGCAAGCAAAAGAATGGTTTTGTGTTTCATGATATAGCACTTTTTAAATGAACAAATTGATTTCAACGACAACAAAATTAGTAAGTTGGAATTCTTTTCAGACATTCTGAGAAGTGTAATAGGTACCAACCTAAAGGCTGAAACGAGTTTCTCAATAAACAGCTATATTTCAATATTTTAATTATATAAAAAGAAAGAGTACCAAATTATTTTGGTACTCTTTTCAGGAAGTTATATTTCTAAAATGATATCTTTCTCCTTAATATACTCTGCAGGTGATTTACCCTTCAATTTCTTAAATGAACGGAAAAAAGATGTCCGGGAGCTAAATCCACACTGCTCAGAAAGAAACGCCAAAGTATATTTGGAAGCTGATTTATCCTGCACGCGGATAATAAATTCTTCCACACGATATTGGTTGATATAATCGGTAAAGTTTATATTCAAATATAAATTTAGAACCTGTGACAAATCTCCCGCATTACAGCCAATAGTATTCGCTACATCCTGTAACTTCAAATCCGGATTCAGATACATCTTATCCTTATTCATACATTCTGTTAACCTTTGTTTTATCCGTGATACCTCTTCTTCATCCACCCTGGATTTCTGATACTTCTCCTTCTGTACTCCTTCGACTTGTACTGTATTCTCACGCATATCCTCTTTCATTTTCCTATATTTACCCAGCAAAGCATAATAGCTATAGAGAAGTACCAAACATGTTAAAAAACAAAGTACCACCATCCATAAGGTGAAAGAAAGTCCCCGTACAACTTCCACCTTAACCGCCATAACTGCACCCGGATTAGACGCCGCCCGTACTTTAAAAACATAGTTGCCAACTGGAAGATTCATATAGGCTACTTGATTGCCTTTCATCAAAGTCAACCATTCCTTATCATACCCTTCCAAAAAATATTCATAGATATCCGTATTTACAACAGCATAATTCAAGGCAGAAAACGTAAATGCAATATTATTCTTATCTGCAGGCAAAGAGATCTTCTCCATAAATGAAGAAGAAAAAGGCAACAATTCATCTCCCGTCTGAAGGATTCTACCAGCAACAGCTACTGATGTAATGGCAGGAGGTAATGGAATTACCTTTCTTTCATGTTTAAGCTGAGAAGTATATTTTACTAATCCCCTTTCATTGCCCCACCAAATAGAGCCATCATCTGTAATCTGTACAGGGTTATTAAATATGTATCCGGGAATGCCATCATAAAGAGAGAAAATCTTGTGATGATTATCTTTGATATACAGTAAACCACGTTGTGTACTAAACCACAGTCCTCCATCATGCGGATCTTCAATAATACTCATGACCGAATTATTGGGAAGGAAATCATCAACTGTCAGATGCTCAAATTTAGTAAAATGCTCATCAACTTTAACAACTCCCTCTTTATCGTCACAAAACCATAGATTTTTATGATTATCCTCATAAATATACCGTATGCTTTTTGTAAACGGTTCTATATGTTCAGGAAATACATCCGACTTGAAAGTACCGGTTGACATATCATACAAAAAAACAGCTCCATTCGTTCCTATCCAGATTCTATCCTTTGAATCTGCTTTTAAAGTAAATATTGAATTTATGGCAAGAGACGAATTTCTATTATTGTAATTTACATACTGTCCGGTCAATTCATTATAGACATACACCCCATAAGAACTCCCTATCCAGTATTTGCCCTCTTTATCTCTTTCACATCCGGTAAATGAATTTTGCCTGAAGCAATCATCCGGTTTAAAGAAAGACAGTTTACCCGTCTCTGCATGCAGCAAATACATGCCACCACCATAAGTTCCTATCAAATAATCTTCTCCCAAAGGTTTAACCGACAAAATAATATCCGAACGTAATATCGAAGATTTTATAGTGTAATGTTTCACTATATTCTCTTCTTCGGAAATATAATAAAGTCCGTCACGGGTACCTATTACTTTTCGCCCTTGTTTACCAATCCAGAACGCACGCACATTCAGATTATGGGAATCAAATTTATCCTTAAAAGAATAGATGGAAAAGGTATTCCCACGCGTAGGCGTATAACTCATTCCACCCATGTAAGTACCGATATAAAGGATATTTTTATCTTTCAGTAATGAATAAACAGCATTCGAACAAATGGCATCTTCCTGTATAGAATGTTCTATTGACGTTATTTCTTGTCCGGAAGATGCTTTTATAATTTTGACACCACTTCCATTGGTTCCTACATACAATGTATCATTACCTACAGGTACCAAATCCTTAATACATCCATTACCTATTTGCGGATATATGGAGAAAACTTCCTGCCCAATATCAAACTTCAGCATGCCTTGGTTTGCCGTACCTAAATAAATAGTATTTCCCATCAAAGCCAGACAACTATAGTAATTTAATCCTCCTCTAATATTATTCTCAAACACTCGTGATCTTCCAGTTTCCATATTATAATGGATCAATCCTCCATTTGAAGCGATCCAAACACTATCATCCTCTCCATCTACAATATCCATTAGGCCATTCACAGCAGACAAGGCATTGGAGTCCAGCAGAATCTTTCTGAATACACCACTTTCATACAGAAATAATCCACGTGAACTACCAAGTAGTAATCTCCCCTTCTTACTCACAAAAACCACTTTTACAGACAAAGATTTGCCATCTAAAACAATCGGTTCAACCGTCTCTGTCTTACGATTAAACTTTATCAATCCTATATCTGTACCCACCCATAAATTTACAGAATCAGTCTCTGCTATCGAAAAAACAGTTCTCCCGGAAAATTGAGGATAAGTCGTCACATTTACCCCATCAAAACGATCCAATCCCATCTGTGTTCCTAACCATACGAAACCACGGGTATCCTTATATATAGCATTTATCGTATTATGGGATAAACCTTCAGATACAGTTACAGAACGAAAAACAGGAGACTGTTGGATTGAATACAGAGATAATGGCAACAACAACATTATCACCATAAATAAATAACGAATGACAAATGGAGCAACTCTCCCTATATAATAATATGTGTCCTTCATACATTCATAAAAATCGATCATTTTCTCCTTATTATTACTAAGAAGTCCGACAAACTTAATGATTTTTTTGATAGAATGTATAGTTTTGCTCACTAAAACTTAGTTTAATCTCATGATGCATTATACGCAGAATTGTTTTTCATAATTAAACTAAAAAGTGCGATGTCGCTTTAGGTAAATCGGCACGTAAATACGCTATATACATATTGACTTCTATCTAATATGTATTAACCTTATTATTTTAAGAATATGATGAAAAAGAAATTTATTCCGTTATTTATTCTTCTCTTTTATATGCTGAATATAAACAGCCAAGAGTTTACTCATCCGGGCTTACTCCATTCTGAATCTTCATTAAAAAGAATCCGAGAACTTGTCAGAAATGAGATCCAACCGGCTTACGGTTCATTTAACATCATGCGAGGAATGCCTGAGGGAAAAGTTGATTATTGCATAAAAGGACCTTTCGAAACTATCAGCCGTGCCGGCAGATATGGTTATACCAAAGATCCTTGTGAACGAGATTTTAATGCAGCTTACTACAATGCCATTCTTTGGATAGTCACAGGAAAAGAGCCTCATGCAGACAAAGCAATGGAGATTATCAGAGCGTATGCAAGTACCCTAAAGAAAATAGAAGGTCCGGACGATCCGCTTTGTGCCGGCCTTCAAGGATTTATGCTGGTAAACGCAGCAGAAATCATGAGATATACATATACAGCAGATAAATATACTAACGGATGGGATGCAAAAGATACACCCAAAGTAGAAAGTATGTTCCGAGATGTATTCCAGCCGATACTTACTACTTTCTACAATACCAAACCTTACACCAACGGTAACTGGGGAATTGCGGTAACTAAGGCACAAATGGCATTCGGAGTATTTCTGAACGATAAGAAGTTGTATGAAGACGCTATAGAGTTTTTTCTGAAAGGCCATGATAATGGAACTCTTCCCAACTACGTAGCAGAATCCGGCCAGATACAGGAAAGTGGACGTGACCAGCAACATGCCATGTTAGGGTTAGGATGCCTCTCGGAAATTGCCGAAATAGCCTGGACACAAGGCAGAGACCTGTATAGCGCTTTGGATAATCGCCTTATGAAAGGTTATGAATACTTGGCCAAATCCAATCTGGGCTATGAAGTACCTTTCTTTACCTGGAAAGATATAACCGGAAAATATTCAAACTGGACTACGTTAGGGGAAGAAGGAATGGGACGTTTCCGCTCATTATTTGAAATAGCCTACAACCACTATGTTGAACGCAAAGGGTTAGAAATGCCATATACCCAAATTGTATTAGGCATGATACGTCCTGAAGGACCGGGATTTACTTGTGATAACCCGGGTTTCGGCAGCCTGCTGTTCTATTTGGGAAAAGACTTAAATGAAAGGAAAGTCCCCGGACAAATAAATGAGGATCTTTCCCAACTGGAAGGATGGGCTTTCGCCAATTGCTCTTATAAACAGGTGGATAATCTAATGTCATTTGTATCATCCGGAGTAAATATGCAAAAGAAAAGGATTTCCTACCAGGCAGGAAACTATCCGTATATTGCTGTAAAGGCACCCAAAATTCCAACATCCGCAAATAAAGACTGGTTACAATTAAGCTATAGCGTTGCCAGTGCTCCGGAATTTTGGAAGTTAGATTCGGATAAGGCTAAAAAGATAGGAAAAGATATCTATGTATTCAAGATTACAGACTATCTGTCAAATAATGGAACGCACTTCACAGAAAGACCAACAAACATTACTCTTATTCTCAATTTTGGGAATATCGGTAATGAACCGGTAATTGTGGAATGGATTCGCTCATTTGAAAAGCTGGAAGATATTTGAGTAATATAAAGTAATCCGCGGACAAGACTAGTTCATTTCTACAGGGTTATGAATTAATTCACCACAGATTACACAGATTGACACAGATTCTATTTTGCTGATTATTAGATTGATAAATCTGTGTGAATCTGTGTAATCTGTGGTGAATCTTATTCATTCCTTTCCCGATATGAGCTATATAGGAGTGCAGCAAAAAGCATAACTATCTGTGTGACAACGCACTTGGTGTTCCACTAAGATCAGTCGTAGTGGAACACGAGTTCAGTCCTAGTGGGAAGTGGCTTCAGTCGTAGTGGGAAGTACCTTCAGTCCTAATGGGAACTATCCTCAGTCGTAGTAGGAAAATAGCTCGCTATACAGTTGTAAATTCCTCTAATGGGAAATGAATTCCGTTAACGGCTTTTCGATAATCAGTTGACGTATCCTAAAAGATCTCCTCAAAAAGATTGTCTCCCCCGGTAAAATTCAAAATGTCTTCTAATTTGCCTTTTACTTTTGCCTCAGAATTTTGAGATAAAAGAAAGAAAAGGTATGAAAAGATTTGTTTTAGGCATCGTGGTCATTTGTTGGATTACGATTGTATTCGCTGCAGGAAATGGCAGTAAAGTGACAGGAATCTTAAGTGGTAAAACGAATAAAGTACCGGTGGAGTTTGCCACGATAGCTTTGTACGAGGCAACAACAAAAAAACTTGTGACGGGAGCTATGACAGATTCTACCGGATGCTTTCATCTGGAAGATGTGCCAACGGGTCGTTATTATCTAGTGGGTAGTTATGTCGGTTATGGTGAAACACAATCTGAAATGTTCACTGTGGGTAATGGTAATCAGACGGTTGATGTCGGTGTATTGTGGATTGACGATAAAGGTCAGGTATTGAATGAAGTGGTGGTAGCCGGGCGAAAATCCACTTTTGTGCCTAAACTGGATCGTAAGGTATTTAATGTAGGACAGGATTTGATGAGTTCGGTAGGTTCGGCAAGCGAGTTGATGCAGAATATTCCTTCGGTAGAGGTGGATTTGGAAGGTACGGTCAGCCTGCGTGGTAATGAGAATGTGACTATCCTTATTAATGGAAAACCATCCGCACTGATGAGCGGCAGGACACGGACTGATGCTCTGAATCAACTTGCCGCAAACAGTATCGAACGTATCGAGGTAATTACTAATCCTTCGGCAAAGTATAAACCCGATGGTGTGAGCGGTATTATTAACATCGTATTGAAAAAGGAGGGCAAGGCGGGACTGAATGGCACTTTGACGGCGAATACCGGTAGCCACGACCGTTACAATGCCGGAGTGAATTTGAATTACGGCATCAATGGGGTGAATTTCTTTGGCGGTTATGCTTTCCGGCAAGATCGCTATGACCGTAGTATTTTTGACAATCGTACATCGCCCACGGAATACATTAGCCAGACGACTCTCGGTACAGGTCGTCCCGTGTCGCACACATTACGACTTGGAATGGGAGCAAACCTTTCGACTCATGATGTCATGGAAATTTCGGGAAGCTATAATCGCCGTCATTTCCTGCGAAGTGAGCGTATAGAATCTGTTACGGAAGATATAAATCATCATTTGGAAGATTTTTATTTTCGCAATCGCAGGGCTGATGCCAGGGAGAATATGTGGGAAGGAAACTTTCTTTATACCCACACCTATGGAAAGGGCAATGAATGGAGTGTGAACTATACTTATTCTTCCGAAAGTGAAGACGAACAGAATGAATATTCTACCATGCAAATGGAGAATGACACTAAAGACAATGAGTGGGTATGGGATGCCGATTATTTACATATCGGAAAAGTGCATTGGCAGCATCATTTGTCGGAATGGACAAAACTATCGGCAGGTTATGAACTGGAAGCGCTTCGTGCCGAACAGAATTATCATGTGGAGAATTGGGATGGAGCATCTTTCATTCCTGATCTTGACCGCACAAGTGATTTTACCCATCATCGCACCCTTCATTCTTTCTTCTCTACTTTAGAAATGAATCCGGGAGAGTGGAGTCTTATGGCCGGACTGCGTGGAGAATATGCTGATATCTGGAACAATCTTTATTCTCTTGACAGCATCACGAGGCAGCACTATACCAATATTTATCCTACGTTACACGCCTCCCGCAAACTGAATGAGCACAATGAACTCCAACTAAGCTATAGCCTTCGTGTGAACCGTCCCGAAGGTAGTGATATGAATCCATTTGCCGAGCGTATCAATCCACTCAGTCTTTCGGCGGGTAATCCTGATTTGAAACCGGAAAAGATACATTCGGTGGAGGCGGGATGGCTGTGGCACAATGATACAAATGCATCGTTGATGACTACAGTCTATTATCGCTATCTTACCAATCAGATTACCGAAGTATCACGCTACATAGACGGTGGCGTACTGCTGACTACTAAAGAGAATTTGGATCAGAGTCACAATGCAGGATTGGAGCTGATCTGGAGTTATTCTATCAATCGTTGGCTCTCTTTTAACTGGAATGCAAACGGATATTTCAATCAGATCAATGCAGAAAAGTTGGGCTTTTCACGACACAGGAATACTTTCTCGTGGAGCACGTTGTTCAATGCCAACTTCATGCCATTCAAACATTATATGATGCAGCTCAATGCACGTTATCGTTCTGCCACACTGGTGCCGCAAGGTCGTAGGGATGCCGATTATTGTATCAATCTGGGTATGAAGTATGATATTCCGAGTATCAATCTTTCCGTATTGGCTTCGGTTACTGATTTGTTTGATACCTATCGGAAGTCGTATACGCTTGATACACCCGAACTGAAACAGAAGGTAGAAAAACGCCGTAATCCCCGTATTTTCTATATCGGCGTTTCTTATATATTTGGTGGAAACAAGAGCAAAAAACACACAGCGAAGTTAGAATATGATGAGAGTATGTAAAATCCTTATATTACTTGTACTTTGTACATTTACAGTAATTGGACAAGCACAGGAGGATTCTGTCAAAACGGATACGGTTCGGGTAATGGATAATAATCCATACCGTTTCCGCATCCGGCAGATCATTTTACCTGCAACTTTGATTGGAGTGGGGATTATCGGGTTGGAAAGCCATTGGCTGCAATATCAGAACCGGGAGTTACGTGACGAGCTACGGGAAAACATTGACAGTAAATTTACGGTTGATGATTTTTCGCAGTATGCTCCGATGTTTGCTGTTTATGGCTTGAATTTGTGTGGTGTAAAAGGAAGGCATAGCTTTACGGATCGTACCATAATCCTTGCTACTGCCTATGCACTAATGGGTATCACCGTAAACACATTTAAAATGACGGCCAGTGTAGAGCGTCCTGATGGAAGTAGCCGTAACTCCTTCCCGTCGGGGCATACCGCAACCGCTTTTATGGGTGCGGAGTTTTTGCGTAAGGAATATTGGGACGTTTCTCCATGGATAGGTGTTGCCGGGTATGCAGTAGCTGCCGGTACAGGCTTCTTTCGTATGTATAACAATCGTCATTGGCTGACAGATGTGCTTACCGGAGCCGGAATCGGAATACTGAGTACTCAGGCGGCTTATTGGCTTTATCCAACTATTACAAAGACTTTCTTCCGTAAGCGGTATAAGAATATATTTATTTCTCCTTATTTCTCAAAAGAAGAAAAAGGAGTAAGTTGTCATATCGCTTTCTAAAGGATACTCGTTGCAATTAATAAGGAATAAACTTCAGAATAATAACTTTCTGTGTTTGGTCGTCTATTCTGAAACGATTATCAGTACGTTCGCCTATCAACCAAATGATATGGGAGCCACTGCAAAGCACCCATTGTTGCTCTTTGCGGGAAAGGGAGAATTTTCGATCAGTAAGGTAGTCACTGACCTTTTTTCGCCCAGTCATACCAAAGGGAACGAATGTGTCGCCTTGTCGGTAGTGTCTGACTGTGAGAGGTTGTTTTAGTTTGTCTGCATCGAAGCAAGCAGTGTTTCGGTCGCGGGGAATGATGAAATCATCCGTGACTTCTAATTCTTCCATTGTCAAACGGAAGGGTAGGGCAGGATCATCTGGAGAAAAGACTGTTGAAACATCTTCTGAACAGATCGGTTCTAGCAGTAGAAGCTCTCGATCTTTAATCACGCGCCATTCTCCACTGAGGAATATTTTCCCCGGTTGCCCATTCAGAGAGGTGAAAATATCTTTGATCTGTGCACTGTTAAATCCTAATGGAGATAAGATCTCAAATAATAAGGTTTCCGGTGCAGATTCTTGGAGCAAAACACTGATCAGGATACCTTGTTCGGTTTGCACTTTCTGCTTGCCTTCTTCTATTCCTTTTTTATATAAGAGAGCTGCATCATTCAGATGTTCTGCAGTGCGGAGAAGGCTTTCTTTTACAGAGGGATTGATTTCCTGCATAAGTGGCAAGAGGTTGAGGCGTATCTTGTTGCGTGTATATTCGTCTTGCAGGTTAGTGCTGTCCGTTACGTAAGATTGTCCGATTTCTTGTAGGTATTCGGTTATTTCTTTCCGGTCGAGGCATAACAAGGGGCGGACAATGTTTCCGTTTTTGGGACGGATACCCAATAGTCCGTTGATGCCTGTTCCACGGATAAGGTTGAGCAGGAGAGTTTCTACACTATCATCTTTATGATGGGCCACGGCGATAACGTTGGCTCCTTGTTGTAGACGGAGCTGCTCAAACCAAGCATAACGTAATTCCCGTGCTGCCATTTCAATGGATATGTGGCGCTTTTCCGCTTCTTCCGTGGTTTGGAAATGTTGGACATGTAACGGAACTTCCAGCTGCAAGCATAGTTCGCGGACAAACATTTCATCTCGAACCGACTCATCGCCCCGCAGATGGAAATTGCAATGTGCCGCCTCGCAGGTGTACCCCATAGCAAGAAGTAGACGCAACAAAGCTACTGAGTCCGCTCCGCCACTCAGCGTTACCAGTATTTTGTCTTCTCGTGTGAAAAGCTTCTCCTGATCAATATATTGCGCTATTTTCTTTATATTCATAATGGTGCAAAGATAATATTAACGGATTGAATTCTTTCTAATTCTTCGGAACAAAGTGGAGAATGGAGAATATTTCTCCTTATTTAAAAACAATCTAAATAATTTGTAGGCTAAATACAAATCATTTATCTTTGCATCCAAATTAAAGAAAGAGAGAAGACTATGCGTTTATCCGAATTAAAAACTGGAGAAAAAGGTGTAATCGTTAAAGTACTGGGGCATGGCGGTTTCCGCAAACGAATTGTAGAAATGGGTTTTATTAAAGGCAAGACTGTAGAGGTTTTGCTGAATGCCCCGCTGAAAGACCCAATAAAATACAAAGTAATGGGGTATGAAATCTCTTTGCGCCGACAGGAGGCAGGGATGATTGAAATACTCAGCGAACATGAGGCGAAAGAGCAAGTGACAAAACCGAATTATCATCCGGGAATGAGTGAAGATATTTATCCGGGGGAAGAAGAACTGAAACGTATCGCTCTCGGTAAACGTCGTACCATTAATGTTGCATTAGTGGGTAATCCAAATTGTGGAAAAACTTCTCTGTTTAATATTGCTTCCGGTTCACACGAACATGTTGGTAACTACAGCGGCGTTACAGTGGATGCTAAGGAAGGTCATTTTAATTTCCAAGGTTATCATTTCCGCATAGTCGATTTGCCGGGTACATATTCGCTATCAGCATATAGTCCTGAAGAAATGTATGTCCGTCATCATATTATTGATGAAACACCGGACATTGTTATCAATGTGGTAGATTCGTCCAATCTGGAACGTAATCTGTACCTCACTACCCAGTTGATTGACATGAACGTGCGTATGGTGATGGCGCTCAATATGTACGATGAACTGGAAGCCAGTGGCAACACGCTGGATTACATGAAACTGAGTGAACTCTTTGGTGTTCCTATGGTTCCTACCGTTTCGCGTACGGGCAAAGGCATCGAAGATCTTTTTCACGTTGTTATCAGTATTTACGAAGGTGCCGACTTCCTCGATCAGAAAGGCAAGGTACGTGCAGAAGTGTTGAATGACCTGCGTGAATGGCATCGGGAGTATGTGCCCGGCTATACCGGTGGGGCTCATAAAGAAGAAGAAGTACGTCATCATGGATTCTATCGTCATATTCACATTAACCACGGTCCTGAACTGGAACGCAGCATTGAAGAGGTGAAGCGGGTGATTAGTGAGAATGAGGGTATCCGTCATAAGTATTCTACCCGCTTTCTTGCCATCAAACTTCTGGAGAATGATCCGGATTTGGAAACGCTGATTAAAACTTTACCCAACGGCAAAGAAATCATAGATGTCCGTGATCAGGAAAGCCGCCGTATCCGAGACGTGCTGAATGAGGATTGTGATCAGGCAATTACCGATGCAAAATATGGTTTTATATCCGGTGCACTGAAAGAAACCTTTGTGGATAATCACTTGGATAAAGAACATACTACACGTGTGATAGACTCTATCGTAACGCACCGTGTGTGGGGATTCCCCATTTTCTTCCTGTTCATGTATCTCATGTTCGAAGGGACGTTCGTGCTTGGCGAATACCCGATGATGGGTATCGAATGGCTGGTAGAAACTCTCGGTAACTTTATACATGCCAATATGGCGGACGGACCGTTGAAAGATCTATTGGTAGATGGTATTGTAGGTGGTGTTGGTGGTGTGATTGTCTTCCTGCCGAACATCCTTATTCTTTATTTCTGCATATCGCTGATGGAAGACTCCGGTTATATGGCGCGTGCTGCATTTATCATGGATAAGATTATGCATAAGATGGGGCTGCATGGTAAATCCTTCATTCCTCTGATTATGGGCTTCGGATGTAACGTACCTGCTATTATGGCTTCGCGCACTATTGAGAATCGTAAAAGCCGACTTATTACCATGCTCGTCAATCCGTTGATGTCATGTAGTGCCCGCCTGCCTATTTATTTGTTGCTGGTAGGTGCATTTTTTCCGAACAATGGTAGTTTGATACTGTTATTAATATATTCAATAGGTATTCTGTTGGCGGTATTGCTGGCGCGTTTATTCAGCCGTTTTCTGGTGAAGGGGGATGATACTCCGTTCGTAATGGAGCTTCCGCCTTACCGTTTACCGACAGCAAAAGCTATTTTCCGTCACACGTGGGAGAAGGGGGCACAATATCTTCGTAAAATGGGAGGTATTATCATGATAGCTTCCATCGTAATATGGGCATTGGGATATTATCCTGACCATGATGCGTATGAAACGGTTGCCGAACAGCAGGAGAATTCCTACATCGGACAGATAGGAAAGGCTATGGAGCCGGTAATTGCACCTTTGGGTTTTGACTGGAAACTTGGTATCGGTATACTTTCAGGTGTGGGCGCTAAGGAATTAGTGGTAAGTACATTGGGCGTGCTTTATACGAATGATGCTGAAGCAGATGCCGTAAGTCTTGCCGAACGTATTCCGATTACACCGTTGGTAGCTTTCTGTTATATGGTGTTTGTATTGATCTATTTCCCATGTATAGCTACGATTGTAGCAATCAAGCAAGAATCTGGTAGCTGGAAATGGGCATTATTTACGGCAGTGTATACCACGCTGCTTGCGTGGGTAATGGCATTTGCCATTTATAGAATAGGAGGATTATTTGTATGATGAATTGGCAACAATGGGTAGTTGCAATCCTGTTACTGTTGTGTATTGTCCGGATCGGATGGGGAATTTATGCATTTTTTCGCCGGACAAGAGAAAATGGTAATCCATGTGCAAATTGCGTAACCGGTTGTGACTTAAAGCGATTGATGGATGAGAAGCGTGCAGAGTGTAGTGCGACGAAAAAAGAAAAGAAGAAAAATTGCTGCGGATAGTTGGAATTTCCAAAAAATGTACTACCTTTGCAACCGCAAATGAGAAAGATTGGTTCCTTGGATGAGTGGCTTAGTCAGCGGTCTGCAAAACCGTGTACGGCGGTTCGAATCCGCCAGGAACCTCAAAACGAACAAAATGCCCTGAGTAGAAATACTCAGGGCATTTGTTGTTTATTGACCTTCAGTGACTTAGCTACCCTGCCATTTGGGTAGAAAATCGTGCGAGTGTAGACCGAATGTAGTCCGAGCCTCCTAAAACGATACGATTGTAGCACATGAAAAGTATTAATTTTAGGTTTTTCCCTATCAATAATTATAGAATTCACCAGTTAGTTCTCATTTTCCCATATTACTTTTGTTACAAACCAAAAGAAATACGCCATGAAAAAGATTCTATTTATCCTATTTACAGTTCAGTCTGTTTTAGCTCCCCATATAACGAAGAGCTATAGTGTTAATTCTATCGAGGATAGTTACGAATATTCGATAGTCAATCAAGAAAAGAAAACAGTCAAAAAAGACATTTTAGGAAATATTACTATTGAAAACAATAATGGTAATAAGAAAACTATTAAAGAAGATATTTTAGGGAATACGATTATTGAGGACAATAATGGCAATAGGAAGACTGTCAAAAAAGATATCTTTGGCAATACTATTATTGAAGACAATAAAGGGCACAAGCAGATTATCAAAAAGGATATATTTGGAAATTCCACTATCGAAGACTATTAGGTAGACATTCTTTTCCATCTTGTTTTCTTCCCTTTCGGAAAAAAGTATCCATGAACCCTAATTGTTCATGGATACCATTCCGTTCGCATGGCTGAATATTCCTTGATCAATCAGTAATTGTATAGTCTGTTCCGTTACCATATCTAGATTGTTTCCTTTCCTACTGAAACCGAGAAGTTGGGAAGTCAGCCGTTTCAGATCTTCAGTCGGCATAGATATCTGTTGCTCTATGGCATAGCGGGCGGCGCTCATTACTTCTAGGATTGGAATATCCAGAATATCGCGTTTGGAGTTGATGCGGTAAAAGTCGCAGTCTTTAGCTTTCTCTTCATCTTCCCAGTAAATTATAGTATCTCCCGATAAAGGGTCTTTATATGCATCTTCAAGAAGATTGTCGATAAATACCTGTAAACGGGTGGTAACTCTTGTTAGATTCCAAATTCGTAATATCCTTTTATATAGCAGAGTATTTGTTATGGGCTGTTCAATCTTGACTATTTGTTGAAGTTGTTTTTTAACTTGATAGGAGGAAGCCATTACGGTATCGATATCTGTACTGTAGCCTATATCGGGCAAGTCAGCAAATATATATTCTCTTTCTCGATTGTTCACTAACTCTACAACAGGTTCATTCTCTATACTGAATGTTTTCAGAACATTATTCTCTATCGGAAGAGGAGGCTGTTCTTCTACTTTTGTGTTTTTTAAATCTTCCAGCTTTTTGATAATGCGCTCCACGACGTTCTCCTTATGTTCAAACCAGTCGACGGACCATACACGCATTACATTCCAGTGGAGCATCTGCAAAACATTCGGTTGTACTATTTCACGGTCCCTTGTAGTCTTGGTTTCATAATAGTTTCTGCCGTCACACAATATCCCTAGAATATATGTATCCGGTTGCAATGGATTGACAATCGCTAAATCCACCTTAAAGTTTGACCGTCCTACCAGAGTATCCACTTTATAACCACGCTGAGTAAGTTCCTGTGCAATTAAAGTAATAAGATTACTTTGTTGTAGGTTCTGTAGCTGGATGGCCGGAACAGGTGAGGTGCCGCGTTCTGCAAATTCAAGAAACCTTTTTAGGCCTTCCACACCTTTGGACTTTGTACGTTTCAAATCTATTTGTTCGGAGCGTAAGGTTGAGAAGATAATCATTTCATAACGTGCACGCGATACGGCTACATTCAGACGACGTTCGCCACCTTGATTATTCAATGGTCCGAAATTCATAGATACATTACCATTCCTGTCCGGGCCGTATCCTATAGAGAAAAGAATAATATCCCGTTCATCACCTTGCACATTCTCCAAATTCTTGATGAAAATAGGTTCATTACTTTGGAAAGCTTTTTCTTCCAATTCGGGATATTTGTTCAGTTCCTCAATGAGCATATCTTCTATCAAATTTTGCTGTACTTGGCTGAAAGATACGACGCCTATGCTTTTTTCAGGAACTTCAGGTGTACGTAGCCGGTTCAGTATTTCTTTCACAATGGCTTCAGCTTCGGCATGATTGCTGCGTGTACGTCCTTTATCATATGTACCATCTACCTGAACTAAACGTACTTTTGAAACTCTGTCATCCACAGAAGGAAAAGTATATAGCTTTCCATTGTAATACTGAGAATTACTGAAAGCAATCAGACTTTCGTGTTTGCTCCGATAGTGCCAAGTCAGATAACGGGATGGAATGGATAACGAGATGCAATCATCCAGAATGCTCTCCATATCGTCAAATTCAGCTTCTTCCTCGTCTACTTGTGAAGAGGAGAAGAAACTTGTCGGAGGCATTTGCTTGGGATCACCTACTACGACTAATGCGTTGCCGCGGGCTATTGCACCGACTGCCTCGCTGGTAGGCATCTGTGATGCTTCGTCGAAAATAACAAGATCGAACTTCTCTGCATCCAGATCGATATACTGAGCCACTGATATCGGACTCATCAACATGCATGGACATAGCTTGGGCAACAGAGTTGGTATCTGGTCTATAATTCTCCGGATAGATGTGCCACGTCCTCCATTTGAAATGTTCCTTTTTAGAATTCCTATTTCGGAACTGGAGGCAGCTTCCATTGTTAGTGATGGTATTCTGGCTGCTAATCTACAGTATAGTTCTTTTTTACTCAACTCCTGAAAATCGATAGTCAGTTGTTTGTATTTGCTGATCATTTCCTCAAATAGCAACCCGTTGAAAAGGCGTAAAGTTTCGTCCGCATCAACGTTTTTTAGAGCTAATTGGTGATAAACGCCTTTCATATACGCATTAGAAGCTTCCGATCCGCTTTTATGCTTATCTGTTATATAGTTGATAACTACGGTTAAATGCAGAGATTCCAATTCTCTCTTACGGATGCACCATTGTCCCCAATCTTTAATCTTATTGAAGTGAGTTAGCCAGGTATTCAGTAGAACCGGTAGTTTCACTTCAAGATTATTATCCGGCAGTTGTATGTAGCATAAACCTTTTATTTCATTGAGAACCGTATTCAACTCGTTGGATGTATCGATTAGTTGCCTGAATGTATCTTTATTAGACTGTTGGAATGCGTTCCAGTCAATACTGATTTTATTTGCAAATTGATTCAGAACTTCTGCGAATGGCTGTTGAACGATTGCTGCGTATTCCGATAAAGTGTTGTAAATTATCGGAAGATTCTTAAGTATAGAATCAATATCATCCCATTTCTCTTTGCTCTTTCTTCCTAAGAAGCCGAAAGAAGATGATAATTCGGAAGATTGTTCCTGAATGATCTTATTATTCTTTTGATAAGCATTTAGCTTTTCTAACAGGCTTGGTATTTGTACCGCTTGCAAACTCGTATTGTAAAGTCTGAGTTTTTTCAAATAAGAACGTTTGGCAAAGAATTTGGGTAAGAACCATTTCAATTCGATAGCTTTCCATTCTTGTTGGAGGGCAAATGCATTTTCTCCCAGAATTTGAGGTGCATACTCTTTACCCAGTTCAGCTTGTAACTGATCTCGCTTACGACCGGACAGGATAATATCTTTCCATTCTTCTATCAAGTCGGTATTACCACCCATTTCCAATAACGTTTTATTCAGATATGGGATGGATAGAAGCTGGTTACATATCTTGCCCATCCAGTTGATCCCATCCCAATTATCAGGTATCGAGATTCCCAGACTATTTGAAAGTAACTTTCTGTTAGTGGTAATTGAGGTGAATAAATTAATAAAGCGCCTGATTCCGGCTTGTAATTTTTGAGAGCTTTCTATGAAAGTATCGTATGGTTCCAGCCCCTTTAATGGGTGGTCTTGCGGATGCCCTATTATCTGAAAAACTGTATCCAGTTCCTGGATCTTTTCGCAAAAGTCTGTCAGTTGATTTTTGGTGATAGAGGGAAACAGAGAAAAGTCGATAGACAATTCATCTCCCTGTATCGATAAGTAGTTTGTAATGCAATTATAAAGAGAAAAGCCGGAAGCATGGGGATGATGCAATGCTTCCATATAATCGATTAATTTCTTTCTACGCTCAAATAATTGCTTTGAAGTACTTTCAAACTCGGCTGGAGACTGAATGTGGATGACTTCTATAGCCTTCTGAAGCTGAGCCAGAAAATGAGATTTAGTGACCTTGTTAGAATGTAGTTCCAGACAGAACGGATCTAATCCTATCTTAGTCAGACGGTTTTGTACAACAGAAAGTGCCGCCATCTTTTCAGCTACAAATAGCACACGTTTTCCTTTGTACAGGGCATTGGCTATCATATTGGTAATGGTCTGTGATTTACCGGTTCCCGGAGGCCCATGCAATATGAAGCTCTTTCCTTCTCCTGATTCAATAACGGCTTCCAGCTGCGAAGAGTCAACATCAACAGGGATGGCAAAATGGATAGGTTCAAGATTTCTGTCTATTTCTCTGGCGTCAATTTCCGGAGTCGTATCCTGCCATTGAATACGATTTTCCATCAGACTGGCTATAATGGCGTTCTCTTTCAATTTGTCTGCATTGGTATGAATATCGTTCCACATGACAAACTTGTTGAATGAGAATAGCCCCAACATTGATTCTTCCACTACATCCCAACCTTTCATATTACGAATGCAGGTACGAATCGTAGCGAATATCTTTTTCACGTCTACGCCACTATCATCTTTTGGCAACGGATTCAACCCGGAAAGATTAACACTGAACTGTTGTTTCAATAGTTCGACGAGCGTTATGTTCAATATTATTTCTTCGTCTCTGGTGCGGATGATATATCCGCTTGAACCTCCACGGCGCACAATGTCTACCGGTAACAGTAAGATAGGAGCAAAGCGTGGTTTCACGCTCTTAGGAGACTCGTACCACTTCAGGATTCCTAAAACGAGGAACAGTGAATTGGCGCCATTTTCTTCGATGGCGGTTCGCGATGTACGGTATACAAATTTGAGTGAGTTCTGAAGTTCGCTTTCGGTCAGATAAGAACGAAGTTTTTTGTTTCTCAGCTCGCTGATTACTAATTCTTCCAAATTCTCTTTCCATAAAGAAGAATCATAGAGACCTGTCTCACCCGGTTCTATTTTACTTTTAGCGGGACTGGGTAATATCTGGTAGTTTTCTCCGGCTTGCAAATGATCTTCCAGATGGTCAATTTCAAAAGATATGAATGGTATAACCCTTCTACCAAGACGGATGTTAATCAGATTATTGCGTAGAGAAAAATCCAGCAGTTTTCTTTCCCAAATAATCTGCTTGGTTATTTCATCCTTGCTGTCCTCCAGTTTTATTTCATACCGCTCCAGTCGGTGTATTCTTTGGGTTACATTCTCATGTTCTATTCCGCTGTTTTCTATTTGCCATTCACCGTTATGGTTTATGCGTTGTGGCAATGGACGGATTTTATCCAGTCTGCACCTATATACATCGATAAACAGCTCGAATCTGTTTTCTTCTTTGAGTTCTCTCTGAGCCATTGTAGCAGCTTCTTCAAATGAAATATTTTGAGAAGATGCCAGTGCGGTTGTCTCTACTAATACAATGTCGCTGATGCCATTTGCACTCCCTTTGAGTAAAAAGGAAGCATCATCGCCTACGGTTTGATGATAAATATCTTCTGTAAGCCATGCACCTACCAATATATGTCCTTTCAACAAGACTAAAAGAGGATGAATGCCATTGGCTTCCAGACAGGAAGCATAGAGTAAAGTCAGGTCTATACATGTGCCTAGTTTGCTGGTGAGTACATTATCTACCAAGCGGATACGCTGCCCCGAAGTTTCAAAGCTGGCTGGAACTGTAGAATATATTAAAGACTCAGACCGGAGAGCTTCATAAATAGCAGCTACCTGTGCACGTACTCGGTTGGGGTCCTGTGTCTGATACTCGTCTAAGGCAGAGTTTCCGGTCCACTTTTCGAGGAATTGTGAGGCTTTTACGCTTATTCTTGAAAGTATGGGATGATTGGGAGTAACAAATGTAGCTAAGAGTTCGGGCATAATCCTGGAACCGGTCCACTGATCGTATGCCATCAGTTTGATGGGAAATGTTTGCTGATGGGCTATCTCACCGGAAATCGTAATAACCAGATGAAAGATAGTATCGATGCCTTCTGTCAATTCGATTAATTTTCCACTTTCAGGTGATATTTCCAGGTTGTTGATTTGAATGTTCTGTCCGTGCGGAATGACTTCGAGAATACTCTCTGAGTACTTAATTAGTTCTCCATCTATCGAAACTTTGATATTGTTCCAATCGACTTCATCACTGTTCATTAGTTCGCAGAAATTGCATGAAGGTACATGGTTGTGTATCATTGCATAATTGATGCATGGCAGGTATTCCAGGTGGATTGTTCCATTGAAGGTGCCTGTAATTGTGTTGTCGTTTCCCATTGTTGTTATAGAATTTAACTGATAAAAGAGGTGATCCCATAATCTGTCTCTTATACACATCTGACGCTGCCGAC
>ENA-UAKW01000470-UAKW01000470.1-human-gut-metagenome-genome-assembly--contig:-NODE-470-length-20895-cov-8.627351_pt1 | contig 20895 bp, 21 predicted proteins | sample MGYA00243691_ERZ654450 | MGnify/ENA primary metagenome ERZ654450 (study PRJEB26926, sample SAMN06164673) | human gut metagenome | biome: ENVO:00009003; feature: ENVO:2100002; material: ENVO:00002003... | reverse complement strand
ACGAGATCGCTCAGTGTCTCGTGGGCTCGGAGATGTGTATAAGAGACAGAAGTTCGGCGCAGAAGGCATCGGCCTGTGCCGCACGGAGCACATGTTCTTTGAGGCCACCCGTATCAAGGCCATGCGCGAGATGATCGTCGCCAAGACGGTCGAGGCCCGCAAGGAAGCTCTGGCCAAGATCCTGCCGTATCAGCAGGGCGATTTCGAAGCGATGTATCGCGAGCTCAAGGGCCGTCCGATGACCATCCGCTTCCTGGATCCTCCCCTGCACGAGTTCCTGCCGACGAAGGAAGAGGACATCGCCGAGATCGCCGAAGAGCTGCACGTCAGCGTCGCCGAGCTCAAGGACGTCATCGCCTCTCTGCATGAGTTCAACCCGATGATGGGCCACCGCGGCTGCCGTCTGGCTGTCACCTATCCGGAGATCGCCGAGATGCAGACCACTGCCGTCATCAATGCCGCTATCAAGATCAATAAGGAGTTCTCCTGGTACCGCATCGAGCCGGAGATCATGATCCCGCTGGTCGGCGAGGTCAAGGAGCTGAAGTTCGTCAAGGACGTCGTCACCGCCACGGCTGACCGCCTGATCGAAGAGGCCGGTGTCGAGATGAAGTACACCGTCGGCACCATGATCGAGATCCCGCGCGCCGCTCTGACCGCGGACGAGATCGCCACTGAGGCCGAGTTCTTCTCCTTCGGCACGAACGACCTGACCCAGATGACGTTCGGCTTCAGCCGCGACGACGCCGGCAAGTTCCTCGACTCCTACTACGACCACAAGATCTACGAGTCCGATCCGTTCGCCCACCTCGACCAGAAGGGCGTCGGCAAGCTCGTGAAGATGGCCGCCGAAATGGGCCGCGCCACCCGTCCGCACATCAAGCTCGGCATCTGCGGCGAGCACGGCGGCGATCCCGCCTCCGTCGAGTTCTGCCACAACGTCGGCCTGAACTACGTCTCCTGCAGCCCGTTCCGTGTCCCCATCGCCCGCCTCGCCGCTGCGCAGGCTGCCATCCGCGAACAGCGCCAATAAAAAGTTGACGCTTGTAGCGTAGGCAAAACAACTGATATAAATACGGTCACACAGTCCGTTTGGATTGTGTGACCGTTATTTTTTGCCCATTTTCAGCTGAATACACCGTAAATCAAGCCGCTGGTTTCACTACGAAATCAGCGGCTTTTTTCGTGCTCCAAAAAATTTTTGAAATTTTTTCGCTCAGGGGGTTAAAAAATGGGCCTTCTCGCTGGCTACCTATTGAGGGACAAAACAAGTTTCCTCGTGATCCTTGAAAACAGAATACACACTCAACAGGTACATTCCTGATCGGGGGCGAAAGCCCCAGCCGGATGAAGGTGCGCCACGAACTTCTTTCCCACAAGGGTTATCACGGAAAGCAAGGAGCGATTCCGAACCATTCTGAAATATCCGTTTGCTGCGGATAAGGCAAAGCTAACAAGAAGGAGGAAAAGCGAAATGCCAAACTGTAAAACCATAGCGATATGCAACCAAAAAGGCGGCACAGGCAAAACGACCACAACGGTCAATTTGGGTGACGGACAGATACGACTATGTACTGATAGATACGGAACCTGCTAAAGATGGAAGTTTCGCCTTTAGCAGGTTCACAGGAGTTCCTTATTTTAATCCGAGGCTGTGATCGCATACCAATGTGCATCCAACCGCTGCTGCCGCTGCACGGTAGGATATGTACCGGTGGGCGCCTTTTCACCATTGGTCCATACCAGTGATGAGTCCGTACCGATATTTGATGTCAGCAGCACCGTGAATCGAATCATACCTTTTGATGCTTCGATGCTGTGCAGATCATCCGAAAACAGCGGAGAAACAAAGGCGTACAGGTTCTGGTATGTTTCGTCGGGATAGCCCTCCGGCGAAATAAAGTATAAACCGCCGTATTTTTTCGTATAGCCGTTATTATAGTTATAATTTTCCCCGAGAGAGTCTGTGCTTGTGATCCACATAAAGCATTCGTTGGAGTCCGTGAACTCCTGCAGGGCCGCCTGCGCCGCTTGCAGTTCTGTCTGGTGCACATCATAAAAATTCAGAGCGGTTTCCAGATAGCTGTCAAAGGAAGCGCATGCTGTGCAGAAAACCAGAATGAACAGGGACAGGATGCTTCCAAATACGGGAAAAATGTGCGATGGAACTTTTTCCTTCATCTCAATTTACCTCCCGTCAATTTTCAGAAATTGACCGTATTGCTTTCCCGAGGAAGTAAAAAAGCCCTTTCCCTCTTCTCTATGCCGGACGGATCACTACGGCCGACAGGGTCATTTTCGCAATATGCGAACATGTTGAGGCCGCTAAAGCTCCAGTTAGAGGAGATGAGTCCATCCGCGTTGATAAATCTTCTATTTGCCGGGTCATAGTATCTGCTTTGCAGGTAGTAGAATCCCGTCTCATTATCATAATAGTATCCGCGATATCTGAGCGGGTTAATCTCAGCCAGTCTACCGGAGCTGGACACATTGCCCCAAGCATCATAAGTATAATGCGCAACAACATGTCCATTTGCCTGAATCAGCTTGACAACGTCGCCCTGCAGATTCAGGACATAGTAATAGGTATCAAAGGTAGCGCCATCGGTGGAATATTTCAGTGCAAACGGCTTCCCGGATTCATCATAGACGAAATCCAGCACGGCTGTCAAGGTATTATTGGTCCGAATGGTTTCGCGGGCCACTTTGCCGTTCAGGGTCAGATACTCATGCGTGACAGTTTGTGTCCCGGTGACATGAGTTCCCTGCGGGGAGACGGTTTCATCTTCAGCAGGAACGTCTGCCTCGACCGGTTCGCCCTCGCCGCCGGACATGATCTCGCCGGGACTGGTCGGCTGCGGCGGGATGATGCTGCTGCTATCGTCCTCCAGAGAAATAAAGATCAGTGGGAAAATAAACTTTGTTCGGCGCAAAAGGGCACTTCCTTTCTGTAGGTTATACGGAGCCTACTAAAGGCGAAAGTTTCGCCTTTAGCAGTTATTAATCCTTTACAAATAATATCTCAGCCTATTCTCCATCCTTGTAGTCGCCCGATCGATAAGAGTAGGCAATTGCAATAGCATACTCTGATATCTCATCGCGGTTGAATGCGTCGTTTTGGAAGAGAATTGCACATCGTTTATCAAAGTCAGCAGAAAGGACATATTGTGCAAATACATAAATAAATTCTTCCTGCTGCGCATCTTGCATACGCGCTGTTGCCTGATATGCATTGCAACCGTTCCCGAAATGTTCTCCCTCGTGTAATTCCGTGCGCGAAACAATTTCCACGCTCTTGAACATCGAAGCGCAAAATGCATCCGTATCTCTATATGGTGCGTCCTTTCCCAGCTCTCCAACAAAGGCAATTACCCGCGCATCGTCTCCATAAATGCAATAGGTTGCATCATCGATTGACTCTATGTGCCATGTGTCCGGCAGCAAAAAGTGATGTTCATCAAAAAAGGTCACCTCATTCCAGCCCTGATAATTGCTGTTGATGTAGGAATTATCCAGCCGCTTTACCTGTTCCTTCGCCATACCGTTTATAAGCATTGCAGGGAAAAATGCGATCAAACTGACTATCACAACAAGGACTGCTGCGATGATGGCGGGAATGATCCATTTTTTCTTCATGATATAGCCTCCTTTCTATTCACAAGACTCTCACAGAAGCATATTCACGATATCTTTTATGTGCTTAAATGGATGTTCAAAATAGTCTGCATTACTATCATATCCTATTGCGCCAGGTTTACTGCTACCTATGTCAGCTTTCGTTGAACTGCTTCTTTTTATATGGAGGACATACGCCGTGTAGTGTAGTGCCAGTTCAGCTTGAATACCAAATACCGTCCGGCCTTCCAATGCGCCCGGCACTTGTTCTTTTGCAACTCGCATCATTTCTGCTGCAAGCGTTAACCGCACATCTCCTCCGTTCCTTTTTGCGAGATATTTTGCGTCCTCCTGAGTATTATCAAAAGTAATAACGCCCGTATTGCTGACAACATAGGTAAACTTATAGTTTTCAATGCTCCCCAATGAGATAAAGCCCAATAATTCATACCTTGAATCAGATGTGATTGTAGTTGTATACGTTGCGATGTCATTATCGGCACTTACAAGCGTTGTAACAGCGCTAATAGAGTACATGCCAGTAGAGTCAAGAAATACCACTGGGTTATTGTTGCAGTACGCAAACACATTGCAGGCAATCGCGTCACCCGAGTCTGTGCTCGCATAGCTATCCGCATTAATGAAACGATGATTCTCCGGATCATAATAGCGAGAACGCAGATAATAGAACCCCGTTTCACTATCATAATAGTAGCCTCGATATCTGAGCGGGTTGATCTCGGCCAGATCACCCTCCGCGGAGATTATCTCGCCCCACGGGGAATAGACATACTCTGCCTGCAGAACACCGCCTTCGTCAATGATCTGGACAACGTCACCCTGCAGATTGAGAATATAGTAATATGTATTGGGAGTGCTGCCTTCCGGCGTGTAGTTGAACGCGAACGGGCGGCCGAACTCATCATAGAAGAAGTCGAGGGTTGTGGTATCCATCGAGGTCGTGATAGTCTCCCGGACAAGCTTGCCGCTTTGGGTCAGGTACTCATGCGTCACGGTCTCAGTCGAGGCAAGCGTCCAGTCGGATTCGGACAAGCCCGGCTCTGCGGCAACCGGCTCTTCTGCTGGAGCTGCGTTCGGGTTCGGCTCGATCGGCTCCCACGGCTCGTCCTCCAGAGAAATAAAGATCAGCGGGAACAGGAGTTTTGTCTGGTTCAAAGGGCACTTTCTTTCTGTAGTCTGTGGGGCTGACCTGCTAAAGATGAAAGTTTCGTCTTTAGCAGCTCTGCTTTCGACTCATCGATTTCTCGCGCCTATAATGTATCAATTCACGGTTTTCAGGATTGGTTTCTTCCAGTTGAACGTTTTTTGCGTCGAACTCCTCGTCTTAAAAAATATATTCCAACTATAATACCCGCTGCAATAAAGAGAATACACAAAATGGAAATCCACAAATTAACATAATTTTCGTAGATAACAGTCTCATGGCCATCTTTCACATAGACCAACATTTCGCTTGCTGTCGTCAAATAACCAGTCCATGAATAGTGATTTGAAATATAGTATCCATTTCCGTTTATTACAGAACTTTCTCTATTCATGGTATAGTATATTGTAGAAAGCTTTTGTTGTTGCTCTATATCCAAGGCATCGCGGTCTGCCTTGTAGAGGGACATTTCTCCTGTGTTCCAATTCCAAAAGAGGAAGAAATCACCGCGTATTTCATGGATCACGAGATAGTCTCCCTCAAACCACAATTGATATGGATTTGTAGAAAAAGAATAGGATCCCCTTACTTTTCCGTCTTCTAACGTATAAAGCTTATCGCTGATTTGTATAGCGCACCGCCGTTCATCGGCGCCAAATGTCCATATTCTGGCATCCATTTTTGTGTTAGTTGGAAGTTCTTCCCATTTACACAGCTTTAAATACTGCTGAAGTTCTTCGTCGCTCTTTTGCACTAACGGAACGTTCATAAATACTATTGTATTAGCCGATGCGCTTCCAATTACAGAGCATAAAGACATCAATACGGCTATTATAAATACTTGATATCGTTTCATTGTGCACACCACTCTCGAATGCGCTCAATCCGATTATAGAGAGCTTCATATATATTAGATTTTCTCGTCGTTATCGGGTAAGTCTCACCCCAATTTGCATGAAATTCTCCCGATGGTGTACCAACTCCAGCTGAAGTAGTTATACCGTAATAATTTCTATCCTTGCCTTCTGCTATATTGAAGTCTAGGCCACCGCCAAGCCCGTAGTATGGTGTAAAAAGCGATCCGCCTATGGATTTTCCCGGGCCCTCAAGATCCGTAACATCGGGAGCAAACGTTACTGAAGTTGTTGCGGTAATTGAAGCGCTTGGACTGGCATTAGTTGTAATTCCTCCACCCATCGGTTGCCACTGGAATGCCACGTTGCCCTTCGAATCAGCAGAAACCATTGCCGTGAACGTGAAATCCGATACGCCAGGACTAACGTTTCCTGTTACACCATGCGATATAACAACATCTACGCTAGATGTTACCTTTTGGACAACCTTTACTGCGGCTTCGACAATATCCATGGCTTTCGACAGGAGTGCCTTGAACCAGCTATCGCCAGATTCATCCGTGTTTGAAACAGGATTATTCCCACAGTATACAAACATATTGCAGGAGACCGCATCGCTGGAGTCTGTGCTGACGTAAATGTCGGCATTAATAAATCTCCGGTTTGCAGGATCATAGTAACGAGACTGCAAGTAATAGAATCCGGTCTCATTATCATAATAATACCCGCGATACCGCAGCGGATTGATTTCGGCCAGTTTGCCGGAACTTGACACATTGCCCCACGCATCGTAAGTATAATGCGCAACAACGTACCCATTTGCCTGAATCAGCTTGACAACGTCACCCTGCAGATTCAGGACATAGTAATAGGTATCAAAGGTAGCGCCATCGGTAGAATACTTCAGTGCAAACGGCTTTCCAGACTCATCATAGATGAAATCAAGGACCGCTGTCAGGGAATTACTCGTTTTAATTGTCTCTCTTGCGACCTTGCCGTTCAGGGTCAGATACTCATGCGTGACAGTTTGTGTTCCGGTGACATGGGTTCCCTGCGGGGAGACGGTTTCATCTTCAGCAGGAGCGTCCGCCTCGACCGGTTCGCCCTCGCCGCCGGACATGATCTCGCCGGGGCTGGTCGGCTGCGGCGGGATGACAATGCCGCTATCGTCCTCCAGCGATATAAAGATCAGCGGGAAAAAGAGTTTTGTCTGGTTCAAAGGGCACTTCCTTTCTGCGGGATGGGGCGGACCTGCTAAAGACGAAAGTTTCATCTTCAGCAGGTGGACCTTCAACTCGCCTCCCGCAGCTGCACTGCCGTGCGGAAAGCCTCCAGCAATTCTTCGTAGCTGATATCAAATGAGGGATCATCGATACAGGTAAGATGGTACCCATCCGGCAGCTCCTTTCCGGATACCCAAAACAGCTGCACATATAGCGGCCCATCAACAGGAGAACCCCAGAAATACATATCCGACTCTATTGTTTGTGCCACGCCGCCGACACTGTCTGTGTAACGCTCGGTCGATATCAGCTGAATGGCGATGCCGTCTTCGAATTGCAAGCCCTTCAGCTGCGCCAGCCGGGTAAATTCAGAACTCTCACCGCTATTTGTAACGCTGTAGCCGAAATGCAGCATATCATAGCTCACGTCAAAGAATTTGTAATACTTCCCGAAAGTGGTTTTCACAGCGACAGCCTGAATATACCGATTTCCCCACTCTGTTTTGATTTCCATCGTTCGTATCTGATGCCCGTCCAACGTAACCTCAGACACATTCTGGTCGAGGAATGTGTAATGCGGCCAGTTTTCTGTATGGAGCTGATAATAGAGATCCGCAGGAGAAGCAAACCGATAATTTGTTGCCTGCCGGAAATCTTTGAGTGAAGGATAGTATTGCCAAAGGAAAAACAAAGCGGCTCCGGCTGCAATCACCGCAATAACAATCAAGATCTTCTGTAATACTTTTCGCATGGATGTTGCCCTCCTAATCAGCTAAATAGATTCACAAAACGGGCTCTTGTAAATTTGTTCCAACGAAGCCCTGTCCTGTACTGACTTTTGTATCCGCATTAATGAAACGATGGTTCTCCAGGTCATAATAGCGAGAGCGCAGATAATAGAGCCCCGCCTCATTATCATTCAGGACATAGTAATAGGTAGCGAATGAAGTGCCATCCGTCGAATACTTGAGCGCAAACGTCCTTCCGGATTCATCATAGACGAAATCCAGCACGGCTGTCAGGGAATTATTTGTTTTAATCGCCTCTCTTGCAACCTTGCCGCTCAGGGTCAGATACTCATGGGTGACAGTCTGCGTTCCGGTGACGTGCATCCCCTGCGGGGAGACGGTCTCATCTTCAGCAGGAGCGTCTGCTTCGACCGGTTCGCCCTCGCCGCCGGACATGATCTCGCCGGGGCTGGTCGGCTGGGTCGGGTTTACTTGCTAAAGATGAAACCTTCACCTTTAGCAGGGAGTACTGCCACACTAGGTATTCAAGCCAAGACCATGCAGGATATCCGAAACAGCAGAAAGCGGCTTCTGCCCATCATATAGCTGCGCCACAAAGTAGGAGACCGTTTTCTGCACCGGGTCGAGCTGCACACATGCAAGAACATAGCGCGTCCCATCCTGCGGCTCGCCGTCCAGATAGGCAGCAAGCTCTTCGAGGCTTCCCTTCAGCCATATGACAGTGACTTCATCGGCAGGTTCCCCTGTGAACCGCATGATCCGGCCGGACTCTGCCTGATAGGCCGCATCGTCACGGAATTCTACCTGCATAGAGATGGCGAACTGCGGATCTCCCAACACGCCACAGCAATATTCATAATGGTAACGGAGAATATCGGCGGAAGGGTCGAGCGCCTCTCGTTCAGGCAAAAAGTCTGGAAAGTCGCTGTGCAGGGCCGTTTCAACATAATGGTTGACATTCAGGTACTCTTCCGGCGCGGTGATATCGGCCCCGCCGACAGGAGAGTCCGCTGTACAGGAAAAAAGGCCAATACACAAAAGGAGGAGTAAAACATGCATGATCTGCTTTCGCTTCCACCAGTTCATTTGTTATCACCTCTCAAATTTAATTAAGTAGGGCATAAATGAATGGAATTATTTTATAAATTACCTTAGCTCTATTAGAGACATTATTTTTGCATCCTCCATGGAAAGAATGATCAGCGTGAAAATGAACTTTGCTCGGCGCAAAGGGTCACTTCCTTTCTGTAGGTTATGCGGAACCTGCTAAAGGCGAAAGTTTCATCTCTAGCAGGTGTCATCTATTTTCTGGCTTGTCTAAGTCTCTTCATCGTGATGATGATAAGGCCTGTCACTACCGCCACGAGCAGCGCCCCAAAATACATTGCGAGCCAAACTGCCTGCTGCGAAGACGCGTCGGTCGCATCATAGATGATCGTCGTGCCGTCGTCGGTTTTTACGACTGCTCTGGAATAGTTCACCGTGCCGGATTCCTTTTCGAGGCAGAATTCTTTTCCATTACGGGTCTGATGGGAGGATTGCAGCGTCTGCAGATAGGCGTTTCCCTCCTGCGTAGTCGGCACTCTGCAGGCGTCTGTGCACACTCCGACACCGTTTATGGATACCAGAATTCCGCTTCTATCCAAATAAATCAGTAGATTCCCCTGATCCCAATCCAATTCGAAGCCGCCGGTATGGGAAAATGTCAAACCATACTGGAATTTGCCCTGTGCATTGTAAACGCCAACAAACCTGTTAGGATGGTATCCCGATTCCTCCTCGCGATAGGGATCATAGGTGATGCCGATCGCGACGAGCTCCGACTCGCTGACGGCAAAGCACTCGATGGGCTTCGCGGGCGGGGCCTCATAAAATAACTGCACGTCCAGCCGTTCCAATAAGGATTCCTTTTGTTCTGATGGAATTTCCTCAGGCAGAAAACCCTTGTCGAGCGCCGCTCCATACATTGTAAATAAACAACTTGCGGCTAGGATAATTAGTAAGATCCGGCCTAGCCTGAAGATCTCCACAGATTCTCTCTGCATGTTACCGCCCCAATATCTTATCGTAAAACGAATTGAAAATTTCATTTATATTAAATTTTATACCCTTGACCGGACGAGTCGTGGACCAACCTACATGAGCCTCCATTCCGGGTGTACCTAATCCAGCACCGCTCGTAAAACCGTAATATGCGCGGTTTGCGTCCGTATCCGGAATGATATTTATATCTGCTCCAGCCGCAGCCGGGATATTATAAATTGGGACCCCTACAGAAGCTCCCACTTGATATCCATCATCGTGCAGGTTTGTTACATTCGGCGCGTTGGTTATCGTCTGATAATTCATTAGCGATACACCAGACCCCGTTGTAACAGCACCGCCAACCGTATACTGCATCTCCACATTCCCGCCACTGTCAATCGATAGGCCAAGCTGCCCGCTCATATTCCATATTCCGAAGGAGCCGGAAAGGCCCAATCCGGTGGAATATGTAAAATCTAATTTTGATATTTGCTTTGCAGTCCAGTTATTTACAGGCTTTACGACATGTTTCACAAATCCTTTTATAGCACTCTTTGCAATATCTTTAAGGCTTTTATTGCCGTCGGAGTCGCTTCGGTTAACGGGATCATTCAGGCAATACGCAAACACATTGCAGGAAATGGCATCGCTCGAGTCTGTGCTGGCATAGGTATCCGCATTAATGAAACGATGATTCTCCGGATCATAATAGCGAGAACGCAGATAATAGAACCCCGTTTCACTATCATAATAGTAGCCTCGATATCTGAGCGGGTTGATCTCGGCCAGATCACCCTCCGCGGAGATTATCTCGCCCCACGGGGAATAGACATACTCTGCCTGCAGAACACCGCCTTCGTCAATGATCTGGACAACGTCACCCTGCAGATTGAGAATATAGTAATATGTATTGGGAGTGCTGCCTTCCGGCGTGTAGTTGAACGCGAACGGGCGGCCGAACTCATCATAGAAGAAGTCGAGGGTTGTGGTATCCATCGAGGTCGTGATAGTCTCCCGGACAAGCTTGCCGCTTTGGGTCAGGTACTCATGCGTCACGGTCTCAGTCGAGGCAAGCGTCCAGTCGGATTCGGACAAGCCCGGCTCTGCGGCAACCGGCTCTTCTGCTGGAGCTGCGTTCGGGTTCGGCTCGATCGGCTCCCACGGCTCGTCCTCCAGCGATATAAAGATCAGCGGAAACAGGAGTTTTGTCTGGTTCAAGAGGTCACTTCCTTTCTGGGGGATGGGGCGGAACCTGCTAAAGGTGAAAGTTTCATCTTTAGCAGGTATTGCCTACGCTTCCATTATTTCAGTATTGCATATGCTTCGGGGGAAGATCAACATAAATGCCGACCATATTATCCTCATCTTTTACATAATATGCACGATCGATAGGATAATCTACCCGAAGCAAAAACAATGCCCACACACCGATATTATCCGGATCAGTTTCGTCCTCTGTGATCGCGCGCATAGCAAAAAGATAGATTTGGTTATCTTCGATTCTGCCGCGAATAATATAATAACTGGATTTTGTTCCCGCTCCGTTTGCTGAGCTTCCGCTTCTGCGTGAAGTATCTTTAATTACTCCGTTATCCTCACTATAGTAACCGAGCAGTGTCTCGATCTGGTCATCCAGCTCCGGCTGCGCCGCGACAGCGTTCGGCGCGAATTGCGCCTTGATCGCAGCGGCATCCTGCGCGACAACGGCGTCCAGTATGGCATTCAGCTGTTCTACTGCGATCTGGTCGGTCGGATCATAAATTCCCCCGACAGCATGCTGTACAAGCGCCTTGGAAATTTTGAGGTCTGCGCAGCCACTCAACAGGAGAGCAGGAATTAGGACTATCTGTATTATCAATAATAATTTTCTACAACAGTTACGCATAACTCTTTCACCACCTACCCGAAAACGTACATTATTGTATATGTACTTGCATCGCATGCCCAAACGTCTGAATGTTCCCGGCTAAAAGCATAGAACATTCCCGGATCTCTGAATTTAATCCTGTAAGTTACAGATAGATCGCTTTCTAAGACATTCGAGTAGGCTGGATAAAGATCAGTGGGAACAGGTGTTTTGTCTGGTTCAAGGGGTCACTTCCTTTCTGCGGGATGGGGCGGGCCTGCTAAAGATGGAAGTTTTATCTTTAGCAGGTTCCTCTTACTCAGTCGGCAGCCCGAGGTCAAAGCGATACGCAGGAAGCCCGACATAGACGCCAATCATGTCCTCTTCACCTTTTACATGATAGCTTAATCCATCAGGATAGTCTGCTTCATCGGCCTTGCGGCGCAGGAGCAACGCCCAAACGCCAACGTTATCCGGATCATTTGTATCCTCTGTGATTGCGCGTATATAGACGAGATACGTTTCACCTGATACGATTTTCCCACTCATCTCATAATAGCGGTTTTTTCCGCCAGCGCCATCTGATGCGGAACCAGCGTGCCCCGAAATATTGTCAATTTCGCCATTTTCGCTGTCGTAGTAGTCAAATAGTGCCTCGATCTGGCTATCTAATTCCGGCTGCGCCGCGATGGCGTTCGGCGCAAACTGGGCCTTGACCGCAGCGGCGTCCTGCGCTTCAACAGCCTTCAGTATGGCATTCAGCTGGTCTTCCGCGATCTGGTCGGTCGGATCATAAGGCCCGGTCGCGTGCTGCAGGAGCATCGGCCCGACCCTGAGAATCGCGCAGCCGTTCAGCATAAATGCAAGGATCAGAATTATCAGCAGGATAGAGAACAGCTTGCCGCAATTACACATAGCAGTCCCCCTCGTCCACGACGGTCCATTCAAATTGTGCATGGAAGTCACGATAACACTCGTCGCAGACCCAATGGTATTTATCCAGTGTACAATAGCCGGACTGCAATAATCCCTCGGCGTTTCCGAACTTGGCGAAGCAGAATTCGCAGTGTTCATGGTCGCTGTGAGAGGATTCAGAAAATGTTGTTTTTATCAGTCTTGCACGAAATAGGTAATTCATTTGATTTGTAATGCGCCAATCATTGCACAAATTTCCACTCATATGTTGTTGCTCCTTATCGCTTTCTCAGGATGAACCTGCAATAGATGAACGATTGCATTGACTTGCATCGGCAGGCGTTTATTCCGCTCTCCTTTTTCCCGGATAATCACACGGCTGCAGCAAGACCAGCTTTGTCAACTGCTCCAACCGTTTCGTCGTTGCTGCGAACTGAATGCTTTTCCCTCCACGGCGATTGGCGGTTCTGAGCGCCCGCCGGAGATCGGTTTCCTCGTGCACAGAGAGATAGACCCGACTGCACTGGCCGTTTTTGAATATGAGTTTTGCGGAGCGCAGCTCTTCCAACGGGAACTCCGTGACCTTGAAGCCAAGACAACGCAGGCAAATGTTCCCGTCCGCGATCATCACCGTGGACAACTCCCGAATCAGGCAATACAGGGTAACGGCCAGCATCTCTGCCGGGAGGACCAGCCACGGGGGCGTGAGCCGCCAATCCCCCAGATAATGCACCACCAGAAACGGCATTGCACAATAAATGGCCGATGCTGCCGCGTCCGCCGCCAGCTGCTGCGGTGCCCCGACCCGGCTGCGGTATCTCGGATTCATGGCTGTTCTCCTTTCGTATCCTGTCGGAGGAAAATGTATTTTTCTCCACTATCCGTATCCTGTACGACAATTTTGCTGCGTGAAGCACGTACAACTTCACCATAGAACACGTTTTTTCTATCTTCAGTCTCAAAATAAAACAGATTGCAATAGAACTGGTGCAGCGAAACAAATGCTTCCTGTTTTCCGTTCACCTGAATCGTTCCGGATGACGTATTGAGGTCCCATGTTGCATCCAGCTCTTCACAGTACCAGATGCCTTCATGTGGGATCAGATCCGGCGTGAACACCCAGGTATACACGATCAGGACCGGGATCGAGCACAGCGCAAAAATGCAGGCGGCCAAAAGACGTTTTCCTGATGCGCTCATGGTTAACCTCCTTGATAGATAAAAATACTGACAGCAACAACACCGTGATTATTACGGAGAAACTTATATGGATCACTAAACCTATATACCGGGTGGTTATTAAACACATTCGTCGGTTCGGAATCGACCACGTCAAAACATCCTCTAGGGAAAGAATGATCAGCGGGAAAATGAACTTTGCTCGGCGCAAGGGGTCACTTTCTTTCTGTAGGTTATGCGGAGCCTGCTAAAGGTGAAAGTCTCACCATCAGCAGGTCCACATACACCTGTTTCTAAAACTCCGCGCCTTCAGGGGCCGGGACAGTTGGGATCCATTCGCCCAGATCGCCTACATTCTGTTCCTCACAGGTGCGTTCAAAATCTTCCTTCTCTGCAAATGGCCCGTAAATCGTGTCGGTCTCTGCATCGATCAAATAGTAATCAGCAGCTTCCGTATCGACGGATTGGATATCATCCAAAAGTGCGCGATCGGCTACAACAAGCCGCCTGACCGCAATGTATCTGCTGTTATACTGAAAACATGTTATATAAGCGTCAATAACATTCTCAAAAAGATCCTTATAATTATCTCGTTCATGTACAACGCAAATATTACGACTGCTCGTCCGAAAAATGTAATAACCATTGCACAGTGGAAGTTCCCAATCACCACGTGGATTCCAATTGGAAGACATAATGAGGCTACAGGATGAGCCAAAAATCAAAAATCCGAGGACTGCGGCCACCACTGCAATGGCAACCACGCGATGTTGTGTAGTTTGCTGTCCATTCATAATCTGTTCCAACTCCCATTTTAGCCGGATTCGTCATAGAAGAAATCCAAAGTCTCCGTCTTCAGAACCGTCCCGCCGACGTCCTGCCGGATCGTTTCTCTCGCAACTTTTCCATTCTGCGTGAGGTATTCATGCGTCACGGTCTCGGTCGAGGCAAGCGTCCAGTCGGACTGGGACAAATCCTGCTCCTCGATATCCGGCTCTTCCGCCGGAGCCGCGTTCGGATTTGGCTCGATCGGCTCCCACGGCTCTTCCGTCGGTTCGGAATCGACTACGTCAAAACCATCCTCTAGGGAAAGAATGATCAGCGGAAAAATGAACTTTGTTCGGCGCAAGGGGTCACTTCCTTTCTGTAGTCTGTGGGGCGGACCTGCTAAAGATGAAACTTTCATCTTTAGCAGGTCGTTTCCATTTTGGGTACTATTCAAGTTGCACACAATCTAATACCATACGACTTTTTGGAAGATAGCGAATCGTTATCCGGGAACCAACCGTAAGGCCCGCTGCCGTGACAATATAGAAATTTTCACCGTTCACCCGGATGATGCTCGGTCCAGCACCATCATATTGCCATTTGCTGGCACCGCCGTAGTTTTTGCCGTCTATGATAAATCGCATATATGGCACAGGTGAAAGCGATTCTATCTGCCCGCTGAGAACAATGGAATCCTCCTCTGATTCGAACGGGAGAAATCTGCTATATTGTAAGGTTGGCCAGGTTGGACCAAGGATATTTCCAACCACTGCGATGACAGTGATAACCACGGGGAAGATAAGGGGAATCAGATCCAGTTTACCAGTTGAACGGGATTTATGTATCTGCACGATCATTTTAATCAGTGTATACAATATAATTAATGCAGCAAAAGCAAGACCAACCATCACGGCATAAAAGGCGTCCTTCATATAGTCAGCTCTCGTGAAATGATACTCAACCATGTATCTTCATCCTCCATCCGAGTAGATCGCATCAATGATGGTATCCCGCACGATCATTGTGACTCGCGTATCCCAGCGCGACGTATAACCGACTCGCTTCGGGATCGTCGGATAATCCTCTTCCTGCAGGACGTAGCAATCCGGGACCTCCATCGTGTAGATAATGCCCTCGTCCATGACGCGGAACGAAACCGTGTGGAGAATCTGCGTATAGACCGCGTTGATCGTCACATTACTCGTGACCGGGGCAGTCCGCTTCTGCCAGCTGCCCTCATATCCCGCCTTGTAGGGCACACGCGGATAATCGCTGTCCTTCAGCTTATAGCCACTGTAAACGGAAATCGTTTTCACGGTCTCTCCATCCGCCACGAAGGTGACCGTGTAATATGTCGTGATCTTCGTGTAGGTCGCGCTGACCGTCACATTGCTTTGGACGGGCGAAGTATAGCGCTGCCACGCGCCGGTGTAGCCCGCCTTTTCGGGGACGGCCGGGTAGTCGCTGTCCTTGAGGGTATAGCCCTCCGTGACGTTCATGGTCTTGACGGTCTTCCCATCGGCCACGAAAGTAACTTTATAAGTCTGAACAGGACGGTAAGTATTCCGCGTAACAGTTTTACTTGTGCGGATGCCGTTTGCGTCGTAGGCGAAGTCGAGGACGTCCTCGGTCGTGCTGTCGCGCTCGGTGGCCGCGCGGCTGAGCTGGCGGCCGTTCTGCCATTCCATATTCCAGAGCAGCTCCGTCCCGTTCGCGTAAAGCGTCGGGTTACCGCTGCCGTCATACTCGAGGTCGATGCCGTCGACGGAGGTCAGCAGGTCGCCCCAACGGCCGTCTTCGTAGGCGTACTCGTGCAGCTCGCTATTGCTTCCCTCGTGGTCCTCTGACAGGATATTTCCTGCCGTGTCATAGGAATAGGTCCATCTGTCGGCTTCTACGCCATTTTCATAGCGAATCGCTTCCTTGAGCTGGCCCTGCTTCTCGTCGTACTCGTAATGCTCCAGCGGGATCAGCGCGCCGTCGACCTCGGCCTTGATGTCCGTGATGTTACCGCCGTTGTCGTACTCGTATTGGTAGCCGACGATGATGTCGCCGTTGCCGTCGTCCGAGGCGAGGCGGTAGTTGAAGAATTCGACGAGCGCCGTGCTCTGATTGCCGCTTTGCGTGGCATAAGCGTAGCGGTTTTCGAACAGCGGCGTGCTGCCCTGATAAATTGCACGGCTGCGCAGACGCTTGAGGGCGTCGTAGTTGTAGCCGATCTTCGTGCCGACGGCCGTGTTCAGCGTGGTCAGACTGCCATCTGACGCGTCGTAGGCATACGACTCGCGGTAGCTCGTTCCGCCGAGCGTCCATCCCTGCGCAGACAGGCGGTTCGCCGTGTCGTAAAGCTGCTCCGTCCGCTGCGTGACGGTATTCCCGTCGCGCTGCTGGCTGCGGATCAGGCGGCCAAGGGAGTCGTACTCGAAGCGGTACGTCGCCGTCGGGGCAGCGTCGCCCTCGCCGTAGTCCAGCTCAGCAAGGGAACCCTCTGCATTGTAACGGTAATTCACATACCTGCCGCCAGAATACACCATCCGCGTCACTCTGTCAAGCCTGTCGCGGATTTTGCCATCTTGTTACGGTGCACTGGTGTCGGAGCGGAACCTGCTAAAGATGGAAATTTCATCTTTAGCAGGTTCCAACCGTTCAGGTTAAATTACCCCTAAGTTATGTAGCAGAACCAGTTGGGAACGCACTCGACACTCTCTTTTATATACGTCTTTATATACGTCATATACGTCGTGTCCAATTCGCCGTCTTCCAAATACCAAATGCCAGCAGCATTCAAAAGATTCGATACTTGCAGGATAAAATCGACAATCTTCCCGCCGTCCCGAATCTGAATGTAGCGAAGGGGAACTGCATTTTCCAATTCTGAAACGATATTTGCCAGCTCTTTACCAGGAATTGCTCCTGCATAATAAACGCCATCTATACAGTAATAAGAAACGTTCGAAACACATTCTCCCTCTCGAAACACAATGTGGCTTATGGCAGGTTCCCGCTCCAACGCACTTTGACAACGTTCAAACAGCTGCTCATTTTGCCGGAATATTTGTGCGACGTCATCAGCCGAAGCGCAATAGCCACAGGAATGCCAGATGCTAAATGCTATCGTTGCTGCCATAATTACGCATAATATGGACAGTTTTACAGTTTTTCCTACATAGTTATTCGTCATTTCCAAAAGAAATCCACCACCTCATCAGTAGAATAACCTGTGATTGTCATGAGGTACTCCATATCAATACCCAATTGAATCATTTCAGCATCCTCTTTAGAATCAAAATCATACCACCAATCTTCCCAGTTAATTCCGCTGTTCTTAATTGCCACAAATCCGCCAGCCATACGGAGAACTGGAGCCGGGAAACCCAATACGGAACCCGTAAATCCGTAATTAATGTTTCCAAGTTGCTCTGCCGTCATTTTTTTGCCGTTTACGGAAAAAACACCGTTCCGCGGTATCCACTCACTTCCTTTTGGACGTCGCTTGTAGTCCCATTTGCCCCTATCCTTTACCGCATTATAGAATTCAAATGGGCCATCAAGTTCCCATCCCCACCGCTTTGCCTGTTCGTAATTCTCCCGCAGCACACGTTTTACATCTTTTGTTCTGTCAAGATATCCGCTACCGCCATCACAGATCGCCGTTAGATTAGAACGCAAGGCATGCCCGCTAGGATCACTATTGATAATTGGCTTATTATTACAATATGCGAACATATTGGTACCGAGGAATCCCTGTCCCGTTGAAGCATAAACATCTGCACTAATAAATCTCCGGTTTGCCGGATCATAATAACGGGACTGCAGGTAATAGAACCCTGTCTCATTATCATAATAGTATCCGCGATACCGCAGCGGATTGATCTCAGCCAGTCTACCGGAGCTGGACACGATATTTCCCCATGCATCATATTCGTAGGTTGCGACAGACTCGTACTCAAAGCCGGGGATATAATGGATCAGCTTCACCACGTCGCCCTGCAAATTCAGAACGTAATAATATGTTTGGAAGCTCGTTCCGTTCGTCGAATACCTAAGTGCAAATGGTCTGCCCGCATCATCGTAAACAAAATCCAGCACGGCTGTCAAGCTATTATTTGTCTTAATTGTCTCTCTGGCTACCTTGCCGTTCAGGGTCAGATACTCATGGGTGACAGTCTGCGTTCCGGTGACGTGAGTTCCCTGCGGGGAGACGGTTTCATCTTCAGCAGGAACGTCCGCCTCGACCGGTTCGCCCTCGCCGCCGGACATGATCTCGCCGGGGCTTGTCGGCTGCGTTGGAATGACGATTCCACCGCCGTTAGGCATATAAGACGCATAAATCACAGTGTCTCTGCGAATTGCGGTAGTTACCTTACTCCAACTGCCCTTGTATCCGACTCTTGGCGGAATTGGCGGATAATCACTGTCCTGCAGCACATAGCCGTCTGGGACGACCATTGTCTTGACGGTTTTGCCGTTAGCCTTGAATGTGACCGTGTGATCTGTCGAGACCGCCGTATACTTCGCCTGCACCGTGACATTGCTGTGCACCGCCGACGTATACTTCACCCACTCGCCGGTATAGCCGGTTTTGGTGGGGACGGCGGGGTAGTCGCTGTCCTTCAGCGTGTAGCCATCCTCGACGGTCATGGTCTTGACGGTCGCTCCGTCGGCCGTAAAGGTCACGGTGTAGTCCGGAAGCTGCGTGAACGTCTCGACGGTATAGGTCTTGCTCGTGCGGATGCCATCGGCGTCGTAGGAATACTCTAACGTTTCCGTCTTTCCGTCAGAGGTTTTGGATGCCGTTTTCAGCTGTCTTCCGTTCTGCCAGCCGAAGCTCCAGCCACCGTAGGACAGCGGGTTGCCCGAGGCATCGTAGGGGATCGCCTGCCCGTTGACGGCCGTCAGGAGATCGTGCCACTGCGCGTCGCCGTAGGTATAGGTCTGGATGACAGTGCCATTTTTCGTGACGCGCAGGAGATTGCCCGCCGTGTCGTAGGAGTAATCATAAACGTCATACGGCTTTTCGTTTCCGGGAGTGTAATACGACTCTTTTACCAGCTGGTTCTGGCTATCATAGGCGTACTCAACGAGCTTGTTATATTTCCCGGTGCTCTCCCGGATTTCCTTCAGGTTTCCGACGTCGTCGTAAACGTATTTCTTGCCCTCAAGGAGCATGCCGCTGTCGCTGCCGAGGCGGACGTTCCGGAACTCCACCTGCGCGCTGCCGCGGTTCCAGCTCACGTCACGATACGCGTAAGCCGTGTTCAGGATCACGGAGCTGCCGTCTTTCACTGTAACGCGATTCAGGCGCTTGAGAACGTCATAGCCGAATTCCAGACTGTCGCCCGTCGCGGCCGTCATGGACGTCAGGCTGCCGTCGCCTTTTTCGCCGTCGCTGTAGGCGTAGCGCTCCGAGTAGGTCTGCGCGCCGAGCGTCCAGCTCTGGCCGGAGAGGCGGTTGAACGCATCGTAAAGATGCTCCGTTCGCTGCGTGACAGAGCCGTTTTCATCCATGGCCGTGCTGCGGATGAGCCGCCCGAGGCTGTCATACTCAAAGGCATACGAGCCGATCGTCTCGCCGTCCTCCTCGTAACGCAGGCGGGCCAGCTGGCTCTCGGCGTTGTAGGTGTAGCGGATGGTGAAGTCCGGCTTTCCGATCTCGTGATACGACTTTTCAACCAGCCGGTCGAGGAGGTCGTAGCTGTAGGTCACGGCCACGCCGTTGGCGTAGGTCGTCTGCGTCAGGTTGCCGCCGCGCGGGGCGTAGTCGTTCGTCGAGAGGACGAGGTTTCCGACGCTCGTGCTCGTCGCCTGGCCCCACTGGTTATAGCCGAAGGAGTAGATCTGGTGCTGCTCGGCTTTGTCGCGGAAAGTCTTGCGGTCGAGGGTGGCAAGGCGGCCGTTTTCGTAGCCGTAGTCGATGGCGGCGACGCCGTGGCGGTAGACCATGGTCGTCCGGCGGCTGTTGGCGTCATAGGTATATTCCGTCGTGCGGCCCAGTGCGTCCGTCGTCAAAATAAGCTGCTCTGCCAGCGAGTTGTAGCCGTAAGACGTCGTATTGCCGTTGACGTCCGTCACGCTCTGCATGTGGTTGCGGTCCGGCGTCGCGACGGCGCTGCTCTCGAGGTACTTCTGCTCGTTTTTCTCCGTCGAGGTCAGCTTGGAGCCGGTGACGTTTCCCGCCTCGTTATAGGTCGTGGTGCTCTTGATCCCGGCGACCGAAGCGGAGGTGACGTCGTGGGCGGCATTGTAGGTATAGGTGTACTTTGCGCCGTTTGCGGCCGTGTAAGAGGTCAGGTCCGTGCCGGTATACCCGGCCTTTTCCGTGCCCGTGCCGGTCTGCGTGGCGGCGGTGACGTTGCCGTCGGCGTTATAGGAGTAGGTCTGCACCGGCTCCTGCCGCAGGGAGAGGTTGTCGAACCGGGCCGTGCCGGAATTGTGGTCGAACGCGCAGTAGACAATGATCCGCCGGATCGTTTTGCCGCTCTCCTTCGGCACGATGGTCCCCACGGCGCACTGCCAGTCGGCGGTGGCCCGATGGCAGTTCTCGGCAGAAAGGATT
>ENA-UAKW01000465-UAKW01000465.1-human-gut-metagenome-genome-assembly--contig:-NODE-465-length-20954-cov-7.012154_pt1 | contig 20954 bp, 19 predicted proteins | sample MGYA00243691_ERZ654450 | MGnify/ENA primary metagenome ERZ654450 (study PRJEB26926, sample SAMN06164673) | human gut metagenome | biome: ENVO:00009003; feature: ENVO:2100002; material: ENVO:00002003... | reverse complement strand
TTGCAGCCGCAGGATGAAAGTATCATAGTGGGTTATTACACTTCCGCAGAAGTGCCTCCCCGAAAGCTACCTGTCCTGCACAATCTGAAATCAGGAGGTAAACTGCCTATGGCAAGAGGCGACGGTATTCACCGTACCAGCGCAAGAAACGCAAGAATGAAAGATACAGACATCGACAACGCACAGGCGCATAATGAGCGCGAAAAATCGTCGTATGTCAATCAGGACATCGTTCCTGAACGGACGCCATACAACGTCCATTTCAAAACGCCAACCGCCGGGTATAAGGAGATGTTCGAGCAGATGCGCTCTGACGGCGTGATTTCCACCCGCGGTCTGAAAGCGGATGCCGAGAAATTCGGAGAGCTGATCTTCGATGTCAACTCTGCCTACTTCTTCAACCACGGCGGCTATGAATTTGCAAAACAATTTTACGCCGATGCCTACAAAGCTGCAATCAAAATTGTGGGCGGCGAGCAGTACATCCTATCGGCGGTCATGCACGCCGACGAGCGCAACCGCGCCATGTCCGATGCGCTGGGACAAGACGTGTATCACTACCATCTTCATGTGGTCTACCTCCCCGTCGTGGAAAAACAAATTCTGTGGTCGAAGCGCTGCAAGGATGAGACGCTTCGCGGCACGGTCAAAGAGATCATCCAGCAGGTCAGCATGAGCAAGAAGTGGGACTCCAAGCCCGCGCTGGACGAGAACGGTACGCCGATTCTGAGCGCCAAGGGCAAGCCTGTTCTCAAAAAATCCTACAGCGTTTTGCAGGACGATTTCTTCCGGTATATGCGCGACGCCGGGTACGACGATGTGGAGCGCGGCGAACGCGGCAGTTCGGAGGAACACCTGACCGTGACGCAGTTCAAGGTGCAGCAGGAGCAGGCACGGCTGGCAGAACTCACAGAGCAGAACCGCCAGCAGGAACAGCAGGTAGCGACGCTCGGCAGACAGATTGAGATAATTCGGAATCAGCAGGTCGATGTGGCGGCTATCGAAAAGATTGAGGCGAAGTCCGTTCCCTTCTCAAGCAAGGTTGCCGTGGAGCGTGAGGATTTTGAACGCCTGTCCACGCTTGCAAAGAAGTACATTACAGCCGAGAAAAAGGAATCCAAATTGCAAAAGGCTCTGGACGCAGCAAACAGACTGATTGCAAGGCTCAAGGTAGAGATTGCCGGTTTGAAGCAGGAGCTTTCCGAGTATAAATCCATTCGCAGCAAACTCCGTACATCGGATCTGGAACGCGAGAATGCAGAGCTTCGCGGAAAAGTTCAACTCTACGAGGATGTGATCCAGCGCAATAACCTTTGGCATTTCTTCCGTCCACGCAGAGAAAAAGTGGCAACGCGCGACGATGACCGCTGATGCCGTGTTGAGCTGAGAAAAACCGATTTTATCAAATGGGAGCGTCCAGATCGAGCAGCGTATCGTCCGGGCGCTCCCCATGCAAAAATCAACCTGTTTTTGCAGGTGTAGAGCTGACAAAAAATCTTGAAAATGCGCCTGTTTTCACAGGGCAGGCAGAAATGGAGGCAATATGAAAACTGGACTGACCAAGAAGCAGAAAACGACCTGCATCTATTTCGATGAAGCCAGTAAAACCGTCGAAATCCAAACACACAATACCGCGCTCAAAAAGCGGCTGACGCAGTACGCGGCAGTGTATCCCGACCTGTGCAGGCAGACCGATGATGACAAACAGGGCGGGTTGACCTTCGAGATCGACCGCAGACGATTCGCTGTTCGCCTGACTGCGCCGTATTCGGACGAGCGTCGAAAGGCAGCAAGTGAGCTTGCCAAGAGAAACGGGCTGAAAGGACGAGTATAAGGACACAGCCGTCTGCAGGAGCAATCAAGCTCCTGTGGACGGCTTTTTCTTTGCAGAGAACATCTCACGTTCTGGGGAGATTATCTTGCGAACATTGTCGTTTTGTGCTATAATACAATCAGTTTAAATTTGGAACGGAGAATTGCAATGCCTATTTCCTACGATAAGCTCTGGAAGCTGTTGATCGATAAGAAAATGAACCGGACAGATTTGAAAGACGCCTCCGGTATCAGCTTCAATGTGCTTGCCAAGATGGGAAAAAATGAATTCGTTTCTATGGAAAGCCTAGTCAAGATATGTTATGCATTGAATTGTGATATTGGCGAAATACTCTCTATCTCAAATATAAATAAGTGAGGGCTAATCAATGGAAGAAGCTATCTACAAAGCTATTAAAGATTTAGCAGATAAATATGCGCGAGATCTAAAGCGACAAGTTGAATTACGTATTGAGGAAATGAAAGATGATGATACATCACATTATTTACTGTATCGAGTTCTTGGCGTAACAAATGATGAGGGTAATTTGATCGACGTTTATCAAAACAAAGGTCGATTCCTTTATAAATATGCAGGTGCATTTCTGGAAGAAGCTGCACTCACTTGTATGAAATACAAATACCCTGAATCAGCTAAGGTTAAAATTCCAAACACTTTAGGCTCAAAACCTAAAACTTTTGAAATAGATTGTCTTGTAAACGGCTTTGCTCACGAGATAAAGTGGCGCGACGCAACAACAGACGGAGATCACATTACAAAGGAACACACGCGGGTAAAAGTAATTCAAGCTAAAGGATATGTTCCCATTCGTATAATGTTTTACTATCCTCAGCGTATTCAAGCAAAGAAAATCCAAGAAACATTAGAGACTCTGTACAACGGCATTGGTGGAAAATACTTTTATGGCGATGCCGCGTGGAAATATATCGAAAGCTATACTGAAATTAATTTGCTTGATATTTTAGAACGAATTGCTGCTTCGAGGGAATAAAATGGTATTAAATGACGACTGCTTAAAGGCTATGGAAAAAATGGATCCGTGTTCTATTGACATGGCATATCTTGACCCTCCATTTTTCACTCAACGAAAACAGTGTTCTATGGATTCCGATGGCTTTAAATATGAATTTTCGGATAAGTGGGTATCTCGTAGTGAGTATTTATCATATATCGAAGCACGCTTATTAGAAGTAAAACGGCTTCTGAAAGATTCTGGTTCTATTTTTCTGCATTGTGACAGCACATCTGCACACTACCTAAAAGTGCTTCTCGATAAAGTTTTCGGAGAAAGTAATTTTCATAGTGAGATTATTTGGACATACAAACGTTGGTCCAATGCGAAGAAAGGACTCCTCGCTGCTCACCAAACAATTTTCTTTTATTCTAAGACAAGTCAGTACAAATTTAACACAATTTATAATGACTACTCTGCAACGACAAATATTGACCAAATATTGCAAGCCCGCGCAAGAAGCAGCAATAGTAAAGCAAGCTATAAGTATGACGAACACGGCAACGTTGTCCTGGGCAAAGAGAAGCGAGGAGTGCCCCTCTCCGATGTATGGGAGATTCCCTTTCTCAATCCAAAAGCAAAGGAGCGAACAGGTTACCCCACCCAAAAGCCAGTAGAATTGCTCGAAAGAATTATTAGTATTAGTACCGATGAGGACGACATTGTCCTTGATCCTTTCTGTGGAAGTGGCACAACATTGGTAGCAGCAAAGCTATTGAATCGCCGCTATATCGGTATTGATACTAATTTGTCTGCGATTAATTTGTGCAAAGCACGGCTTTTGCAACCAATAAAAAGTGAATCGCTTGTATTGAAGATTGGACAAGATGCGTATAAAACAAAAAGCGAAAGAGAATTGTCTATTTTACAGCAATTTGATTGCAATATAGTTCAGAGGAACTGTGGTATTGACGCAATATTAAAAAAACACTATTTGGGGCGACCGGTAGCTATAAGGATTCAAAAACAAGATGAGACAGTGACGCAGGCTTTGTCTTTACTAAATAAAGCAGGGCAAAAAAAACAATGTAGCTTTCTTATCTTAATTATACAAAATAATGATTATATTTCTGCAAAAGAAATCCCTCAAAATATGATTATTTTATATGCCTATGAGCTGGAAGCCGAGAGAAGAATCAATGAATTGGTCGACTATCATCTTATGTGGAAACAACTGAGTGACTAGGGACAGCAATCAATTTAAGCGCCCTAATGGGGCAGATGACTCCGAAGCTTGCAAAGAAGTCCGAGGAAAAGGAATAACCGTAATTTTTTTAATAAGGTTGTGGAAAAACGATATGAGTTTCCATACGTATAAACAAGATACAAAAAATAGAGTTCGACACACAGTAATTCGAAAAGCAGTCGAATTATTGACTTCTTACCGTTCCGAAGCCTGCTGTGTAAGAAACTCGTATGTCCGCGATCTGCATGACTACTTTGTTTCCTTGCCCGAAACTCACGAAAAATATGAAGCTGAAAAAATAGACCATTCGTATATTCGCGAATGGGAACAGATGCATTCGAGTCTAATTGGTATTAAACGCCCGAGTGAATTATCGGTTTGTTACTTATCTGGTCCTGAACCTGAAAACGACTTTAATGAGTTTGTTGATATGGGTGTACTTCCTCAAAATATATGGGCGTTCGAGAGCGAAAAGAATTCCTACTTACAAGCATTGAATGCAGTAGATGGAAGCTCTTTTATGCAGCCTAAAATCGTAAAAATGTCCATCGAACGATTCTTTGAAAATTCTCCTAAGAAATTTGACATTGTTTATATTGACGCATGCGCATCACTAATTTCTGATCAGCACGCCCTTCGCTGCGTTGCAAGTTTATTTCAATATCATCGTCTAAATTCACCGGGCGTCTTAATTACTAATTTTGCATATTTAGACAATTCCAATCCTAATGAAGCTGCGCAATATATCGATTTAATCTCAAGATACAACATCCTTCGGCACAATAGGACTGCTAACTTGATAAACGAGTCTGGAAGGATTCATTTCAAGCATGACAGTGCAAATACTAATGTGGAAGTTTCGCAAAACCTTGAGGGTGCATATGGTGAATTCATTACTGCAATGGTTTGCAATGCCGCTTCAATCACAATTCCATCAATGCGTTTTTGCAACTCAACTTATTTGCAGACACTTTCGACAACAAATCCTCAATCCAATGTCCGGTTAGGTTATTCGGATGTCAACACAATTAAGGACAACACTCTTTTCAAATTCCTCTCTATGAACGCTTTTCTTAATCAAGAAAATGCTTGTTTCTCCGGAATAGAACGCGCAAATAAACTATTTATTGAATTGTCCGGGCGCTCTCAGCATTATGACCTGCTAGCTTCTTTGCGGAAAATACATGATATTAGGACGAAATCAGACTGCCTATGTACTGAGTTGCAAAGCGTTATAGATTTCTTTGATAATGGCGCTCAATTGTACCAGTTTTTAGACAAACCGAATAGAATTCTGTTCTTTGACTCTGTGATAAACCAATTGTCGTATCCTATGCATTATGTCTCTGATAAAGCTGAGCGGCTTACATATGTTGCTAAAGAAAAAAGAATGTTCACGGATTTGCTATTGTTTGATGAATGCAGATACATCTACGATTGGCTCCCCGCCATTCATCAAATTTCTAAAGCTTTCTCAAATCCAAGCTGGCAATATACATTCCGCTTTGGCTTGGATGGATTGATTAAGCAAAGAATTAATTATAATAATGAATTCTTCTTTCAGGGTTCCGTTATTTCTAAGTCAACTCAGGGTTTTGAGGCAAAGTGTTTTCCAGATCGTATAAAGATAAATTAGGAGAAATTCATATGAGTATCGAATTAGACTGTTCAGATATTGTCGAAATTTTCAAAACACATCTAAAGATAGATAATTCCGTGAAATCCATTGCGCACACATTTTTAAATGATCGCTATGCGTCTCGCATAGATTATGCTCCGTATTTTCAGCGGAAATATGTTTGGGACACAGAAAAGGCAACATATTTCATTGAAAGTATATTGTTGGGTACTGAAATTCCTCCCATCGTTTTATTTGACAATGGAACAAAGAATGAAGTGATTGATGGAAGACAGCGATATGAGACGATTAAACGCTTTTTAGAAGACAAATTTCCATTAGATGAAAGTGGGCTTAAATCTTTGACCGGATTTGTTGGATTTCATTTTTCCGAAATGCCAGAAGATGCAAAAGCAGATTTTAAAAACACAAAAATAAGAATCCTTCAATTTAGCATTGTTAATGAACCGTCTTTAACGCCTGACCAAGAAGACAAAATTAAAAAGGAAATTTTCAAACGGTATAATTCTGGTATAATAGCATTAAAGCAACAGGAAATAGACAGAGCTGCATATATCAATGACCCATTTGTCCATGCATTCAAAGAAAAACTGGAAACAGATAATTCGCTATTATATAAATGCCAGCTTACTCTAATGCCAAAGCGCAAGCAAAACATGAATGAGCGTGATAAGATTAACTATATTTTATCACGAGTGAGAAATGTTTTGTCTATGCGTTTTATCCCAATTCAAAGTTACGCGGCAGCTAGTTCTAAATCTGATGTCATTCGAAATTATATGTTACTAAAGGTTGAAAGAGAGCCAATTGAGGATTCCTTGCATTTATTTGAGCAAGTTGTTGCAATGCTATGCGCTGTGCGCGGTGAATTTGCTAATTTGAATTCGCCTATTGCAGAGAACAATCTGTTCTTTGAGGTTTTGTTTTGGGGATTATCTATTGTGTTTGAAAATTCAGCAGACCAATTTTCAGTGTTGGATGCCCGTAAGATAGCAAATGATGTCCTGATGTGTTCAAATGATCCTCGCTTTTGGGAAAACATATCTCTTGAAAAGAATGAATTCTCGCTGGTATTTTTCGCCACTGGAAGTCATTATTATAAATCCATCTTAAACAGATACACATTTTTATCCAACTATCTCTCTTCTGAGACCGGAATTGATTTTTCGCTAAAGCTCAAAAACAAAAGCGGATTTGACGAAATAATGGCCCAAACTCCAGTTTCGGAACAGTTTAAAAACTTTAAGTTGTCGAAAACAGATCCTGTATCCGCGACGGTATACGATATTTTGACTGATGTCAAAACATCAAATTTTATCATTAGACCGGATTATCAACGATCTGAAGTGGCAAACAACATCCTGAAAGCATCGTATCTCATAGAAAGTATAATGCTCGGTATTCGCATTCCCCCCATTTTTATTTTCCGACGCAGGGATAACGTAAGTGAAGTAATCGATGGTCAGCAACGTTTACTTTCAATACTGGGCTTTTTGAAAGAATCCTACAAAGACGAAACCGGAAAAGTTCAACGATCCAATAAACATGGATTTAGGTTATCTGGTTTGCGCTTTTTGAAGGAACTAAATGGGAAAGACATTGATGGTGTAGAGGAGATTAACCCTAACTTCAAAGATCGAATTCTTGACTTCCAAATAGATATTGTTGAGATCAATCAATCTCAGAATCCCGATTTTAGCCCGATTGATTTGTTCCTTCGACTGAACTCAAAGCCCTTCCCAATTGAACCGAACACCTTTGAAATGTGGAATGCCTATGTAACAAAGGAGTATGTCGAAAAGATTAAAACGTGTGCAAAAGAGTACGCCGGCAAACTATTTAGACCGGTTGATACGCGCATGAAAAACGAAGAATTAATTACAATGCTAGCGTATTTGGCGTATATCGCACGTAAGGATCATATTTCACCTGGAGAATGCCTAAATATCTTTGTCCGCAATCAAAAAATAAATGCTAGATTCAGCCGAAAAGGAAATATCACAACTAGACTTGGAGAGATTTCCAGTACAAATGACCCTGTGTTTGGAGAAGCTTTAGACGATGTCAAACTCTTCATTAAAAAACTCCAGATTCTTTGCGGTGATGGATTCCAAGATTTCAATAAAATGCTGGGGCACACAAGAAAAAATGCCTTAAGTCGGACTAATCAGAACTTCTACCTTTTATGGATTGCGCTATCGCATATTGAGGTTGCACGTCTTAATGATGAGAAAGTTCAGATATTTGATTCTATTAAGAACATTTTCTTGAAAAATCAGGACATAAGTGATGATAATTTTGATATAAAATCCTATATTCATACTCTTGAAACTATTTGAATTTAGAGGTTGCAGATTTTTTCTCTAAAACGCGAAAATTATAATTAGGGAGGCAACACGAAGGAAGTTCAGATATTTTAGATAATACTTCTGTCATTATGTTCGCTATTGATAGCATCCCCTGATAGCTTTTTGATAGCAGAAAGTCGGATACCCCATAGGATTGGGATAATTGGTATCAAATAAAGCCAAATGGAATCAAACGGTCTATACAAAAAAGCTTAGAGCGCGTTTCCACTTGGCGAGTGGGAATAATCCCCGAAAGGCCAAAAAGCCTTGAAAATGCTGGACTTTTGGGTTACGGAATTGCCCCGTGACAACAAAATGACAACATTTTAAGATTATCCAATCGAGTAGGAGGGGCCTGAATAGCCCCGACCTCTCACACCACCGTGCGTACCGTTCGGTACACGGCGGTTCAATCGCATAAGTGCAGAGACTCGTACCGGTCAAGGATGCTGTAATATCCGGCCTGTACGAGTCTTTCTTTCGAGATTGCCCGCTGTACATGGCCGTTCTTAGCCATGTGCCAGTAGGCTTTCCGGCAATTGCTTACTGCCCATGCCTGCCATTCCGGTATACCCAGTTGAATGAGACTCCTTGCTCTCTTTCCGGGTTTCTTCCATTGTTTCCAGATATAGCATCGAAACCTTCTTCGCAGCCATTCATCCCATCTCTGCATTGTTGTCTTCATGCTCGCAATCCCGAAGTAACCAAGCCAGCCCCGGATGTAGACCTTTACTCTCTGCATCACCACTCGGACATTTCTGCCCTGACTGCGGGAAGTCAGCTCTTTCAGCTTTGCTTTGGCTTTCTTCAAGGACTTTGCGTGGGCTCGGACATACACGTCCTTTCGCCCCTTCCCTAACGCAAAGCCCAGAAACTTAAAATTTCGGACCGAGAATACGCTGACAACTCTGCTCTTTTCTACGTTCATCTTGAGTTTCAGTTTTCCCTCAAGATACCGTCGCATCTATGCAGATAGACCGCTTCTTGATCTCCTGCGGACACACCGTCTGCCCTTGATTGATACAGACGTAGATTGCGTTCGGATTCTTCGCCGTCATCTGCCAGAAGGGGTACTTGATGATGACCGGGGTGTTGTGTTTATTGCGCACCATTCAAATTCAGTCTCCTACAGTCGGCAGTACACTGGTTGCCTTGAGAAGCTTTGCGTTCCTGCGGATGCGGGGAGCCGGTAAACTATTGCTGTCTACCATACCAACTTTTCCGATAAAGCGGTAATAAATATCCACCCGCATAATAATCTGTCCGTCAATGACTTCTTTTTCATACACTATGATTTTATCGACCAACGTGTGCAGAAGCTCGGCGGTGATTTCAGTAATATCGGTGTACTGCTCTACCAAGTCCGCAAATGCTTTGGCACTGCGGACTTTCTGTTTGCAGGCAGAAAGTTTTTCCTGAATTTCCGTATAGCGTGTTTTCAATTTCACTGTTTCAGCTTCATAATTTGCAGACATAGCAGCATAGCACTCATCGGAAAGCCGTCCGAACACATGATCCTCGTAAATATGCTGAAGTAAGGTATCCAGTTCATCCAGCCTGCGCTTGCAGGTGTCCGCTTCTTTCTGCTGCGATATTCTCTCACCGTTCGATTCCCGTTCAGAAAGTTGGGCGAGGTGTTCTACATAGGCATCGTGGTCAGCAACTGCCAGCGCTGCGTGTTTCTGAATATCACCCAACAGCAACTCCGTCACCTGCTCCAACGCGATGTAATGCGAAGAACACTCTTTTCCGCCGTAACGCCGGTGCGTATTGCAGCTGAAGTGACCTTTCGATTTTCGATTTTTTTCGAGTGGTGAATACCATTCGCGTGTTGCACCCACCGCAAATCATCAGCCCACGGAACATATTATCCGTGTTGGTCCAAGTAGCAGGCTGCTTGATTTTGATACGCTCCTGTACTGTATCAAAGGTGGCTTGATCGACCAGCGGTTCATGTGTATTCTCTACGATAACCCATTCTTCCGGCGGACGCTCTACGATGCGCTTGTCCTTGAAAGATCTTGTAGTATAGCGTTGGCTGACCAATTTTCCTAAATAAACAGGATTGCTCAGAATTTGATATACGGTTGTCTTCGCCCAACTGTACGGATGCTTGACACGCTTATTGGCAATATACTTGCCCTCGGTGTTCATCAGATATGCCGTTCACCTTAGAGAAGCAGAATTTATCCGGCGCAGTCGAGCAGGACGGCATTCAATCCTTTCGGACCGCCGTCACAGGTTTTGCAATCGCCTTGCGGTAAATGATAAGGGAAATGATCGCAGTAATCGCTTCCGTGATCCAAAACGCATTCCAGACGCCAACGGCGTCGAAAAGCCTGCTGAGTAAAAACGCAGTTGGGATGATAACCACAACATACCGGCAAAGTGAAATCAGTAATGAAGGAGTGCCTTTTCCAAGTCCCTCCAGTGCGCCGGAAGATGTAACGGAAACCGCCGAGGCGATAAACCCGGCCCCGATGATACGCAGGGCGGTTTCCCCGGCCTGAATCGTCGCTTCTGTGTGGGTAAACAGCCCCATCAACTGTCCGGGGATCAGCAGACATATTACTGTCCCAAACACCATAATGATACCACTCATGCACAAAACGATCTTAAAGATCTGGCTGACCCGTTGGTGTTCCCCCGCGCCGTAGTTATAGCCGATCAGGGGGCGCATCCCCTGCACAATGCCATTCGCTGGAAGATAGACAAATGTCTGCAATTTGTAATAGATTCCCAAAACCAGAATATACACTTCGGAATAGGCCGCCAAAATCGCATTGAGCGCCGAAATCAAAAGAGACGGAAGCGCGAGATTCAGGGTTGCGGGAATGCCAATGGAGTACAGCTTTATTACCATCTTTTTGCTGGGGAGAATGTACTGCCTGCGGATATGCACGCGAATTGGCCGCGCAAGATAGACTACAAGGTAAATCGTCAGCGTCAGAGCCTGTCCGATGCCGGTCGCCAGCGCAGCGCCTTCGATTCCCATTTCCGGGAATGGGCCATAGCCAAAAATCAGAACGGGATCTAAGACAATGTTTGTGATGCACCCGCACATCAGGCTTATCATGGTCGTTTTCATGTTTCCTACTGCCTGGAACAATTTCTCAAACGCCATGCTGACGGTAACAATGATCGTAAAGGCGAATGCAACGACAGAATAGCGGACGCCAAGTTCAATGACCGCTTCGGATGAAGTGAACATCCGCAGGAAAACCGGCATGATCGTAATACAGCAGACTGTCATAACAACGCCATGAATCACGGCAAGCACAAGTCCCTGCGTGGCTGCCTGATCCGCTTTTCTGTGATCCCCCGCGCCCAGATAGAAGGCGATCACTGCATTGATCCCAACGCCAAATCCAATTCCGGCAGCATTGATAAAATTTTGAACCGGGTAAACCAACGATAATGCCGTCATAGCCTCCTCGCTGATCTGCGCGACGAAAAAACTGTCCACAATGTTATAGAGAGAATTAACCAGCATGGATAACACCATAGGCAGGGACATGGATAAAATCAGCGGTAATACCGGTTTCTCTTTCATGAAAGTGTCGTTCATCATTTTTCCTCCCCGGAACACGTTATGAGATATTTTTGCGGCGATGCCATGCCATCATCACGAGAGCAACGAGCAAAGTGGCAGTTTCGGCAGCCGGAAATGCAAGCCAGATTCCGTTCAGATGGAACAATTTGTCCAGACACCATAAGGCGGGAACAAGGAAAAGCATCTGCCTGCATAATTGGATTGCCATGCTGGAACCTACTTTTTCCGTAGCCTGAAAATAGGTGGAAATCATAGTAGAGAGACCGCAAAACAGATAGCTTGCCGCCATAATCCGCATAGCGGATATCCCAAAGGAGCGCATGGTTTCCGACGCCGTAAACAATCCCAAAATCTGTGCTGGAAAAAGGATGACGGCCAATGTCCCCAGTATCATCATACCAGTGACCAAAGCGGTTCCGTATCGGAAAGCGGAATGCAGCCGTTCGCTGTTGCCTGCGCCGTAGTTAAACCGCATGACAGGCAAACAGCCCTGGATCAAGCCGTTTACCGTCATAACGATCAACTGCTGCACCTTAAAGTATGCGCCGAAGAAAGCAATCGCCGTATCGGAATACGCCACCAAAAACAGATTGACAAAGGTCACCATAAACGAACTGAGGGCGTTCATAATAAAAGATGGCAGGCCAAAGGCAAAAATACGGTGGATCATCTGCTTTTTCAAATGAAAGCCTTTGATTTTTACCTGCACTTTCTGCTTTTTGCCCAGCAGTAAAGCAAATGCCAAAATCATGGACAGCAGATAGCCTGCAACGGTAGCTACCGCAGCGCCGCGGATTCCCATAGCTGGGAAAATACCAATCCCAAAAATCAGAATGGGGTCGAACACGAAGTTGACGACCACGCCCGCGATCTGGAACCACATGGGAGCGACCATGTTCCCGGTGGCCTGTATCATCTTCTGGATGGCGATATGCACCATATTGGGAATTTGCATGAAGGAGCACACACTCATATAGGCGATGCTCAGCTGATAAATTTCTTCATTATTGGTGAATGCCCGAAAATAGGGTTTCATAATCAGTAATGACATAAGGTTGAGCAAAGCACCTATTCCAAAGGCCAGCAACAATCCATGTGTGACAGTTGCATTTGCCTCATCCTGCTTTTTCTGTCCAAGATACCCTGCTATCAGCACATTCACGCCGACACCGATCCAGATAGACGCTGCATTCATCAATGTTGTAATCGGGAATGCCAGAGAAACAGCGATCAGTGCATTCTCACTCAACCGTGCCACAAACGCGCTGTCTATCAGGTTATAGGAATATTGCAGGAACATGGAAATCAGCGGCGGTATCGACATTTGCCAGATGAGCTTTCCAACAGGAGCGACCGCCATTTTATTATTGGTCTGCATACTTTCCCTCCTCTCCACAAAGTGTCCGGCGCAAAAAATTGCGCCGGACAGCAGGATCATTAAATCCGAACGATATAGTTTTGTTTGCGTGCTGCGGGTCGACTGGCTTCCCGGGCTGGATACCCCAATGCAACCGCCCCGACACCGCGCAAGGTTTCCGGCAGCTTCCACTCCCGCAGGAGAGCCTTTCCTTTTTCGCTGTCAAAAATCTCGCGTTCCCGATGTACCCATACAGTTCCCAGCCCAAGGGCATGAGCGGCGAGCATCATGTTTTCGAGGACGCAGCTTCCGTCCTCCACAAAGGTACTTGCGGAGCCATCTGCCAAAACTAGGATCACGACAGGTGCGCCATAATAAGGGTCTGTGTTGCTCCCCATCACTTCTGCGTTTAGTTTTGCAATCTCCCGCCTATATTTGGGGTCTGTAATTGCAATGATGGTTGGAGATTGATGTCCTCCGCCGGTAGGCGCGTAAGTCCCTGCTTCCAGTACAGCGTCCAAAGCCTTGGAAGGGACAGGTTCCGATTTATAAGCCCGTACACTACGGCGCGTCTTGATAAGAGACAAAAAAATTTTTTCCATACAGATATAGTCCTCCATTCTGCTAATACTTCCGAGATACAGGCAGCAAAAAAGCCACACAACTATCACAAGATAGCTGTGTGGCAAAAAGATGACCGTATCCGGAAAAGTCCACTCAAATTTTACGGTTATTATTATAGCATTCTTTCAGGAGACTGTCAAGCATCAATCATTACGGAATTGTGGCGGCTATCTGTTGTTTTTGTGTTACTTTATGGCATATGATTCAAGAAAAGTTCGACACACATTCCTTTTTCAGCGCACGGGCATATTGGTACATACGCTGTATCGTATGGCGGATATCGTCCTCCGTTGTCTCCGGGTGGATCGGGCAGATCCGCAGAACGGTCCGGCCTTTCAGCTGGGTGGTCAGCATGCCGGCAAAGCCTTCCTCCATCATGCGCCGAGAAATAGTTCGTTCTGCTGCTGGGGTGTGAGCCCCTGAGGCGCATAGCAAAAATTCACAATGGCCAGCTACGCAGGCGTTACAACCTCCCATTCCAGCTGGTTCCGAAGCCAGGACTCCGTCTGTTGGGCTAGGTCGATGCCGTGGGTCACCATATCACTGATCTGATCCGTCCCCAACGTCTGCAGGGTGAGCCATAATTTCAGGCTGCGCGCAGGGCGGGTCAGTTCAATGCCCCATTCCCAATAGTTGATTTGTCCGTTCTCTGCGGCGGCATCCCGGAGATATTCCGGGTCAGAACTGTAAAAGGCTGCCAGGTGTTTCCTGTCACGAAACAGGACCATACTGCAGGCGTACGTTTGGAACAGCCATTTGTGGGCATCCCATACCAGGCTGTCCGCCGTGCGACATCCTCCAGCAGCTGGCGGATGGAGGCAAATGGGCTTGTTCACCGTGAGGTCTATGCCAAAGTGCCGCCGAAAGTAGAGTATTTTCTGACGGAACTGGGCAAGAGCCTGAAGCCCATTCTGGATTCCATGTGGGCCTGGGGCGAAGAGTATAAAAGCAGTTTCACGACCAGATCATCCCTCTGCCCGACAACACAATGACAACAGGAATTATGATACACCATAATTCTTGGATAATCTAAGTAATCCCGATACTCGGAGCTAAACGGTCTATACAAAATCGTTTAGGTCACGGTTTCGGGGAGCGAATGGGAATGATTGCATCCCGGAAAAAGCCCAGTCATACCAAGGCTTTTTCGCCATGAGTGCCCGCTGTGGCAACAGAATGGCAACATTATTTGAATTATTGCGATAACAAAAAGCGCTATCTGATTTGAAGCCAAGTCAGATAGCGCTTTTTCTTTGTTTTTAGTCAGCCTTCAATCGGTCCTTGAACGCCTCCACCAGCGCATCGCTGAGCTGCTGGGATGGGACTTTCACATAGCCAGAGGTTTCATCGTATTTCGGGTAGTTATACCGCCACTTGTCGTAGTCCTCCCGGTTGATTTCGCCGTTGCGATGCCTTTCGGCTTGTCGCCTGCAATTCACAGACAGTAAACCCTCTCGGCAGCTTGAGCAATTTTTATAAAGATTATTTCTCTAACCTCTGGAAATGCTTCATTTTCAGACAGCCCCGTTTTTTATGTCCATCTCAGTTGATCCTAATACCAGGATAGGCGCTTACTGGGTTCCCGCCCGATCCTTCCACGCAGCGAGGTAAGCAAAGCTGGGCCAGAAACCGTCCCGGCGAAGAAGCACTTGGGAAAGGCGCTCTCTTTCGGCACAGTCGGGATGCCAAAGCAGGCTGTACAAGGTAATGCCATATTCCAGATCGTCTTCTTCCCTCTCCAGCATTTCCAGCGCCGCTGCAAGCGGCGTTGTACCGCTCCAGACCCGCATGGCCTTTTCGTAAGCTGTATGATGCCCCACCGCCATATCCGGGCGATAGTACTTCAGAAGAGTCGGCGCTTTCTCTGTCCGGGCAGCGCTCAGCGTGTGCCAGTAAAGAACCGCAATCCCCATTTCATCATCGCATAAAGGCATACAGCCCTCAAAAGCTTCCATTGCCTGTTCGTACCGCCCGGCGTAATACTGGGCAAGGCCGATCCGATAGAGGCAGTCCAGCTTTTCCGCACCCAAAGTCAGGCATTTTTCGAAGTCAGCGATGGCAGGATCACTTTGCAGGGTCGTCAGGTACCGTCCCGCCCGAAGGCGGAGCAGGGACAGATTTTCCGGCTCCAAATTCAGCCCCTCCGTATAAGCTGCAACGGCCTCACGGTAGCGAAGCTGCCTGGAAAGAGCCTTCCCCAATGCACGGAATTTTTCAACGGAGTCCGGCAAGGACTTTGCCTGCCTGATTGCCTGGGAGTCGGGAATTCCGGCGGGAAGATTGAGAATCTGGCTTTCTATCCCGGCGTGCAGAGCATCAAACGGGTATTCCATCACAGCCCCCTTGTATACGGACGGTAACAGGCGGAGCAGACGATTTCTCCGTTTTGAAGGTGGGCAAAGCTCTCGGCAAATCGTTCTCCGCACACGGAGCAGGTAACGGTCTTGAAGATCCGAGCCTCCTCCGGCACCGGTGCCGGAGCCTCCTTCACATCAAACATCTCGTGATAATCCCCATCCATAAGCCACGCCAGCCGTTCGTCCTTGGTTTTCTCCGGTGTTGGGCGCAGGACAAGGCGGAAGGACTTTCCGTCCGGACGGCGATAAAAGGAGAAGGCGTTTTTCCCCTGTAGATTGAAAATCAAGTTCCCTTTTCCCACGGTACAGGACAGCAGCGCCTGAATGGCATCCACGCCGCAGGCATCAGTCTCGGCAACGCACACGATCTTCTCGTCCTCGGATGGGCTATCACATCCGAACAGCTCCCACGCATACAGCACTGCCCGAAAGCCGACCGCAAGGCCACCGCAGCCGTGGCCATGGAATGCTACACATTGCTGCCACAAAGATTCCAGTTCCTTTTGCATCGTATGACCTCCTATTTTTCCTGAATGGCAGCCTGTCGGTGCTCAAAATACAGGCTGATGAGATAGAATGACAGTGATAGCATCATAATGCACACGCCCGGCGAGAGGAGATACCCATAGGCCTGGCGAAGAAAGGCACCCCGCTTATAGGCAAAGTTGATCATGGTGCCCCAAGTGGGATGATAAAGATCCCCAAAGCCCAAAAAACTCAGGGTGGACTCCATCATAATGCAGCTGTTGACCCCCAGAAGAAACCGGGAGAGCAATACATCATACAGATTCGGAAGAATATGGCGGAGAATGATATGCTTCCGACTGTATCCCTGGATCATGCAATTTTCAATAAAAGGCTGGGCATTCAGGTGAATGACCTTTGCCCGGACATTCCGGGCCGTCCCCACCCAGCTGAATGCAGCAATCAGAAGGATCAGATTTCTGCTGGAGCTTCCCAGAAAAGTTGCCAGCACGATCATGGTCACCAGCTTCGGAAGCAGCACGAAAACATTGATAATGCCATTGGACAGGCCGCCCAAAAAGCCCTTCCCGGCAGCCAACGTACCGATCACGCTTCCCAGAAGCAATGTCAGAATACTGCTGGATACACCCACCAGCAGCGTCTGCCGGGTCCCGCAGACCAACTCCGTAAAGATGTCATAGCCCAACGCATTGGTGCCAAGTAGGTGTTCCGCAGACGGTATGAGCCATGGGCCAAACATTTCTTTCTGCCCGTAAGCTGTAAACGCAGTAGGAAACAATGCAGCGGTCAGAAAAAGGCTCAAAATCACGATGCCCAGGAGAAGCGGAATATGCTGTTTTCTCAAACCGGATCACCTCCAAAGCGTACCTTGGGGTCAATAAGAATGCAGATCATATCCGTCACGACAATGGAGATCGTCATGATCGCCGTTGTGACAAACAGGATGCCCTGCATCAGTGGGTAATCCAACGTATAGACGGCATCCGAGAGCAAGCTCCCCATACCGCCGATGGAAAACAGCTTCTCCACAACCAGGGAACCACCGATACAGGTGCTGACGCTCATGCCCACCATGGTGATAAAGGGCTGGGCAATGTTCTTCAGAATATAACCAAATTGAATCTTACTGTCGGACAGACCTCGTTCCTTGGCATAGAGCACATATTTTTCCTCCGTCACCTGTCGGACGGTGTTCCGCATCAATAGGTACCGGGAAGGTGCAGCGGCGATGGTCAGTGTCAGCACCGGGAGAATCAGGTGATGGATCCGGTCCCAGAAATACCCGGCCGTTCCGGGAACGACCCCAGCGCTGTTCAACCCCGTATAGGGAAACCACCGCTGCCGGAAGCAGAACAGGATCATCAGCACCAGAGCAATCAGAAATGTGGGCATCGTATTGACGATGATCTGGAATGTGGTCGAAAACTTCTCAAAGCCGCTGCCTTTCTTGTAGCCGCAGCGGAGCCCCCACAAAAGACCGATGACCGTGCTGAGCAGCACGGCAGGCAGGGTGATCTGTAAGGTGTAGCCCAGCCGCTGCCCAATCAGGGCTGAAACCGTGGCTTCCTTTTTGAAGGAATAGCCCAGTGTACCGTCTGCAAGGGAGCGCAGATAGTACCCGAACTGCACGAATACCGGCTTATCCAGATGGAGGGCCTGCCGGTAATAAGCTACCTGAGCAGGGGTCATATCCTCCTCGGAAAAGCCGGTCAGATAAGCAATGGGGTTCCCCGGCAGAAGCCGGGGCAGAAAGAAGTTCAGAACGATCACGATCAGGAAGCACACCAGTGCCAGAATCAGGTTTTTACGATACTTTTTCACCGGTGTGCCTCCTGCGTGCAAAAATTATTTCTTGGTGATGCTGAACCAGTTGTTGACGTTGTTCAGACCGAATACAGCATCCACGGTCACATTGTCCAGCTTGGAAGAATAGGCCAGCATCATATTGTCCCAATACAGGGCAATCAGCGGCATATGGGCCGCGTAGTAGTCCTGGAGCTTTGCTGCGCCGGTGTAATATTCCTCAATGGTCTTGGCGGCCTTCAGTTCGTCCAGAATGGAGCAAAAGGCTTCGTCGAACACCTGGCAGCCGCCCTGCACGGCGTGATTGCCGTCCACATAGATGGAACCGAGGCCGTTGCCCATGCCCATGCCGGCGGCGGTATAGCCATAGATCGCAGCTTCCATGGTGATATTGTTCTCGGAGAACTTGTTGCTGGTTTTGGCATTGTAGGCATCCTTGTCCACGGCGTCCAGATTCACCTGAATTCCAAAGGCCTCCAGCTGGGTCTTGACCATTTCCGCGTAGCCCACATGGGTCTCCTTTGCGGCGTTGACCGTCAGCGTAAAGGCAGCAGCCGTACCGTCGGCGTTCACGTAGAAGCCGTCGGCATTCTTTTCGGTGTAACCCGCAGCCTTCATATACTCGTCCGCTTTTGCAGTATCGGTGGTCAGTTTCTCCGTGTCCGTATAGCCCACCGTGGTGGAGGGTACAAAGCCCCGGTTGGGGATCTCAGCATAGGCGCTGCCGAAATAGGTCTTGAACGCATCATAGTCCAGCGCATAGGAAACCGCCTGACGCAGGTTTTCGTCAGCGAACAGGCCCTTTGCATTGTTAAAGGCCAAGACCGCAGGCACATTGGCCGCAGCCACATTGACAAGCGAGACATTGGTATCGGTGGAGAGTACATCCTGATAGGTTCCTGCCACACCGGTGGAGTAGGACCAGACCATGTCGATGTCGCCCTGCTGGAGCGCCAGGTACATGGTATCCTCATTGCCGAAAAGCTGATAGACGATTTTCTCCACATTGGGCTTCTGGGGATAGTATTCATTGACTGCGAAGGTAATGGTCCCGGCTTCCTTGTTGAAGGATTCCAGCACATAGGGGCCGCAGGTGATGCGGCCTTCGGCCTCCGTGACGGTATCCTTTCCCTCATAAACATGCTTGGGCATGACCCGGAAGGAGGTCATATTGCTCAGTTCCCGGACATTGGGAGAGGCCAGCGTCAGGGAAATGCTCATTTTGTCGTCGGAGAGGCTGTAGCCGGTGTACTTGGCCTCCGTGACCTTTCCGTCTTCCCCGGTCTGGGCCTCAAAATTGGCGCTTCCGTTGGCCTGATCGTATTGGAGTGTGAAAAGAATGTCTTCCGCCGTTACAGGCTCTCCATCAGACCAGGTCATGCCGTCCTGGATGGTGTAGGTCCAGGTAGCGGCATCCTCGGTAGCATAAGTTGCCAGAAGTGGATGATATTCGCCCTTGGTGTCCTGATAAACCAGAGGCAATTCGGATACACCGCTGGCAAGCATATCGAAGTTATACTCGCCGAACACGGCGGTTTCGATGGCAGCCGTCGTGCCGACGGTCAGCGTATCAATGGCGTAGGTGGGTGCCGGTTCCGTGGCCTCCGTGGTGGGAGTCTCGGTGCTTGGTTGGGTGGAGGGTGTCTGAGTGGGTTCTGCCGGGGTCTTGCCGCAGGCTGCCAGCGACAGCACCATCAGCACCGCCAGCAAAAGGGATCCTACTTTTTTCATTTCGTGTTTTTCTCCTTCTGATTTGTGTGTTTCTTCTCAAATACATAGATTTGATCACAAAGTAAATTCACCAGTGCTTCATCGTGGCTGATGAGCAGGATGCTTCCGTGGTGTTCCTGCATCTGACGGCGTACCATTCCCAGCACATTGGCCTGGGTAGAAACATCCAGCATGGAGGTTGCCTCGTCCAGAATCAGCAGCTTTGGCCGGAACAGAAGGCACCGGGCGATGGCCACCCGCTGGGCTTCCCCACCGGAGATCTGATGCGGCAGATGGGCCAGGATCTGCGGCTCCAATCCGACTTTCACAAGCACGTCTTCCGTCAGCGCACGCTCCTTCCCCTTGGGAGCAAAGCCGTGATAGCGGATCAGTTCTTTGAAGCCGCTGCCAATTTTCTGGCGTGGATCCAGCGTCGCATAGGGCTGCTGATAGACCATTTGGATGGCAATGCCCAGTCTCCGGTCATAGGGTACACTCTGTGAAACGAGGCATTGACCGTCCACTAAAACTTTCCCCTGATCCGGTGGGCAGATGCCGCAAAGGACCTTGGCCAGCGTGGATTTTCCGATCCCGCTTTTTCCGAATATGCCGCAGATCTGACCGTCGGGAATATCCAGCGTGACATTTTGCAAAACCTGTTTTCCGTCAAAAGCCTTATCGATCTGTTCCATGGAGATCATTCCTTGCAGCACCACCATTCTCTGTCTCCCTGCGTCCTCCGGGGTATTTCGGCACGGCATCGTCCGAAGGCTGCGGGACAGCGGCGATAGAAGGGACAAGTGCCCGTCTCCGTCCGCAAAGCCGGCGTTTCCTGCATCCCGTTTTCCACCAAGGCACCCAGCAGGGCTTGGGTGTAGGGATGGCGCGGGGCAGCCAGCACCAGTGCGGAGCTGCCAGTCTCCAGCATTTTCCCGCCGCACAGGACAAGGATCCGGCCGCAGGTCGCTGCCACGGAAATGTCATGCGTGATAACGAGCTTTGCCGCATCCGGGAACAGGCTGTCTCTTATACACATCTGACGCTG
>ENA-UAKW01000459-UAKW01000459.1-human-gut-metagenome-genome-assembly--contig:-NODE-459-length-21143-cov-6.794670_pt1 | contig 21143 bp, 19 predicted proteins | sample MGYA00243691_ERZ654450 | MGnify/ENA primary metagenome ERZ654450 (study PRJEB26926, sample SAMN06164673) | human gut metagenome | biome: ENVO:00009003; feature: ENVO:2100002; material: ENVO:00002003... | reverse complement strand
ACGAGATCGCTCAGTGTCTCGTGGGCTCGGAGATGTGTATAAGAGACAGTCTTCAAGCTTGCCATCATCACTAAATAGGGCTGAAAGAAAGGGATCTATCCGATTGTTGCCGAGAATATTGATCGCGAAGTATGGCAGTACATCTCTTCGTTTGTCCTCGCGATATTGTTTGTGTGAGTACCTTAGAGAAGCAAATACACCGATTGCGGCACCAAGGGAAGCGATAATTGCGCCATAATAAGAAAGCACATCGGCAGCAGTCCACAAAGTTACATACCCGCTGTTGGCCTTATAGGACTCATTGATAATGATGGGAACGCCAACGACAAAGACGATTATTGCGCACAATCCGATTATGAACCACTTTATATATGATTTTTTCATGGCCCTGTTCACTCCTGCATAAATGGGTTTTCTATTGATTGCTTCATAGGAGCTGTTCTAAAGCCTTACACAGTTCGGCCTTTTGTGCAACAGACTGCTCATCCAGAGCGCCAGCTGTGTCTTTCTACAAAATTAATCTGCGTTACGAGTAATAATGCGTTCCGCTGCCTGACTGACGAGTCGAATATGCGCAACAGCCTACGCAGTTTTCCCGCCGTAATTTAAAGGACAGTTTTTAGCTTCTACTTCGAGCATTGGGTCTATATGCGGCAGGCGTGTTAGGAAGGAAACGCCTTCACACAAAGTGATCTCGTGCAATCATGGCCAGCCGCTCCCGCAGGTCGGGGCTGAAGCCTGCGAGGTCCTCGAGCGTGATGGTCTTGTCATCCAGCAGATAGAGCAGGTTATAGTACATTTCGGAGCGGCTGACATTGGCCACGACACCGACGCGCTTCTTGTCCTTGCGAAGCCTCTTCTCCAGCTCCCAGAACTTGTCGGATGCCTTGCCGGGCCCGGCCAGCAGGGCCGCGTAGGATTCAGCCAGCTGCTCCATGCAGCGCTCCTGCCACTCCGGCAGCCTTTTGCGGAACAGCTTCCAGTCGGATTCGTTTACGGGCAGCATGGGGGACCTCTTGTGTAGAATAATTTGACGTTTGCAGGGATGACAGAATGTCTGATGCGGCTTTACTCCTTCTTCGGCAGAACGCAGATCGGGGTTCAGCTTGCCCAGAATGGAGTGGAGCTTCTTGTCCGAGAGGGCGGAATCCACCTCGTAGGTGGCGTACACCCGGAACGCAAAGGGGACCGCCGTGCTGCGGTTCAGCTCCGCGAGCCGCTGCTTTACATCCGTCGCATAGCCGAGCTTCCCATATTGCGGGAAGGAGGGATTCGTGAGAATGTAAATGTATCCGGTCGTGGTCGTCCGGGTCCTTTCGTGAGGGTGGAAAGATTGTGCTATTTTGGAGTGTTACTTTCGTCCTGCACCAATGTTGTGCTCAGTAAATGCCAAAATATGGTATTCATGATGTCTGTGAATAACCATAGCAACTGCGCTAAATCCATTGGCGTTAGAGCATTTACTGATAAATCTGACCAATGGGCAAGGTTATTTCGCATATTATCCCCTATATTTGTCTGCGGTGTCTTCATCAAAAAGAAGGACAGATTCTTTATGTGTTCCAATCCAAAAATGTTTACGATATCATCATTGTTTTCACTGAACAATTGCCCCAAGGTCGCCTTATTGCTTGGAATATATTCGCGATCCTTTGTAAGGTGACGATAAAATACCCTTAGTAGCTTTTCAGAGAATGAACAGGCAAACATTTCAGCCCCATAGCACAAGGAATGGACAATCATCGTATCTGCCTTCAGATTTCTGACCACAATTTGTATCATAGAGACCAACAGCTCAACATCTTGTTCCATCCCTGCGTCTTTGACTTGCAAAGTTTCGGAAATGTACTTTATTGCTGATGAAATAAGGGAGAAATAGTCGCTTGCTGTTCTGGTTTCCTGCAATATGCGAAATATCGAGGCGGTTTCAACGGATTTCTGAAAGGAAAGCCACAGTTGATGGTTCTCGGTATAATAGTCGTCAATTGGGATGTTTGTGAGCGCTAGGTTCGTTATGGGATAATTTGATTTTCTTTTATCTGAAAGTCTGCTCACATAGTGATAATATCCATCAACGTTTGAGCGATCGTGGGTAAGAGCCAGTAAGCGTTCCTCCCAATTCTGCAGTGATTTCCAATTTTCGACTATTTCTCCAACAGGGATGGTAAACGAAAAGGATGCCCCTTTTTCGCAGATATTCTGATTAAGAAGTGCGTTGATATTCTTGAAAATTGGCATAAATTGATTCGCCAATGGGCTTCTGATTTTTATCAGGAACTGATAAAATGGAGCCGCTTGTATATAAATGTGCAGGACATTATCTATTGTTGCTGTTTCTGCGAGAGAAACAACGTCACTGAATAAGATGGGTATGTACTTTTCAACTATACTCTTTAATTTACTACTTTTCTTATTAAGAATATAGCACCAGATATCAAGAACTTTTTCGAACCAAAATGAGGAAACGTCGTCCAATTTACCTGAGTGAAATACTATTTCGAAAAGCTCAGGCTTTTGTTCGAAAAGCCTCTCAAATTCTTCAAATCGCTCGACAATGTAATGACCGAAATGATCGCATATATATTCCAGAGAAGAGCTGCATACTCCCGGATTCCACTTTGCAATCAAATCGAGTGTGACGGAGCGAATATCATTTGCAGCATACGGGGCGTGAAAGACATCATCAATATTATTGTCAATAAATTTTATCACATTTTTATACTGAATAGACTTCACACTATTGCGGGCAGCATTGGAGAGCGCGGTGATGACAGTTTTATGCTCATCATGCACAATTTCAGAAATTGCCACCGATAAACTTTGAAGTTTACGGGCTAAGAGGTATTGGTAGTAGTCGTCAAGAGTTTCTATCCCATTTAGCGGGTATTTTCCAAAGAAATCATCAAAAATGTCTGGATTTTCGATGATTGCTTTTATTTCCCAGTTTGCTGCGAGATCATTTGGCTTGAGTGGGCGGAGGGATATTATAATCTTTCTCTTTTTAAGTTCATTAATAAGCACTTGAAATTCCTCCTACTGTTTACTCCACCCCACCTAAAGCAGTTAGAGCTGCCGCGCGATCTCAAAGCGCTTGGCAAGACGGTCCTCCTGCCACTTTTCCAGTTTTAACGGTAAAGTCAGGCAGCAGGTATCTGTGCTGCTCTTTTTCACAGGACTCCCTCCTTGCCGGCTGCAGCAAAACACGACCCGGGTTGTTTAGAACTATTTTATCATTAGGTGTGCAAAAATACAAGCTATGTGACAGCAGTTTCCTGTTCAAATTCCTTTCAAAACTGCAAGGATAGATTTTTTGCGGAGCGCTGCAGCGCCCCGCAATGTCTTTTTATCAGTCCATAATTCCATACCGCTTCATCAGCTCGATCCGCTCTTTTCCCAGCTTGATGGAGCCGGAGGCGCTGTTGTCCGTGCCGGACTGCTTCTCGCTGGCATAGTGCGCAATGCGCTGCGCCCACGCGACCGGCAACAGATACGGATGCTTTTTCAGATACGGATAGCGATGCTCCAGATACTCCCGCTTGGGGAACACCGTGCTCAGAACGCTGCTTTTTTCACCGGTGCGACTGGCCTTCACGGCGTTCAGCGTGACGGTGGAGGAATGGAGGCGCGTTAGGTCGTTGGAGCCGTACACGCCGCCGCAGCAAAGGTCGCCGCATGAACGCTGGCGCATTGGTCATGCAGACTCTGCCAGTCGATTTCATCGTGATACTCCCACGCCCACAGGCCGATGTCGCAGAACTGCCGCAGGCCGATGCCGCTGCGCACGAAATGCTTATAGGCGTGCAGGATCAGGTACAGCAGGTGCTCGTGGGGCGGCATGGCGAGAAAGCTGTCGGTTTCGACGGGTTTGAGGCTGGCAAAGAAGTGGTTCAGCTCGTCGTGGGCGTCCTCAGAAGAATCGAATAAGTGTCGGTGCAGCTCGATGTAAAGCGGGCTGCCGTTTTTTGTGTAGGACACCTCGTCCGCTGTGGCCAACTCGTCGGTCGGCGTGTCGGTGGTCAGACCGTTTGCAAGAAGCTGCTTATGGCAGGCCATAAACTCCGCGTCGGAAATGTAGAGGTCGTCGTCCGCGCTGATGCGGTGATCCTTCAGCGGATACAGTCGGCTGCAAAGCTGCCCCTTTACCACGATGGGGTGTAGTCCCGCTGAACGTAGTTTGTGATAAAGGTCAGAAAACTCTGCCGAGCGCACGGTTTGGTTCAGCACCTGCCCGATGACCTGTTGCTTGGTCACAGCGAACAGCGCGGCGTTTTCCTCGGCGGCAGGTGTCTTGCGGACGGCCTCAAAAAGGATCGGCAGCAGCTTCTGCTGGTTGGCCAGCGTGAAAATGGCAGGCCAGTCCACCTTTTCGGCGGGCAAATCTCCGCCGGAGATGGCAGCTTTGACGATATGGAGGAATTGTGTTTCGGTGGTGGTCAGGGTCATGTTCGTGTGCCAAACCCTTTCTCTGTATTTTTCGATGGCGGGGGCGATGAGCAGCGAGGTGGAACCGATGAACGCGCCCAGGGTGTTGCAGATCACGTCATCCGTCTCCGCAAGGCCCAGCGCGTAACGGTACTGGGCGTACTCGATTCCCGCGCTGAGCGCGCAGCCGACGAGCGTTGTGAGGATAATCCGCAGCCAACGGTGCCACTTTCGCGACAGGGCATTGGACAATGTCAGCCCCAGTGGGAAGAAGAGGAAGACGTTCATCAGCATCTCGCGGTAAATCTCCGGCTGTATCCGCGCAGCGGTCAGGGATGCGAAGGGGGTGAGGATGGCCTCGGGAACCCCCGCCGAGCGGGTCAGGATGGTGGCGTAGAGGATGATGAACGCAGCCACGCAGGCGAGCGCGGTATTGAAAAGCACTCGCCTCCGTTCCCCGACCCGCTGGCAGAGCATGGGCCAGAGAAGGAGCAGAGACAGCAGCAAAATGCACACCGTCCATGGGTTCATTGCGTAGATTCGTCGAAGCATCGTGTGTTATCGTTTCAGGCGGCGCATGACGCGGGCCAGAAGGCTCTTGCTTCGGCGTTCCTGCACCAGTTCTTCTTTCGTCGGTTCGCAGCAGGCAGAAACCAAAGCAGCAAAGGATGTTTGACCGTATCCCTCCCAGAATTCATCATAGCGGGCGGGCTTTTGAATGGGTGTAAGCACCGCCGGGTTAAAGGAAAACGCGTCTTTGGCTGCGGGCTGGAGTTGCAGCTGATCCTTGCAGCTTTCCAGCAGAGCGCGTCCCTTATCGCTATGCAGTAGAATCAAAGATGTCCCCTGCGGGTTGTAAGCCTCCGGCTGAATACCTTTGACACCCCAATAATCGGCCAGCGTGATGTCGCTGCAACGCTCGATCCCTTTGAACTTGCATACAAAGCAGGAGCTGCGGGAGTACAGTCCCTTGATAAAACCGCGCTGATAGGGGCTTTCGGCAGCGGGCTGGGCGAACTCTCTACCGTTATCAAATGCGGCGCGAATATGGTATGCCTCCCAGCCATTTGCTTTGTTGCGGAAGGAGAACGCGGTCAGCTTGCCACCGTGCTGCTTCTCCAACTCCGCTTTATATTCGCCCCACACCAGAGGCGAGGGGACACTGTGACAGGCGGTATCCTGCGTGATCAGCGTATCATAATCCCGGCCGAGATAGCTTTTCAGCGCTGCGACCTGGCACGGCATTCCGCTGAAATAGACCCAGCGACCGGCGGCCAGCGCCGCCTTGATTTGCGGATAGCAGTCACTCGGAATGCGGCCTTGGACATACTTGGAGCTGCAAAGCGCAGAAAGCTCCTCCACGCTCTCAGCGGCAGTATGTACTACCTGGAACTGTCCGTCAAAGGCCGCACCGAACACAAGGCCGCCTTTACGGATGATCTCCGCTGCCAGCACGGGAAAGATCGCGCCGGACGAGGATCGAGGCAGGAGCGTTCCGTCCTTGGCGTAGCCGGTTAGAATATCCGTATGCGCCGAGGTCTGCGGCAAAACGGAAACCGGACATTTTCCGGTGCAGAGGCCGCAGTCGGTACACGCTGCGTCATCAACGACAGGGCGCAAAAAGCCATGCGCATCCGGCTGCATTTCGACAGCCGCTGATGGGCAGACCGCAGCGCACACCCCGCAGCCGGTACAAGCATCAAGAATTTGTGTGATGTTCATGTTTTCTCACCTTACGTTAGGATCCCTTTTTCGCTTTCATTTTACGAAACACATGTGATACTGGGCCTTTAATAAACGCTCTTTCATAGTCATTCATCATGAAGAAATACGCCGAAATCCAATAAATCAGGGTATACGCTGCGGCGAGGGCAAAGAAGATCAGCCAATTGCTGATATGCAGCGCGTCCAGAATGAACCACCCCACCGTCCCCATGACCAGCATGACCGGGCACATATGCAGGATGTTCTTCCAGAACAACGGGATATCAATGCCGATTTTCTTATAGTAATACCAGTTGATAATTAGAATGTTGCCCACCACATAGGCAATGCAGGTGGCCATAGCTGCGCCGATGATGCCGTATTCCTCCACCCACCAGAAGGTCAGCCCGGCATTCAGTACGGCGATGCAGAGGTATACAGCAGAGCGGAACTGGTGCTTATTCATGGCGTAGAGAATGTTCAGACCGGTGTTCTGAATCAAGGGCACTGTCACCGGGATCATCACCAGAAGCGCCACATAATAGGCATCCTCGTACCCAGCACCCGCCCATAATGCGATGAACTGCCGTCCAAACGCCACAAACGCAGAAACAATGAAGGAAATCAGCAAAAATTGCAGGCGCCCGACCTTGATGAACAGGGCTGTAAACTCCGATGGCGGAGTGTTCTTAACAGCCATTTTTGTCACCTTTGGCATAAGAACACCGCTGATTGCCGTTGACAGGCTCGTTATGTATGTGTTGAAGGTTGCGCCAATGTTATAGACCGCTGTAGCTACTGCGCCGACGGCCCAACCGATAATGAGCTTATCTGTGGACCAAAAGAGAATGTCAACAATGTTTGCCAAAAACACAAACAAGGAAAAACGAATGATCTCGCCAAGAAGTCCACCACCGACATGCTGGAAACAGGGGCGGATATGCATCCGTCGAATTACATATACGGTGTAGATGGCGTAGGTAACAAGATTCAGGACCGTCGCAGAAAGGACAAGACCGATAGAGCCAAAACCCATGAACAGCAGCACAAGATTCAAGCATGGTGATACCACGCTTGTGATTAGTGAAGCCGTTTTGCTAAAGATAAATCTCTCGTGGGCCAATATCATGGAGCTGAACACATTAAAAGGCATGAAAATTGCCGTGTTCAGCGTCATCAGGCGCACCAGACGCTCCAATAGAACAAGCTCATCCGGCGAAAGGGAGCGTCCGTATGCGCCAAGATGGAAGGAGCAGAATGTGCCGACCAGCAGAATTGCAGCGCCGATTACTGAATAGATCTTGATGAACAGGCCAAAGACGCGCTGTTCTCCGTCCAAATCTCCCTCTGCGCGGTATTTGGCAAGATAGCGGATGATTGAGCCGCCGATGCCGAAGTTCAGCAGGCCGATATATCCCATGACCGACTGTGCAATCCCGTAAATGCCATACTCCGCCTGCCCCAGCATACGGAGCATGATGGGCGTATAAATGAACGGAATCAGATTGCCGATCAGCAGGTTCAGATAGGACAGCAGCGCACCTGCCTTGATCTCATCGCGTTTCATGCGTTTACAAGTTCCTCCAATGCCTTGCGTGCCTCGTCGGCTCGGGCGATATAGCCGGGAATCGTCTCGTTGAGGTGCGCCCGGATGGCATCGCGCTTTTCATACAGGCGAACGAATGCTCGGGTCAGCTCATCGCTCTCCCTGAGCTGCTGCACCGGCAGAACGTAGCCATCCTCCGTGCCGAACAGATCCCGGGCAATGCCGCGTGCTTTGACGGAGTAGCCCACCACCAGTGTCGGAACGCCGGTAGAATACGCAGCGATAGTCGCGTGGGTTCGGGCGCCAATGAAGAATTTGCATTGAGAAATGATATATTTCAGTTCCGGCGCGGTATGGTCGTCTACCAAAATCAACCGCCGGTTTTGGTCAAAATCATCGTACAGCTGCTTGAGCGGAATACGGTCGTCATTATTGGCCCAAACGACATGTGGGATCAGGGCAATATAGGCGTCGGTATTATCCAGAATGTGTTGAATCAATGCCTTATAGTTGGCATAGGCTGCACCGTGATGTCCTTCGCTGACAATGATATGTGGGCTGATATTGATGCCGACAACATTGCTTTTTAGAAAGCGCTCATCCGTGTCGCATGTCTCAGGCTGCATATGGAATGCAGGGTCAGGCATTTGCACAACATTGGCCCCCACCGCTTTGACCGCTTCATAAGTAATGCTCTCTCTGGCTGCAACCAAGGCATAACGACGCAAATCTTCTGCTACCGAAGGTTCTTTTACTACATCCGGTTCAATGGAGCAGCCCCACAAAACAGTTTTAATATGATTTTTTTTGTATGCTGCGTTCAGATAGCCATAAATTGCTGTATTCCCATAGCAATAGTTGTCTCCGCCAACAGACAATGCCACACCAGCGCAATTGTGCAGTTCTCGAATCACAGGAAGATAGTGCCAACCATCCATATCTGTATAGTTACCAGTCAGCTTTAGTTTTGTATAGGCTTTCAAAAAAGAAAAATCCCGACGTCTGTCCGCCTTTGCTGGAATAATTTTTGAAATACTGTCAAGTCCATACTGGATATCCTCTGCGACATTTTCAGATATGATGGTATATGTTACTTCTCCGAGAATCTGTACACTACCACGAACAATCGCCTCGCAACCATGATTGCCTGCACCGCCATTACCATAAAATAAAACATTCATGTTTTTGCTCATTTATCGTACCCAATACTTTTTTCCAGTTTCGCTTTCATCTCAGCTTTTTCTTCTTCAGATTTTTCTGACCACAAGGTTGGGAAAACGGGGCAACTTTTCATTTGGCGTCTATGCTTTTCTACAAACTCCTCATAGCTACTCACAACACGGGCCGGGTTACCCACAGCAACAGAATTGGAAGGGATACTGCTGGATACAACCGAACCCGCACCAATTACGCAATTGTCCCCAATGCTTATACCGGGTAGTATAATTGAGCCTCGTCCCACGAATACGTTATTGCCAATTTTCACTCTGCCAACTTTGCTGACACCGAGAGGGATTTGCGTACTGGCATCATGCGCCAGTACTGTAACACCGGTTAAAGTCACATTGTTGCCGATAGAAACAAGAAATCCATGACAAAAATCGATGTTTGTGTTGAACAATTGAACGTTTTCCCCGATTTCAACACCGCGAGACCGTAGGTGCTCAACGCTGTTATAGTCAATAGGCTTTTTCAAATGTAATTTGATAAGAACTCGTTCCCAAAAATTCATCGTTACATTTCTCCATCTATCATAGTCTCAATCTGCTTTATAACCCTCTCTGGGCCGAACTGTTCGGGACACTTTGTGTTCTCCTTGATGTGCTGATATAGTTTCTTATCATTCAGAATCGCCAACACTTCCTCTGCCAGCGATTCTGGAGACTGCTCTGTCAGCAGACCATTGACACCGTCTTCAATAAACTCACACGGTCCTCGGGATTTCGTCACTACGCAAGGAACACCGAGCGCCATAGCTTCCAACACAGTTAAGCCCTGCGATTCCACATATGACGGGTGAACAAACAGGTCTGCATACTTCATATAGGGATAAGGATTAGTCTTGCTTCTATCCAGAATTACATGATCTTTTAGGTCATTCTCAACAATCAAGGATTCTAATCTTGCTTGCTCAGAGCCATCACCAACAATATGCCACACGAAGTCCGTACTCATATCCCGCAGCATTTTTGCAACGGGAATGATATTTTCAAAATGTTTCTCTGGCGCAAGGCGGCCTACCGAGACAATATGCAGCATATCACCGGTATAAGGTGAATTTCCAGCCTTCTGTCCAATTGCGACAGCATCCAGCATATTGGGTATGCATACCAGCTTGCTTTCAAGCTCTGGGAGCTTTTCTTGCAGCATAGCTTTGCAAGATTGCGAAACCACTGCAACCGCATTCATCTTGCTGCACATATTACCATAGGTCGCACAATCCACATTGAACTCACCGTGGTGCCACCAAGTGATTTTCCTATCTGTCTGAACGGAGTACGCCGCCAAATCGGAACAAATCCCCGGTCGAAATCCAATTACGCAATCGTAATGGTGTTTTCCAAGCAGAATCGTTGCAACACGTTTCAATGCGCATGCGCCGAAGAACTTTTGTAGTAAGAACAAGAAACGCAATCTCAGGCACATCCAATCGTGCGCTACAATACACCGCCGAATCGATGACGCAAAACTTCCATATGTATGATGAATGTCTCGAAACAACACTTTCACTTCAGACGGCAATTCTGAAGCATAGTCACCGGTATCCTCCAGTAGCAGGAGATCAACGGCGTATTTTGTATAGTCCATGTGCCTGAGCACATCCACAAGGGAACGCTCTACGCCCCCGGCATTCAGATGTCCATTGATGAAAAGGATTCGCTTCTTAAACCTCATATTTACTCAGTTCCCTTATTTACAGCAACTGCCTAACAACGGCCTTAGGTGAAAACTCTGTTACAGGGTTCCACTTCCTACCATCTGCAATATCTGCCTCGATTTGGTTCATAGCTGAGAGAATTGACTGCGTATCGTTATCACAAAAATAATACCGATTAAATCGTTCAAAGTACTCTCTAATATACTTCTTTTCTTCAGGCGTTCCGTCCAGTATAAAGAGGATCGGTTTAGTTGTGGCTGAGTAGTGATATATTTTCCCCGGAATCTGTCCTCCATGCAAATTGCAAAGGTGAACCAGCACGGTTGTATTCTCCTGCACAGTTGCAAGCTTATCCAAGGTTACACGTCCGCTAATTTCAATTTGTGAAGTCTGCCCAAGAGCTATGTCGGAATCTCCATAAATGTATCCAGGAGATTTCATTTGGCAAAGTGCCTGATAGAACGGCACTAAATTGCGAACATGGGAATAATAGTCTCCTAAGTAGGCGTAACTTATTTCTTCGTATGACTGCTCGGATTCTGATGCGAAAGCAAGATAAGGCAAAGGTATTTGTTTCATTTTGCATGCGCTTTCTTTGAAATATCGCTGCTGATAAACAAGCGTCAAGGGGCTAACATAGAACACCTCGGTCGCCACATTTAAAAGTGCGTTTTCTTCATCAAGAATTTCTGCTTTATGGCCGCCGTATAAGTCATAATACCAAGGGTCTTCCCAAATCTGAATCCATCGTTTATACTTCAAATGCCCGCTATGGGACAAAATAGCAACCAGTTTGTGGCTCGCAGCAGGTGATGAGTTTGATATGACGAGGTCATATTCTATATTCGTGCGAAACTTTGATGCATTTTTTAGCCATTGCTTTTCCAACGGATACTTGGGGTCGATTGGAAATAGAAAATAATAGGCTTTTTTTAGATATTCACGAACAGCAACCTTCAAACTTGCTGCTTTTTGTGGCTCTCGCGTCTGAACATAGGAATTCGCGGCTAATACTGTAGGCCGTAAAACATTCCTACCAATATGTTTTCGAAGCCTGTCGTGTGTTGTTTCTGATGGATAACAATAGTACTTTGCATTCTTCCACCGTGGGAGAAGGTTATCTGTTTGCCCCCAACTGTCCGCCGCCATCAGTATTTCGACTTGACAGTCGTTTTCCAGCAGGCCCTGTACATAACCATTATGACTCATGTTGGCAGACGTATTTTTTGATAGGCACGCCCCTACAACATATAGTACTCTCATAAACGTGAACCTCAAGATTATATTGACATGGTAATCTTTATAGTCAGGTTAACCCTGCCTATATTGTCGCTTACGCCGTATTGCCAAAAGAATTCCGGGAACAAGTGCTGCAAGTGTAGCGATCGGCATATTGCTTTGGAAGATATACTGCGGGTTGCGCCCCACAATAGAAAGCGCTGTACACTGCATAGCACAGTGAAGTTTTTGCCTGAATGAAATATTGTACTTTAACTTGTGATTGTACATCATCGCATACCCCATCGGGTTTTCTATCTCCAGTTTCCGCGCGCCCTTAGTTAATCCACCCTCTTGGTATTCGCAGATTGACATTGCAACGGGATACCAGCGGATTTTATATCCATCCAAGGCAATCTGATTGAACACAATTTGCTCCGGGGCAAATTTCTCGCTATTCCATACCGGGAACGGATAATTCCTAAGTACGTCTGTGCGCCACGCCTCACACATGTCGGCATCAAGGTCATATGCCGCACGTTCTAAATCTGTGGCATCTACAAAACCAAGTTCTCTCGGAATATCAGGCCATTTTCCTTTTAAAGGTATACCGTCAGGAGTCACTCTAACGCCCGAAACCGCATAAATGCTCGTCGAATTCTCAATGGAGGCCACCCACTTAGAAATGTTAGTTGCATAATCATCTACGACGTAATCATCAGAATCTATCTTGGCAAAGTACTCCCCTCTTGCGAGCTCAATTCCCCGATTTAATGTACGAATTAGACCCCGATTCTCCTGCTTGTAATAGCGAATCTCAAAGGGGTTGTCGCGGCTAGTCCAGTCATTAAAAAGATCTTCTGTCTGATCCTGTGATCCATCATCAATTACTAGCCACTCGAAATTGAACTCTTTTTGCCTGAGTAGAGATTGATAAATTCTCTGTATAAGATGGCCTCGATTATATGTTGCTGTAAATACAGTAATTAGAGGGGCATTTTTTAGCGACTCCATAATTGTTGCACCTCATCTCATCGATGTGAGTTTCTTGTATAGTTTTGGAGAAAATGAGAAAAGCGAATATCTTACCTGATCTTTTTTGTGCCCGCTTAATCCCAGTTTAGCTCGCATCCATCTGAATTTTTTTCGGTAAGGCTGCAACCAACTGGCATTGCCCGTTTCGGCGGATTTTTGGTAGCATTCAATGTACATCTCGCAGAAATTCTTTGCTGCTTGCCGATATAGCCTAACCCAGCCTTTGCTTTGATACGCTTCGTATCTTTCACATAAAATGTCAAGAATACACAATTTATTTTGAGCAAATGGCCTATATGTTAGAGACTGAACATTTGCGCGGTAATAATAAAAAGGTTGATCAACATATACTAATCTAAAGTTCTTCAAGTATAGTCTGGTTGAAAATTCTTCATCTTCGCTAATTCTCAGCCGTGCAAAGTAGAGATCATCAGCAAAAAACTTCCGCTGATATATCTTGTTCCAAACCACCGTAAACAAAACGGTTGTTTCGTCTGACGTCCACAGCCAATCTCTAACAAAGTCTTCGCTGCACTTGCAAAACCCTTTTGTATCGTGCAAAGAGGATATCCGTTCCTTATGCAAATCCGAATAGTAATAGCCTGTACATACAGCAAGTTGCGCACCTTCTGCTTCGGCAGCTATTATCATCGTGCGGTACATATTTGCGTCGATAAAATCATCACTATCAACAAATGCAACCCACTCGCCAGCAGCAACCTCTATTCCTCGGTTGCGTGCGGCCGACAGACCTGCATTAGCTTGACGAATCACCTGCACCCGTGCATCTTGCTCCGCATACCGGTCACAGATTGCAGGGCTGCTGTCTGTGGAGCCATCGTCCACAAGGATCAGCTCAAGATCTGTGAGCGTTTGGCGAAGAATGCTGTCCACGCACTCCTGTAAATATTTCTCGGCATTGTAGACCGGGACGATGACACTGACTTTTGGCATGATTTTCTCTCCCTCAGTGGCGTAGTTCTTTCCGTATCCGGCGTATAACGCGTCCGATTCTTGCTCGGATTTGCTTTCGTTTCGGCAGCCAACTCATCGAATACCAGTGAATCGAGTAGGTGTTCTCCGTTTTTGTTAGCTTGCCTGTTACGCTGTCCAGCGGGTTGAAGTAGTCCGCCGGATAGACATGGATACCCGATACAACCTGCTCTTTTCCGTTGCGCACAAGGCCGAAACGCTCCATCACATCCGTATTGAGATGCGGGCAGCCTACGGGCGTGACGCTGCCGTCAGCACCGGCAAAGTGCAGCTTTTTATATTCCTCGATCATCGCCTGAATCACCGGATGGTGGGCCTCAGCGGCGATGGTCAGGCCGGAGGCAACATACTGATCGTTCTCAAATCCAATGAATCCCTCGTCACCCAGCAGCGGTGAAATGTCCCGCAGCACCTCCACGTCGGTGTCGAAATACACGCCGCCGTACTGCTCCAGCACGGCAAGGCGCATAACGTCGGACACGAAGGCATACTTCTTCGCGGCGTAGGCCTCCGCCATGAAGGGCATGGCAAGATAATCGCAGTTGTCCTCGTTCCACTCGCGGATCTCAAAATCCGGGCAGAACTTCTTCCAGCTGGCGATGCACTTTTTGGCAAGCTCCGGCTTTTCGCCGCGGCCAAACCAGCAGTAGTGGATGATTCTGGGGATCATGGGTTCAGTCCTCCATCAGCGCGTAGATCTTCTCGACCTCCGCGCTGTTCGTATAATCTCTCTTTGCGCAGTTCTCCGACAGCCGCTGCATCCGGGCGGGGTCGCGCAGCAGCGCAGCAATTCCGGCAGCGCAGCCCGCGTTGTCCATGGGAACGATCACGCCGTCCACCCCATCCTCCAGCTGGCTGCCGGAGGTAGCGTAGTTGGTGATAACGACGGGCTTTCCAAGAAGCTGCGCCTCCCGCACGGTGACGGCCTTTCCCTCGTAACGGGAGGGCTGCACATACAGGTCGCAGGCGCGCATGTAGGGGTAGGGGTTGTCCTTTTTGCCGAGGATGATGACGCGCTCCTGCATCCCGGCCTCGTCGATTTTCTGACGGATCAGCGCTTCATCGCTGCCGTAGCCGATGAGATACCACGTTACGTCAAGGCCGTCCGCTACCAAGCGGCGGCAGATATCCGGCACATTGTCGAAGTTTTTCGCCTCGCAGAAGCGGCCAACGGAGAGCAGGGATATTCCGTCACCCGCAGGCATATCGGTCTGAGGCATTGCCGCCTGCTTGCACGTCAGCTTCTGAGGCAGGATATTCTCCACCGTTCGGACCTTCTGCGCCAGCTCCGGGAAGACGCTCTGAAAGCTCTCGGACGTATGCTCGGACACGCCGTAGATGGCATCATAGCCCTCCCACATGGCAAGCTCCGCCGAGCGGTCGAAGGTCAGCGCCGTGTAGTCCGTGTGGATCCACGCCGCGTATTTCTTTGCATTCACCCGTTCCCGCGCAAAATAATGCGGCGTCAGGAAGCTGATGGCAAGATCATAAGTCTTGCCGGAGATCGGCGGCATAGAGTTCAGCGTATACTTGTGGCTGTAGGTCAGCGCGGTGACGGACGGTTTCTCGCTGGGATGCCTCCGGTCGAAGCGTCTCGCGGCAAGCTTCCCTTGCAGCCGCCCGCAAAGCACGTCCAGTTGTCCGCTCTTGACGAGCGCCGCCATGGGCACGGCCAGCGAAGCATACTGCGGAATTTCCGGCAGAAGCTTTGCCTTGGGATTCAGATATGGCATCAGTTCGCCGCCGTGCCGCATCAGAAAGAGGTCAACGTCATAGCGGTCGTAGTCGATGGCATCGAGTAGCCCCAGCAGACTGCGCTCCACGCCCCCAAGCTCCATCGCTTGGGAGAAGATGAGAATGGTGTGTTTCATCAAGCCTTTCTCCTGATATACCCCGTCAGCATCCAGCCCGCCGGGGTGCAGAGCACCGTCAGCAGCTTGCGCGGGGATTCCTTGATATAGTTCCGATTTCCCGAAATCTGGCTGCTGGAACAGTAGTGGATGCAATCCATTACCAGCCGCTTAAAGGATTCCGGATGCTGCATCTTCACCACGCGCCAGAAAGCAAAACCCTTCGGATTTTTCAGATACTGCCGGAACATGTTGCTGCTGGAGCCGTCCGGCTGGTACTCCACATTGCAGAGCACCTCATTTAGCGCAGCCAACTTATAGTCCTGATCGATCAGAAGATACTTATAGGCCAGACTGACATACTTTTCGCCCTCAAACACGGGGTACTCGGGATAGGCGTTGATGACATCCGTCCGATAGACCAGCTTTTTGTCGCCGATTCCGCCTGACGCATAGTAGCCAGAAAGAGTTGTTTCAGTCATAGCGGCAGGGAAATCCTTGCCGATGATTTTTCCCTCAAAGTCGGCGTCAAGACCCACGATGCCCGCATAGCCTTTGTCCCGAACCTCGTCCCACTTGCGCAGTATCTTCTCCACCGCGCCATTCGCCAGCATATCATCGGAATCAATGCAGATGTTCAGCTCCGTGTGGATATTGGCGTAGGCCACATTGTGGGCAGTGTGCATGCCGCCATTTTCCTTATAGATGTATTGAATTGTAAACCCGTTGTCGCGGCTTTGCCAATCGCGCACCAACTCGACGGTGTTGTCCGCAGAGCCGTCGTCCACGATCAGCCAGATAAAATCCTTACAACTCTGGCGGCAAAGACTTTCATAGGTGCGCGGCAGCGTATGCGCGCGATTGTAAGCGGGAGTAAAGACGGTGAGAATAGGTTCAGCAATTCTGTTCATAAGCGTTGATGTAGAACTCCTGTAGTTTTACGGCCTCGGTAGTGATGTCAAAGCCATGCACGGCAATTTCGCTTCGGCGGTCAGTGCGAGGAAGATTCTTCTTTTCGAGAATCTTTGCCGCCCAAATCTCCGGTTCTGCTGATAGAGGTAGAACATCCACCAAACCCTCGGTCAGAATGCATTCAGGCGGCACCTTATCTGAGATTATGCAAGGCAAACCTGCGGCTTGTGCTTCTACCATTGTCACAGGCAGCCCTTCATACAACGACGGGAACACAAACACATCCATCGCCTGCATCAAATCAGCGACATCGCTGCGGATGCCGAGAAAACGAACATGCTCCGCAACGCCCAACGCCTGCGCTTTCGCTTGTATTTTCGGCATGTCTTCGCCGTCGCCAGCCAGCAGAAGGACTGCGTTCGGCTCTTTTTTCAGCAGTGCAGCAAAGATATCGATGAGGAATGGATGATTTTTAGGCTGATTAAATCGGCCAACATGTCCAATCGTGAATTCGTTTTCAAGGCCAAGCTGCCGCCGCATTTCTTGACGCTTGGTTGGGTCATAGGTGTAAGCCGCGACATCTATAGCATTGTTTATGATTTGATATGACGATCCACCAAACACCCAGTCACCTGCCTCTTTTCCACAGGCGAATAGATTAGTAGCATATTGGGAAATGAACCGCTTGTACCACAGCTTGATAGGATATTTCAGATTCTTGTCTTGGTTGGCACTATGGCTGTGGGCAACTCTCACTGGAACATTATGCTGCGCGGCAGCCTTCAAAATCACAGAACTAAGGCAATCCTGATGTACATGAACAACTTTGTATTCCGGGTGTTTATCAAAAAAGTGATTCAGCGCAGATAAATAACTTTTGCTCCACGGCACCAAGCGCGGCAGACGATAGATTCTCCCACCAAGGGATTCGATCTCATCGTCAAATGCTGCCCGCTCCTGACGGTGCACCAAAAAATCAAACTGCACTTTTTCACGGTCAATATGGCGGTAGTAGTTCATAATCATGGATTCCAGACCACCACGCCCCATATATGTTGCAACTTGTAAAACTCGGATCATTTTCATTCCCTCGTCAAAGTATGTTCCAAGCAAAATACATCTGATAAAAGAAAAAGGCCAAGTAACCGCAAATCAAACCGCCTGTAATAATTTTTGCAGATTGCTTTGTGAACATATGCTCTATAAGCCAAGGCACCGCCACATATCCTTGCAGCGTTGTGTAAATTGGTAGGCGGCCAATGTAAATGCCGGAGGAAAAAACGCTCAAAATATATAGTGCCGCCGTGCAGACGCTGCAGTTGACACACAAATTCACAATAGGAGAATTTTCACGATCCACAAATCTTTTCCCAATCAAGGAGAGAATCGCAGGAATAGAATAGAATAATGCCCGCAATGCATTGGTGCCGTTGTCATTTTCCCATATGTCATTCGTAATAAGATCGCTATATTGTGTTTCAGCAAGGATCGAATCCACAAAAGAGGTAAAGGGGTCAATCAGCAAGATAGCTGTCCCCACGCCAACCAACAGGAGAAGCGTTTTCCAGTTCCATGACGGCCCTTGCATCACAAAGATCAACGGGATCATGATCAATGCTGACGCATGGATCGTTGAAGCCAGCAGAATAACGAGAACGGCAGGAATGTACTTCTTCCTCAAAACCAATCCAAAACTCAAGAGGACAATGCAGACGGCGATAAATTGCCGCATACCGTTGAACATCCAAGACAAGTAATCGGTAGAAATTACGAACATGAATACGGAGAGGAGAAAACTCGTGGAGTACTTGCGAAGGAAGTAGATAATGCAGAACATCTGAAATGCTGCAATCAAAAAGAAAAACAGCTTATCGTTGCTGCCAATTAGGGTTTTGATCACTGAAACAAGAACCGTGAATCCCTGATCTTTTCCGTGTTCGGACAGATATGAGGTCAGTGGCCCACCGAGGGTCGGTATATCCCGAAATGTTTTTCGATAGACTTCCGTATCGCCGAAGTTGACGCGGTTTGCTGCCCAGATTACATACGGGCACGCCAAAACAAGAGCTGCACCCCAGCTCCAGCGGTATTCTGTTTTTCCCAATACCTGTACTGGCTTTTTGGGTACAGCAACCGCCAACAATCCACCAGCTAAGGCCAGCCAAATCAGCAGCCACCAATAATTCGTCAGAGTCATGCTTTGCTCCTCGCTGCTTCTGCCAGGCCAAGGCCGTTCATGGTCTGCGCCACCACAATGCGCTTGTCAAACTTCCGCTCGATGAGGGCGCGTCCGCAGCGGCCCATTTGTTCCTGTTCACTGTGCGTTTTGTTAGCAAATTCACGGAAGAAATTCATCAGCGCTTCTGCATCCTGCGCGGGGCAGAGATAGCCGCTGACACCGTCCTCCACTGCCTCATGGCAGCCGGGGATATCGCTGGTGATGAGGGCGCGGCCAGTGGCGGCACCCTCCAGCAGAACGTTGGACATGCCCTCATGGTAGGAGGGCAGCACAACACAGTCCGCTGCCTCGTAGAACGGATGCACGTCCGTCTGGAAGCCGTGGAAGTTGATGACACCGTCATCGACCAGTTGATCGACAGCTTCCTTGTAGGCATCCTCGTAGAAACCCACCACATCAAAGGCGACCTTTTCGCCAAACTCCGCCTTGATGGTTTTCGCGGCAGCAAAGAACTCGTCCACACCCTTTTCCTTCATGATTCGCCCTACAAACAGGAAACTGCACACGCCGTCATTCTTCATGGGGACATAGGGATACTCGTTCAAATTGATGCCAGCGCCGGGGAGCACCTTCATCTGTCGGGCGGAGATGATGTTTTTATGTAGGAAGAACTGTGCATTCTCCTCATTCTCAAAGAACACCGTTCCGGCCTTTCGCAGGGCACTGCGGTACATCACAGACACCACACTCGACAGCACTGGTTTTTCAAACGCCGTGCCGAGTCCCTGCACATTGGTGACATAAGGAATGCCCTTGGCCTTGCAGGCGCTGCCCATGTAGATGTTGGGCTTGATGGAATAGGTGATGACCAAATCCGGCTGGATCTCGTCCAGCATCTTGCGGTAGGTTTTCAGCAGCTTCATGTCCTTGAGGGGATTGATGCTGCGACGATCAATCTCTGTATCGATGCAGCGAAGTCCCATAGCCTGCAAATCGTCCTCGTGGCCAACGAAAGGCGTGCTGAGAATGGCCTCATGCTCCTGCATCAGCGCCTCCACCAGCTCCTTGCGGAAGCGGTAGAACATATAGGAATGATTGGTTGCGATCAGAATTCTCATTTCTTGCTCTCCGTCTTATGCAGCTCTCCCGTGCCGCCCTCGACCACGCCATCGCCGCGCAGGGCGGAAATGGCCGTCCCGAAAAAGCAGCGGCAGTCAAAGGCAAAGCTCATGCGCTGCACATATTCGCCGTCCAGACGGGCCTTGTCCGCGATCTCCAGTTCGTCCCGGCCACAGATTTGCGCCCAGCCGGAAAGGCCGGGCTTTACATCATTGGCACCGTATTTGTCCCGTTCAGCCAGCAAGTCCTCCTGATTCCAGAGGGCAGGCCGGGGACCGATAACGCTCATGTCACCCCGAAGGATATTCCAGAGCTGCGGAATCTCGTCAAGGGATGTCTTGCGCAGGAATTTTCCAACGCGTGTGATGTATTGTTCCGGATTTTCCAGCAGGTGCGTCGGCATATCGTGGGGCGTGGACATCTTCATGCTGCGGAATTTATAGAGCTGGAAATATTTTTTGTGGATGCCTACCCGCTTCTGTGAGAAGAACACCGGGCCGGGATCATCGATCTCGATGGCGATCATAATGAGCAAATACAGCCACGAGGCGAGGATCAACCCCAGCAGGGACAGCGTCACGTCGATCGCCCGTTTTCCAACCTGTTTATACATGCAGCTTCGTTCCTATCCGCCCCGCCGATGGCAAGGGAACCTCAAAAATCTTTGTAATTCGGCATACTCTGGAGAAAATGGTATGAGAAATGACTATTTTCCTATTTAATTATAACGCAAACGGCGGAAATGCGCAAGGGGAAAGCAGAAAATATGTGCGGAGATGTGGAGGAAAGGATGGCTACGCGGAAAACTGGTGCATGGCAGTGCAAATGGAAGAAGTGTAGATAGACTATATAGTAAAATGGTTCGTTCCGTTCTGATCATATTCGACATAATCGACATGAGAGAATTAAATATTTGCCATTGCAATTATCTGTGGTGTTTTGGAATTGTATTAGAACAAATAACTTGAGACCAACTTTTAGGCAAATGGCTGCTGCATAGCAGATAAGGAAACGTTTGAAATGGTGAAGCACTCGAGAGCTCATGCCTTAGATTATAGACTACTAGAGGAAATAACCTGAGGATTACAGAAATTCTCCAAGTAGCCAAACCGGTTGAGGAAAGCTGCAATTTTAAAAAAGCGTGTTTTATCCGTAGGTAACAAACTTGTATGTGGAACCGTTTCCTTTAAAATCGAGAACGGATATTTTGACGTTATCTGTCGAAATAAATTAATATAATTTCTGTCTCTTATACACATCTGACGCTGCCGACGACTAGTCGAGTGT